>JAABVA010000153.1_pt1 | contig 89843 bp, 96 predicted proteins | sample 5560331 | NCBI WGS metagenome assembly JAABVA01 (sample SAMN12812661, study PRJNA571458) | rock metagenome | isolation source: Antarctica rocks | place: Antarctica: Victoria Land, Mt New Zealand sud | collected 2016-01-07
CACTTCTTCCGCCGCCTCAGGCTGCGCTGGGAACGCCGCCCCGAACTCCACCAAGCTTTCATGGCCCTCGGCTGCGCGATCATCTGCCAGCGCTACCTCCGCGCGTTGTGAAACAGGTTCTAAGAGGGTCAAGAGAAGGAGTCGGACGGCCACGGGTTGGCCGAGCCGTAGCGCTCGATCGTCGGGCCGGCGGGCGGGAGGACCGCGCCGAGCAGGCCGGGCCCGACCTCGAGGCGACGGGCGGGAAAGATACGCGCGAAGGGATCCTCGTGCGCTCCGCCCCCGCGCCAGGCGGTGAGCGAGCCCTCGAAGTGCGAGGAGTCGGTGAGCAGCGTGGTCACGAGCGCCGGCGAGGGGCCGGCGAGGGTCTGCCGCCGCGCCTGCTGCACGGCGAGGTCGTCGAAGGGCAGGCGCATTCCCCGCGGGGTGAGGACGAGCGAGGCGGTGGCGGGAGCTCCGGCCGGGTCGACGATCCGTCCGTCGGCGCGCAGCGCGTGGGCGACGGGCCTCTCTCCCCGCTCCCAGGCGGCCAGCCAACCTCCCTCCCCTACCTCCGCCGCGGCGAGCGCTCCGGGTGGTCGCTCCTCGACGAGCGCGAGCCAGCACCAGCCGCTCACCCGGCGGGACCCTCCCAGTCGGACCGGAGCTTCCGCGAGACGGCGCGAAACCCCTCGCGGATCTCCTCGAGCGTCGGGCGACCCCAGTACCAGTAGCCGTCCCAGCGCGCGTGGATGGTGAGGTCGGGCTCGAGGAGGAAGCCGGCGGGGAGGTAGGGGTCGTTGGTGGTGTCGGTGGTCTCGCGCAGCTTCAGGCGCGCCTGCTCCACCCGCTCGGGATCGCAGAGAAAGGTCCAGCGCGCGCCGAGCCCGGCGCGAAACGCCGCGGCGACCGGCGGAGGGTCGACGCTCACGGAGATGATCCGGGCGTAGGCCACCTCCGCCTCGTCCTGAAGCGGGAGGAGCGAACGGAAGAACGTCTGCTCCTTGGGACACCACCACCCGCGGTAGAAGTGCAGGAAGGTGGGATCCTCGCCGACGAGTTCGCTCAACCGCCGCTCGTTGCCGGAATGGTCGAGCAGCTCGAGGTCGGGCAGCGCGTCGCCCGGGGGCAGATGGGTCATGCCGCCTTGACTCGATGGCCCCCGAACTCGTTACGCAGGGCGGCGATGACCTTGGCCGAGAACGACTCGTCCTGGCGCGAGGCGAAGCGCGCGAGCAGCGACAGGGTGATCACCGGCGCGGGCACGCTCAGGTCGATCGCCTCCTGCACCGTCCAGCGGCCCTCGCCCGAGTCCTCCACGTAGCCCGAGACGTGATCGAGGCGCGCATCCTGCCCAAAGGCGAGCTCGGCGAGCTCGAGCAGCCAGGAGCGGACCACCGAGCCCTGGTTCCACAGGTGGGAGATCGCCCCCAGGTCGAGGTCGTACTCGCTGGCCTGAAGGATCTCGAACCCCTCGCCGTAGGCCTGGAGCATCCCGTACTCGATGCCGTTGTGGACCATCTTCACGTGGTGCCCGGCGCCGACCGGGCCGACGTGGAGCCAGCCGTCGGGCGGCGCGAGCACGTCCAGCAGCGGCGCGACCCGCGCGATGTCCTCGGGCGCGCCGCCGGCCATCATGCAGTAGCCGACCTCGAGGCCCCACACCCCGCCGCTCACGCCGACGTCGCAGAAGGAGAACCCGCGCTCGGCGAGCTCCGCCCCGCGCCGCTTGGTGTCGTGGAAGTTCGAGTTGCCGCCGTCGATCAGCAGATCGCCCTCGGCGCCGAGGTCCGCGAGCTTCTCGAGGGTCTCCTGGACGGGGTCGCCCGAGGGCACCATGACCCAGATCGTGCGCGGCGCCTCGAGCTTCTCGACGAGCTCCTCGAGCGAGCGCGCCCCGGTCGCCCCTACCCCTTCGGCGGCCGCGACCGCCTCGTCGGAGAAGTCGAAGGCGACCACCTCGATCTCGGAGTCGCGCCGGACGCGCTTGACCATGTTGCCGCCCATGCGGCCGAGACCCACGAAGCCGATCTGCATCAGTGCTCTCCGATCGCGTCGAGTGAAGTGCGGGTGAAGGGAAGCCCGCGTGAGCGGAGCGCCTGCCCGTCGCCGATCGCCTGCGCCCGCACGAGCGCCGCGAAGTCATAGCCCGCGCCGGGGACCTCGACGCCCTCGCGCGGGTGGGGGTCGAGGACCTGGACGAAGATCCCCTCGGGCGGACCGCCCTTGTGGAGCTGCCCCGTGGAGTGCAGGAAGCGCGGCCCGTAGCCGACCGTGGTGGCCACCCCGTGGCGCTCGCGGATCTCGACGCGCGCGCGCTCGAGCGCGCGGTCGTTCTCCTCGCTCGGCGCCAGGTAGGCCATGAGGGCCACGTAGGCGCCCGGCTTTGCGTCGCGCAGGAGCTCCCCGAGCGGCGGGCCGTCGTCCTCCTCGGGAAAGCTCCCGTCGCGGGCGTAGGCCTCGATCGTCTGCACGGTGAGGTCCTTGGCCTCCTGCACGTTGGGCTGGTCGAAGGCGTTGATCCCGAGCACCGCGCCTGCGACCGCGACCGCGAACTCCCAGAGGAAGAACTGGCCGCCGAGGTCGAGCGCGTCGGCGAAGGAGACGGTGAGTACTGGGTGCCCGGCGCCGGCGAGCGCGGTGAGCTTCGCCTCGGCGTCCTCGTCGGGGGCTTCGGCGTGGCGGAGGTGGACGAAGACGCGATCCTTCCCGTAGACCTCGGGCGCCCCGAGCGGCTCGCCGGCGACGGGAACGATCCCCCGCCCCTCCTTGCCGGTGCTCTCGGCCACGAGCTGCTCGGCCCAGAGCCCGAAGGAGGCGAGGGGCTCATCGACGATCCAGGTGAGCTTGTCGCGCCCGCGGCGTGCGAGCTCGCCGAGCGTGCACCCGAGCCACAGCGCGGCGTTCTGCTCGCACGGAAGGGAGGGCTGGGTGGCGTGGACCGCGACCTCGGCGCGCTCGAGCAGCGCGCGCACGTCGACGCCCATCAGCGCCGCCGGGACGATCCCGAACGCCGAGAGCGCCGAGTAGCGGCCACCGATCTCGGGTGAGCCGGCGAACACGGCGCGAAAGCCCTTCTCGGCCGCCTCCTCCTCGAGCGACGTGCCGGGATCGGTGATCGCCACGAAGTGGCTCGCGTCCCCGACCCGGTCGAGGAAGTAGGCGAGAAAGCTCTTGGGCTCGAGCGTGCCGCCCGACTTGGAGGAGACGATGAACAGCGTCTGCTCGAGCGGGAGGCGCTCGGCCAGGCCGGCCACCGCGTCGGGATGGGTCGAGTCGAGCACGTGGAGCTCGAGGTAGCCCTCGCGGAGGCCGAAGCTCTGGCGCATCACCTCGGGCGCGAGGCTCGAGCCTCCCATGCCGAGCAGCGCGCAGTGCGTGAAGCCCGCCTCGCGGACCTCCTGGACGAACTCCTCCACGTCCTCCAGGTGCTCGAGCGACTGCTCGGCGATCGTCAGCCAGCCCAGGCGATCGGCGATCTCGGCGGGCTCGGAGCCCCAGAGCTTCCAGTCCTTGCCCCACACGCGCCGCGCGACCCCCTGCTGGCGGGCGGACTCGATCCATTCGTGCACGGCGTCGGCGTCGGGCTGGGAGAAGGAGGCGTCCACCGTGGGCGGAGCCTCGGCGATCACCGCGTTGCGGCGGTGCTCGACACCGGCCAGGAGATCTCCCATCGCGGTCTTGAAGGTCGCGATGCCCTGCTCGAACAGCTCGGCGGTGACCTGGTCGAGGTCGACGCCGGCCTCCTTGATCTCTTCGAGCACTCGCTCGGCCTCCTCGCCGCGGCCGCTCAGCTCGTCGCGCGCCTCGCCGTGCTCCTGGAAGGCGTGCAGCGTGGCGGCCGGCATGGTGTTCACGGTCAGCGGGCCGGCGAGCTCGGCGACGTACTTCGTGTCGGGGTAGTGCGGGTTCTTCACGCCGGTGGAGGCCCACAGCAGCCGTTGGGGCATGGCGCCCCGCTCCTCGAGCTTCTTCCAGCGCTCGGAAGCCATCAGCGCCTCGAAGTGCGCGTAGGCGACGCGCGCGTTGGTGACCGCCGCCTGCCCGACGAGGTGCTCGTGGCCGCCCTTGGCCAGCCTCTTGTCGACCGCGGTGTCGACCCGGGAGACGAAGAAGCTCGCCACGGACGCGATGCCCTCGATCGGCTCCTCGCGCTCCACGCGGTCCTCGAGCCCCGCGAGGTAGGCCTCGGCCACCGCGCGATATGCGTCGACGGAGAAGAGCAGCGTGACGTTCACGTTGATCCCCGCCGCGATCGCGTGACGGACGGCGGGAGCGCCCTCCTCCGTGCCCGGGATCTTGATCATCACGTTCGGGCGCTCGAGGCGCCCCCACAGCTCGCGCGCGGCGGTGAGCGTGCCCTCCGTGTCGAGCGCGAGCTCGGGCGCGACCTCGAAGGACGCGTAGCCGTCACGGCGCTCGGTGCGTTCGTAGACCGGGTGGAGGATCTCGGCCGCGCCCTGGATGTCCTCGATCGCGAGCGTCTCGTAGATCGCCTTGGCGTCGAGCTTCTGGTCGGCCAGACCGCGCAGCGCCTCGTCGTAGTCGGGGGAGCCGAGCATCGCCTTCTGGAAGATCGAGGGGTTCGAGGTCAGTCCGACCACGGAGTCCTCCTCGATCAGGCGCTCGAGCTCGCCGGACTCGACCATCGAGCGGCGGATGGCGTCGAGCCAGACGCTCGTGCCCAGCGCGGAGAGCGCGCCGAGGCGGGTGGTGGACGGCGTGGTGCTCATGCGGGTGCTCCCTGTCGTTCGAGTGAGGCGATCTTCTCCAGGCGGCGGACGTGGCGCTCCTCGCCCGAGAACTCCGCACGCGCGTAGACACCGACGATCTCGGCGGCGAGCGCCGGACCGATCACCCGGGCGCCGAGGCAGAGCGCGTTGACGTCGTCGTGCTCGACGCACTGGCGCGCGGTGTAGGTGTCGTGGACGGTGGCGGCGCGGACTCCCGGGATCTTCGTCGCGGCGACCGAGACGCCCGCGCCCGAGCCGCACACGATAACCGCGCGCCGCGCGCGCCCCTCGCGCAGCGCGGCGGCGACGTCGCGGGCGGTGTCGGGGTAGTCGTCCTGCACGCCGACGTCGAGCGGCTCCTGACCGGCCTCGCGCAGCGCGTCGAGGACCGTCTCGCGCAGGGGGACGCCGGCGTGATCGAAGCCACAGGCCACGACGCTCATGTCTCCAGCACCTCGCGCACCCGGGCGGCGACGGCCTGCGCAGTGAACCCGAAGTGCTCCTGCAGCTCGGAGAACGGCGCCGAGGCGCCGAAGCCCTCGAGCGAGACGTGGGCGCCGTGGGCTCCCGTCCAGCGCTCCCAGCCCTGGGCGACGCCCATCTCGACCGAGACACGGTGCACGAGCTGCGACGGGAGCACGGAGTCGCGGTACTCCGCGGGCTGGGCGGCGAAGCGCTCCCAGCACGGCATGGAGACCACGCGCACCGGCTCCTCGAGCAGCTCGGCGGCCTCGAGGCAGAGCGCGACCTCGGTCCCCGTCCCGATGAGGATCGCCCGGGCCTCGCCGCCAGCGGGGTCGGCGTAGACGTAGGCCCCACGCGCCACGCCGTCATCGGGGATCCGCTCGGGGTCGAGCACCGGGGTCTTCTGGCGCGAGAGGACGAGGGCGGTGGGGGTGTGGGTGCCGGCCACCGCGAGGCGCCAGGCCTGCATGGTCTCGTTGACGTCGGCGGGGCGGACGACCTCCAGGTTCGGCATCGCGCGCAGCGCCGCGAGGTGCTCGATCGGCTGGTGGGTCGGGCCGTCCTCTCCCACCCCGAGCGAGTCGTGGGTGAAGACGAAGGTCGAGGGGAGCTCCATGAGCGCGGCGAGCCGCACGGGTGGGCGCATGTAGTCCGAGAAGACGAAGAACGTCGCCCCGTAGGCCCGCAGTCCGCACACGGTGAGCCCGTTGACGATCGCCCCCATCGCGTGCTCGCGCACCCCGAAGTGCAGGTTGCGCCCCGTGAAGTGGTGGCGCAGGATGTCGCCCTCGCCGTCGAGGTAGGTGGAGGTGGAGGGCGCGAGGTCGGCCGCGCCGCCCACGAGCTCGGGCACGCGCGGCGCGAGCCAGTTGAGCGCCTTGCCCGACGCCGCGCGGGTGGCGACCGGGTCCTCCTCGGCGCCGAAGCGCGGCAGGGCGTCCTCGAGCAGCGCCGCCGGCAGCTCGCCGCTCTGGCGACGCTCCCACTCCGCGGCCTCGGCGGGGAACTCGCGGGCGTAGCGCTCGAAGCGCTCGGCCCACTCGCTGTGGAGCTCGGCGCCGCGGCGGCGCACATCCGCGAAGCGCTCGCGCACCTCCTCGGGCACGAAGAACGGCTCGCGCGAGGGCCAGCCGAGACGCTCCTTGGTCAGCGCGATCTCCTCTGCGCCGAGGGGCGCGCCGTGGGCCGCGGCGCTGTCCTGCTTGTTCGGGCTGCCGTAGCCGATGTGGGTGCGCAGGACGATCAGCGACGGCTGGTCGGACACCCCGCGCGCCTCCTCGAGGGCGAGCTCGATGCCCTCTAGCGTGACGTCCTCGTGCAGGGAGTGCACGTGCCAGCCGTAGTCCTCGAAGCGCCCGGCGACCTTCTCGCAGAACGCCAGATCGGTCGAGCCCTCGATCTGGACGTGGTTGTCGTCGTAGACGCAGACGAGCTTGCCCAGGCCGAGGTTGCCGGCCAGCGAGGCGGCCTCGGAGGCCACGCCCTCCTGCATGTCGCCGTCGCCGCAGACGACGAAGGTGCTCCAGTCGACGATCTCGTGGCCGGGACGGTTGAAGCGATGGGCGAGGAGCTGCTCGGCGAGCGCGAAGCCGACCGCGTTGGCCACGCCCTGGCCGAGCGGACCGGTGGAGATCTCGACTCCCGGGGTCCGGCCGAGCTCGGGATGCCCGGGGGTCATCGAGCCCCACTGGCGAAAGCGCGTGAGCTCCTCGAGCGGCAGCTCGTAGCCGCTCAGGTGCAGGAGCGCGTACTGGAGCATCGAACCGTGGCCGCCCGAGAGCACGAAGCGGTCGCGGTTCGGCCAGTGCGGGTCGCCGGGATCGTGGCGCAGGACGCGCGAGTAGAGGACGTAGCCGAGCGGCGAGAGGCCCATCGGCGAGCCGGGATGGCCCGAGCCCGCGGCCTCCACGGCGTCCATCACGAGCGTGCGCACGGTGTTTACGGCGAGCTCGTCGAGCTCGCTCTGGGTGGTGGCGGAGGAGGCGGTCATGGTTCGAGTTCGAGCTCCTGGGCGGCGAGAAGGGCGGCGCCGCGGACGCCCGCGTCGGCGCCGAAGCGGGCAAGGCGGATCTCCGTGCGAGTACCCACGCCGGGGAGGGTGAACCGGCGCGCGACCTCGCGCGCGGGCTCGAGCAGGAGCTCCCCCGCGGCGACCACGCCGCCGCCGATCGCCACCACCTCGGGGTCGAAGGTGTTGATGGCGTTGGCGATCCCGATCCCCAGGCGCTCGGCGAGCGTGCGGACCGCGCGCGCGGCGGCCTCGTCGCCCGCGCGCGCCGCGGCGACGGCTTCGCGTCCGAGCACGGCTCGTCCCTCGGCGGCGGCGTGGCCGAGCGCGGAGTCGGGGTGAGCGGCGGCGCTCTGCTCGGCGAGGTGGTCGAGCTGGCGCCCGGCGGCGAGCGCCTCGAGCGAGCCGGTCTGGGGGAAGGTGCCCGCCTCCGGAGCGCCCGCGCTCAGCTCGGCGCCGATCAGGGTGTGCCCGAGCTCGCCCGCGGCGCCGGTCGCGCCCCGGTACGGGCGCCCGCCGATCACGATCCCGCCCCCCACGCCGGTGCCGACGGTGAGCATCACCAGCGTCCGAACGACCCGATCGGGGTCGGCGTGGGCCTCGGCGAGCGCGGCGCACGTCGCGTCGTTCTCCACGTAGACGGGAACGCCGAGGCGCTCGCGCAGCGTGGCGCGCAGCGGCACGTCCTGGAGCGGGACGTTGACGCTGGCCCGCGCGCGCCCCGTCTCGGAGTCGATCACGGAGGGAACGCCCACCCCCACGGCGGCGAGCCCGGGCCCGCGCAGCTCCTCGACGGCGGCCACGAGCGCATCGAGCAGCTTCGCCGTGCTCTCCCGCTCGGTGGGCGAACGGGCGATCTCGCCGAGCTCGGAGCCCGCGAGCCGGGCCGCGGAGAGCTTCGTGCCCCCGAGGTCGAGTCCGATGACCTCCGGCGCGCTCACCCGCAGGGTGCTCGCCGGTCCGGGTTGAGAGGAGGGCGCGGGCATGCCTTTCCCTGTCATGCCCGCTCGGCGGCCGTTACGCACTCTTCTCCCAAGGCCTCGAGCGCCGTCGCGTAGCCGGCCGCGAAGCTCGGTCGGGGGCCGATCGCGTCGAGGAATGCGTCCTCGGGCCGCGCGGGCCGCGCGGCGGGGACGCGCAGCTCCTCCTCGCCCGCGGCGAGCAGGACGAACTGCTCGCTGCGGGCGCCTTGTACCTCCACCTGGACCGGGGCGCCGTCCGCGCAGCGGGCGTGTCCCCGGGCGCTCTCCACCGTCCAGCCCAGCCGGCCGGCGATCCACCCCGCGAGCAGCCACGGCGCGACCCGGGCTCCCGAGGCGCTCACCACCACCCGGTCGATCCGCGGGATCAGCGCGCGCCGCGTCGCCTCCGCGAAGGCGGCGGCGATCCCCGTGCGCCACCGGGCCAGGCGACCCCACTCGACATCGTGCACGGGCGCGCCGGCGGCGAGAAGCTTACGGGCGCGAGCGAGGCCCACCACCTGCGAAGACAGGACGACGTGGTCGCACAGCGCGCGCAGCTCGCGCTCGGCATGCCCCGGCCGGTCTCCGCTCGCCAGCCACAGCACCGTGTAGAGGTCCTTGGCGAGCAAGGGCGCAACCAGGGAGCCGGCGTGCTCGAGGCGTCCGGAGTCGGCGAGGAGGACGATCTCGTCCGAGCATGCGCCGCTCGCGCGCGCGTCCGCGCACACCGAGCAGGAGACGGTGAGCGCCGCATCGAGTCGCTGCTCGGGGTGTTCGCGCAGGACGAGCGTGCGCGCGGGGTGGTGGGGGCCGAGGAGGTCGAGTCCAGCCCGGACCTTGGCTTCGCCGTCCTGGCCCTCCGAGGCGAGCACGACGAGGTTGAGCGTCCGGGACGCCGCGTGGCGGTGGTCGTGGTGGGCGTGCTCGGCGTTCAGGCGGGTGAGCGCGGAAGCCACCGCAAACGCATCGGTGTGGGCCAGCGTGCGGTCGGCGCGCTCGGCGAGGAGGCTCACACGCGTCCCCACGCTCGTCCGTCGCGGGCGAGCAGCTCCTCGGCGGCGGCCGGTCCCTCGCTGCCCGCGGGGTAGGTCTCGAGCGCCACCTCCTCGCGGGCGAACGCGTCGATGATCGGGTCGACGATCCGCCACTCGGCCTCGACCTCGTCGCCGCGGGTGAACAGCGTCGGATCGCCGAGCAGCGCGTCGTGCAGCAGGCGCTCGTAGGCCTCGGGCGACTCGCGCAGGAACGAGGTGCCGTACTCGAAGTCCATGTGCACCGGGCGCACGTGCATCGCGGTGCCGGGCATCTTGGCGAGCATCCGCAGCGAGGCGCCCTCCCCCGGCTGGACGGAGATGACGAGGCGGTTGGGGGCGATCTCCTCCGTCTCGGTGGGAGCGAAGGGCAGGTGGGGCACGGGCTTGAAGTTGACCGCGATCTCCGTGTTGCGCTCGGGCAGGCGCTTGCCCGTGCGCAGGTAGAACGGCGTGCCCGCCCAGCGCCAGTTGTCCACGTGCAGGCACAGGGCGACGTAGGTGTCGGTCTGCGAATCCGCGTCCACGCCGTCCTCCTCGCGGTAGCCCGGCACGGCCTCCCCGCCGACGTGGCCGGAGGCGTACTGCCCGCGCGCGAGGGCGGCGCCGAGCGCATCGGGCTCGAGCGGCGCGACCGCGCGCAGGGCCTTGACCTTCTCGTCGCGCACCTCCTCGGCGGTGAAGCGCGCCGGGGGCTCCATCGCGGTGAGCGCGAGCAGCTGGAGCATGTGGTTCTGCACGACGTCGCGCAAGGCCCCGGCCTGCTCGTAGTAGCCCGCGCGGTGCTCGATCCCCAGCTCCTCGGCGACGGTGATCTGCACGTTGTCGACGTAACGGCGGTTCCACAGCGGCTCGAAGATGCCGTTGGCGAAGCGCAGCACGAGCAGGTTCTGGACGGTCTCCTTGCCCAGGTAGTGGTCGATGCGGAAGATTTGGTGCTCCTCGAAGGCCCCGGCGAGCTCCTCGGCGAGCTCTCGGGCGGAGGCGAGGTCGTGCCCGAAAGGCTTCTCGATCAGCAGGCTCGTGGCCGGGTCGGCGCCCCGGCCGAGCCCGACCTCGCCGAGCGCGGCGGCGATCGTTCCGAAGAACGAGGGGGCGACGGAGAGGTAGAAGATACGGCGGGTCGGCCCTCCGCTCGCTTCGTCGGCGGCGTCGAGCGCGCTCTTCAGCCGTCCGAAGAGCTCGGGCTCGGCGAAGTCGCCCGCGAGGTACTCGAGGCCCTCCTCGATCGGCGTCCAGCTCCCCTCCTCGAACCCCGTGCGCGAGAAGCGCTCGAGCGCGTCGCGCGCCGCGGCGCGGAAGGCCTCGCCGTCCCCTCCCCGGGCGACTCCGATCAGCTTGAAGCGCTCGGGGAGCTGGCCGCCGCGCGCGAGGTTGTAGACGGCGGGAATGAGCTTGCGCGCGGCGAGATCGCCCGTCGCCCCGAAGATCACGAGCGTCGCCGGCTCGGGAAGCTGCTCGGAGACGTCGGCCGCGAAGGGGTTCTCCGGCTCGGCGGCGGCGCTCACCGGGAGGAGTCTCTCAGGCCCGAACGCCCGTTACCGGATCGCCGGCGAGGAGCCAGCGCGGCGAGCCTAGCCCTCCCGCCACCCGCGGAAGGCGGCGACCAGCTCGCGCTCGGCCTCGGGGGAGACGTCCGCCGCGTGGAGGCAGCCCACCGCCTCGAGCATCGCGCGCATCTGCTCGAGGTAGCGCGTGCAGTCCGGGCACGCGTCGATGTGGCGCTCGAAGCGCTTGCGCTCCCCGTCGCTCATGGCACCCTCGAGGTAATCCGTGAAGACCTCGACCATCTCCCGGCAGGAAAGGTCTCGACGTCCGAGCCGGGGCCACTTCACGACGTGCCGTCCTTGCCCAGGTGCTCCTCGAGGGCGCTGCGGACCCGGCTGCGCGCCCGGTGCAGGAGCACCCGCTGGTTGCCCTCGCTGAGCTCGAGGGCCTCGCACACCTCGGCGGCCTCCCAGCCCTCGACGTCACGCAGCACGATGACCTGCCGCTGCGTGGGAGGCAGCTCGTCGATGGCCGCGCCGATGAGTCCGAGCGTCTCGCGGCCGAGCAACCGCCGGACCGGGTCGTGTCCCCACTCCCGCGGCGGATCGGCCCACGCACCCGGAGCCACCCGGTCGTCGGCGGCACGGAAGCGCTCGGGGTCCACCGACGGGCCGCCGTCCTCGGCCTCGGGACCGAGGGAGGAGAAGGGGATGGTGCGGGCCTCGCGCTGGCCGCGCGTCTTCGCGCGGTTGGTGAGGATGCGAAAGATCCACGTGCGCAGGGACGAGCGCCCCTCGAAGCGGTCGATGCCCTGGAGCACTCCGAGCCAGGTCTCCTGGGCGACCTCCTCGGCCACCGCCCGGCTCGCGACGTAGCCGCGGGCCACCCGCACCATCGTGGCGTGGTAGCGCTCGACCAGCGTCAAAAACGCGCTCTCGTCGCCTCCCTGTAGGGCAGAGATGAGCTCCGCATCCCGGTCCTCTTGGACCGGGGAGGCGTCGGGGGTGGTCATCGCGTGAGCCGGTCAGGCATGCCGAAAAGATATGGGGAGGGGAGCACATGGGGCAACCAGGGGGCTGAGGCGGCCGGATTCAATGGGTCCCGGCGGGGGCGCCGGCGTTACGGGCCGTCCCGCGCGTAACCCTCACCGCCGGGTCGAGACGGCACCCCATGTCTCCTTCACGCCGCCGACGCTCTGTGGTCTCGGGCGCCCGGAACCGGCATACTTCGGTGCCTCCCGCCGCGAGGGCCGCGCCGGACGACACGCCCTCCGGGATCCACATGACCTCGACGCCCATCTCCCAGCCCGGCCGCGTACGGGACGCCGCGCCGCTTCTGGGCGCCCTGAGGGCGACCCGTGAGCGCACGCTGGCCCTCCTGGCCCCCGTGGCCGAGCCCGATCTCGAGAAGGTCCACTCGCGGCTCATGAGCCCGCTGGTGTGGGATCTCGGGCACATCGCGGCCTTCGAGGACCTGTGGATCGCGCACCGCTTCGCCGGCGAGCCGTTGCTGCGGCCCGACCTGATGCAGATCTACGACGCCTTCGAGACACCACGGCGCTCGCGCGGCGATCTGCCCTACCTGCACCACGAGGAGGCGGCGGACTACCTGGCCGCCGTGCGCGTGCGGACGCTCGCGGCGGTGAAGGCCCACGGCATCGCCGACGGCTTCCTCCTCGACCTCGTGGTGCGCCACGAGCAGCAGCACACGGAGACGATGCTCCAGACGCTCGAGCTCGCCCACCTTGAGCGCCCCTACGCGGCGCCGGCGAGCGCGTCCGCTTCCACGGGCCCCACCCCTCACACCGGTCTCGAGTGGGTCGAGATCCCGGCCGGCCCGTGCACGATCGGCGCCCCCTCCGGTGCGTTCTCCTACGACAACGAGCGCCCGCGACACGCGGTCGAGCTCGGGGGCTACCGCATCGGGCGCACGCCGGTCACCAACGCGAGCTTCCTCGCCTTCGCCGAGGGCGGCGGCTACCAGCGCCGCGAGTGGTGGTCGGACGAGGGGTGGGCGTGGAAGGAGGAGTACGACATCGGCCGGCCGGCCCAGTGGACGGCGGACGGTCACGAGCGGCGCCTCGGCCGGCTCGAGCCGCTGGAGCCCGATCGCCCCGTCGTCCACGTCTCCTGGTTCGAGGCCGACGCCTTCGCCCGTGCGCACGGCGCTCGCCTCCCCACCGAAGCGGAGTGGGAGAGGGCGGCGACCTGGGATCAGGAGACGCAGACCGCGCGGCCGCGACCGTGGGGAGCCGAGCCGCCCGAGCCGCAGCACGCGAACCTCGACCAGCTCGGGCTAGGCACCTCACCGGTCGGCGCCCATCCCGCCGGCACGAGCCCCGCGCACTGCCTGGACATGCTGGGCAACGTCTGGGAGTGGACCGCGAGCGCCTTCGGTGGCTACCCCGGCTTTCACCCCGATCCGTACTCGGAGTACTCCGAGGTGTTCTTCGGTCCGGACTACCGCGTGCTGCGCGGCTGCTCCTGGGCGACGCGCGCCGAGATCGCCTCGCCCTTCTTTCGCAACTGGGACTTCCCCGCGCGGCGCCAGATCTTCTGCGGGTTCCGGCTCGCCCAGGACCTTTGACCCCTCACGAGGAGCGCTTTTCCATTCCTAGTTCTCCGACCTCGCTCGTCGCCGTCGACTCCTGGCTCGAGGACCGCGACGACCGCGCGCTGGCCAACGACGTGCTCGACGGGCTGACCAAGCCCTTCAAGGAGCTCTCGCCCAAGCACCTCTACGACAGCCGCGGCTCGGAGCTCTTCGACCGCATCTGCGAGCTCCCGGAGTACTACCCCACGCGCTGCGAGCGGGCGATCCTCGAGGCCCGCGCGGCCGAGATCGTCGCCGCGACGGGCGCGAGCGAGCTCGTGGAGCTCGGCTCGGGCTCCGCGACGAAGACCCGCGTGCTACTCGACGCGATGTCCCGGGCGGGCACGCTCGAGCGCTACGTGCCGCTCGACGTCTCCGAGAGCGTCGTGCGCGAGTCCGCCGAGACGCTCGTGGCCGATTACCCCGGCCTGCGCGTGCACGGCGTGATCGGCGACTTCGAGCGCCACCTCGGGCACATCCCGCCGCGGCCCGAAGGCGCGGCCGCGCGTATCGTCGCCTTCCTCGGGGGGACGCTCGGCAACTTCCCCCCCGGCAGCCGGCGGCGGCTGCTCCGCGACATCGCCGAGCTGCTCGGCGCCGGCGACGTGCTGCTGATCGGCGCCGACCTCGTCAAGGACCCGCGGATCATCGAGCCCGCCTACGACGACTCGGCGGGGGTGACCGCGGAGTTCAACCGCAACCTGCTCCACGTACTCAACCGCGAGCTCGGCGCGGACTTCGTGCCCGAGGCCTTCGAGCACGTGGCCTTCTTCGACCGCCAGAACGAGTGGGTCGAGATGCGCCTGCGGGCGTCCCGCGCGTGCTCGGTGCTCCTCGCCAGGCTCGGGCTGCGCGTCGAGTTCGCGGCCGGGGAGGAGCTCCGCACGGAGATCTCCTCCAAGTTCACCCGCGCCCGGCTCGAGGAGGACCTCGCCGCCGCCGGGCTCGCGCTGCGTGAGCTCTACCTCGACCCCGACGAGCTCTACTCGCTCGCCGTCGCGGCCCGCGCCTAAGGTCGCGCGCAGCTCCCTCCTCGGTTCAGGCGGCGATCGCCTTGGCGAGCTGGCGCTCGGGGGCGATGCGCACGACATCCCACGCGAGGCCGAAGGCCTCGAGCGCACGGATGAAGAGCGCGGAGAGGTCGAGCTCGGAGGGGCGCAGCCCGTGGTAGGCCGAGGTCGGGAAGGCGTGGTGGTTGTTGTGCCAGGCCTCGCCGAGCGAGAAGGGCGCGAGCCAGGAGAGGTTGCGCGAGTGGTCGCCCGTGGCAAAGCGGCTGCGACCGAAGTAGTGGCAGAGCGAGTTGATCGAGTAGGTGACGTGGTGGAGCACGAAGACCCGCACCGCGCCGCCCCACAGCAGACCGGTGAGCCCCCCGATCACCGATCCGGTGAGCGCGACTCCGAGTCCGAAGGGGAAGGCGAGCCCGAGCACGATCCAGAGCACGGTGAAGCGGTCGACGAAGCGCACCACGGGGTCGTCCAATAGATCGCGCGCATAGCGCTCGAGGGCCCCGCGCTGGGTGTGCAGGAAGAGCCAGCCGAGGTGCGCGTGCGCGAGGCCGCGCAGGCTTCCGAGCAGTCCCCCGCCGTGGTCAACGTGCGGGCTGTGCGGATCGCCCTCCAGGTCGGCGAAGGCGTGGTGCTTGCGGTGGTCGGCCACCCAGGTGATGATCGGCCCCTCGATCGCCGCCGAGCCGAGGATCCCGAGTGCCCCCCGCACAAAGCGGCCGGTCTTGAAGGAGCGGTGGGTGAAGAGCCGGTGGAAGCCGACGGTGACGCCGAGTCCCACGGGAAGGTAGGTGACCGCGAAGACGACCACGTCGCTCCAGTGCAGCAGGCGGTTCCAGAGCTGCCAGGCGGCGAGGCCGAGCCCGATCATCGGGAGTACGGTGACCACCGCGCTCAGGAAGATGTGGAGGCGCTCGTTCTCGACGGGCTTGACGTCGGTGCGGCTCGCTTCTGCGGGCGCCTGCGCGGTGCTGTGCGACATTCCTCTTTGGTCTCCCCGTTGCAGCTCGTCTCTGGTCAGGGTCAAACCTACCAGCGAACGCTACGGGCCGGGCGCGGCCTTGAAGAGCCGGGCGTTGCGATCGAGCGGGGTGCCGGCAGCGCCGCTCGGCCGCCCGCCCTGGGCGTCGAGGTAGGCGAGCTGGCGCGACACTGAGGAGAGCGCGTCGTCGGGGGCGTGGTCGAGCATCCAGGTGCTGATGGCCGCGCCGCCGCCGGCGGTCTCGTCGATCTGCAGGGCGCGTGCCTGCTGGGGGAAGTCGACGAGCGAGGAGGTGAGGATCATCCAGAATCCGCCGGCCGGCGAGGCGATTGGGGCGACCGCGTTGCGGTGCGTGTGGCCGGCGACCGCCGCGAGCACACGGGGGTCGCGGCTGAGAAGCTCGAGCACCCCCTTGCCTCCCGCGCAGCCGTAGAGCGGTTGATGGGTGAAGAGGAGAACCCAGCGCCGCCCGGCGCGAGCGAGCTCTCCTCTCAGCCAGGCGATCTGGGCGGGACGGATGAGCCCCTTCGACCCCTGGTCGCGACGCGCGGCGTCGAGCACGATCCCGCGCACGCCCGTACCCACGTCGAAGGTGTAGTCGAGGAGGGGGCCGCCGGCGCCGCGGCCGCTGGCGGCGCGCAGGCGCCGCAGGACCTCGGAGGAGGTCGGCTCGCGCCGGCGCGGGTCGCCGGGCACGCGCACCGCTCCGGCCGGGAGCCGCCCGCGAGCGATCAGCTCGTCCACGGCGTCGGGCTCGGAGAGTCGCCGTCCGCGCAGCTCGCGGAGCCGGGGCGGCGGCTCGAAGAGCGCCCGCGCGCCCACGGCGACCGCTCGCGTCGCCGCCCGCGGCGCAAGCTCGCCCTGCACGAGCACGTCGTGGTTGCCGAGCACGGGATACCACGGCGCGCGCAGGCCCGGGCTCGTGAACGGTCGCTGGGCGGCGGCGAGCAGCGCGGGGTGGCGCGGCGGGTCGACGTCCGGGCGGTAGTAGAAGGGGTCGGCGTCGCTGGCGAGCTGCACGCCGTCGTAGCCCGGAGCGCCGCTGCCGGGATTCACCCGTCCGCCCCGCAGCACCGCGAGCGCCTGGTCGAGCTCGTTCGACTGGACGTTGTCGATCAGATCGCCGGCCTCGACGACCGCCTGCGGATGCGCGTCGTTCACCGCCCGCACCGTGGCGGCGAGCACCTGGGCGGTAAGCGCCTCCTGCGGGCGGAAGGTGGAGGTGAAGGGCGCGCCGAAGCGGTCGAGGAACGGCACGCGCGCCGGTGATTCCTCGTCGCTCACGTGGGCGTCGGCGATCACGGCCAGGCGGGCGAGCGGGCGCACGAGGCGAGCGGCGGGCGCGAGGTCGGTGCGCGGGTGCAGCGGCTCGCCGGGTCCGCGCGCGAGGGTCCCGGCGCCGGTGCGGTCGACCCACGTCGCCGCGAGGGTCGAGCCGGCGGACGGCGCCGTGGCGCGCGCGGAGCGCCCGCAGCCGATCGCCGCGGCGAGGCAGAGGAAGGCGGCCAGGAGCGTGCCCGAGCGCATCACTCCTTCCGCAGCCCCGCGGTGATCGGATCGCGCTCGGCCCGCCAGGCGGTCCAGAGCGCCGCCCCGGCGGCGAGCCCACCGAGGCCCAGGACCACGAGAGCGATCTCGAGCGGACCGGCGGTCAGGGGCAGCGTGACGTAGCCGGCGGCGAGCCGCGCCATGAGCGGGCCGAACACGAAGCGCTCGAGGAGCACGCCGAGCAGGGCGGCGGGGACGACGAGCGCCGCCGCGCTCCCGCCGAACAGGCGCGCGAGCCCGGCCCGGCCCGTGCCGAGCGCGCGCAGCAGGGCGACCGTGCCCCGGCGCTCGCGGGCGCTGAGCGCGAGCGCCTGCCCGACCGCGAAAAGGCAGACGAGCGCGTCGAGCGCGGCGATCGCGCGCACGAGCGCGGCCACGGTGCCCAGGAAGGGGGCGCTGGTGGACGTCGCCGCACCCGTGGCGCTGGCCACCGCGGGCGGGCTCCCGTCCGTGCTCGTGAGCGCGGCGAGCTCGGCGCGCACCGTCCCCGCGCTCGTGCCGGGGCGTACCCGCACGGCCAGCTTGTCGGCTGCGGGGGCACCCGCGGCGAGCAGGCGGGGCGGGCGGACGTAGGCGATCCGTCCGTCGTTGTCGAGTGCGCGCACGATCCCCACGACCCGAAAGCGCGCCTCGCGCCCCGTCGAGAGCTGGGCGGCGAGGACCGCGCCCGGCTCGAGCCCGAGCGCCGAGGCGAGCCCGAGCCCGACCTCGGCCTCGCCGTCGGCGCGCACGCGGCGCCCGGAGGCGAGCGCCGGGGCCTCGAACGCGGTGTGGTCCCCGGGATAGGCGACAAGCTTGAGGGTCTCTCCCAGGGAGAAGGAGTCGGCGGCCTGCACCTCGAGCCGCGGCGCGACCGCCGCCACCCCGGGAAGCGCCCGTACGGCGGGGGCGAGGCCCGAGGGGGCGCTCACGGTGAGCGCATAGCGCTTGCCGACCGAGCCGGGATCCTGCTCCAGCGAGGTGAGCAGCGAGCCGAGCGCGATCATGAGAGCGAGAAAGGCGCTGGCCACGGTGAGCACCGCGACGGTGGCGGCGAGCCGCGCGCGCCGGGCGGCGACGAGTCGAACGCCGAGCGCGGCGAGGCCGCCACGAGAGCGCGCCGGCGGGCGGCTCGGCAGCTCGGCGCCGCGCAAGAGCGCGGCGGGCGCCGCCCCGGCGCTCCGCCATGCCGGCCAGGTCGAGCTGGCGGTCACGAGGGCGAGCACGGCGATCCACGCGGCGGCGAGCGGAGCGAGCGTCGCCGCCCCCGGCGGGAGCTCGTTCAGCGCCTCGAGCAGCCGCCCGCTCGGGCTCGCGGCGAGCAGCGCCCCGGCTGTCAGCCCGAGCGCGGCGGCCGGAGCGGCCACGAGCGCGGCCTCGGCGCCGTGGGCGGCCGTCACCCGCGCGCGCGAGAAGCCGAGCGCGCGGCGGATCCCCATCGCCGGCAGGCTGCGCGCGACCTCCGCACGCGCCGAGGCTGCGAGCATCACGCCGGCCACCGCGAGGGCGACGAGCGAGATCGCGACGAGCAGCGCGACGACGATTCCCGCCGCCTGGTCGACCAGCACCCGAATGCCGTCACGCGTGACGAAGCTCAGCCCGGAGATCCCGAAGCTCGTGGCCCGCGCCTGGGCGAGCGTCACGTCGAGCGCGCGGCGGTCATGGACCCATACGAGCGCCTCGTTAACCATGGGGACGGCCTCGCGCCCGAAGCGGCGCTCGAGGTAGGACCGGGTGAGGTAGACCCGCGGCGCAGAGGCGAGGGGAAACGCGACGTTGTCGGGCGCGACGGCCTCGCCGACCACCCGCAGGAACCCCAGGCGACCGACATGGAGCGACTCCCCCGGCCCGAACCCCCACGCCCGGGCCAGGCCACGCTCGACCACCACCTCGGGAGCCCCCTCGCGGGCGTCGCGCCCGGCGACGATCGCGTAGCCGCGCCGGCCGGGGCCGGTCACCTCCACGTCGCCGCGGGGGGAGTCGTGCCCGTCGGCGCCGAGCGGCACGTGCAGCGCCCCGTAGCGGTAGGAGCGTCCGGCCAGGTTGGGCAGAGCGGCGAGGCGGCGATCGACGCGCGCGAGCGGCTGAGGGTCGAAGTGCGCGATCACGTCGGGCAGGCCGGACCGGCTCGCCGCGCGCTCGAATCCCGTGCTCAACCCGAGGGAGACCACCACCGCGGTACCGAGCATCGCTGCCGCGGCGAAGACCCCGAGCGCGGCGAGCAACGCGCGGGCCGGGCGCCGGCGCAGCCGCGCGGCGGCGTCGCGCAGCACCGGCCTCACGGCGTCAGGCGACCGTCGCGCAGCGTGAGCACCCGGTCGGCCGCCGCGCCCGCCTCCGGGTCGTGGGTGACGAGCACCACCGCCCGGCGCTCTCCGGGCAACGAGCGCAGGAGCTCGATAACCCCTCGCGCGGCGCTCCGGTCGAGGTTGCCGGTGGGCTCGTCGGCCAGCACCACCTCCGGGTCGTTGACGAGCGCCCGCGCGAGCGCGAAGCGCTGCTGCTCACCGCCCGAGAGCGTGTGCGGCAGGCGGTCGGCGACCGGGCTCAGGCCCAGCTCGTCGATAAGCTCGGCGGCGCGCCGGCGGCCACCGGCGCGAGCGCCCGGGAGGCGCGTGGGCAGCAGCACGTTGTCCTGGGCGCTCAGCTCCGGGATGAGGTGGAAGAACTGGAAGACGAGGCCGATGTGGCGCCCGCGAGCGCGCGCCAGAGCGCGCTCCCCTCGCCCGTGCAGAAGCTCTCCGGCGACCTCGATCGTCCCCGCGTCGGGACGGTCGAGCCCACCGAGGAGGTGCAGCAGGGTCGACTTGCCCGACCCCGAGCGTCCGACGATCGAGACGAGCTCTCCGGCCCCCACTTCGAGGTCGGCTCCGTCGAGCACCCGCCGTCCGGCACGCCCGTCGGCGAAGGACTTCACCAGGCCGCGAGCCGAGAGTGCGAGCATCGCCTGCGACGGTACCGACCCCGTGACCCGGGCCTGACGGCTGCCCCCGCTAGGGTGGGCGCCGATGGAGATCAACGGCATCAGCGTGCTGGTCGTGGGCGGGGCCTCGGGCCTCGGGGAGGCCTGCACCCGCGCGCTCGCCGAGCGCGGCGCCCGGGTCACCGTGGCCGACGTAAACGCCGAGAAGGGCGAGGCCCTGGCCGGCAAGTTGGGCGACGCCGCACGCTTTATCTCCACCGACGTGCAGGAGGCCGACCAGGTCGAGGCGGCGGTGCAGGCGGCGGCGGAGGGCGACGGCGGCCTGCGCGTGGCGATCTGCTGCGCCGGAGTCGGCTGGGCGGAGAAGACCGCGGGCAAGCGCGGCCCGCACCAGCTCATGCCCTTCCAGATCACGATCGGCGTGAACCTGATCGGCACCTTCAACGTCCTGCGGCTGGCCGCCGCGGCGATGCTCTCCAATCAGCCCGGCCCCGACGGCGAGCGCGGCGTGTGCGTCAACACCGCGTCGGTCGCCGCCTACGAGGGGCAGATCGGCCAGCTCGCGTACTCGGCCTCCAAGGGAGGTATCGCCGCGATGACGCTTCCCGCCGCGCGCGACCTGGCGCCGAGCGGCATCCGCGTGTGCACGATCGCCCCCGGCCTCTTCGACACGCCACTCCTCGGAGCTCTGCCCGAGGACGCCCGCACCGCGCTCGGCGCCTCTGTTCCCTTCCCGGCACGGCTCGGCCACCCCGCCGAGTTCGCCCAGCTCGCCACGCACGTCGTCGAGAACCGGATGCTCAACGGCGAGGTCATCCGGCTCGACGGCGCGCTGCGCATGCCGCCGAAGTAGCCGGCTGTTTCTTCAGCGGTCGAGCAGCTCGTAGGCGATCGTAGTCGCGCCGGCGTAGACGGCGTGGTGCCAGGCGTCGATCGCCGTCTCCTTGGCGCCGAGCTTCCACATCGGCGGGGAGACGCCGAGCGCGGGGAGCATGACCTGCTCGCCGCCCCAGACGGCGGCGAAGTGCCGAGCGCCGGCCGCGGCGGGGCTAGCGCTCGTGAGGCCGAGAAGCCCGCGCACGGCGCCCCAGCTCGTTCCGTACCCCCAGTGCACGATGTTCGAGAAGCGGGCCTCGCGGGGCTCGACGCCGAGGACCTTGCCCGCCGCCTCGGCCGGAGCCGAGCTCGAGCCGCGATCGCGCAGCTTGGCCTCGAGCGTGCTCGAGACGGTCATGGCCGCGGTGCCGGCCGCGCCGGCGAACAGGCCCTTGCCCACCGCGGAGGCGGCGTTCGAGATCTTGCTCATGTTTCTTGTCTCCCTCTGATCAGTCGAATCGCATAGATGAGCCCCGAGGCGGCGAAGAGCCCCGCGGTCACGAGCAGCCAGCGCCCCAGGTACCCGCTCGTGCGCGCGCCAGTCGTCTTCTCGAAGAGGCCGCTGTCGAGGCCCAGGATCAGCGGGAAGTAGACGAGGAAGAGCAGTGCGGAGACGAGCGAGGGAACCCGCAGGTGGTTGACGAGCCGCGGCCCGGCCCCGTCAGAGCGCAGCGCGCGGGCGGCGAGCCGGTCGAGCGCGGAGTAGGCCGGGAAGAGCACGAAGTCGTGCAGGGCGATCGCGGCCGCGAGCCAGATCACCAGGTCGAGCACGGGCCCCGAGCCGAGGAAGCGAACGAGCGCGTAGGCGCCGAGGGCGAAGCTCGCCACCACGCCCACGAGGTGCCCCGGCCCCGCGCCGTAGAGCTCGCGAAAGCGCGCGGTCATGCCGGGGCGCTGAAGCTCAGCCGGTCGACCCACTTCGTGCAGTGCACCCCGGGCAGCGCCGGAACGATCACGCGCGCGGGGAAGCCGTGGTCGAGCGAGAGATCGGCCCCGTTCACCTTGAGCGCGAGCAGAGAGCGCTCGTCGGCCACCGCGCTCGCGGCGAGCGTCGTCTGCGCGAACAGCCCGCGCTTCTGGAGCGACTGCACGAACGCCTGGGCCTCGCCGTCCATTCCCGCCATGCGAGCCAGGTCGCGCAGGCGCACTCCGGTCCAGCTCTGCGTGGTCGACCACCCCTCGACGCACGCGATCGGCAGGTGCTCGGTGTGCTGGGGCAGCGCGAGCAGCTGCTCGCGGGTGAGGGTCGAGGGTCGGGAGCCCATGAGGCGCAGGCTCCAGCGCTCGGTCTGGCGCGGCGTGACTCCGACCGCCGCCGCGGTCTTGTTGACCTGGAAGCCGTTCGGTCCCGCGCCGGGGATCTGGCCGTGCGGAGCGAGCAGCGCCACCCGGCGCAGCGGCCCACCGATCGACTGGCCGGCGGTCAGCGCGAGCAGCGAGAGCGAGCTCCCGCCCACCAGGGCGAGGAGCCCGCGGCGGGAGACGGTCGCAGCGGCGGGCTGCACCGGCACCGTGATGTGCGGCTCGGTCGTGGGTCCCTCGATCTCGGGCTGCTCGGGCTCGGGGCGGGTGTGCGCGACGTCCTCGCGGAGCTGGGAGAGCACGCCGCGTCCGCGCAGCTGGCGCAGCATGAGCGGAAGCTTCAACCCGACGTGCAGGGCGAAGGCGGAGATGAACACCCAGGCTCCGTAGAGGTGGGCCTGGACGAAGGAGAACTTCCACGGGTAGTAGATCTGCACGTTCAGGACGCCCGTGACGAGCTCGAAGAGGATGCCGCCGACGAGCAGGGCGAGGCTCAGGCGCTCGAGCGCGTGGGCGGGCGAGCGCACGGGCGGCCACTCGAAGAGCTTGGGGATGACCGACCAGAGCTTGGCCAGCACGATCGGGATGGTCACGATCCCGAGCGTCACGTGCACGCCCTGGTTCAGCGCATAGAGCCACGCGGGGCTCGTGGGCCACTCGAAGGCGAAGAACCCGAGCGGCCCGGCGCCGCCGAAGATGTCGTTGCGGCCGAGGTCCGGGGAGTAGGCCACGTAGGAGAGCAGCCCGGTGAGGATGATGAGCGGCAGCGCGAGGAGCAGGACCGATCCGAGCAGCGCCGTCAGCCACGGCCCGCGCAGCGGGCTGCGCCACCACTCGCGCCGGAAGGGTCCGGGCGGAGGCGTCTCGGGCAGGCAGAGCGGGCTCAGGCGCACGAGGCGAGCGCGAGCGCGAAGCGCTCCTCCGGATCGGTGTGCCAGCTCTCGAGGACGAGTCCGGCCGCCGCCAGGTCGGCTCGAAGCCGCGGACGGGTGAACTTGGCCGAGATCTTCGTGCGGATATCCTCCCCTGGGGCGAAGGCGATCTCCAGAGCGAGCGCCGGCAGCCGCACGACGCACGCCTCGGCGGCGCGCAAACGAAGCTCGACCTGCTCCGCGTCGCGGTCGTAGGAGGCGACGTGGGAGAAGTTGTCGAGCTCGAAGTCCGCCCCGAGCTCGCGGTTGAGTACGCGCAGGCAGTTGCGGTTGAACTCGGCGGAGGCGCCCGCGGCGTCGTCGTAGGCGGCGAGCATCCTCGACTCGTCCTGCACGAGGTCGACGCCGACGAGCAGCCGGTCGCCCGGTCCGAGCACGCGGGCGATACCGCTCAGCAGCCGTCGCCGGGCGCCCGGCGGATAGGAGCCGAGGAGGTTGCCCATGAGCGCGAGGAGCCGCGCGCCCCCCATCGGGAGGCCGGCGAGGTGGAGCTCGAGGTGGAGCTCGAGGTCGCCGACCATCCCGTGCACCGGCAGGCTCGCGTGCTCGGCGGCAAGCGCGGCGACGCACGCCTCCACGGCGCCCGCGAACACGTCGAGGGGTACGTAGCGCTCGAGCTGTCCGGCCCGGACCATGGCATCGAGGATGGTCCGCGTCGGCCGGCGGGGTCCGCAGCCGAGCTCGACGAGCTCCGTGGCGGGGACGGAGGCGACGATCCGGTCCGCGTGAGCGAGGAGGATCGACCGCTCGGCCCGGGCCGGGTAGTACTCCGGCTGCTCGCAGATGCGCTCGAAGAGCACGTAGCCGCGCGCGTCGTAGAAGTAGGTGGGAGCGAGCTCCTTGCCCCCACGGGCGGTGAGACCGGCGCGGGCCTCCTCCCCGAGCTTGCCCCGGCGCTCCTCCTCGATGCGCGCGGCGGGGCGAGGCTCCGGCGCGGACGCGCGCGCGGGTTGGATGGCGAGCGGAAGGGCGGACACCTGCGGGGGCTGTCCGCCGCGAGCCGGGATGCGTTACAGCTCGCGGACCGAACGAACGTCCACGGGCCAAGCCCTCGGGTCAGGCGGGCGCCGCCAGCAGGCGATGGACGGACCATGAACTCCTCGCTCGTTCGCCGTCTCGTTCCGCTCGTAAGCGCCGGCTGCCTGTTCGCCGCCCCGGCCGCCCAGGCGGCCCACGGCTCCCGCTGCCCCGGCGCCGACACGGCCCCGACGGTCCAAAACCTGCGCCAAGCGCGCACGGCGACCCTCTGTTTGCTGAACGCCCAGCGCGGGGCGCGCGGACTGCGTCCGCTCCGGGGCAACGCCCGCCTCGCCGTCGCCGCGGAGCGCCATAGCGCCGACATGGCCGCCCACCACTACTTCGCCCACGTCGCGCCGAGTGGCCTCGACCCCGTTGCTCGCCTCGAGCGGATCGGGTACGTCTCCGGCTCGGGCTCCTGGACCGTCGGGGAGAACATCGCGTGGGGCGGCGGACCGCTGGCCTCGCCGCGCGCCATCGTGAAGATGTGGATGCACTCCCCCGGACACCGCGCGAACATCCTCCAGCGCTCCTTCCGGGAGATCGGCGTGGGCGTCGTGCCCTCCGCTCCCGACGGCCCGGGCGCGACCTACACGACGGACTTCGGCGCCCGCGGCTGACCGCCGGCCGGGCGCCGAGCCCGCGCTCCTCAGTTCAGGCGCTCCACGATCATCGCCTGGCCCATCCCGCCGGCCACGCACATCGTCTCGAGGCCGATCGTCTTGTCGAGCGTCTCGAGGTCGTTGAGCAGCGTGGTCATGATGCGCGCGCCGGTCATCCCAAAGGGATGGCCGAGGGCGATCGCGCCGCCGAACGGGTTGAGCCTCTCGGGGTCGATCCCCCACTCGTCGCGGCAGGGCACGACCTGAGCCGCGAAGGCCTCGTTCAGCTCGATCACGTCGATGTCGCCGATCTGCATGCCGGCCTGCTTGAGCACCTTCTCCACCGCGGGAATCGGGCCGAGGCCCATGATCTCGGGACGAATCGCCGCGGCGCTCGAGGCGATGATCCGCGCCTTGGGCTTGAGGCCGAGCTCCTTGGCGCGCTCGGCCGACATGATCAGCACCGCCGCCGCGCCGTCGTTCAGCGGGCAGGCGTTGCCGGCCGTCACCGTGCCGTCCTCCCGGAAGGCCGGCTTGAGCTGGGAGAGCTTCTCCATGGTCGTGCCGGGACGCGGTCCGTCGTCCTGGGTGACCTCGGTGCCGTCGGGAATGGTGACGGGCACGATCTCCTTATCGAAGTGGCCCGTCTCGCGCGCGTCGACGGCGCGGTTCTGCGAGGTCACCGCCCACTCGTCCTGTGCCTCGCGCGAGACGTGGCACTTGTCCGCGACGTTCTCCGCGGTCAGGCCCATGGGGATGTAGACGTTGTAGACGGAGTTCTCCGAACCGTCGAGCTGCGGGTGGAACTGGAACTCGCCGCCCGGCGCCGAGCGCGAAACGGCCTCGACGCCCGCCCCGATGTAGGTGTCGCCCTCGCCGGCTTCGATCGCGTGGAAGGCCATGCGCATGGTCTGAAGCGAGGAGGCGCAGAAGCGGTTGACCGTGGCGGCCGGCACGTGATGATCGATCCCGGCCAGCAGCGCCGCGTTGCGCCCGATGTTGTAGCCCTGCTCGCCGGCCTGGAAGCCGCAGCCCATGTAGATGTCATCGACGGTGGCGAAGTCGACCCCGGCGTTGCGCTCCTGGAGGGCACGGAGGGGGACGGCGGCCAGGTCGTCGGCGCGGACATCCTTGAGCGACCCCTTCACGGCACGCCCGATCGGCGTGCGGACGGCGTCGACGATGACGGCTTCGGGCATTTCAGCGTTCTCCTTGGGGGTGGTTCCGCGGGGGCGGCGGGGCGCTCATGGTATTCGCCGGCCCGAAACGGGGTGCCCGGGCGGCCCGGGCGCGCCTAGAGGCCCAACCCGCGCACCCCGCCCTCGTCCCAGCCGAGGTGGTGGGCGAGCTCGTGGCGCACGGTGCGCGTCACCTGGGCCCTGAGGAGGTCGGGGTCGCGCCCGAAGTCGCGCAAAAGCGTGTCGCGGTAGATCACGATCCGGTCGGCGAAGCCGTCCTGGGCGACGGTGCCTCCGTGGTAGAGCCCGTAGGCGCGGCGCCGGCGGCCGCCGTCGGAAACGACGACGGCGACGTGCTCGAGCGCGCGGTGGAACTCGAGCGGCAGGTCGTCGAGCGCCGAGCGCACCAGGACCTGGAAGTCCTCCTCGCTGTGCGGATCGAAGCCGTCCTCGTCGTCCTCGAAGTCGTCGAGGTCGTCGGCCTCGCCCCAGCTCCCGCCCGCGGCGAGGCGCTCCGAGCGCTCGACGAGCGCGTCGAACTCGCGCTCGGAGGCCGGCTGGCGCCAGCCGGCCAGGCGCTGCATGAGCAGCACGACCACCGCCCCGACGATCACGACGCCGAGGGCCACTATCGCCAGGCGCTCGACGAGGCGCAGCAGGTAGGAAGAAGAGCCTCCGAGCCACAGGGAGGCCACCCCCAGCCCCAGCAGAAGCGCGAGAAGCGCCGCGGACCCGATGCGCCGCAGGGTGGGCGGCGACACGGCCGGTCCTCCCTAGCGCCGAGTAGGGGCGATCGGGTGGGGCTCGATCGCTCGCGGGCGCAAGCCCGCGATCCTAACGCGAACAGGCTTGGTCTCCGCGGCCCCTGGTACAGTCGTCGCCATGCCGCTGGGAACTTCGCTCTTCCTTATCGCCGTGGGCGCCATCCTGCGCTTTGCTGTGACGTTCACGCTCGGCGGCATCGACATCCAGACCGTCGGCCTGATCCTGCTCCTTCTCGGCATCCTCGGCCTGATCCTGTCGCTGCTCTACATGTTCGTCTGGTCTGACCGCAACCGTCCGGTCGACCGCGAGCGCACGGTCGTGCGCGACCGCCGCGATATCTAATAGACGCGCGATGTCCTCCTTGTAGGACGGTCTGGCGAAGGGGCGAGCCAGACCGATCGGGCGCAGCGTAGACTCGGCGCACGATGTGTGCCGGGTGCGCGATGGCGGCTATCACCGGAGCTAGCGGCGTTCGCGCTTGGCTCCAGTCGCGGCATATCACTTGGCTGACGCCGCGAAGGATGCGCGCCGCCACCATCGGCATGTTCGTGACCGCGACCCTGCTCTCGTCCGTCGGGTTGAAGGGCTCTACTCCGCGGCCGCAGATTGCGGCGGGACACCACGCGACCGCGCCAGCGGCACGGCCAGCTTCACGAGCTCCGTAACGCGCCCCGGAAGCCTAGGCCGGCGAGCCGTGGATCGGCGGCGCCGGTGCCGGGCGCGGGGCGGGAAGCGGCGGGGGCTCCGTCGGCGGCGTTCCCGGAGCCGGCAGGCCGGCAATCCGCCGCCATTCGAGAATCTTGCCTCGCGTGATGCGAAAGGCCGTCGCTCCCTTGGCTCCCGTGCCGTCGCACTTGCCTCCGCCGACCCCCGTGCGCTGCGTGAGCACGAACTCGGCCAGGGTGTAGCGCCCGGCCGCCTGCGTGCGCACGAGCCGCGCGCCACAGGGCAGGAGGAGGTTGAACGCGCGAACCTGCGCCGTCGTGCTCAAGCGGACCGGCGAGCCGCCGTTCTGGATCACGGAGGGCAGGGCGAAGTAGCGCGAAGCCCGGTCGAGGTCGCCGCTGCGGAGCGAATCAGACCACGACCGGATCACGCGGACGGCGGACGTGTCGGTCGCGCGGGACGTGGGCTTAGTACTCGCCGGGCCCGAGGTCGCTCCTCCCGGCGCGGGGCGTGAGGCGGAGCCGCCGCAGGCCGCGAGGATGAGGGCCGACGCGAGGAAGAGAGCAAGGAGGGCCGCGGCGCGCACGCACACATGGTGGCACGCCGCGGCCGGGAGGCGGGTTTGGTCTCCAGCGACCTGACGACTATCCTGCAAGCTGTTGGGGGTCGGAGCGCTACGTTGACGCAGCTACCCCGAGAAGCCATGTCGTTCTCCTTGCCCCACTTTTACGCGCGCGCGAGCGGTCTCGGGCCCGTTCTGAGGACGCTCGTGGTCGGCCTCTGCGTTGCGGCGCTCGCCGTGCTCGGAGCAGCGGCGGCTCCGGCGCGCGCCGCGGACCCCGTGCTGGCGGCGGCGGGAGATATCGCATGTCCGCCAGGAACAGCGCCAACTGCGATCCACTGCCAGCAGGCCGCGACGGCCAGCCAGATTCGCGCCGCCGCTCCAGACGCCGTGGCCGCTCTGGGCGACACGCAGTACGACTCGGGCACCTACGCCGAGTACATGGGGACGGGCGCCTTCGATCAAACCTGGGGCACCTTCAGATCGTCCATCCGTCCGGTGCCGGGAAATCACGAGTACAACACGACCGGAGCGAGCGGCTACTTCACCTACTTCGGATCCTCCGCAGGCGATCCGGCGAAGGGCTATTACTCCTATGACCTGGGCGCATGGCACATCGTTGCCTTGAACTCGGCGTGCTCGGGTAGCGCGTGCAGCGGCGCAACCGCAGGGAAGGTCAGCGCGGCTGAGGTCAGTTGGCTCCAGGCCGATCTGGCGGCCCATCCCGGGGTTTGCACGTTGGCCTACTGGCATCATCCGTTGTTCACCTCGGGAGTCCTCAACGGTGGAAGCATCGCCAGCCCGGGTGTAAAGCCGCTGTGGGACGCCCTCTATGCCGCCCACGCTGACGTGGCGTTGAATGGGCATGCCCACAACTACGAGCGGTTCGTTCCCCAGGACCCATCCGGGAACGCCGTCTCGAGCGGTGGTCTTCGGGAGTTCGTCGTCGGCACCGGCGGAGAGGACCACCTCGGCGCCTCCGCCAAGCCGAACTCGGCGAAGCTCGACACCGGCGACTTCGGCACGCTATTCCTCACGCTCCACCCCGGCGGCTACGACTCGCAGTTCAAGTCGACGGGCGGGACGGTGCTCGATCAGAGCTCCGCCAGCTGCAACCGACACACGCCCGCCCAGGTCAAGACCTCGGTCGAAGCTGCCCTCCAAGCCGCGACCAAGGCGCTGACGCGACTGCGCCTGCACACGCTCGCGCGGGCGAAGTCCTTCCGCTTCCCCTTCACCGCGCCGATGGCCGGCACCGCCGTCTTCAAGGCCACGGCCAGGCGCAACGGCAAGACGATCACCGTCGCCAGCGCTCGCCTCGTGTTCTCGAGACCGGGGAAGACAACGGTCACCCAGAAGCTCAGCCGTTCCGCGGCCGTAGCGCTGCACAGGCTCTCGGCGGTGTCCGTAGTCGAACGGATCCAGTTTGCGCCGGCTCACGGCAGCCCGTTCAGCGCGCGCAAGAGGCTGACGCTCAAGCGCTGAGCTGACGTTGCCGGAGCAGGCCCGACCGCCCGCGGCACGCCCCTAAGCGCAGAAGCCCATGAGCGCCTTCGCCGGCCCGCACGCCGATCTGACCCCCGAGCAGGTCGCGGAGCTGCTGCGCCGCGGGGAGGTCCAACTCATCGACGTCCGCGAGCCCTACGAGTACGAGGCGGGGCGGATCGCCGGCGCTCGCCACGTCGAGCTCGAACGCCTCGCCTCCGAGGCGGAGACGATCGACCGCGAGCGTCCCGTCGTCTTTCACTGCCGCCTCGGCGCGCGCTCGGCGATGGCGGCGCAGGCGTTCCGCGCGGCGGGCTGGGAGGCGCACAACATGGCGGGAGGCATCCAGGCGTGGCATGACCGCGGCCTGCCGCTCGATCCGCCGAACGGGTACGTCGCCGAGCACTGAGCGGCGGCGGCGCGGCTCCCTACAGCCGCTTCTCGAAGCAGACGCAGCGGGGATCGTCGCGGTAGGGGCCGTAGGGAGCGATGCGGGCGTAGCCCTCGCGAGACGTAGAGCGCGAGCGCCTCGGGCTGGGCGGTGCCGCTCTGCAGGCGCACCCGCCCATACCCGCGACCGCGAGCCGCGTCCTCGAGCGCTCGCAGCACGCGGCGGGAGTGACCGCGGCGGCGGTGAGCGGGCGCGGTCCACATCCGCTTGACCTCGGCGGTGCCCGCGCTCCATCGACGCAGGGCGCCGGCGGCGAGCGTTTCGCCGTCCTCCTCCAGGAGGAGCAGCGTGCCGTCCGGGGCCTCGAAGTCCGCGCGGTCGTCGAGGGTGACCTCGCCGCTGCCCCCGTAGCGACGCTCGTACTCCTCGGCCAGGCCGGCGAGCACCGGCGCCGCCGCCGGATCGCTCAAGCCCGACACCCGCAGCGCGGCGTTCACTCTCGCGCGGCGGCACGAAGCGCGGGGGCGCGGGGCGCCACCGCAGCGCTCGGCACGAACCCCGGCAGCTCGACCGCCAGCCGCGCCCCTCCGGCGGGGGAGGCCCCGGCCGAGATGCGCCCTCCGTGCGCCTCGACGATCGCCCGGGCGATGGCCAGGCCGAGGCCGGTCCCGCCGGCGGCTCGCGCGCGGGAGACATCCATGCGGTGGAAGCGATCGAAGACGAGCTCGCGCTGCTCGGGCGGGATCCCCGGACCGTCGTCCTCGATGCTGAGCTCGAGGCGCTCGCCACGGACATTCGCCTGCAGGCGCACGAGACCGTCGGGCCCCGTGTGCTCGACGGCGTTGCGCGCGAGGTTCCGCAGCACCTGGGCGAGGCGGTCGGGATCGGCGTGCAGCACGCCGGGAGGCACCTCGCCGAGCTCCCAGCGGCGCTCGGCGGTGAGCGTGAGCCCGTCGAAGAGCTCGGGGAGGAAGCGCTCGAGCTCGAGCGCCTCTAGCCGCAGCAGCTCGCCCTGATCGGCGCGCGCGAGCAGCAGCAGATCCTCCACCAGGCGCTCCATCCGCAGCACCTCCGTGCGCACCACGCCCTCGACGCGGCGGACCTCCTCGCGCCCTGGGTCCGCCCGTCGCGCGAGCACCTCGAGCTGGCCGCAGATCACCGTCAGCGGTGTGCGCAGCTCGTGCGATGCGTCGGCCACGAAGTCGCGCTGGCGGGAGAAGGCGTCCGTGAGGCGATCGAGCGCCCGATCGAAGGCTTCGGCGAGCACGTGGACCTCGGTCGGCGGCCCGGGCTCGTCCATCCGGTGGGAGAGCTCACCCGCGTCGATCAGGGCGGCGGTGCGCGCCATGCGCCGCAGCGGGCGCGACGCGCGCGAGGCGACGAGGTAGACGGCGAGCATCGCCAGCGCCAGGGTGATGATCCCCGTGAGCGCGAACGCGCGTGCCACGCCGGCCTGGGCGCGCTGCACCGCGCCGAGCGCCTCTCCCACCCCCACGCGCGCGAGCTCCCGGCCGTCGCGGCGGACCGGGGCGACGAGGATGCGCAAGCCACCGACCTCGTCGACCTGCACGGTGGTGAAGCCCAGGCGGGCACGGCGCAGGGCAAGGCCCTGCCGCCCCTCTTCCCGACTGCGCGAGGGAGGCTCAACTTCGTCTAGCCGGCCCGCGACGCCGATCAGCGTCGGCTCGTTGGTCACGACGCCCCGACCGGGGATGCTGACGAGGAAGAGCCGCGCGAGCGGGCCAAACGACGGCTGGTTGCTCACGTAGGCCCGCGCGCGGCGCTCGAGCTCGACCGGCGAGGCGGCGCCGCGCGGCACGCCCTGGGCGCTGAACGCGTCGACGTCCTCGCGCAGATCCTGGTCGATCTGGCGGCGGACCTGGTCGCCCGTGCCGCTGTAGGTGGCCGCGAAGGCGAGCGCGAGCGCCGCGGCGAGGATCGCGGCGAGCAGGAGCGTGAGCCGGGCCCGCAGGCCTCCGAGGCGAGAACGCAGCGCGCGGCTAGCCACGGGTGCTCAGCCGGTAGCCGACGGAGCGGATCGTGTCGATCGGCGCCGGACGCTCGGGCTGGTCCAGCTTGCGGCGCAGGTAGCGGATGTAGACCTCGACCACGTTCGTGCCCGGGTCGAAGTCATAGCCCCACACGGCGGAGAGGATCTGCTGGCGCGAGAGCGCCTGGTCGGGGTGGCGCAGGAAGTTGGCGAGCAGGTCGAACTCCTTGGCCGAGAGGTGCACCGCATCACCATTGCGGGTCACCTTGCGGGAGAGCAGGTCGAGGTGGATGCCGGCGGCCTCGAGCGAGGTCGCGTCGCGCTGGCCCGGGGTACGCAGGTGCGCCCGCACGCGCGCCGCGAGCTCGTCGAAGGAGAAGGGCTTAGTCACGTAGTCGGTCGCGCCGCCGTCGAGTCCGGCCACGCGGTCCTCGACGTCGGCGCGCGCGCTCAGCATCACTACGGGAAGGGCGGGCTTGGCCGCCCGGATGCCGCGCAGCACCTCGAGCCCGTCGCGGCCGGGCAGCATCACGTCGAGGATCACGAGGTCGATGTCGTCGCCGAGGGCCGAGCGCTCTCCCTCCACGCCGTCGGAGGCGAGGCTCACCGCATAGCCCTCGGCTTGGAGCCCGCGCTGGACGAAGTCGGCGATCGCCGCCTCGTCCTCGATGAGGAGGATGCGCATTGCTCGATGCTACGGACCGCGGCTCGGCGGCTCAGCCGTTCCCGTCGCTCGGCGCAGGGCGTCGAGGAGGTCCTCAGGGTCGGGCGTCGGCCACAGGCGCCCATCGCGGCGACGGTAGACCCGGCAGGTGAGCCCGGCGGGCTCCGGCGTCTCGGGCGGCTGCAGGTCGGCCCCCGCGATGCGGATGGTCGGAGAGCCGACGAAGCCGTGGCGCTCGGCCGCGGACTCCGTGTCCACCTCCCGCAGCACGAGCGCGTCGGGATCGAGACCCGCCTCTTCCATCGCCTGCCTGAGCTCCTCGCGCGCGCAGCGCCAGGAGGCGCAGCCATCCCACCAGAGCAACTCGACGTGCGGGGCACCCACGCTCCGAGGCTACAAGAAGCCGCACACCGCGTTGCAGACGAACGAGCGGTGGGACGGTAGGACTGGGGCCATGCTCACTTCCTCCGCGCGCTTCGCGCTGCCCGCTCTGGCCTGCCTCGCCCTCCCGGCCACCGCGGGCGCCTCGGTGGCCCACACCGTCGGCCCCGGCGAGACCATGTGGTCGATCGCGGCGGCGTCGAATCTCACGACCCGCTCGCTCGCCGCCTCCAACGGGCTCCCGGCGGGCGCCCGCGTGGTGCTCGGCTCCACGATCCAGGTGCCCTCCGTGTCCGAGGCCTCAACCGCGCTGGCGCGGCAGGGCGTGGTGTCCTCGGCGGCCTCCGTCGGCGACGGCGACGCGGACGACGGCGTCTCCGACGACGGCGTCGCCACGGGCGCCGGCGCCACTCCCGCCGCGAGCAGCACGGGAGCGCCCGCGCCGATGGGCGCCTACGTCGTGCGCCGGGGCGACACCCTCTCGGCGATCGCCGCTCGCAACGGCGTCTCCGCGCGCCAGGTCGCGTGGATGAACGGATTGTCGACCGCGCAGCCCCTGCTCGCGGGCACGGCCCTCAAGCTGCCCACGGGATCCCCGAACGCTACGCCCGTCGCGCGCACCGCGAGCGTCTCGGCGACGCCGGTGAGAGTCGTCGCGTACACCGCGCCGTACGCGACGGGCAACCGCCTCACCTCGACCCAGATCGGCTCGATCGCCGCAAACCAGGGCGTTCCCTCCTCGCTCGCCTCCGCGGTGGCCTGGCAGGAGAGCGGCTTCAACAACGGCGCGGTCTCCTCCGCCAACGCGCGGGGGGTCATGCAGGTCCTGCCCGGCACCTGGGACTACGTGCAGCGCAACCTCACCTCGCGCTCGCTCAACCCGTTCTCCGCGCAGGACAACGTCCGCGCCGGCTCCCTCTACCTCGGGAGCCTGCTGCGCCAGACCGGGGGCAACGTGCGCCAGGCCGTCGCCGCCTATTACCAGGGCCTCTCCTCCGTGCGCCAGATCGGGATGTACGCCGACACCCAGCGCTACGTCGCCAACGTCATCAGGCTGCGCCAGCGGTTCGGCGGCCCGTGAGCCGGGCAAGGTCGGAGGGGGCAAGCCCCGACCCGACCGAGAGGAGCAGCGAACATGGAGCGTGACGAGCTCGACGTGGAGGCCGAGGTGAAGGCCGCCAAGGAGGAGGCAGGCGCCATCGGCGGCACCGCCGGCGACGAGGATCTCCCGCCCGCCGAGCACCCGGTGAGCGAGGGCGGCGGCGGGGTGGCCGAGGGCTTCGAGGACGCCGAGGCGACCCTCGTCGAGCACGCCACCCACGGAGATCAGTACTCGGGCCGCGCCACCCTGCACGACGCGCCGGCTCCCGAGGCGCACGGGGTCACCGCCGAGGACGCCGAGGTCCACACGAGCGAGCTCGAGCCGGGAGCCGAAGAGGCACGCGGCGCCTCCGGCGATCGCTAACGTCCCTGTCGTGGCCGACGAGGGCGATCCCACGACTCAACGACTCGAGGTCGAGCAGGTGCGGCGCGAGCTGCGCGAGCGCCGCGAGGTCGAGGAGGCCTCCGACGAGGATTCGGCGGCCCAGCACGAGCGCCGCGCCGACAAGTCCGCCTACCTGCGCGAGAAGCTGGCCGATCGAGCCCAGGCCGAGCAGGAGGCGGAGGAGCCCGGTCCCGACCCGCGCTTGACTCCCCCACACGCGGGGTAGGAGAAGGGTCGATGGAGCAAGACCCCACCTCCGCCCACGAGGAGCTCGGCGACGAGCTCGAGGCGAACGCCGCGAAGATGCAGGAGCGCAGCGATTCGCTCGGCGCGGAGATCGACGATACGCGCAGCGACTGGCACAGCAAGCAGGAGGACCAGGGCGTCCCGGGCGCCGAGCCCGCGCGCGACCCCTTCGAGGAGACCCCGGAGGAAGCGGAGGAGAGCGCCGAGGAGCCGCAAGCCGCCGAGAAGCACGACTCCGAGTAGACGGAGCCGCTAGGAGCCTTTGCCCCGGCCCGTCTTCTGCTGCAGCTCGTCGATCCGCTTCGAGGCCTCGGCCTTGGTGACGCTCTCGTCGAACGGCTCCCGGCCTCGTCGGACAGGGTCTTCAGTAGGAGGCCTGCGCGCCGGTCATCGGCTCCTCACCGGTGACCCACTCGCTCGGATCCTTCTCGGTGTTCGATCCGCCCGTGGGGGTCTCGTCGGTCATGCCCTGCGCCTATCCCTATCGAGGCGCCGGCAAACGCCCAGAGCGGACTCGGCTCAGACCGTCTGGACGTTGACCGCCTTGGGACCCTTGTCCCCCTCCCCTGCTCCTCCTCGTAGGAGACCTTCGCGCCCTCGGGAAGCGAGCGGTAGCCGTCGGAGTTGATGCCGGTGTGATGGACGAAGAGGTCGCGCTCACCGCCGTCGGGGGAGATGAACCCAAACCCCTTCTCGTCGCTGAACCACTTCACCGTTCCGGTGGGCACGTGCATTCCTCCACGTGTCGAGTGCCGCCGGGAGTCGCCCCGGCCTGTCGTGGTCCGAAACGCTAACAGAGCCCGGGGCATCCGGGCACGCGCCTCAACTCGTGCCCGCGACCCGCGAGACCTCGGCGATCGAGGTCTCGCCGCGGCGTACCTTGGCCAGCCCGTCGTCGCGCAGGCGGCCCATGCCCTCCTGCTCGGCGGCCTCGGCGATCTCGTCCGCCGGCCGGCGCTGCAGGGTGAGGGAGCGGATCCGCTCCGAGATGGCCATGACCTCGTACAGGCCGAGCCGGCCCTTGTAGCCGGAGCCGCCGCAGCGACCGCATCCCGCCGCCTCGAAGACCTCGAGGTCGTCTTCCACCTTGAAGCCCGACTGGCGAAGCACCTCGGCCGGCAGGCTCACCGGCTTCTTGCAGGTCGAGCACAGCCGCCGGGCGAGCCGCTGGGCGACGACGCAGTCGATCGCGGAGGCGACGAGGAAGGGCTCGATCCCCATCTCCACCAGGCGGGTGATCGCGGTGGGCGCGTCGTTCGTGTGGAGGGTGGAGAGCACGAGGTGGCCGGTGAGCGCCGCCTCCACCGCGACCTGGGCGGTGTCGCGGTCGCGGATCTCCCCGACCATGACCACGTCGGGGTCGGCGCGGAGCATGGAGCGCAGCCCGGTGGCGAAGGTCACCCCGGCCTTGGGGTTGACCTGCATCTGGCGCACGGCGGGCATGCGGTACTCGACCGGGTCCTCGATCGTGAGGATCGAGCGGTCGCCGATGCCGATCACGTTGAGCGCGGCGTAGAGGGAGGTCGACTTGCCCGAGCCCGTCGGACCGGTGACGAGCACCGCGCCGTAGGCCTGGTGAAAGGCCTGCTCGAAGCGCTCGCGCTCGACGGGCAGCATCCCGCCACGAGCAGCGTGCGCGACCCCTGGTGGTCGATCGGGACCGCGCCCAGGCGCTTGGCCACGGCCGGTCCGATGAGGTTGGCGGCCGCCATGTCGACCTTGTAGCGGGTGAGGTCGACGTGGTCGAGGCCGAAGCGCTCGGCCACCACGCGAGCGAGCTGGTCGGGGGTGAGCGCCCCGTTCTCGAGCAGGACGCGACCGGTCGGCTTGCCCGAGGCGCGCGAGGTGGCCACCGCCGACTCGATCCGCTCCCGCGAGGCGAAGCCGAAGTCGGCGATCACGTCGCCGATCAGGCGCGCCGAGCGCCCGCGCCGCGTGGGCGGCGTCAGCCCGGGCTTGCCCGAGGAGGGAGCCCCGGGGCGGGCGCGGGGACGGCGGTGGCGGGGGGACCGGAGGAGACGGCGCTCATGATCGCTCTCCTCATCGGCAGCTCGAGCCCACTTCCATAGCCCCGTGCGACGATCTTCTGAAAGCATGGACGATCCGATGCCCCTGACCCGCAACGTCGCCATCCCGCTGCGCGAGGTGCTCGTGCGCACGAGCCGCTCCTCCGGCCCGGGCGGCCAGCACGCCAACGTGACCGCCTCGCGGGTCGAGGCGGTCTTCGACGTCGCGGCCTCCTCGGTGCTCAGCGAGGAGCAGAAGCGGCGGGTGATGGGGCGCTGCGGACCGCGGGTGGTCGCGGTCGCCCAGGACGCACGCAGCCAGGCGCGCAACCGCGAGCTCGCGCTCGAGCGCCTGCGCTCTCGTCTGGCCGGCGCGCTCGCCGTCGCCCGCCCCCGGCGGGCGACGCGGCCCTCGGCGGGGGCGCGGGCGCGTCAGGCGGCCGGCAAGCGCCGGCGGGCCGAGCGCAAGCGTGAGCGAGGACGGCGCTTCTCCGCCGAGGACGGCTGAGAGCGACCGCACCGCCGGGGCGGGGCGAGGCGTGCCTCAGACGAGGAAGACGTCGCGCACGATCTGGAGCAGGCTTCGCCGCACGGACAATGGGGTGCCCTGGTCGGCCAGCGCACTCGAGTCGATCCAGCCGCGCATGCCCGGGGAGGCCCAGCGGGCGGCGATCACCTCGACGCACGACCAGCTCTCACAGCAGCCCGAGGAGACGACGCTTCCCTCGGACGGCGGCGGGCAGCTCGGGTCCCCCCGGCGGCGGGCGCAGGCGACGCAGAAGGCGCGCACACGGTCGCCGGGCACGAGCCACAGCGTCGCCGTGCCGCCCTGGGTGTAGCGCAGGAGGTAGCGCGCCGAGCTCAGATCGTCGTCCCGGCCCGGGGAGGGATTGGTGCGCACGGTCCGTACCTGGGTCTCCTGCGGCGCAAAGCAGGTCCCCACGAGCTCGCGCGGGCCGCCACAGATCGCTCCGGTGCGCCGGCCGCCGGCTCCGCGTGGACCGCACTGGGTGCGGTAGGGCGAGCTCCGCTCCGAGCCGGCGCGGCAGTCGAAGTCGAGCGACTCCGGTCCGCAGAGCACCCCGGCGTAGGACGGGTCCGCCGCGGAGAGCGCCCGTCGGCGGAGCTCGGTGGGGATCCAGCCCACCGCTCCCGCGCCGCGCGTGCCCGCGGGGACGTAGCCGAAGACCCATCCCCGCCCGGAGGCCGGCCGGGGGCCGGGGTCGGGGCAGCCCCCCGCGGGCGGCCCACCGCGGCGGCTCTGGCGTCCGAAGTAGCTCCCGACGGGAACGACGACGGGTGCTCCGTCGAGCCGGACGTAGGGCGCCTCGAACGACGGGCCCTTGCGCACCGCGACGCCACGCACGCCCCGCGGCAGACCGCGTGCCGGCTCCGAGCGCCGCACCCGCCACGGCGACCAGCAGACGTTCACCCCGCGCCGTCCGTTCGTGCAGCCGTTCGGGGCGCCCGCGGCGAGCGCGCGACCCGGGTCACCCGCCAGCGCGGCGCCTCCCGCCGCGAGGGCGCCGAGTGCCGCCCGTCCGAGAAAGCCGCGCCGGGTCTGACCTTCGGTGGAGGGGAGCGGCGGCGGCGGCCGCGCCGCGGCGGCGATCCGCGGGGCCCATGCCATCGCCACCAGGATGCTCGCGGCGAGCGCGAGCACGGCGCCGGCGGAGCCGCTCCACGGCGCAGCGCCGGGCGGCGCGAGGGCGAGCAGAAGCGCCAGCGTCCCGAGCACGCCGTTTCTGACGAGGCCCGACGGCCGCGTGCCCGGCGTACCGAAGCAGCCACAACCGGCCTCGGGCGCACGCCGGCGCAGGAGCAGTAGCGCGACGGAGAAAACGAGTAGCGCCGCCAGGGCAAGGAGCCCCGCCGCCCGGGGGGCGAGGCCGCTCAGCGCGAGCAGCCCGAGCGCGAGCTCGCCCAGGGCCAGCGCGAGCACCAGCCCGCGGGCGGGCGCCCACGGCGCGAGCGCGAGCACCGCCGCGCGCGCCCCGGCCGGTGCCCGGAGCTTTGCCGCGCCCGCGGGCGCAAAGACCGCCCCGAGCAGCAGCGCCGCGGCGGCGTCCATGGCTCCCGCGACGCCGCTCAGGAGCGCCCGGCGGCCCGGCTCTGGAACTCCCCGAGGTCGATGTCGCCTTGGAGCACGCCAGCGATCACGTAGAACAGCGCGGCGGAGAGCAGGCAGAGGATGGCGTTGCCAAACCCGATCTCGGCCCAGGCGGCGGCGAAGAGAAAGCCGAGGAGGGCGTAGAACTGCTTGGGAGCGATCATTCGAGGTCCCTTCGTGTGGTGCGGTCGATTCCGGTCAGGGTCACGTTCACGGGCAGAACGGGAAGGTCGTGTTGCTCGAGCGCCTCGCGCACCGCGCCGCGGACGGCGCGCATGGTCTCGACCGCCTCGCGCGGCCGGCGGACGGTGAGCATGACGTCGAGCTCGTCCTCGCCGAGCCGCCCGCTCGCCCCGGCGACGCCGGGCTGCTGGCTCGCGGCGCTCTCGGCGACCCGCTCGACCGCGCGGGGCCGCACGCGCACCTCCCCGCGCTCGTCATCGACGAGATAGACCTCGCTTCGCGCGAGGCTGGGCCGAGGCAGCGCCTTGTAGGCGAGGTAGCCGAGCACGAGGAAGGTGAGCAGACCGGCGCCGGCGACGATCAGTCGCGTGGTGCCCGAGATGTCCGTCGGCTTCAGGGACGCGAGGTCGTCGAAGACCGTCCGGTACCCGCTCAGGCCGTTCACCGTCGTCGGCGAGACCTTCACCGCGAGCAGCACGAGCATGAGCCCGTACCACAGCAGAGCCAGGGCAAGGAGAGTGACGAGCACCCGTCCGACGAGCTCGGCGGGGGACCGGTGCAGGTTGACGCGCTGGCGGCCCATCACTCGACCCGACCGCCCTTATCGCCGGCGATGACGCGCACGCGGTCGCGCAGCTTGAAGTCCGAGACGACGGGCGAGAGCGCTTCGCTCACCGTCCGCTGCACCTCGGCGTCCTCCGCGTTGCGCGGACGGTACGCGGTGACGGTGAGCTTGCCGCTGCCGCGCCGCGAGCTGCGGAGCTTGACCTTGCTCCGCGTGACCCCGCGGCCGGACTCGGTCACCCAGCCCACGAGCTGGCGCAGGGGCCGCTTGCGGGCGGCGAGCGTGCCCTCCCGGTCGCGCTCGGCGATGATCAGCCGCTCGCGCGCAACCGCGAACGCGCCCCGCAGCAGCCCGAGCCCGAGCAGCATGGACAGCAGGCCGCCGAGCAGCGAGAGCAGCGCCACGGAGCCGGATGACTCCACCGCGGTGAGCAGCTTGGCGACCTCGCTCTTCAGGCCGGAGAGGTGGGCGATCTTGGCGAGCCCCGGGAGCGAGAGACCGCTCGTGCTTCCGGTGATGCAGAAGACCGCCGCCGCGAGCCCGAGTACGGCGAGCAAGACGAGGAGCAGGAACCCCAGGAGCCGGCTCAGTCCGCGCAGAAGCGAGGCCATCAGGGCGACCCGGACGCCGCGCCGCGCGCCGAGGGCGCGAGATCCTCGAAGGAGACCGTCACTCGACCGAGGCCCTCTCCCAGACCCGCCCCGCTCGCCGCGCGCTGCACCGCCTGGCGAACCCGGTCGCCGAGCGGGTGGAGCGGGACGAGCTCCGCCTGCAGGTGAAGACCGATCTCGTAGCGCCCGTCGGCCGTCACCGCGGCCCCCACGCCCTTGAGCTCGCCTCCGGGCGCCGGCGTCTTGTGGACGCCCTGCGGATCGGCCTCCATCGCGCTCACGCCCGGCACCGACAGGGCGGCCTCAACCGCCAGCTCGGCGAGCTGGACCCGAACGCTGGGCCGCGCGCCGGCCGCGGGAGCGGCCGGCGTCGGCGGCGCAGACGGAGGAGTCGAGGTGGACGACATCGGAGTGTCTGGTGGATCCCGCCGACTACTGGACGCGCGGCGGTTCCGGCGGCGGCTCGACGTCGTCGCCGGGGAAGTGAAGGTCGTTCACGGTGACGTTGACCTCGGTGACCGCCAGGCCGGTGATGCCCTCGATGCGCTTGACGATGTTGTCGCGAATCTGCTGGGAGACCTGCGGGATCGACTCGCCGTACTCGACGACCACCGTGAGATCGACCGCCGCCTCACGCTCGCCGACCTCGACCGAAACGCCCTGGGAGCGCTCATCGCCGATACCGACACGCTGGCTGAGACCTCCGAGCGCTCGCGAAGCTCCGCCGCCGAGCGCGTGCACGCCGGGTACCTCGCGCGCCGCGATGCCCGCGACCTTGGTGACCACCGCGTCGGCGATCTGGGTCGCACCCTTGTCGCTCTGCAGTCCGCCGGCCCCTCCGCCGCCGTCCCCGCCCTTGCGCTGGACCGAAGTGCCGGTCGAGCTTCCGCTCGACTCGACCTGGGTCCCCCTGGACTCAACTGACATGTGCTCGCCTCTCCCTTCGCTCGGTGTCCGAGAAGAGCTACCCCGGCTCGACGTTCCCAAACTCAAGCGATGAGGCACTACCCTCGCGGCGGTGACCACACTGGACCTCGTGACCGCCGCGGTCGCGATCCTCGGCGGCTTGGGCTACGTCGTCTACGTGGTGCGCGAGGCCGCACGCGGGGCGCCCGAGCGCCGTGCGGAAGAGGAGGCGCGCGAGTTCTTCGACCTCCACGGGCGCTGGCCGGACGAGCCGGCGTAGGCCGTTCAGACAGGCTCTTCACAGAGCGCGGCCTCGAGCTTGTCCTGGAGACGAAGCCACACCTCGCTGCGAGTCGGAAACGACGGGATCGCGTGGCGCAGGCGCTCCACCGGAACCTCGCCGACGATGGCGATGGTCGCGGCGTGGAGGAGCTCCGCCACCTCCGGCCCGGTGAACGTGGCGCCCACGAGGACGCGGCGCCCGCGGTCGAGCACGAGGCGGGCGGTGCCGCCGGCTCCGCGACCGACGAAGCTCGCCGCCGCCACCGCACCGAGCGCCTGGTCGACCGCCACCGCGTCCAGGCCGGCCCCGCGGGCGTCCTTCAGCGTGTGACCGGTGGCGGCGACCTGGGGCTCGGTGAAGCACACGCGCGGCGAGAGCGGCCCGTCCCAGCTCGCGCGCGCGTCGCGGCCGAGGATCTGCTCGCATGCCACCCAGGCCTGGTACTTGCCGGCGTGGGTGAGCAGCGCGCGCTCGTTGACGTCGCCCACCGCGTAGAGCCAGGAGCGAGCGCCGGCGCGCATGGCGTCGTCGACCGGGATCGCCTCGCCGGGTGAGAGGCCCACGGTCTCGAGGCCGAGCTCCTCGGTCCGGGGGCGGCGCCCGACGGCCACGAGCAGCTCGTCTCCCTCCACCACGGCGCCGTCGGCGAGGCCGACGCGCAGCGCTCCTGCCTCCGGGCGGCTCACCTCGCTGACCTGCACCCCGCAGCGCACCTCGACGCCGCGCTCCTCGAGGCAGGCCGCCACCTGCTCGCCGGCGAACGGCTCCTCGCGGAGGAGCAGACTTGGGGCCGCCTCGAACAGGACGACCTCGGCTCCGAGCGAGCGCCACGCTCCGGCCAGCTCGGTGCCCACGACGCCGCCGCCGACGATCACGAGCCGCGCGGGCACCTTGCCGGCCGTGGTGCCCTCGCGGTCGCTCCACGCGCGGACCTCCTCGAGGCCGGGGATCGGCGGCACGAGCGGAGCGCTGCCCGGAGCGAGGATCACCGCGCGGCGGGCGCGCAGCTCCTCCTTCCCCACCCGCACGCACCGCTCTCCCGCCAGGCGAGCGCTACCGCGGACGATCTCGACGCCCCGCTGCTCGAGGCGCTCGGCGTGGCGGGTGTCGTCGAAGCCGCCCACCACCTCGTCCCGGCGGCGCAGGACGGCGGCGACGTCGAGGGAGGCGCTCGCGGCCTCGCGAGCCCCGGGCACGCGCGCCAGCTCGGTCAGGAGCTCGCCCGGACGCAGCAGCGCCTTGGAGGGCATGCAGGCCCAGAAGGCGCACTCCCCGCCCACGAGCTCCTGCTCCACGAGGGTCACCGCCAGTCCCTCGCCGGCCAGCCGCGCCGCGCACACCTCGCCGGCGGGGCCGCCGCCGACCACGACGACGTCGACCTCGCCCGAGGGCATCAGCCGAGCTTGGCGAGCCGGGCGAGCGCCTCGTGGCACTCCACGACGCTCCGCTTGACCGGGTCGGAGTCCGGGCGGTCGTGCACTAGGTCCCACGTGCGGTCCGCGACGTCTCGCGCCGTGGCGGCGGTCGCTCGAGCGCAGAGCTGGCGCACAAGCTCGAGCTCGAAGCGCTCGAGCTGTTGGACGGGATCGCCGGCGGGGAGCCGCGGCAGCGGCTCGTCAACGGTCTCGCGCCACATGGAGGTGGCCACGAGGAGGCGGTTGCGAAGCGTGATGGCGTCCATGGGCCGCTCGAAGCGAGCGCGGCGCGGGATCCTACTCACGGCGAGCGTCCGGAGGCGGCTACCGGAGGCCGCGTGGCTCCTCGCTTGCCACAATTGGCTTCACCATGCCGCCTCGCTGCTTGCGCCTTCCCTCCTTGCTCGCCCTGCTCGGGCTCGCGCTGCTCACGGCGGGGTGTGGCCGCGCGGGCGAGATCTCCGCGGGGCTGAGCTCGGCGCAGGCCAAGGCCCTCACCCCGACTCCGCAGGAGAGCGCGGTGCGTGGCGCCGCCTACGACTGGCCGATGTTCGGCTTCGATCCGGCGCGCTCCAACGTCGAGTCGCAGGCGACGGGGCTCACCGCGTCCTCGGTCAGCCGGCTGCGCCGCATCGTCGTGCACCTCTCCGGCACCGTGGACTCCTCGCCGATCTTCCTGCACGCAATCGCCACTCCGCGCGGGCGGCGCGACCTCTTCATCCTCACCACGACCTACGGCAAGACGCTGGCGCTCGACGCCGCCTCGGGCCACCGCGTGTGGGAGTACGTGCCTCCGAGTGCCGCGCGCCTCACGGGCTCCCCAAAGTTCACGAACACCACGCCCGTCGCCGATCCCGACCGGCGCTGGGTCTACGCCGCCTCGCCCGACGGTCGCGTACGCAAGCTCGCGGCGGGCTCCGGGCGCGAGCGCCGCCGCGACGGCTGGCCCGCGGTGGTCACGCGCGACGCGGGACACGAGAAGCTCGCCGGCGCCCTCAACCTCTCGGGCCGCTGGGTCTATGTCGTGACGGGCGGCTACATCGGCGACTATCCGCCCTATCAGGGTCATGTGATCGCGCTGGACCGCCGCACGGGCCGCCGGGCCGGGATCTTCAACTCCCTGTGCTCCGATCGCCGCCAGCTCCTCCTCCCGAGCTCCTGCCGCTCGCAGCTCTCGGCGATCTGGTCACGCGCCGGCGCGGTGATCGAGCCGGGAAGCGGTCGGGTCATCTTCACCACGGGCAACGGGCCGTGGAACGGAAGCACGGACTGGGGCGACAGCGTGCTCGAGCTCGCGCCGGGCGCCGGGCGCCTCGAGCAGAGCTACACCCCGCGCGACCGCGACCAGCTCGAGGCCACCGACGCCGATCTCGGCTCCACCGGCCCCGCGCTACTTCCCGCGCCGGGCGGGAGCTCCCGGCCCCGCTACGTCCTGCAGGGGGGCAAGGACGGCGTCATCAAGCTCCTCTCGCTCGACCGCCTCAACGGACGGCGCCGGGTGGGCAACCGAACGACGGGCGGGGAGCTGCAGCGGCTCTCGGGCCATGAGCCCCGCTTCACCGCCCCGGCGGTGTGGCGTCATGGCGGCCATGTGTTCGTCTTCACCGCGAACGGAAACAGCACCTCGGCGTTCGAGCTGCGCGGGCGCCGCCCGCGCCTGGCGCTCGTGTGGTCGAACGGGCACGGGGGCACAAGCCCGGTGCTGGCCGGCGGGTTCCTCTACGTCTACGGCGGCAGCGACGGCGGCCTGCGGATCTACCGGCCGGGCTCGCCGCACCCGATCGTCACGCTGCCCGCGGGCGCGGGCCACTGGAACAGCCCGATCGTCGCCGCGGGCCGGATCGCGCTGCCCGAGGGCGACGCCAACGACGCGAAAGGCTCGGGCGTGCTCGACCTCTACGTGCCGCGGTAGGGCGCGAGGGCCGGGTCGCTCCGCTCCACCGGAGCAGGCCGGCCGGGGAAGCCGAACAGCGCACGCGCCACGAGCGCGTAGCCGACGAGCATGAGCGCCGAGCCGACGATCGCGGTGGGAAGGTCGTTGACGGTGAAGCCGGCGTCGACCACCGCGGGACCGAGGACGACGAGGACGGCCAGCGGCGCGGAGAGCACGCGGTCGCGGTAGAGCCCCAGCGCGAGGACCCCGAGGCCCAGCGGCACGCCGATGCCGCCGAGGAAGACCGCCGCTACGCCCGTGCTCGTGTCGAGCTCGTGGATCAGCGCGGTCATCTGCGATTGGTCGAGCCCGTGTCCCGAGGCGCGCCACTCGACGAGGGCGAGCGCGGTCGCCGTGGAGGTGGCCACCACCCCGAGCAGGACGAGGACGGCGCCGCCCACCCCGTGGCTCGCCCAGCGGTTGCGGAGCTTGTGCGCGAGGCCGAGGGCCGCCGGCCCGAGCAGCGCGAGCGCCGCCAGTGCGAGTAGGGCGGAGACGTACTGCCGGTCGGGGTGGCGCGCGACGATCGCGAGCTGCTCGGCGTCGCTCGAGCTCATCTCCGGCGAGATCACGTCGGCGGCGGCGAGGGCCAGCGCGCTGCCCACGAGGGACAGGCCGGCGAGACGGTCCTTGAGGCGCTCACGCTCGTCCACGACGCGCCAGGCTAGCCTCCGCTTCGGCATGACGGCCTCCTCTCCCCGGCGCGCCCGCCGCCTGCTCGCCGGGAGCGCGCTCGTCCTCGCGCCGCTCCTCAGCCTGATCGCCACGGCGATCGCCCCGGCCAACGAGGCCGACCCCGCCGCCCAGCTCGCCGTCGTGAGCCGCACGCCCAGCCGCTGGTACGCCGCCAACCTCGTCAATTTCGTCGCGCTGGCCGTGCTCGTCCCCGCAGTGGTCGGTCTCATGCTTCCGCTGCGCACGCGCGGCGCGCGCTTCGCCCACGTGGGCGGCGGGCTCGCGCTCACCGGGATCGTGTGCGTGGCGGTCGTCAGCGGCTTGGGATTCGTGGAGTGGCAGATGGTGGGCGCTGGGGCCGACCGCACGCAGATGGCGGCGCTGCTCGAGCGGGTCGAGGGCGCGCCCGCGGTGGCGCCGATCCTGCTCGGCTCCGGCCTCGCCACCCTCGGCCTGGCGGTGCTCGGAGTCGGGCTGTGGCGCCGCCGCGCCGCGCCGGCATGGACCGCGGCGCTGCTCGTGCTCGGCGCGCTTGGGATCGACCTCGGCTACGAGCTCACGAGCGCGCCCCTGGCCCTCGCCGGGGCGGCGGCGAACCTCCTCGCCCTCGGCTTTCTCGGCGCACGGACATTGAGCGGGCGTCTCGAGACCCTGGAGGGCTCAGGCCGGCCTTGAGGCGGCCCCGGTGGGTTAACCGAGAGCCAGCACCAGCTCGAGAGCTTCGTCCACCGCGCGCCGCTCTGAAGGATCAAGCCGCCCCTCGTACGAGGAGAGGCGTTCGACGTCCAGAGCGCGTAGCCTGTTCGACCAGGACCCGGGTCGTCTCACCTCCCACCTGCACCGCGGGACGAAAGGTCGCAGCCGCCGCGACACGGGAGGTGGGCGCCACGACCACCGTCGAGAGCCCGAGCAACTCCTCGGCCTTGGACGACTACCCCATACCGTGGGCCTCGTTGCTCTCGGCCCCGCGCGTCGGGCAGTCGGACCCGGTAGCTCAGGTTGTGCTACAGGGAGGACCGCGCTGAACGCCTACGTCGCCGAGGTGCGCCGGTAGAGGCGCACGGAGAGCGGCACGAAGACGGCGAGGATCCCGACGCACCACACCACCGCCTGCCAGCCCGCCGAGCCGACGGGGCGGTCGAGCACGAGCGCGCGCACCGCGTTGACCACCTGGGTGATCGGCTGGTGCTCGGCGAAGGCGCGCAGCACGCCGGGCATGGAGGAGGTGGGCACGAACGCGCTCGAGGCGAAGGTGAGCGGGAAGAGCCACACGAAGCCGGCGGACTGCACCGCCTCCACGTTACGCACGAGCAGCCCGATCGTCGCCGAGATCCACGACAGGGAGAAGGAGATGAGCAGCAGCAGCCCGGCGGCGCCGAGCCAGCGCAGGGGGCTCCCGTGCGGGCGAAAGCCGACGAGCAGCCCGACTCCGAGCATCACAAGGACGGTGAACATGTTGCGCCCGAGGTCGCCGAGCGTGCGGCCCGTGAGCACGGCCGAGCGCGACATCGGCAGAGAGCGGAAGCGGTCGACGAGGCCCTGGGTCAGGTCGGTGGCGAGCCCGACGCCGGTGGTCATCGCCCCGAAGGAGACCGACTGCACGAAGATCCCCGCCATGAGGTAGTTCACGTAGGAGGTGCCGCGCACGGCGATCGCCCCGCCGAACACGTAGCGGAAGAGCAGCACGAACATGACGGGCTGGATCGTCGCGAAGATCAGCAGCTCGGGAGAGCGCACCGTGTGGGTGAGCGAGCGCTTGGTGAGCACGAGCGTGTCGGCCAGCGTCAGCTTCAGGCGCCCGAGCCGGCCGGAGGGGGGGCGACGTGGAGGCTCTCCGGGCGCCGCTCGGCGACGGCGGTCATGCGGTCACCTCCTGCTCCACGGGGGCCTCCTCGCCGGCGGCATCCTCTGTGGCGTGCCCGGTGAGGGCGAGGAACACGTCGTCCAGGGTCGGACGGCGAACGGCGAGGTCCGCGAGCTCCACCCCGGCGGCGTCGAGGTCGCGGACGACCTCGGCCAGACGGCGCGCTCCGTCGGGCACGGGCACGCCCACGCTCGGGATCGACCTGCGGAGCGCCCTCGCCCAGCCGGACGAGCACTCCGACGGCGGCGTCGAGCTGCTCGGCCTGGGCGACGGTGGCCTCCACGCGCTCGCCGCCCACCTGATCCTTGAGCTCGTTCGAGGTGCCCTCGGCGATCACCCGTCCCGAGTCGATCACCGCGATGCGATCGGCCAGCCTGTCGGCCTCGTCGAGGTACTGGGTGGTGAGCAGGAGGGTCGTGCCGCCGGCGACGAGCTCGCCGATCAGGTCCCAGACGACCACGACCTGGCGCGAGCGGGGATCGAGCCCGGTGGTGGGCTCGTCGAGGAAGAGGATCGGCGGCGCGACCACGAGCGAGGCGGCGAGGTCGAGCCGCCGGCGCATCCCGCCCGAGTAGGTCTTGGCCTGGCGGCGGCCGGCCTCGACGAGGTCGAAGCGCTCGAGCAGCTCGTCGGCGCGCTCGCGCGCGCGGCGCTTTGGAAGGTGGTAGAGGCGGCCCACCATCTCGAGGTTCTCGCCGCCGGTGAGGTACTCGTCGACCGCCGCGTACTGGCCCGTCAGCCCGATGCGCGCGCGCACGCGCTCGGCGTCGCGCACCACGTCGAGCCCGTCGACCTCCGCGCGACCGGCGTCGGGCTCGAGCAGGGTGGCGAGGATGCGCACCCAGGACGGCCCCCTCCTCGGCCTCGAGGTCGAGCCCGCGCAGGGCACGGGTCTCCCCGAAGCGCTTCTCGAGCCCCTCGGCGCGGACGGCGATCCTGTTCACGGGCAGGCCTCCATGGTGGTCCTACGTTAACGCCGCCGACAGCGGACCAGTCGGGCGCGCAGGGGTAGCCTCACCGCGCCCTAGATGGATGATCCCGCGAGGTGTGCGCGGGGCGGCGCAGATCAAGCGCCCGACCGACGGGCACCCCTTGGCCGGGGGCTACCCCGGGGTACCCCATGAGCTACCCGGGGGTAGCCCAACCGGCAAACACCTCCACCCCGAGAGCTTGAACCGTCTGCGGGCTGGAATCAGTCACCTACACCCCGAGCACGGCGGCGCTCAGGGCCAGCGCCACCTCGGCGCGACTCGCCAGCGCGTCGGCGCGCACGAACTCCTCGGGCGTGTGGGCGCCCCCGCCGCGCGGGCCGAGGCCGTCGATCGTGACGGGCACCGAGGGCGCGATGTGGCTCGCGTCGCTCGCCCCGCCGCGCTCCATGCCCACCACGGGGCGCGCGAGACGGGCGCTCGCCCGAGCGAGGACCTCCTCGGTGCTCCCGCGTGAGTCCATCCCCGGCCACAGACGGATCATCTCGGCGGAGAGAGCTGCACCGCCGACCTCCGCGGGGAGCGCCTCGCGCACGGCGGCGAAGGCCTCGACCCGGTCGGCGCGGAGGTCGCAGAAGAGCTCCCCGGAGGCGGGCACGACGTTGAAGGCCTCCCCCGAGCGGGCGATCGTGGGGACCGCGGTGAGCCGATCGGATCCGGCCGGGTCGTGCAGCTCGGCCACCCGGGCCGCCGCCGCGGCGATCGCCAGGAGCGCGTTGCGCCCGCGGTCGGGCGCCGAGCCCGAGTGCGAGGCGGCGCCGTGGGCCTCGACCCGGAGGGTCCCCGCCGCCTTGCGCCGCACCACCACTCCCTCCTCCCCGTGCGGCCCGCGCTCGCCGGCCTCGAAGCACAGGCACGCATCCCAGCCGGCGAAGCGCTCGGCGTGGTGGAAGGGACGCGTGCGCCACTCCTCGTCCACCACGAGGAGAAGCGCCGCCTCGGCGTAGGCCTCGGGCCGGGCGGCGAGCGCGCGCAGGACGCCGAGCGAGAGCACCACGCCGCCCTTCATGTCCGCGGTCCCCGAGCCGAGCAGGCGATCGTCGCGGCGCTCGAGCGGTCGGTGGCGCTCGTGGGCGATCACCGTGTCGAGGTGCCCGAGCAGGAGGAGCCGCCCCGCGCCGGTGCCGCGCACGAGCGCGAGCAGGTCCGGCGCATGCTCGGGCGAGGAGCACGCCGGGCGCTCGATCTCCGCCCCGGCGGGCAGGAGCGCCGAGGCGACCGCGATCGCCTCCTCGGCGCCGGGGACGTCGCCCGAGGGAGAGGAGACTCCCACCAGCGCCGCGAGCTCGCGCTCGGCGCGGGCGGCGATCTCGAGCGCCCCGGCGGCGACCCAGGGATCGATGTGCGCCGGGGAGCCCATGCCGCGGGGAGTCTAGGAGGGGCGCGTTTACGACCCGCCTCCCCGGGCATGGTGAGCACTCTCGTGCCTCGCCTTCCCGCACCGCCGATGCTTCCGAGCCAGCTCGGTCGCGTCGCGCATGACCTCGGGCTGGCGGGTCTACTCGGCGGCAACCTCTTCGGGCGCTGGGCCCTTCACCCCGCTCTGGCCGAGATCAGCGATCCGGCGGAACGCGGCAAGGTCGTGAACGCCGCGTGGAGGCGCTACGGGACGGTCAACTCGCTCTCTCTCCTCGCCGTCACGCTCGGCTGGGGCGGCGCCCGGGCGACCGAGGTGCAGGGGCGTTCGATCACCGATCGCGAGCGCACGCTCGCGCGCGCCAAGGACGCGCTCGTGGCCGCGGTCTTCGCCACGGGCGCGGCGACCGCCGTGCAGGGCGTCCGGTTCTCTCGCCAGGCACCGGGCGGGGCGGTGCCGCTGCAGGACGGGGCCCACCCGGCGGCCGAGACGCCAGCCGGGGCCGCCCGGGCCAAGCGCACCCTCAACGTCCTCGGGGCGGCGAACATCGCGGCCGAGATCGGTCTCGTCGCCGTGAACGCCGCGCTCGCCCAGGAAGGCTTCCGCCGACCGGCGGCGCGGCGCCTGCTGCTGCGCCGCGGCTGAGCGCGGTCGGCCGGCGCCGCGGAGCCGGCCGCGTGCTGAAATGGTGCGTGTGAGGCTTGCTCGTCGCCGGTGGCTCCTCGCGCTCGCGCTCGCATGGGGGCTCATCCCGACCGGGGGGCCGCCCGCCGCCCGCGCCGCGAGCACTCCCGGCTGCCCGGGAACGCCGTCGGCCGCCGGCGTACCGCAGCTTCGCGGCCCTGCGCTCCACCTCGGGATCAACCCGGCCGGGCCGGCCGGAGCGCTCGGGCCGGCGGAGCCCGCCGCGCCCGACCGGCCCGCACAGAGCCTGGCCGCCCTGGCGCGGCTGCGCCCCGCCCATGCGCCCTTCGCGCTGCGGCTCAATCGCCTGTTCTGGTCCGACGGAGAGGCGGCGATCCGCCGCTTCCGGACGCTCTCGAACCGCTACACGCATCGCAACTACCTCGTCGAGCTCCAGGTCCGCTACCACCCGACGCCCGCACAAGAGGGCGACGTCGCGGGCTTCGTGCGCTTCGTGCGCGAGGTCGTCGACTCCTTCGGCTCGAATCCGCGTGATCGCGGTGCAGGTCACGAACGAGGTGAACCTCACCTTCTCGCCCGACTCCTCCGACGGCGCCTACCGGGGCGCGCGCGAGGCGCTCGTGCAGGGCGTGATCGCCGCCAAGGAGGAGGCGCGACGCCGGCACTTCGGCCAGCTCACGGTCGGCTTCAACTGGGCCTACCGTGGGGCGCCGTCCGACGATGAGGCCTTCTGGAACTTCCTGCGCGACCACGGCGACACGCGCTTTCACCGTGCGCTCGACTGGGTCGGCCTCGACGCCTACCCCGGCACGTTCTTCCCGCCGGTCGAGCCGCCGGGCGGCGAGCGCGACGAGATCGTCAACGCGCTGAGCTCGCTGCGCGAGTGCTGGATGCCGGGCGCCGGGATCGGGCGCTCGGTCCCCATCCACGTCGAGGAGACGGGCTATCCGACCGGCCCGGGGCGAAGCGAGGAGCGTCAGGTGCTCGCCGCTCAGACGCTGGTGAACACCGTGAACGACTTCCCGGCACCTACAACGTGAGCGACTTGCGCTGGTTCGACCTGCGCGACCACAACTCGCGCTCGACGAACTTCCAGCGCCACTACGGGCTGCTGAACGACGACTACACGCCGAAGCCCGCCTTCGAGGTCTTCCGCGCGCTCGTCGCCCGGCTCACCGCGCGGCCGCGCCCGCGCGCGCGGCTAGCGGTCCGCCTCCAGGGAAGGCGCGCGACGCTCGCGGGGCGCGACCTCCCTCTCGTGCGCCGGGTGGACTGGTATCTCGGGCGTCGCCTGCTCGCCCGCACCGATGCGCGTCCCTTCCCGCTGCGGCCGGGGCGCGGGCGAACCGGCAGCCGGCTCTTCGCCCGGGTGGTCCTGGCCGACGGACGGCTCACGGGGGTCCATCGCCCGGGCTCCTAGCGCTCTAGCGGCGATCGACCCACAGCGACTGCACCGCGCGCCCGATGCGTCCCCGGGCGTCGAAGAGCAAGCTCTCCGCCGCGCCCGTGCCATGGGCGTCGACCCGGGTGCGCGCCTCGAGGCAGATCCACTCCCCCGCCGCCTCGCGCTCGAGGTGGAGGGTGAGGTCGGGGTTGATGAAGACGTGGCCCTCCCAGGGCAGCGCGGCGCTCACGCCGTTGCCGAAGTCTGCCGCCGCCGCGACGCGCTGCAACGGCGTGAGCTCCTCGCCGAGGACGAGCGGCTGGCGCAGTCGCATCCACACCGTCGCCGGACCGATGCCGTAGTCGCCCGAGACGAACCGACGCTCGACCGCCTCGAGGAAGGACTCCTCCAAGCCAGGCAGCGCGAAGGGCTCCTCGCGCCCGTGCTCGGGGCCGAGCGGCGGGGGTTCGGGTGCGGTGCCCTCCACCACCGGCTCCTCCGTGCGCCGGATCCGCAGCGCCGAGCCCCGGCACACCTCGCGCTCGTCGGCCAGCACCCGGCCCGAGAGGAGCTGCACGAGCCGGCCGGCGCGCGTCACCTCCGCCTCGACGCGCAGCGGCGCGAGCGGGACCGGGCGCACGAACTCCACGCCGAGGCGTGCCACGAGCGCTCCGGCGGGATCACCGGCGCGCTCGAAGGCCCGCGCCAGGAGCGCCGCCGGGGCGCCGCCGTGCTGGGCGTTCGGATCCCACGGGCCGCGCGCCAGCGGCGTGGGCACGAGGAGCTCGCCGTCGAGCACGAAGACGGCCTCGTGCTCCGGCGCGACTCGAGTCAGTTGGCGACCTTGGTGTAGAGCACGCCGCGCAGCGGGTTGGGCCCCGGGTCGCGCGAGGTGGGATCCCCTTCCCGCAGCGGCCCGGGCACGGCGTAGCCGGGCTCAAAGCGCTTGTCGCGCCTGAGCGCGCGCACCCATTCCCCGGTGCGGGTCTTGACCAGGCGCGACCACGGCGCCTTCCAGTGGCCGTCGTCCCAGAAGATCGGGCGCACGAGCAGGAGGTGGCCGCCCACCGGCATGCCGCGCAGGATCGGCTCGAGGTCGGCGGCGACGTTCGTGCGCTCCAGGCGCGGAACGCCGTCGCGCCAATCCACCACGCCGGGATCGCGCGCCGGTCCGAACACTGTCGCGAAGCGCAGACCGGGAGGCAGGTAGTAGGAGACCACCGGAAGCTGCTCGGGCTCGGTGGAGACCACCCAGTCACCGGGGAGGAGCGGGCCCGCGAAGCTCGCGACGACGTAGTGGGCGTTCGACTTGCGGTCGGGGCCCGGCGCGCTCACCCACAGCACGGCGAGCAGCGCGAGCGTCGCGAGCTCGAGCGCACGGGCGCGCGCGAGGCCCGCGGCGGCGAGAAGCAGGAACGGCCCGAGCGCCACGGCCAGGTAGCGTGCCGCCCACGCCGGCGAGAGCTGGGAGAAGATCCACGCGATCAGCGGCGTGAGCAGGGCGAGGGCCAGGAGCGAGGCCAGCGCCGTGCGCCGTGCGTCCGTGCGTCGCAGCAGCAGGGCGAGCCCGCTCCCCGCGACGAGCAGGAGCAGCACGCTCGCGGCCTCGCCGCCGAGCAGCCCCTCGATGGCGTTGCGCAGGGAGTGATAGCCGGGATGGGCGGCCCACGGCGCTCCCGTATGACGCGCCTGGAAGATCACCGACGGAATCCACGGCGCGAAGAGCACGAGCGCGCCGCCGTAGCCGATCGCCGCGTCGCGCAGCAGCGCCCGTCGATCGCTCGCCGCACGCCAGCACAACCACACCGCGATCACGCTGGCCAAGCCGTAGAAGAACGTCCAGTTGTGCGTGTAGAGGAGGAGAGCGAGCGTCACGGAGAACAGCGGCAGGTGCCGGCGGCGGCGGAAGGCGAAGATGTGCGCGAAGGCCGCCGTGCAGAGGATCGAGAGCAGGACGACGAGCGCGTACATGCGCGTCTCCTGCGCGTAGGCGGTGAGGAACGGGCTGAGCGCGGCGAGGCCGGCCGCGATCCAGCCCGCCCGGGTGCCGAACAGGCTCCGACCCGCCCACAGCGCGGCCGACACGCACAGCGTGGCCAGCACCAAGGAGAGCGCGTGGGTGTGGGACTCCGTGCGCCCGAAGAGGACCATCCACCCGTGCAGGAGCGCGTAGTAGAGCGGTGGCGAGCCGTCCTGGCGCAGGACCGCGGGGATGTCGGCGAGTCGATGCGAGGCGACGCCCACCGAGAGCCCCTCGTCGACCCAGAAGTGCACGTGCAGGTAGCGCGAGCGCAGGAGCACGGAGGCGAGCAGGAGCAGCGCGAAGGAGACCGTGCCGAGCACTCGCGCGGAGGGCAGCGAGCGCGCGCGGAGGCCGGCGAAGCGAGGATTGGCGGCGTAGGAGGCCATGCCCGCGCTCTTTAGCTCCCGCAGCGGGTGAGCACGCGCCAGGTGCCCGCGCTGCCCGCCTGCCGGTAGGTGAAGGGTCGGTAGATCGTCGCCGCCGGGTAGCCCGCATCGTGGGCGCGCGCGTCCTGCGGCAGGAAGACCACGTCGCGCGCGTGAGGCAGATAGTCCACGTCGTCGATGCGGGCGTGAAGGTGCCAGGCCAGCGGGGTGACCTGGAGCGGTCCGACCACCGGCGTGCCGCAGCGCAGCACCGCTTCGCGACCGCCCACCGTCGCGATCGCCGCGGGCAGGAAGGAGTCAAGCTTGGCCTCCGCGCTCATCGGCCCGAGGTCGCGCCCGAGCTGGCTGGCCGGCGGCAGCCCGGTCAGGACGATGGCCGCGCCGAGCGCGCCGGCCAGGATCGCCGCGCGCACGAGGCGCCCGACCCCGCGGCCGCGCGCCGCGAGGGCGAGCAGCCGGCCGACCCCCACGCCACCGAGCACGCAGACGAGCGCCGCCGGCGCGAGCAGGTAGCGGAGGTTGCCCGAGTACCCGATCTGCGTCATCACGCCGACCTCCACGAGCCAGAGCGCAGTGGCGGCGCCGAGCCAGAGCACCGTGCGATCCTCGACGCGCGCGCGCCGTCCGAAGAGCGCAAGAACCAGCGCGAGCGGTGCGGCGGCGCGAATCGGCCAGATGATGATCGGCCACGCCGTATCGGCCAGGGCCTGGATCGGATGGGCGGCGTGGCCCGGCAGCCCCGGGACCGCCTGCTTGGCGCGCGCGGAGGCGCGCAGGGCGTCGCCCGATCCCCACAGCTCGGGGCCGAACCACAGCAGGGGCAGCGCGACCCCGAGGCCGAGCAGCAGCGGGCGCCGCGCCGGCTCGCGCCAGGCGAGCCACAGACCGTAGAGACCGAGGAAGGGCCACACCTCGGGCCGGAGCAGCGCCCCCGCGAAGCCGGCGAACAGCGCGTCGCGGCGGCGGCCGACGAGGTGGAGCTCCACCGCGCCGAGCACGAGCGCGACGAGCAGGCCCTCGGAGTCGCCCAGAGCGGAGGAGCGCAGGAAGAAGTTGACGAGCGCGAGGGCGACAGCGGCACACAGACCGGCCACCACGCCGCCGAGGCGGCGAGCGACGCGGAAGCTCATCACGAGGGCCAGGAGGCCGCCGGTCCGGGCGACGACGAGCCACAGGGCCGGCGCCGCGCCACCCGCGAGCGAGAAGACGGCGGTGAACGCGACGGGCAGCGGCTTCCACGACGGTCCGTTGACCGTGGAGAGGTGACCCGAGGCGATCTCCCGCCCCCAGATGAGCCACGCCCACGGGTCGTAGGTCGGCGTGGACGGGAAGAGCAGCGAAAGAGCCGCGAGGCCGAGGCAGGTGGCCACGAGCGCCCCGACGCCGAGCCGCAGTCGCGTGAGCGAGAACGGCGTGCTGCGCGAGCGGCGCGGTGCGAAGGCGCCCGCTCCGAGGCGCTCCGCGGCGGTGCTGTCGTGCGAGGGTGGCGTCATGTGATCGGGCCGCTCGAGGCGCCCCGGAGGGCGCATCGACGAAGTCCGAAGCGGCGGGTGGCCTCACCCCTCCGGCGCAGCCTGGAGGGTATTGCGCGGCGCGGCCCTCTCCGCCCGCGCGCGGGGCTTTGTCCGAACCTTAACCGGGCGGGCGTCGAATGTCGGGAGTGCGTGCGGGGCCGAGCGCCATGTGCGCTCGGGGAACCTGAGCTACGATCCGCCGCGATGCCCTCCTCCGCCGATCCCGTCCAGCTCATCTCCGGTCTGCGCGCCGTGATCGGCGTGGGCGCCTGGGCGACTCCTAACCTCGCGGGCCGGGTCTTCGGCCTGGATCCGGTCTCCAACCCGCAGGCGGCCTTCCTCGCCCGGCTCTTCGGCGCCCGCGATCTCGCCCTGGCCATCGGCACGCTCTCCACCCGCGGCGAGGCTCGACTCCTGTGGCTGCGCCTCGGCGCCGGCTGTGACCTGCTCGACGCCGCCGCGGCGGCGCTCGCGCGGCGCAACGGCACGGTGCCGCGGCCCGCCGCCGTGCTCTCCGGCGTTACGGCGCTCTCCGCGGCCGCCCTCGGCGTCGCGGCGCTGGCGCGCGGCGAGCGCGCTGGCGCGCGGCGAGCGCGCGCCGGCACTGTAAACCCCTAGGCGCGGACTGCGCCGAGCACGTCGGGCCACTCGCTCGGCGGGCCGTCGGGCCGCCGGACGCGGTGCGGCTCGGCCGCCGGCAGGCCGGCCAGCCTCTCGGCCACTCCGGGCGCACGGAGCTGGGCGCGAACGGTTCGCGTCGCGGTGGCGATCACCTCGGCGCGACGACGCCGGCTCATGAGGTTGGGGCCGATGACGTCGAGGTCCTCCTGCAGTGGCTGCACCAGCACGATCTCGGTCCCGCGCTCGCGCAGCGCGCGCGCCTCGCGCCCGAGCCGGCGTCCCGAGGTGCTGCGGACCGTCTGGGCCAGCCGGTCGGCGGGGTTCCACGCCCGGATGGGATGCAGCGAGGAGGTCGGGTTGAGGCAGATCACGAGGTCGAGCCCCGCCTCGCGCACGATGTCGAGGTTCGAGGTGGAGTACATCCCGCCCGATCTCCACCGGGCGGTAGAAGCCCGGGATCGCGCACGAGGCGGCTACCGCGTCGGGGAGCTCGGCCGGCGGCGCCCCGGCGCGCCCGAAGGCAACCCGTCGCCCCGTCGCGTAGTCGCAGGCGACGATCCACAGCCCGGGGTGCTCCGCCCAGCCGTGAGGCACGACGCGGCGGACGGTCTCCTTGAGCGGCTCGGTCGAGATGAACCCGCGCGGCAGCCACCCGGCCGCGAGCGCGGCGGGGCGGTGGCGATGGGGCCGGGCGAGCGTGTTCATCACGAGCCGCCAGGAGCCGGGGCCGAACGGCGGCACGCCGGGCTGGAGGCGGAAGACCGCGCCCGCCGCGCGGTCGGCCTCGGCGGCGGGGCGCCCCGAGGCGTCGGTGAGCCCCGGGAAGGACTCGCCGGCCGAGTGGGCGACCATGAACCACGGGGGAACCCCTCCGGCCACGAGGGCGCTGATCATCGAGCCCGCCGAGGTGCCGACGATCAGCTCGGCGCTCGCGGGGTCCCACCCCGTCTCGGTGGCCAGGGCCTCGAGGCCGCCGGTGAGCCACGCCCCGCCCAGCACGCCGCCGGCTCCGAGGATGAGTCCCACGCGCATCGTGGCGCGGTGGTTAGCAGACTGCGGGGACGATGCTTCTCGTCACCTGGAACGTCAACTCGCTGCGCGCCCGTCTCGGGCGGGTGCTCGAGCTGCTCGAACGGCACGCGCCGGACGTCATCTGCCTGCAGGAGACCAAGGTTGAGGCGGCGGCCTTTCCCCACACCGAGCTGGCCGAGGCGGGCTACGCGGGGGTGGAGCACAGCGCCGGGCGCTGGGCGGGCGTGGCGATCCTGGCCCGGAGCGGGTTGGTGGCGGAGGAGGTGGCGCGCGGGCTGCCCGGTGAGCGCGCGCCCGAGGAGGCGCGGTGGGTCGAGGCCAGCGTGGGCGGCATGCGGGTGGCGAGCGTGTATGTCCCCAACGGCCGCGCGGTCGGCTCCGAGCCCTTCGCGGAGAAGCTCGCCTTCCTCGAGGCGATCGCCTCCCGGTCTCCGGCTGGCGCGACGAGCCCGCGGCGATCCTCGGCGACTTCAACGTCGCCCTCGCCGACCGCGACGTCTACGACCCGGTCGCCTTCACCGACTCGACCCACGTGACCGTGGAGGAGCGCAGTCGCTTGGAGAGAGTGCTCGCGGCGGGCGCGCTGCGCGACGCCTACCGCGAGCTCCATCCCGAGGAGGTGGGCTACACGTGGTGGGACTACCGCCAGGGCCACTTCCACCGCAAGCTCGGCCTCCGGATCGATCTCGCGCTCGTGGGCGCTCCGTTGGCGGAGAGCGTGACGGCGTGTGGGATCGACCGGAGCTTCCGCAAGGGCCCGAAGCCCTCTGACCACGCGCCGCTGCTGCTCGAGCTGAGCGGGTCTTGAGCATGCCCGAGGGACAGCCCGTCGTCGCCTACGTGGACCGGGAGCTCGGCGCGCAGTCCGACCGCGCGCGTCGGCCGCTAGGACAGGTCGGCGAGCGGCGCTCCGGCCCGCTCGGAGGCGCGTCCGCGCCGTCGCTCGAGCACCCACGCCGCCACGACCCCGCCCACGCCGCCGAAGATGTGTCCCTGCCACGAGATCCCGTCGGCGGGAAACGCGGCGAGCAGCAGCGATCCGCCGTAGAACCCGAGCACCGCTACGCCGATTGCCCCGTGCAGCTTGCTCCGGCTGAAGAAGCCGCGGGCGATCAGGTAGGTCGCGTAGCCGAACACGAGTCCACTAGCCCCGATGTGATCGCTCCCGCTCGAGGCCACCAGCCACGTCCCGAGGCCGCCGACCACCGCGACGATCGCCGTCGTGGCCAGCACCCGCATCAGGCCGCTGAGCGCGATCGTCGCGCCGAGCACGAGGAAGGGGATCGTGTTGCCGATGAGGTGTGCGAAGCCCGCGTGGAGGAACGGCGCGGTGGCGATGCCGACGAGCCCGTCGATCCGGTGCGGCTCGATCCCGTAGCGCTCGAGCGCGCCGCCCGCGATCTGGTCGATCACCTCGACGATCCACATGAGCGCGGCCATCGCTCCGACGAGGACAAGCGCGCGATGGCGGTCGCCGCGCCGCGGTGTGATCTCCTCGCTCACCACGCATCCCAGGGTAGGGCTCGGAGCTAAAACTCAGTTCAGTCGTGCCCGCAACGCGCGCAGCTCCCCGTCGAGCTGCGCGCGCGCCTCGGGGCCGAGCGGGAGCGCGACCCGCAGCTCGGCGGCGCGGATCTCGCGGCCGAGGTCGCCCCGGCGCCCGTAGGCGCCGACGAGGTTGTTCAGCACGCGCAGCACCGTCTCCTGCGCTTCCCACGGCCTCACGAAGCTGGGATTCGTGGCCTCGCCGAGCGGCCGGCCGCCCGCGAAGGGATCGATCAACAGGGGCGGTGCGGTCGCGAAGTGCCCGACGACGTAGTGGCCCGACAGGCCGACTCCGCGCAGGTCGACGTCCGCCCGGCGCGCCGCCTCCACGTAGACGATCGAGAGGAGGATGGGCAGTCCGGCGCGCCGCTCTAGGACCAGGTCGAGCATGGAGTTCTCCGGATCGTCGTAGCGCTCGACGTTGCCCGCGAAGCCGTGCCGGCCCCCGAGAACGCGCGCGCACGCGGCGGCCTCCTCGGCCGGGGTCGCGCCCGGCCCGATCTCGGCGGCGAGCTCGGCGCCCAGTGCGTCCAGGCGCTCCTCGACCGCTCGGGAGTCGACGTCGCGGAACTCGGCGGCCACCGCGAGGGTGAGCGCCTCGAGCGACGGATCGGGCTGGCGAGCGAGCTCCGCGAAGTCCACGCAGGCAGCGTGCCCGCCGGGCGGCTCGTTTGACACGGAATGCGCGCGCTCTGCTCCGGGTGCGCTCGCGCTGAGCGTCAAGTCACGCCCCGCAGTCGCCGCCCGCCCGATCCGCGCCGAGGATGCGCAGCTCGCCCACTTCACTTCAGAGAGGACTCCCCCGATGCACCGCACACGCCGCTGCGCCCTCCTCGCCGGCGCCTTGGCGCTTCTCGGCGCCGGCACCGCCGCCGCCGAGGCGCCTACCGTCATCGTCAAGTACCGGCCGGGTCGCTCCTCCGCGCGACGGGCGGCCGACGCCCGGCGCGCCGGCGTGCGCCAGACCGTCGGCAGCGTTCGCGGCCAGGGGGCTCGCGTCGTGCGCGTGAGCGGCGACCCCGACCAGGTCGCCCGGCGCCTCGCGCGCTCACCCGAGGTGCTCTACGCCGAGCCCAACCGCCGGCTGCGGGCCAGCGCGGCCCCGAACGACCGCTTCTTTCGCACCTCGGCGGCCTGGCCGAGATCCATGCCGCGCGCGGATGGGACCTCGCCGGGCTGGCCGCCTTGCCCCTCGGCGGCGGAGTGCCCGTGGGAATCGTCGACACGGGCATCGACGCCACCCACGAGGACCTCCAGGGCAAGATCGCCGCCTGCGGCACGTCGGTGAACGGCGCGGTCAAGGCGGGCGCGTGCGCCGACGACAACGATCACGGCACGCACGTCGCGGCACCATCGCCGCCACGGCGAACAACCGCCTCGGCGTGGTCGGGGTCGCGTTCTCCTCGCCGCTCGTGATCTGCAAGGCGCTCTCCGGCGACGGCTCGGGCTCGATCGCCGACGTGGCGAGCTGCATCGTGTGGGCCCACCAGCGCGGCGCGAAGGTCATCTCCATGAGCCTCGGCGGCGCGGCGTCGATCACCCTGCGCAACGCCGTGCGCCTGGCGTGGAAGGCGGGCGCGACCGGCGGGTCGGTGCTCGTCGCGGCCGCCGGCAACGACGGCAGCACGGCGACGGAGTTCCCGGCCGGCTACCCGGAGGTGGTGTCGGTGGCCGCCGTCAGCGACGCCGGCGCGCACGCGGCGTTCTCCAACGTCAACGACGACGTGGAGCTCGCCGCACCGGGGGTCAACGTGCTCTCCACCAAGCGCGGCGGGGGCTACGTGCGCTTTTCGGGCACCTCGATGGCCACCCCGCACGTCGCCGGAGCGACCGCCCTGGTGTGGGATCAGCACCGGCGCTCGACCGCGGCGAGCATCCGCGCGCGGCTCGACGGGACCGTGACCGATGCGGGCCCCGCCGGACGGGACGCGACGTTCGGATTCGGCGTGCTCGACCTCGCCAAGCTGGGGACCGCGTCGGCGCGGCGCTGATCTCGGGCGCGCGGAGACTCTCTCGCGGAGTCTCCGCGCGCTCGGTCCTTCGAGCGCGCGTAAGCTCGTCGGTCTCTATGGACACCACCGAGATCATCCAGCGTCACCGCGCCGCCGGGCGGTTCTTCTCCGCGGGCGGGGTTCAGAGCTTCGTTCGCGAGGAGGGTGACGGCGCCCCGGTCCTCTGCCTGCACGGCGTGCCCGCCTCCTCGTTCCTGTACCGCAAGGTGCTCGGCGAACTCGCCCGGCGCGGTCTGCGCGGCGTGGCCTTCGACCTCCCCGGCCTTGGCCTGGCCGACCGCCCACGCGACTTCGACTACTCGTGGACGGGGCTCGGCCGCTTCTGCCGCGCGGCGGTCGACGCCCTCGAGCTCGAGCGCTTTCACCTCGTGGTGCACGACATCGGCGGTCCGGTCGGCTTTGAGCTCGCCGCGGCCGTGCCCGAGCGTGTCCGCTCGCTCACGATCCTCGACACGGTGATCGAGGTCGACCACTTCCGCCGGCCGTGGGTGATGGAGCCGTTCGCGATCCGCGGCCTCGGCGAGGCGTGGCTCGCCTCGATGGTGGGCCCCGTCTTCGTTGGCCTCATGTGGTCGCAAGGCGTCAAGGACCGCAGCATCCCGCGCGCGGAGCTCGCGGCCTACGTCGACCTGCTCAAGCGCGAGGACGGCGGACGCGCGTGCCTCAAGATCATGCGTGCCTTCGAGCGTACGCCCGAGAAGCGCGCGCTCTACGAAGGAGCGGTGCGCGACGTTCCCTACCCCGTGCAGATCGTGTGGGGCGCCGAGGACCCTGCCCTCCTGCTCGCCCGCCACGGCGAGGAGGCGCGCCGCGCGACGGGCGTCGAGCACATCCACACCGTGCCGGCCAAGCACTTCCTGCAAGAGGACCAGGCGCCGGCGATCGTCGAGCACGTCGCGGAGCTGGCGGCCCGGGCCGACTAGCGGCCCAAGGACGCCAGGTCGCTGCCCAGGTCGGCGAGCTCCGCTCGCCGGGCGCCCACGTCGGCGCGGGACGCGATCAACCGGCGGGCGTGGTCGAGGTCTTCCGCGCGCCCGACCGAGAGCGCCGCGCGGACCCGTCCGCGCTCGAGGTAGAAGACGGAGAAGAGACCGTCCTCCATCGAGCCGCGCACCACCTCCTCGTCCCACGCGGCCGCCGGGCCGACGTACTCGAGCGAGGCCCAATCGGAGAGGTCGGAGAAGAAGTAGGGCACCTCTTCGTGGTCGAGTCCGCGTCCGAGCATGTTGCGTGCCGCGGTCGCACCCTGCGCGAAGGCGACGTGCTCGTGCTCGATCCGCATCTCGCGGTCGTGCACGACGCTGTGGTACTCGCACATGTCCCCGGCGGCGTACACGCCCGGCGCCGAGGTCTCGAGCGACGCGCTCGTCCGCACCCCGCCGAGCTCGCCGAGCTCGAGGCCCGAACGCCGGGCGAGCATGACGTCGGGGAGTGCTCCGACTCCGGCCACCACCGCGTCGGCGGCCAGCTCGCGCCCGCTTCTGGTGACCACGGCGCGCACGCGCTCGCCGTCGGCCTCGAAGCGCTCGACCTCCTCGCCGCCCACCACCTCGACGCCGCGCTCCTCGAGCGCCGCCTGGAAGAACCGCCCCACCCGCGCCCCGAACCCGCGCTCGAGTGTCGCCTCCTCCTGCATGACGATTGTGCAGGCGTGCCCGAGCGCAGTGAGCGAGGCGGCGACCTCGCAGCCGATGTAGGAGCCGCCGACGATCACCACTCGCTCGGCGCCGTCGAGATCGCGACGCAGCGCGTCGACGTTGCCCAGGGCGCGGAGGTAGTGGATCGCGTCCGCGCCGGCGCCCTCCACGTTCAGCCGCCTGACCATCGCGCCCGTCGCAACGAGCGCCCGGCCGAAGTTGATCTCCTCCTTGCTCTGGAGCTTGGCCACGCGCGTCTCGAGCTCGAGCCCCATCACGCTCGTCTGCGTGAGGAGCTCGACGTCGTTCTCCTCCCACCACCCCGCCGGCCACACGAGCGCGTCCTCGCGCGTGGATCGGCCCTCGAGGTAGGTCTTGGTGGCGGGCGGGCGGTGGTAAGGCGGGTCCTTCTCGCGGCCGACGAGGAGGATGGAGCCCGCGGCTCCCTCTTCGCGCAGCGTCCGCGCGCAGTTGGCCGCGGCGATGCCGCCGCCAATGAGCAGGAAGTCGACCTCGCGACGGGCGGCCATGGGCGCGATCCTCCCACGGCGTCGGGCGGCGCGCTTCCCGACTTGGCGCCGCGCCGCTACCCTCGCCCGAGATGGTCGCCGACTCGGCTCTCAAGCGGCGCCGCCGCTCGCCGGAGGAGGCGCGGACCGAGATCCTGCGCGCGGCCGAGCTCTTCCTGCGCGAGCACCCGCTTCGCGATCTCACCGTCGACGAGGTCATGGCCGGCACCGGGCTCTCGCGGCCGTCCTTCTACGTCTACTTCCGCGACCGCCACGCGCTTCTGCTCTCGCTGGTGGAGGAGCTCGGCGCCGAGCTCTTCGCTCAGGCCGACCGCTGGCTGAAGGGGACGGGCGGCGCGGTCGCCGACGCGCGCGCCGCGCTCTCCGGGATCGCCGGCGTCTACGGCGAGCACGGCCGCGCGCTGCGCGCGATCGCCGACGCCTCGAGCCTCGACCCGCAGGTCGAGGCGGTCTACCGCGGGCTCGTCGAGCGCTTCGTCGCCGCGACGGCCGAGCACGTCACCGAGGAGATGGGCGCGGGACGGATGGAGCCGGTCGACCCGCTCGAGACCGCCCGCGCGCTCGTCTGGATGACCGAGCGCTACCTGCTCGACCGCCTCGGCGCGCGCGAGCCGGCGCCCGTTGCCGGCGTGGTCGAGACCCTGCACACCGTGTGGGTGCGGGCGCTCTACGGCCGCACCCCGTAGCGCCCCTCGACGAGCTCTGCTCAGAACCCGGCGCCGCGAGGCGGCGCATCCGGCACGTTCGGCTTTGGAAAACGGGTTCTCAAGCCCGCACGCGCCGGAAGAGCACCACCCGCACGGATGCCGGCGTGAGGCCGGGGGTCTTCACGCCGCGCACGACCTCGAAGCGGCGGTCGCGGAGCATCGCCCCGTACCACTCGAGCTCGCGGTGGCGCACGAGGCGGGGCCACGGGGCGCCCCGCGATCCGCGCGGGATCGGGAGCACGAGCAGCACCTGCTGCCCGACGCCGACCCGAGAGAGCAGCGGCGGCAGGTTGCGCTCCCACGTCGCCGCCTGCAGGCGCCCGAGCGCGTCGCGCCAGTCCATGATCCCCGTGTCGGGGACCCGGCCGAGGTCGGTCGCCCAGCGCAGCCCACCGCCGAGGTAGTAGCGCAACACGGGCACCTGCTCGGGCTGGAGGGAGAGGACGAGGTCGCCGCGATGCAGGTCGGGGCGGATCGTCGCGACCACCTCGCGCACGTTGCTCTTGTGCAGGTAGGCCGGGTTGGTCGGGGCGAGCACCGAGATGGCCAGGACGAGGAGCAGTCCGACGAGCCCCAGCCGGCCGGCCCGCATCAGCCCGATCGCCGCGGCGAGCAGGAGCGGACCGATCGCCGCGGCGAGGTAGCGGCTCGCCCACGCCGGCGAGAACTGAGAGAAGCCCCAGGCGAGGAGGATCGTCCCCGCGCCGAGCACGACGAGGGCCGCCACGACCGTTCGCTCGCGCCGCTCGTCGCCGCGCGCCATCCGCACTAGCCCGAAGCCGGCTGCGATCACGAGCACGCCGAAGGCGACGAGGCCGCCCGAGACGATCGCCCCGGCGTGGAGCAGAGCGGCGATCCCGGGCAGGCGCGACCAGGGCGAGCCCGTGTGCGCCGCCTGGGAGAGCACCGTCGGGACCCACGGCGCGAAGAGCAGCGCCGTGAACCCGAAGGCGATCAACCCGTCGAGCAGGAGGCTTCGGCGGCTCCCGGGCTCGGCTCGCCACAGGCACACCCCGAACGCCACGCCGCAGACCGCGGCGAGGAAGAGCGCCCAGTTGTGGGTGTAGAGCGCCAGCGTGAGCGCGAGGACGAACCCCGGCAGCCAGCGCCGTCGCCCCCATACGAAGACGTGGAGGAAGCAGGCGCCGGTGAGCAGGGAGAGCAGGGCGAGCAGCGAGTACATCCGCGTCTCGTGCGCGTAGGCAGTCAGGAACGGGCTCGTGGCCGCGAGCGCGGTCGCGGCCAGCCCCACCCGCCGGCCGAAGAGGCTCGCTCCCGCCCAGTAGGCGGCGGGCACGGTTAGCAGCGCGAAGAGCAGGGAGAGCTCGTGCGTGCGCGCCTCGCTGCGCCCGAAGAGGCTCATCCACCCATGGAGGAACACGTAGTAGAGCGGCGGAGAGCCGTCCTGGAGCAGGACGCCGGGGATCTGACCGATCGGACGCGAGGCGATCCCGATCGAGAGTCCCTCGTCGACCCAGAAGCCGCCGCGCAGCGCGCGAATGCGCAGGAGAAACGAGCCGACGGTGAGAAGCGCCACCGCCACCACCACGGCGGCGCGGAGCATGCCGGCGCTCGCGGACACGCCAGCGGCACGCCCGCCCGGCCAGCGCAGCGCGGGAGGGGCCTGCGCGTCGGTGCCCGGAAGCGCGCTCATGCTGTGCGCCAGATTAACGTGCGAGCGCGACGCTCAGCGCACGCTCACCGGACGGCAACATTCCTCCTACTCGAGCGCGGCCGCCGTCATCTGGCCCGCGTAGGGCCCGCGACCCGTGAGGTTCGCCGCGCCGCAACGCGAGGCGAGCGCCAGCGCGTCGGGAATCTCGAGCCCGCGGCCGAGGGCGAAGGTGAGACCGCCGGCGAAGGAGTCGCCGGCCCCGTAGGCGTCGAGCAGCGGCCCGGGCAGCGGCGCCGCCTCGTAGGAGCCGGTGACGCCCTCCCCGGCGAGGTAGGAGCCGCCCTGCGCCCCGTGGGTCATGACCACCAGCCGGGGAGGGCGCCCGAGCGACTCGGGCGCGAGCTCCTCTCCCGCGTCTCCGGCGCTGCGCACGAGCACGTCGAGCTCGACGCCCGACTGCGTCAGCGCGGCTCCGGCCCGCGGGGTGGCCACGAGCGTCCGCGCGCCCCTGGCGGCGGCGAGCGCCGCCGCGTCGCCGCCCGTGAAGTAGATCGCGTCCATCTGCTCGAGCTCATCCCACGGCAGCGGGTCGGCCCGCACGGGCACGAGCCGCTCGCCGAGCACGGTGATCGTGCGCTCGCCGCCCGCGTCGAGCAGGGTCAGCGCGCGACGCTGGGGCCGCGGGCGCATGACGGCCTCGACGCGCAGTCCGAGGCGCATGAGCTGCTCGCGGGCGCGGTGCCCGCGCTCGTCGTCGCCGAACGCGGTGAAGAACGTCGCCTCCCCCGCGAGCTTGGCCATCTGCACCGCGGCGACCGCCCCGCCACCGGCGGCCTCCTCCCAGCCCTCCCCCGCCTCGACGATCTCGCCGGGCACCGGCACGCGCTCCACGCGCGCGAACTCCACCCACTCCACGTGTCCCACCACGCCGATCCGCACGGCGGCAGTCTCTCAGCTCCCGCGCGCGCGCCCGAGGCGCGGCTTGGGAACGAGCCCCTCGGCCCACAGCGCGGCCAGCGCGACACGCGGCAGCCCGAGCCGACCCCCATAGAGCAGGTAGCGGGGCTCCCAGCGCGGGAAGTACTTGGCGTTGGCGCGGCGGAGGCTGTCGATCTGAAACCAGCGGTCGCCGCGCACCGCCACCCGGCCGAGCGCGCGCTCGCCCCGCGTGGCCGGATCGGTGATCCAGCGCGCGAAGGTGGCGAAGTTCAGCGAGATCTCCTCGATGCCCTCCGCGCCCAATGCCTCGACGGCACGGACGACCATGAGCTCGGTGAGGCCGTTGGGAGTGCCGCGCTCGCGGCGCATGAGCGAGAGCGACATCGCCGGACGCCCATAGCACGGGACGAAGTGCAGGAGGCCACGCACCGCACCGCCCGGCTCACGCGCGAGCAGCGCCACGGTTTCGCGCTGATGCGCGCCGCGCAGAGTGTCCATCTCCATCGCAAAGCCGGTCTCGCGACCGCCGGCGCGCGCGCGCTCGGCGACCTCCTCGAGCTCGGCGAGCTCGCGCGCGTCGAGCTCCCCGAGGCGCCGCAGCTCGGTGGTGTAGCCGGCCCTTCCGAGCCGGGTCACAGACTGGCGGACCTTGCGGATCGGGCGTCCCTCGAGCGAGAAGGACGGCGTGTCGAGGATCGCCTCCTCGCCGAGGTAGAGGGCGCGCAGGCCCGCGGGCGCCCACAGCGCGCGCGCCGCCTCGCTCGCAGCGAAGACCCCGAGGCGCAGGCCGCGCGCGGCGGCGAAGCGTCCCACCTCGCCCACCAGTCCGGGGAGCGCGTCCGGCGCGCCGACGGGGTCGGCGGAGATCATCATCACCCCGCCCTCGATCCGGTAGCCCACGCACGCGCGCCCGTTCGCGACAACGAGGTGCTCGTGGTCCTCGCGCAGCTTGAAGAACGAGAGCGTGTCGTGGCCGTGCGCGCGCACGAGCGCCTCGACGCGACCCCGATCCTCCACCGGCGTGCTCAGCTCGTCGCGAGCAGGGGGCGGAACCGGATGGGGAGCGCTTCAACCCCGTAGATGCCGGTCACGCTGCCGAGCGCCGGCTCTCCGTCGAGCTCGAGTTCGCGCATCCGCGGCGCGAAAAAGGCGAGCGCCTCCTGCAGCTCGGCGCGCGCGAGGTTCGCCCCGAGGCAGAAGTGGATGCCGGCGCCGAAGGTGAGCGACTTGATGCGCCCGCGCTCCGCGCTGATGTCGAAGGAGTCCGGCTCGGCGTAGGCGTCGGGCGCGCGGTTGGCGGTGCAGGCGGAGATCATCAGCACGGTTCCCTCGGGAAAGGTCACGCCGCGGTACTCGATCGCCTCGAGGGCGATGCGCGCGGTGAACGGAGTGATCGGCTCGAAGCGCAGGACCTCCTCGACCGCTCGGGGCACGAGCTCGGGGCGCTCGGCGAGCAGCGCCCACTGCTCGGGATGCGAGGCGAAGAGGCGGATCGCCTGCGCGAGCTGGCTCTGGGTCGTGTCCACCCCGCCGACGAGCACGTTGAGAACGAGGTTCACGCACTCCACGTCGGAGAGACGGTCGCCTCCTTCGGCCCGCGCGGCGATGAGCGTGGAGATGAGATCCTCGCCGGGCTCCTCGCGGCGGCGATCGAGCAGCGCCTCGGCCCACTCGTAGAACTCGCTCACCGCCTGCTCGATCCGCGAGCGCTCAATGGCGAGGCTCGCCGCGTCGAACTGGCGCTGGATCCAGCTCGACCACTCGTGCAGCCGCGACGCATCCGCGAGCGGGGCGCCCATCACCGTCGCGATCACCTGGGAGGGGTAGGGCTTGGCGAATGCCTCGACGAGCTCGCAGCGCCCTAGCACCGCCACCGGGGCGAAGAGCTCCGCGAGGATGCGCCGCATGACCGGCCGGTAGCGATCCGCCGCTCGCGGGGTGAACGCCGGGTTCACGAGACCCCGCAGCCGCGCGTGGTCGGCCCCGTTGACGTGCAGGATGTTCCGCACCATCTCCTCGTAGAGCGGCCCTTCGTCGATCCCGAAGAGCTCGGCGATCTTCAGCCCGGGGAAGGTCGCGCTCCGGGTGCGCAGGAAGAAGTCCGCCGCCTCGCGCTCGAGCACGAAGTAGGCAAGCGGAGAGTAGGCGAGCCAGCTTTGCGCGTGCAGCTCCCCCGTGACCCGGTGAAAGCGCTCACCGCGCAGCGACGGGTCGGTGTAGTCGAAGGCGGGGAGGTCGAGCTCGGTGACGAGCGGCATCGCGGCCGACGCTAACAGTCCGCGCCGGCGTCGCCGTCCTGCACCGCGCTCCGGGCTGCCCTCCGACGCCCCGGCATACTCACCGCCTCGATGGCCGCCGCCCCTCCCCTTGCCCGCGAGACATGACCGAGCGACCCACGAGCCTCGACGGGGTCACGGGCTTTCTCGGGCTGCGCTGGGAGGCGCCCGAGGTCGTGCGCCTGACGATCCGCCCCGAGCTCATAAACGCCGGTGGGCTGCTCTCCGGAGTGGTGAGCTACGCGCTCGTCGACTACAGCATGGGCTCGACGCTGTGGGCGCAGACGACGGAGGAGGAGGGGATCGCGACGGTCTCCATCGCGGTCAACTACCTCCAGACGGCGACGGAAGGCGAGATCGTGTGCCGCACGGAGCTCGACCGCCGCAACCGCCGCTCGGCCGCCCTGCGCTCCGAGGTCCGCCACGACGACGGGCGCCTTCTACTCACCGCCATCGGGACCTACGCGATCTTCCCGCGACGGCGCTGAGGCGCGCAGTGGCGCTCAGCGCCGCCGCCCACCCGCCTGTTCGAACTCGCGCGTGAGCCCGAGGTCGGCGGCGATGCGGCGCATGTCGCGCGCCTGGTCGGCGAGCACGAAGCTCACGCCGGCGCCCGTGCGCCCCGCCCGACCCGTGCGGCCAACGCGGTGCACGTAGGCGTCGCGGTCGTCGGGCGCGTCGAAGTTGATGACGTGGGTGATGTCGGCGACGTCGATGCCGCGGGCGGCGACGTCGGTGGCCACGAGCGTGTCGATGTCGCCGGACTCGAAGCGCGCGAGCGCCTTCTGGCGCTGGGACTGGGTCTTGTTGCCGTGCATGGCCACCGCCGGGAGGTTCTCCGTGCCCAGGCGCTTGACGAGGCGATCGGCCCCGCGCTTGGTGCGCACGAAGACGAGCGTGCGTCCGCGCTCCGCGTCGCGGAGCTCTCCGACGAGCGCGCCGAGCTTGGCCTCGTGGGAAAGATGGACGAAGCGGTGCTCGACCTTGACCCGGCGCTCGGGCGCCGGGGTGTGCACGTGGCGGCGCGCGTCGCGGGTGTAGGCCTTGGCCACCTGCCCGGCCGCCCCCTCGAGCGTGGCCGAGAAGAACAGGGTCTGGCGCTCGGCCGGGGTCTGCTTGACGATCCGGTCGACGGCGGGCTTGAAGCCCATGTCGAGCATGCGATCGGCCTCGTCGAGCACGAGCGTGCGCACGTGCTTCAGCGTGATGTCGCCGCGCTGGATCAGGTCCTCGAGGCGCCCGGGGGTGGCCACCACGATGTGCGAGCGGCTCGCGCGGCGCGCCTGGCGCTCGATCCCCACGCCGCCGTAGACGGGAGCGACCGAGAGCGCGCGAGCGTGGGCGACCTCGCTGAGCTCCTCGACGATCTGCACGGCGAGCTCGCGGGTCGGGGCGAGGATGAGCGCGGCGGGCCGGCGCGAGCTGTTGGCCTCGAGGCGGTCGACCATGGGCGCTCCGAAGGCGAGCGTCTTGCCCGACCCGGTCGGGGACTGGGCGAGCACGTCGTGGCCGGCGAGCACGTCGGCGATGACGAGCTTCTGGACCGCAAAGGGGGTGGCGATGCCGCGCTTGGCGAGCGCGTCCACCACGGGACGGGACACGCCGAGATCGGCGAAGGACTGCGAAGACATGTGTGCTCCTGTGAGAAGACGAAGGGGAGATCCAGCGATTCCCCAACGCGACAGGCGCAACTGAAGAGACGGAACCTCTCGAGCCGCCACAGCGGACGACTCGATTCGCTCACCCTACCATCAGCGCCCCCATGACCCGCCGCGAGGACATCCGCAACGTCGCCATCGTCGCCCACGTCGACCATGGCAAGACGACGCTCGTCGACGCCATGCTCTGGCAGTCGGGCGCCTTTCGCACGAACGAGGACGTCAACGAGCGGGTCATGGACTCGATGGACCTCGAGCGCGAGAAGGGCATCACGATCCTCGCCAAGAACACCTCCTTTCGCTACCGCGACGTCAAGCTGAACATCGTCGACACGCCCGGCCACGCCGACTTCGGCGGCGAGGTCGAGCGCGGGCTGACGATGGTCGACGGGGTGCTGCTGCTCGTGGACGCGAGCGAGGGGCCGCTCCCCCAGACCCGCTTCGTCCTGCGCAAGGCGCTCGAGGCGAGGCTGCCGGTGATCCTCGTCGTCAACAAGGTCGACCGGCCCGACGCGCGGATCGCCGAGGTGATCGACGAGGTCTACGAGCTCTTCCTCGACCTCGACGCCGACGAGGAGCAGATCGAGTTCCCGATCGTCTACACCAACGCGCGGGCGGGCTGGGCCTCGCTCGGGGAGGGCGTCGAGGGGACGAACCTCCACCCACTGCTCGACCTCCTGCTCGAGCACATCCCCGCCCCGGCCCATGACCCCGAGCACCCGCTCCAGGCTCAGGTCACGAACCTCGACGCCTCGCCCTACGTCGGCCGCCTCGCGCTGTGCCGGGTGCGCCACGGGACGATCCGCCGCGGGCAGCCCATCGCCTGGTGCCGCGCCGACGGGCGGGTCGAGCGCGCCACCGTGAGCGAGCTCTACGTGACCGAGGCCCTCGACCGCGTCGATGCCGCCGAGGCCGGCCCGGGTGAGATCATCGCCCTCGCCGGGCTGGCCGAGGTGACGATCGGCGAGACGCTCGCCGACCCCGAGGACCCGCGCGCGCTGCCCGTGATGAGCATCGACGAGCCCTCGCTCTCGGTGGTCATCGGGATCAACACCTCGCCGCTCGCCGGCCACGCCGGCAAGAAGCTCACCGCCCGCCAGGTGCGCGCCCGGCTCGAGCAGGAGCTCGTGGGCAACGTCTCCATCCGCGTGAACGACACGGAGCGCCCCGACGCCTGGGAGGTGCAGGGCCGCGGCGAGCTCCAGCTCGCGATCCTCGTCGAGCTCATGCGCCGCGAGGGCTTCGAGCTCACCGTCGGCCAGCCCCAGGTCCTCACCCGCGAGGAGGGCGGCAAGGTGCACGAGCCGGTCGAGCGCCTGGCCATCGACGTGCCCGACGACTACGTGGGCGTGGTGACGCAGATGCTCGCCCTGCGCAAGGGACGGCTCGAGACGATGACCAATCACGGCACGGGCTGGGTGCGGATGGAGTACCTCGTGCCCGCGCGGGGGCTGATCGGCTTTCGCACCGAGTTCCTCACCGAGACCCGCGGGACCGGGCTCATGCACCACGTCTTCGACCGCTGGGAGCCATGGGCGGGCGAGCTGCGCACCCGCCCCACCGGCGCGCTCGTCGCCGACCGCCGCGGGATGACCGCCTCCTTCGCCCTCTTCGGGCTGCAGGAGCGCGGCACCCTGTTCGTGGGGCCGGGCGAGGAGGTCTACGAGGGGATGATCATCGGGGAGAACGCCCGCGCCGAGGACCTTGACGTCAACGCGGTCAAGGAGAAGCACCTGACGAACATCCGCTCCTCGAACTCCGACGTGCTCGTGCGCCTCGTCCCGGCGCGCACGCTCTCGCTCGACCAAGCGCTCGAGTTCCTACGCGAGGACGAGTGCGTGGAGGTAACGCCGCACTCCGTACGTCTGCGCAAGGTCGCGCTCGAGAAGACCGCTCGGGTCAAGCTCGCCCGGCGTTCGCGGGCGGGCGCTCCGGCCTAAAAGCACCGGTGATCCTCCTCTACTCCGCCACGCTGTTTCTCAGCGCGGCGCTGCTCTTCCTGGTCGAGCCCATGGTGGGCAAGCTGCTGCTGCCCGCGCTCGGCGGGGCTCCCGCGGTGTGGATCACCACGCTGCTCTTCTTCCAGGCCGCGCTGCTCGCCGGCTACGCCTACGGCCACCTCGCCGCGCGCTGGCTCTCGATCCGGCGCCAGACGCTTCTGCACCTCGCGCTGCTCGTGCTCGCGGGGGTGGCGCTGCCCTTCGGCGCGCCGGGCGGCGCGCCGCCCGCCGGCAGCGCGAACCCCGTGCTGTGGCTGCTCGGAGCGCTCGTCGTGCTCATCGGGCTGCCCTTCTTCGTGGTCGGCGCGAGCGGACCGCTGCTGCAGGCGTGGCTCGCCCGAACGCGGCATCGCGCCGCTCGCGACCCCTACTTCCTCTTCGCCGCGAGCAACGCGGGGAGCATCCTCGGCCTCCTCGCCTACCCGGCTCTGCTCGAGCCGCGCCTCTCCTTGCACGCGCAGGAGCGGCTGTGGGCGATCGCCTACGCGGGGCTCGTGGCGCTCGTCGGCGCGTGCGCGCTCAGCGCATGGCGCGCCCGAGAGCCCCGCGCCGTCGAGGCCCCAGACGCGCCGGAGCAGAGCCAACCGGCTCCTCCTCTCACGGGCGCTCGCCGGGCGCGCTGGCTGGCGCTCGCGTTCGTCCCCTCGAGCCTCATGCTCGGCGTGACCACCTACATCACGCGCGACCTCGCGCCGGTACCGCTCCTCTGGGTGCTCCCGCTCGGGCTCTACCTCGCCTCCTTCGTCGTGGCCTTCGCGCCCGGCGCTCGTCCGGCGCGGATCGTCGCGCTCACGCGGATCGCGTTGCCCGGAGTGGTGATCCTCGTCGTCTACACGATCGCCGTGGGCTCCGAGCGCCCGCTGTGGTTCCTGTTGCCGCTGCACCTGACCGGACTGGCCGTGGCGGCGCTCATGGGCCACTCCGCGCTGGCCGCCGACCGGCCGCCCGCTCGCCACCTCACCGAGTTCTACCTGTGGGTCGCGCTGGGCGGAGTGCTCGGGGGCATCTTCAACGCGCTCCTCGCTCCCCTCGTGTTCTCCTCGCTCGTCGAGTATCCGCTGGCGATCGTGGCCGCCTGCCTGCTGCGGCCCGCGGCGCCGCGCGCTCGCCCGGCGCTGCTCGAGGCGCTCACCGGCGACAAGCGCCCGAGCCGCGCGCTCGACTTCGCCGTGCCCGTGCTCTTCGGCGTGGCCGTGGCCTTCGCGCTGCAGGCCGTGCAGGGCGCCGGCGCCTCGCCGCACCTCGAGCAGCGCACCGCCGCCATCGGCCTGGCGGCGGGGCTGAGCGTCAACCTCGCGCGCCGGCCCGTGCGCTTCGCGCTCGCGGTCGGGGCGCTGCTGCTCGCCGCCACGGCGGTCGCCGGCCAACCCGGGCGCGCGCTCGCCCACGAGCGCACCTTCTTCGGGATCTACCGGGTGCGGGCCGACGCCGGCTACCACGAGCTCTTCGACGGGACGACGCTGCACGGCCTGCAGCGCATGAACGGCGCGCAGCCGCCTGAGCCCGTGGGCTACTACGAGCGCGCCGGCCCCGTGGGCCAGGTCTTCGCCTCCTCCCCGCGCCCGGATTCGACCCGGAGCGTCGGAGTCATCGGCCTCGGGACGGGCGCGCTCGCGTGCTACAGCCGTCCGGGGGAGCGCTGGACGTTCTACGAGATCGATCCCGCCGTCGCCGGGATCGCACGCGATCCGCGCCTGTTCACCTACCTGCGCGACTGCCGCGGGCGCTTCGCGGTCGTGCTCGGCGACGCCCGCCGCTCGCTCGCCGCGAGCTCCGAGCGCTACGGGACGCTCGTGCTCGACGCCTTCTCCTCCGACGCGATCCCGATCCACCTCGTCACGCGGGAGGCGCTCGCCCTCTACCTCGCCCACCTCCTCCCCCACGGTCGCCTGCTCTTCCACGTCTCGAACCGCTACCTCGACCTGCCGCCCGTGCTCGGCCGTCTCGCGGCGAGCGCGCGGCTCGCCTGCCGCGTGGAGCGCACGGGCGAGGGCGAGCGCACCGGCCGTGTCGCGGGCGCCTCGACGTGGGTGCTCATGGGGCGCCGCCCGGAGGACCTGGGGCGGCTGTCCTCCGACCCTCGCTGGCAAGCCTGCCCCGTGCCGGCAAGAACGAGGGCGTGGTCGGACGACTACTCGAGCGTCATAACCGCGCTCAAGTGATCCCTCGCTACGGCGAGACCTCCTCCACCCGGCTCGCGGCGGTGACCTGCGCCGCGTTTCAGCAGGAGATACAGCCCCGTCGCGAGGAAGCCCGAGGCCGCCCACCCGGGCGTGCGCGACAACGCGTGGTCGACGCCCCACACGGCGAGGATCGCCACGCCGGCCGAGACCCAGCGCGCTGCCCCAAACCGCGATCGCGGGAGCGTCGCCGGAGACGAGGCGCACCCGCAGCGAACCGTAGGCGACGACCTCCACGAGCACGAAGGCGAGCACGGCTCCGGCCACGAAGAGCAGGATCTGCGCGAGGTGCGGCTTGCCGAGCTGGTCGATCGCCACCGCGCCGCTCGACCAGACGGTGAGCGTGTATCCGTACGGAGCGGCGCTGGCCGCCACCGAGGAGCGGAGGTTCTGACGGTAGCGCCGCGCCATGCTCGTTCAGTGCGCCCGCTTGGCGCGCCGCTCGAGCTCCTTGGCGAAGGCGTCCTCGATCTCGCGGGTCATCGTGAGCTGGAAGACCGCGAGCAGCGCCTCGGAGGCCAGCGGACGCAGGTGCTCGATCGACTCGACCACCTCGGGCCAGCGCTCCTCGAACTCATCCGCCTGCTCGACGGGCTTCCAGACCTCCTCGAGAAACAGCTCGACGAACGTCCGCGAGGCCGCCGCGGAGTGTCGGCGGAGCCGCTCGACGGCGGTCAACGCGGCGGCGAGCGGCACGCCGCGGCGCATGACCTCCTCCGCCGCGCGCAGCAGAGGTGGGCTCAGGACCTCGTAGCGCCCGCTGCCGAGCGGCGTCACGAGCTCGAGCTTCTGCGCCCGGGCCAGCTCCTTGGGCCCCACGGGCCCGAAGCGCTCGAGCAGCTCCTCCTCGGTGAGGATCTCGGGCGGCTCGGCCTCGAAGCCGGCGCTGACCGCGCGCTTGAGCCCGAGGATCTGCGCCGCAGCGTCGTGCGTGCCGCCGAGCAGGCGCTTGATCGCGCGGAGGTTGAATCCGTCGGCCTGCATCTCCTGGATCAGGCGGAGCCGCGCCACGTGGTCGGGGCCGTAGTACCCCACTCGCAGCCGCACCTCGGGAGGAGGGAGGAGTCCGCTCGACTGGTGGTTGCGGATGTTGCGCACGGTCATCCGGGTCTCGCGCGCGAGCTGCTCGATCGTCAGATTCGCCTGCTCGGGACCCGTCGGGCTCGCGCGCGCCGGCGCATCGCCGCCCGCGGGGCTCACCGCCTGGAGCTTTCTGCGCGCCATCGCCGAGCAGGATACTGCGACATCATGTAACCTCGATTGAAGTAACTGTGTATGGAGACAAGACGCCGCTCGGCTCATCCCATCGCAACTCGAGGAGGCACGCACGTGATAACCGCAGTCAGGAGCATCGGGGCCGCCCCGGCGGCATCCATCCTCGCGGCGGCCACGGCCGCCCCGGCTTCCGCCGCGACGGGCGTCAAGCCCGCGGGCGGCGCCGCCATCGACCAGATCGTCATCGCCACGGTCGCGGCGCTGGTCGTGACCGGAGTCCTTCTCCTCCTCGGCGTCGGGCACCGCAAGGGGCGCGTCGGCGTGCTCGGCCGCGAGGCGGCGCGCGCCGAGCGGCTCACGGGGCTGCCGGGCTGGACCGCGCTGCCGATGGCGATCGCGACGATCTCCCTGCTCCTCGCGGTGTTCGGCATGTACTGGGACATCTCCCTGCACATCGACGTCGGCCGCGACCCCGGACCGCTGGCCAACCCCGCGCACTACTTCATCCTCGCCGGCCTCTTCGGGATCTTCGCCGCTGGCTTCGTCGCGATGGTGCTCCCCCTCGAGCGTCCGAGCGCGACCTCGATCCGGATCTCCGGGGACTGGCACGCGCCGCTGGGCGGCGTCCTCATTTGCGCCTGCGGCGCCTTCGCGCTCACCGGCTTCCCGCTCGACGACGGGTGGCATCGGCTCTTCGGCCAGGACGTCACCCTGTGGGGGCCGACCCACCTCATGCTGATCGGCGGGGCCGCCATGACCCTCGTCGGCATGGCCGTGCTGCTCGTGGAGGGCATGCGCACCGCGGGCTGGACCGGCGCCGGCACCCGCACCCAGAGCTGGATCCTCGCCGTGCGACGCACCGCGCTCGCGGGCGCCTTCCTCCTCGGGCTCTCGACCTTCCAGGGGGAGTTCGACTTCGGGGTTCCGCAGTTCCGCTTCGTCTTCGAGCCGATGCTCGTCGCGCTCGCCGCCAGCGTGGCGCTCGTGGTCGCGCGCCTGTGGCTCGGGCGCGGCAGCGCCCTGGCCGCGGTGGGCTTCTTCCTCGCCGTTCGCGGCGGCCTCGCGCTGCTCGTCGGTCCGATCCTGGGCGACTCGACGCCGCACTTTCCGCTCTACGTGGTCGAAGCGCTGATCGTGGAGGGAGTCGCCTGGCGGGTCTCCCGTGAGCGCCCGCTCACCTTCGCGCTGTGGTCCGGAGCGGGGATCGGGACGCTCGGCCTCGCCTCCGAATGGGCCTGGTCGCACGTCTGGATGCCGCTGCCCTGGCCCGCGAGCCTGCTCCCCGAGGCGGCCGTCATGGGGTTCGCGATGGCGGTGTGTGGCGCGCTCATCGGCGCGTGGATCGCCTCTCGGCTCGCCGCTCACGAGCTCGCGCGCCCGCCGCGGCTGCGTCTCGCCGCCGTCGTGGCCGCGCTCGGCGTGGCCGGACTCGTCGGCATCGCCCTGCACAAGACCGCCGACACGCGCGCTCGCGCCACCTTCGCCCTCACCGACGTCCGCCCCGGCCCCGCGCGTACCGTCGCCGCCACGGTCACGATCACCCCGCCCGGGGCCGCGGAGCACGCCGAGTGGCTCACCGCCACCGCGTGGCAGGGCGACGGCCTGGTCGTCGACCGGCTGAAGCGCCTCGCCCCCGGTCGCTACCGCACCACCGAGCCGATCCCCGTGCACGACAACTGGAAGGCGCTGATCCGCCTCCACGAGGGCAGCGCGCTCAGCGCGGTGCCGCTCTACCTCCCCGACGACCCGGCCATTCCGGCGCGCGGCGTACCGGCCTCCGCTCACTTCACGCGGAGCTTCGTTCCCGACCATCAGATCCTCCAGCGCGAGCAGAAGTCGTCAGGCGGCGCGCTCAGCGCGATCGCCTACGCGGTGGTGGCGGCGATCGCCCTGGCGTTGCTCGGGTTGCTGGCCTGGGGGCTCCACCGCCTCGGAACCGAGGCCACCCCCTGCGTGCGCGAGGAGCGAGCACCACGCCGAGCGGAGAGAGCGCCCCGGCCCACCGCGAGCCGAGCCGGCGTGGCGTCGTGAGCGCGCTCGGGCTCCCGCTCGCCCATCACGTGATCGAGGCGGTGCCGTTCTGCGCGCCTGCCGTGCTGCTCGGACTCGGTCTCCTCAGCCTGGTCCTCCGCGACCGCCTGCGGGAGCGGAGCCGGCGCGCGGGCTCGCGCGAGCGCTAAGCGCTAACGCCGGCGCTCGGGCAGCCGGTCGACGAGGCGCCCGAAGCGCTCGGTCGCACCCTGCAGCGGCGCGATCGCCTCGGCGAGGGCCGTCGTCGTGTCCCCGAGTTGAGCGACGCTCGAGGAGATGCGTCCGGTCTCACTGGCCAGCGGCTCGAGGTGAGTGCGCGTCGCGTCCAGATGGGCCCCGAGCTCCGCGATCCGCTCGGGCAGATCCGTCAGCTCGCCGGCGCTCCGGGTGAGCTCGGGCAAGACGCCCGCCACCTCCGCCAGACGATCGAGCGAGGCGGAAGCGGCCGCGAGCTGCTCGACCGCCGGGGTCGCGTCGGCGATCCGCCGGAGAGCCTCGTCGGCCTGGGCGATCTGCTCGAGGGACGCGCTCGCCGCGGCGATCCGGTCGATGGCGGGACCGCTGCCGGCGATGCGGTCGATGCCGGGGCGGGCGGCGGCGATCTGCTCGATCGACGGACGGGCGGCCGCGATCTCCTCGAGGGCCGCCCGAGCGCCCGCGATCTCCTCGAGCACGACCCGTGCCCCCGCGATCTCCTCGAGCACCGCCCGGGCCGTGGCGATCTCCTCCAACGCCGCGCGCGCTCCGGCGATCTCCTCGAGCACCCCGCGTGCCCGCGCGATCTCCTCGATGGCGGGGCGCGCCCCGGCGATGTCCTTGAGCGCCGGCGCCGCACCCGCGAGCCGGCGCAGCACGGGAGCGGCGTCGGCGATCCGCCCGATGTCGCCACCCGCGTCGGCGATCCGCGCGATATCGCCCGACGCCTTCCCGATCCGCTCGATCGCCGGCCGGGCGTCGGCGATCCGTTCGAGCACGGGGCCGAGGCCGGTCAGGTTCTCGAGCGGCCCCTGCGCGCGCTCCAGAGCCGCCCCCATCCGGTCGAGCACCGGCGCCAGCTCGGCCAGCTCGTCGAGGCCCTCGGTGCCGTCGGCCAGCCGGTCGAGGGCCGGACGCACCTCGCCGAGCTGCTCGAGTGCCACGGCCAGACGCGGAAGGGCGGCGACGGCGTCGAGCACCGAAGCCGGCAGCACGATTCCCCACACGGCGAGGGTTAGCCCCTCGGCCCGGCGCAGCGCAATGCCGCTGACGACGAGCGGCAGGCGCCCGAGCGTTCGCAGGCCCGGCACGCCGCCGAGGCCCGGCACCCTCAGTCCGCCGATCGAGAGCGACGCGCGCGCGAGGAGGGAGCCGCCGCCGGGCTCGGCTCCGTGGCGAGCACCCCGGAGAGGTGCGCCATGTCCTCACGGAGCCCCCGGAGCGTCTCGTGGATTCCGGCGAGCGCGACGTTCACGTCGGCGAGCTCCCGGTGAACGGAAGGGAGCGTGTGCACCGGGCGCAGCTCGCCGCTCAACTTCTCGATCGCGCCCTCGAGCCGGAGCAGCGGCTGGAGGAGCTCGGCGATCGGGTTGGGAACGAATCTGGCCATCTCGATGGGTCTCTGACCGCGCGCGAGAGACGCCGCCGGCGGCGAGCCGCGGAGACGTTACCTCATTCGAGGTCACCTTGAAGGGGAGCGGCGCCGCGGCGGGGCTACGCTCCGGGGGATGGGTCGCGTCTCCGACAGCCTCGACGGTCCGCCCGCCGTCCCCGCGGGCGACGCCTGATGGCGCCGCTCTCGGCCCTGGTCGAGTTCCCCGCCGACGACGCGGAGCGCGCGCGCCGGTTCTGGGAGGGAGTGCTCGGCGTCTCGCTGCACGCGCGCGGCGGCGAGGAGGGTGAGGGCTGGGTGGCCGGCGGCGGCGAGACGCGCATCGGCGTCCACGAGCGGGGCGCCGGCCCGGGCGATCGCTTCTCGCTGCCCTACCTCCGGGTCGCCGACCTGTCCGGCGCCCTCGCGCGCGTCGCCGAGCTCGGCGGCACGGTCATCCATCCCGGCGAGCGCTTCGCGGTCTGCCGCGACTCCGAGGGCAGCCCGTTCGGCCTCGAGGCCGAGTGATCCGCGACCCATGCGCGAGGTTCCCATCCGCGGCGAGATGATCCGCCTCGGCCAGCTCCTGAAGCTCGCCGGCGTCGTCGACGCCGGGGGCGAGATCAAGGGCCTGCTCGCCGAGGGCGGCGTGCGCGTGAACGGCGAGCCGGAGGGCCGGCGCGGGCGCCAGCTCCACGCCGGTGACATCATCCTCATCGGCGGCGAGGGCATCCGGCTCGCCGCCCCGGAGCACCCATGAGCGAGCCTCAGCCCGACCAGCCCCTGGCCAACTACCAGTACGAGATCTACCTGCGCGGCATGGCGGGAGAGCGGCCCGAGCTCCCCCTCCACCCCGAGGGGCTGCGCCGGCAGGCCAAGCGCATCCTCAACCTCGGCGCCTACGGCTACGTCGCCGGGGGCGCGGGCTCGGAGGCCACGGTGCGCGCCAACCGCGAGGCGTTCCGCTCCTGGCAGATCGTTCCGAGGATGCTTCGGAACATCGCCACCCGCTCGCTCGGGACCGAGCTCTTCGGCACCACCATGCCCGCCCCGCTCGCGCTCGCGCCGATCGGAGTGCAGTCGATCATCCACCGCGACGGCGAGCTCGCCACCGCCCGCGCCGCCGCGGCGACCGGCGTCCCCTACATCCACTCCACTGCGGCCTCGCACTCGCTCGAGGAGGCGGCCGAGGCGATGGGCGACGCGCCGCGCTGGTATCAGCTCTACTGGCCCAAGGACCCCGAGCTCGCCCGCAGCTTCCTGCGCCGAGCGGAGGCCGCGAACTACGACGCCGTCGTCGTGACCCTCGACACCTGGCTGCTCGCCTGGCGCCCGCGCGACCTCCAGCAGGCCTACCTGCCCTTCCTCCACGGCGAGGGCCTGGCCAACTACCTGAGCGACCCGGTGTTCCGCGCGGGCCTCGAGTGCCCCCCGGAGGAGGACATGCAGGCCGCGGTCGGACGGTGGATCTCCACCTACTCCGACCCGACCGTCTCGTGGGAGAACCTCGCCCTTCTGCGCGAGAGCACGCGGCTTCCCATCGTGCTCAAGGGGATCCTCCACCCGGAGGATGCGCGGCTCGCCGTCGAGCACGGCATGGACGGGATCATCGTCTCCAACCACGGCGGGCGCCAGGTCGACGGGGCCGTTGCCACGCTCGACGCGCTCCCCGGGGTGGTGGAGGCCGTGCCCGACGACTTCCCCGTCCTGCTCGACTCGGGCATCCGCTCGGCGGCCGACGCGTTCAAGGCCCTCGCGCTCGGCGCCCGGGGCGTGCTGCTCGGACGCCCCTACGCGTGGGCGCTGGCGTGCGGAGGCGAGGCGGGCGTGAGCACCCTGCTGCGCTCCTTCCTCGCCGAGCTCGACCTCACGCTCGCGTTGAGCGGGCACACCACGTTCGCCGAGGTCGGGCCCGGCGCGCTGCGCCGCGCGGAGCGCTGAGGCCCCGCGCCCGGTGGTGCTCGACGAGCTCGACGTCCCGATCGTCCAGGCGCCGATGGGCGGCGGACCCTCGACGGTCGCGCTTGCCGTGGCGGTCGGCGAGGCCGGGGCGCTCGGCTTCCTCGCCGGGGGCTACCTCACCACCGAGGCGATGCGCGCCGAGATCCGCGCGCTGCACGGCCGGACAGAGCGGCCGTTCGGAGTCAACGTCTTCGTGCCCGACGCGGGCGCAAGCGACCCGGCAGCGCTCGAGGCCTACCTGCGCCGGCTGAGCGGCGTGGCCGAGCACTACGGGGTTGCGCTCGGGGAACCGCACCACAGCGACGAGGATTGGAGCGCGAAGCTCGAGGTGCTGGGCGAGGAGCGCCCGGCCGTCGCGTCGTTCACCTTCGGATGCCCGCCGCCGGAGGCGATCGCGGCGCTGCGAGCCCGCGGCATCTCGGTCTGGGTGACGGTTACCGGGCCGGACGAGGCGCGGATCGCCGCCGCGGCGGGCGCCGACGCGCTCGTCGTCCAGGGCGTCGAGGCCGGGGGCCACCAGGCCTCCTTCGAGGACTCCGACCGTGACGGTCTGGGTCTGCTCGCACTGCTGCGCCTGATCGCGGCGGAGACCGACGTGCCGCTCATCGGCGCGGGCGGCGTGGGCGACGGCGCGGCGCTCGCGGCCGTGCTCGCCGCGGGGGCTCTCGCCGCCCAGGTGGGGACGGCGTTCATGCTCGCCCCCGAGGCGGGGACGCATCCGGCCCACCGCGCCAGGCTCGGCACGAACGCGCCGACCGGGTTGACCCGCGCGTGGAGCGGCCGCCAGGCGCGCGGGATCGTCAACGCCTTCCAGGCCGAGCACTCCGCCGACGCGCCGCGCGCCTACCCGCAGGTCCACCACGCGACGAGCCCGCTGCGCGTTGCCGCGCGCGAGCGCGGCAACGCCGAGGCCTTCAACCTTTGGGCGGGCCAGGCCCAAGGGCTCGCCGTGGCGCGCCCCGCCGCCGAGACCGTCCGCCTCTTCGCCGCCGAGGCACGCCAGGCCGCCGAAGCGGCGACGGCGCGCCTCGGGGTAGGGCATCCCTGTCCCAACGCATCTCCGCAGTCCTCCGCTCGAGGACAAGGCGAATTGCATCCGTCGGGACGCGCACGAACCGCCTCTTCCTCCCGCGCCGACCAGCCTGACTCCTAGCCGCTCGCCGCCCGGCGGCCGCGCGATCAATAGCTAGATCGCGGCTCGAGCACCACGAGCGGGATTTCCCGCGAAGTGCGCTCCTGGTAGCCCCGGTAGCCGGAATAGGTCTCCACCGCCCTGGGCCAGAGGCGCTCGCGCTCCTCGGCACCCGCCACGCGCTGCCCGCACGGCACGGCGCTTGGAGCCGACCTGCACGGTCGTCTCGGGATGGGCGCGCAGGTTGTGATACCAGGCCGGATGCTTCGGATGCCCGCCCTTGGAGGCGACGATGACGATGTCCTCCCCATCATCCACGTACACGAGCGGGGTCGTGCGCCGGGTGCCGCTCTTGGCGCCGACGTGGTCGAGCAGCAGCATGGGCGGAGCGCCCGGGAAGCGATGGCCGACCAGGCCGCCCGTGGCGCGGTAGACCGCGGTGTGGCCCTTCATTAGGCGGTTTAGCACCGGCCAGAGGCGGTCGGCGGCATCCAGGTATCCCATCGGCTCAGGGACCCTACCCGAGCGCGCGTGACCGATGGTTTCCCCCGGGTCGAGCCGTGGGTAGGTCTCCCCGACATGGGTCTTCTAGCGATCGGAGCGCTTTTCAGATGTCGACACAGGTGAGCGAGCGGGAGGCACGCGAGGTCGCGGAGGCCGCGCGCGAGAGCGAGTGGAAGCTGCCGAGCTTTGCCAAGGAGATGTTCATGGGCCACCTCCGGCTCGAGCTCATCCATCCCCAGCCTCGCCTGGACTCCGAGGCCGAGGAAAAGGGCGAGCGCTTCCTCGAGAAGCTGCGCACCTTCCTCGAGCGCGACGTCGACCCCTTGCGCATCGAGCGCGAGGCCAAGATCCCCGACTCGGTGATGGACGGCCTCAAGGAGCTCGGCGCGCTCGGCATGAAGGTCCCCGAGCACTACGGCGGCCTCGGGCTCTCGCAGGTTTACTACAACCGCGCGCTGACGCTCGCCGGCGCCGCGCACTCCTCGATCTCCACGCTGCTCTCCGCCCACCAGTCGATCGGGGTGGCCGAGCCGCTGCAGCTCTTCGGCTCCGAGGAGCAGAAGCGCGCCTGGCTCCCGCGCGTATCTAGCACCGACATCTCCGCGTTCCTGCTCACCGAGCCCGACGTGGGCTCTGATCCCGCGCGCCTGGCCTCCACCGCCACCCCCACCGAGGACGGATCGGGATACGTGCTCGCCGGGCGCAAGCTGTGGGCGACGAACGGCGCGATCGCCGACGTGGTCGTCGTCATGGCCCAGGTGCCCAAGAGCGAGGGGCACCGGGGCGGTATCTCCGCCTTCGTCCTCGAGTGCGACACCGACCGCGTGGTCGTCGAGCACCGCAACGCGTTCATGGGCCTCCGCGGCATCGAGAACTCGGTCACCCGCCTCGACGACGTCTTCGTGCCCACGGAGAACCGGATCGGACGTGAGGGCGAGGGGCTCAAGATCGCCCTGACCACGCTCAACACCGGGCGCCTGGCCCTGCCGGCGATCTGCCTCGGCGCCGCAAAGTGGTCGACCAAGGTCGCCCGCGAGTTCGCGCGCGAGCGCGTGCAGTGGGGCCAGCCGGTCGGCAAGCACGACGCCGTGGCGCAGAAGATCGCCTTCATCGCCGGGAGCGCGTTCGGGCTCGAGGCGATGCTCGACGTCGCCAGCCGCCTCGCCGACGACAAGAAGAACGACATCCGCATCGAGGCCGCGCTCGCCAAGCTCTACGGCTCGGAGATCGGCTGGCGGGTGGTTGATGAGCTCATGCAGGTGCGCGGCGGTCGCGGCTACGAGACCGCGGCCTCGCTCGAGGCGCGCGGCGAGAAGCCGGTGCCGGTCGAGCAGGCCCTGCGCGACATGCGGATCAACCGCATCTTCGAGGGCTCGAGCGAGATCATGCACCTCCTGATCGCGCGCGAGGCGGTCGATCAGCACCTGCAGGTGGCGGGCGACATCCTCGAGCCCGACGTCGAGCTTAAGGACAAGGCGCGGGCGGCGGTGCAGGCCGGCGCCTTCTATTCCAAGTGGCTGCCCGGGCTCGTCACGGGCGAGGGTCAGCGGCCGAACGCCTACGAGGAGTTCGGCGATCTCGCCCGGCACATGCGCTTCGTCGAGCGCAGCTCGCGCAAGCTGGCGCGCTCGACCTTCTACGGGATGGGCCGCTGGCAGGCGGGGCTCGAGAAGAAGCAGTCCTTCCTCGGCCGGATAGTCGACATCGGCGCGGAGCTCTTCGCGATCGCCTCGACGATCGTCTACGCCAACACGATGGGCACCGAGCATCCGGAGCGCCGCGCGGAGACGCAGGAGCTGGCCGAGCTGTTCTGCGCCCAGGCCCGCCGCCGCGCCGACGCGCTGTTCCACGACCTGTGGTCAAACGACGACGACGAGAACTACGCGGCCGCGCAGAAGGTCCTCGAGGGACGCTACCTGTGGCTCGAGGAGGGGATCATCGACCCGTCGGGAGAGGGACCGATGATCGCCGAGCAGCCCGACGGCGTGCCCGAGGCCGGCGAGGAGCCGGAGTCATCGCGCGCTCCGTCGTCCAACGGCGGCTCGGAGAGCGTCGAGGAGCCGGCGGTCGCGGCGAAGGTTCACTAGAGCGTCGTGCGGAGCCCGGCGATCGGCCGGGCTCCGCGCCGACGAAGAGCTCGGCTAGAGCGTCTGGACGTTGGTGGCCTTGGGACCCTTGTCCCCGGCCTCGGCCTCGTAGGAGACCTTCGCGCCTTCGGCGAGCGAGCGGTAGCCGTCGCTATTGATGGCGGAGTGATGGACGAACAGATCCTTCGACTGATCGTCAGGAGTGATGAAGCCGAAGCCCTTCTCGTCGCTGAACCACTTGACGGTTCCTGTGGGCATGTGGATTCCTCCGAGTGAGGTATGTGTGCTGCGGACGCGGAGGATGCTGAGCAACGACTGCGGCGCGGGCACTTCTTTCGTCGAGCTCGTGCTCGACCCAATCGCAGCAAGGTAGCACGCGCGGCCGGACGGTGTGGAGAGCGACGCCGCGTTGTCGCCAGGCCGGCTCAGCTCGAGCGCCGCGCCCCGACGGTGGCCATCGCGCTGTCCACGCAGGTCCGCACGATCTGCTCGGGCGCGACCGCGAAGAGACCCGGGACCCCCGGGGCGAGCTGGCGCACGCCCACCCGGATGCGGGCCAGGTGCATGGTCCCGAGCATCTGGGTCCAGAGCACGTTGGCCATGTAGTCCGGCTCGGCGACCGCGAAGGTGCGCTCCTCGCTGCCGCTCCGGAGGATCTCGGCGAGGTGGTTCAGGCAGCGCGCCATCCCCTGCCCGAGCCGCAGCCAGACCGACTCCGAGATGATCTCGCGCAGCTCGTGGGCCGGACGGCGCATGAGCGAGAGCGAGCTGTCGAGAAAGGCGGGATAGCGCTGGCAGTAGCCCGCGAAGGCCTCCGCGCAGCGCTCGAGCCTGACCGCCGCGTCGGCCTCCGCGGCGGTGGCGGCCTCGAGCAGGACCGCCAGCTCGTCGAGATAGGTGGTGACGGTGAGGACGAAGAGCTCCTCCTTGGAGGAGAACTGGCGGTAGATCAACCCCCGCGCGATGCCGACCGCTCGGGCGATCTCCTCGATGGGGAGGTCCTGGATGCCCCGCTCGTCGAAGAGGGCGCGCGTCGCGCTCACGAGCTCGCGCTCGCGAATCCGACGGCCGGCAGGGACTGGCGAGGTCGCCACGAGCCGAGCGTATCGACCCGCGAGGCCAAATGCGAACGAGTGAGTGACAGACGTTCTCAGTTTGCGCTACAGTCCGCGCCGATGCCGCGGTCAACCCGTCAGCGCGGAGTCGTCGATGCCTGAGAAGGGGGCCCCGCCCAAGGTTCCCCCGCTGCAGCGCCGCGTCCTGCGCGCGATCCGCTCGTTCACCTCGCCGCTGCTGCCCGACGACTACCTCGAGCTCATCAACCCGTTGTGGTCCACGCGCGAGCTACGCGGACAGATCGTGGCGATCGAGCCCGAGGCCGGCGATGCGGCGACGGTGGTGATCCGCCCGGGATACGAGTGGGGGGGGCACGTGCCGGGCCAGTACCTGCGCGTGGGGATCGACATCGACGGCCGTCGTCACTGGCGCGCCTACTCGCTGACCTCCGATCCCGACCGGCCCGACGGCTGCATATCGATCACCCCGAAGAAGGTCGAGGAGGGCGTGGTCTCCCCCGTGTTCGTGCGCGATCATCGGCTCGGCGCGATCATCGGCCTCGGAGGGGTGGAAGGTGAGTTCGTGCTTCCCGATCCCGTGCCCGCGAAGCTGCTGTTCGTCAGCGCCGGCAGCGGGATCACCCCGATCATGAGCATGCTGCGCAGCCTCGACGGCGAGAACGCCGTCGGCGAGGTGGTGATGCTCCACTCGGCGCGCACGGCGGACGACGTGATCTTCGGTCGCGAGCTGCGCGACCTGAGCCGGCGCCACCAGGGGTTCCGCCTGCACGAGCAGCACACCTCCGAGATGGGACGCCTCGGCCCCCAGCACCTCGATGAGCTCTGCCCGGGCTGGCGCGAGCGCGAGGCCTACCTCTCCGGACCGCCCGAGATGCTCGACGCCATGGACGAGCACTGGCAGGCGCACGGGGACTGCGAGCGGATGCACATGGAGCGCTTCCAGCCTAAGCTGAGCGCCACGGAGGAGGCGCAGGGCGACGGCGGCACGATCACCTTCATCACGAGCAAGGCCGAGACGCAGAGCGACGGTTCCACCCCGATCCTCGCCGCCGGCGAGGAGGCCGGCCTCGACCTCCCCTTCGGCTGCCGGGAGGGCATCTGCCACACCTGCGTCGGGGAGCTCGGGTCGGGCCAGGTGCGGGACATGCGCTCGGGCAAGGTGCACGGTCAGGAGGGAGAGATGATCCGCACGTGCATCAATGCCCCCGAGGGCCCGATCGAAATCAGACTCTGACCCTTACGAAGCAGACGGAAGAGAGAGCGATGACCACCGAGACCATGAACCCGCTTCAGCGCCTGAGCGCCGAGCAGATCGAGGCGGTCGGGCGCGAGTTCGACGCGATCCACGACGAGGTCTTCGACGAGCTCGGCGACCGCGACGCGAAGTACATCCGCGCGATGATCGACCTGCACCGCCGCATGGCGCTCCTCGGTCGGGTGCTGCTCGTCGGCTCGCGCTACCGGCCGCTGTGGCTCGCCGGCACCGCCACGCTGTCGCTGGCCAAGATCCTCGAGAACATGGAGATCGGCCACAACGTCATGCACGGCCAGTGGGACTGGATGAACGACCCGGTCATCAACTCCTCGGCGTGGGACTGGGACTCGGCCTCGACTCCCGAGGCGTGGAAGCACTCCCACAACTACGTCCATCACACCTACACGAACATCCGCGGCAAAGACCGCGATCTCGGCTACGACATCATGCGCATCGATCCGCACCAGCCGTGGAACCCGATCTACCTGCTGCAGCCCTTCTACAACCTGGTGCTGGCCGCCTTCTTCGAGTGGGGCGTCGCGGCGCACGACCTCGACTTCGACGCGATCAAGGCCGGCGAGAAGTCCAAGGGCGAGGTCAAGCGCCAGCTCAAGGGCATGGGCGGCAAGGCGCGCAGCCAGATCGTCAAGGACTACGTCGCCTTTCCCGCGCTGAGCGGGCTGCTGATGACTCTGGCCGACCTTGGGCTCGCCTCGCTGGACCTCGGACGCCAGAACCCGAGCTTCCGCGAGGACCCGCGGCGGGCGGCCGGCCAGAAGCTCGCGGGGGCGTGGGGCCGGGCCAAGCGCAAGAGCGGCCGCGAGCACGTGCTGCGCCACCTGATCGAGCGTCGCTCGTTTCGCCAGCCGTTCCGCGCCACGGTCTCGGCCGACTTCACGGCGAACATCGTGCGCAACGTGTGGGCCTACGCGATCATCTTCTGTGGCCACTTCCCCGACCAGACCTTCACGTTCTCCCAGGAGGAGTCCGACGACGAGACCCGCGGCGCGCGTCATGTGCGCCAGCTCGTGGGCGCGGCCAACATCGAGGGGAGCCCGCTCTTCCACGTGATCAGCGGCAACCTCGGCTACCAGGTCGAGCACCACCTCTATCCCGACATGCCGAGCTCCCGGTACGGCGAGATCGCCCCGCGCGTGCGGAAGATCTGCGAGCGCTACGAGCTGCCCTACAACACCGGCCCGTTCCTTACCCAGCTCGGGATGGTGCAGCGCACGATCCTGCGGCTGGCCTTCCCCGGCGGCCGGGCCCGTCCGAAGGGCACGCCCTACCGCGGCGAGCCGGTCAAGAACTCGGGCGAATACCAACGCGAGGCGGTCGCGGCGTAGGCGCAGTTTCCGTCCGCAGCGGCGTGGGCGCGGGGAGGCGTCGTGTTCTAGTCTCGGGCGATGACCGCCTCCCCCACCCTCACCCTCTACGTCCTTCCCCCTCCGCATCCGTGCATGACCGCGGAGGCGGGGCTGCGACGCAAGGGCCTCGAGTACGAGCGCGTCGCGCTCACTCCGGGCACCCACAACGACGAGATGGAGCGCGTCTACGGGGCGGGCCGGCGCACGGTCCCGGGCCTGCTCCTCGACGGCGAGCCCGTGCACGGCTCGCGGGCCATACTCGCCCGGCTCGAGGAGCTCGTGCCCTCCCCCTCGCTCTATCCCGAGCCGATCGCCGACGCGGTGCGCGAGGCCGAGCGTTGGGGCGACGACGAGCTCCAGGACCTCGGCCGGCGGCTGCCCTGGGGCGCGCTGCACTTCCGCCCCGAGGCACTCGGCACCTTCGGCGGCGGCGATGCGCTCGACCCGGCGGGCACTGACTTCGCGATGAGCTACGTGCGCACCTCGTGGAAGTACCACGGCATCTCGGCCGCCCGGCTCGCCGAGGACCTCGCCGGCCTACCCGAGAAGCTCGCGCACGTCGACGCCCTCGCCGCGCAGGGCGTCGTGGGTGGCGCCGAGCCCACGGCGGCCGACCTCCAGATCGGCGCGACGCTCCGCGTGCTCCTGACCGTCGAGGATCTGCGCCCGCTCCTGGCCGACCGAGCGGCCGAGAAGCTCGCGCGCCGCTGGTTCCCCGACTACACCGGCTCCGTCCCCGCCGGCGCGTTCCCCGCGGGCTGGTTGCCCGGCGCGCGCTAAGACCCGGTTTCGCCGGCGGCCTCCGCGGTTAGGTCTGTTGACATGACAACGACTGCGAGAGCTTCAGGGACGTTCGACATCGGCGAGGACCTCGAGGTCACCCGCCTGGGATACGGCGCGATGCAGCTCCCCGGCGAGGGGATCTGGGGGCCGCCCAAGGATCACGACAAGGCGCTGGCCGTGTTGCGCCGCCTGCCCGAGGTGGGCGTGGACTTCATCGACACCGCCGACTCCTACGGTCCGTACGTCTCCGAGGATCTCATCCACGAGGCGCTTCATCCCTACGACGGGATCACCGTGGCGACCAAGGCCGGGCTCACCCGCGGCGGTCCTAACGACTGGAAGTCCGTCGGGCGCCCCGAGTACCTGCGCCAGTGCTGCGAGATGAGCCTGCGCCGGCTCGACGTCGACGCGATCGACCTTTTCCAGCTCCATCGCATCGACAAGAAGGTCCCGCGCGAGGAGCAGTTCGGCCTGCTCAAGGAGCTCCAGGACGAGGGCAAGGTCCGTCACCTCGGCCTCTCGGAGGTCTCCGTCGAGGAGATCAAGGCCGCCCAGGAGGTGTTCCCGGTGACCACGGTGCAGAACATGTACAACCTCACCACGCGCCAGTCCGAGGAGGTTCTCGACTACTGCGAGGAGCAGAACATCGGCTTCATCCCGTGGTTCCCGCTCGCCTCCGGCGCCCTCGCCCAGCCGGGCGGCCCGGTCGCCGAAGCGGCCGAGGCCCACGACGCGACTCCGGGCCAAGTGGCGCTCGCCTGGCTGCTGCAGCGCAGCGAGGTCATGCTGCCGATCCCCGGGACGAGCTCCGTGGAGCACCTCGAGGACAACGTCGGCGCCGCCGAGCTCCAGCTGACCGCCGAGGAGATCTCCCAGCTCGACCGGGCGGCCGATCAGGCTTAGAACCTGTTTCACAACGCGCGGAGGTAGCGCTGGCAGATGATCGCGCAGCCGAGGGCCATGAAAGCTTGGTGGAGTTCGGGGCGGCGTTCCCAGCGCAGCCTGAGGCGGCGGAAGAAGTGC
>JAABVA010000155.1_pt1 | contig 89064 bp, 82 predicted proteins | sample 5560331 | NCBI WGS metagenome assembly JAABVA01 (sample SAMN12812661, study PRJNA571458) | rock metagenome | isolation source: Antarctica rocks | place: Antarctica: Victoria Land, Mt New Zealand sud | collected 2016-01-07
CCTCTTTCCCCCCCAAATTAAAATCCCTCTCGCCTTTTCTCGAAACCTGAGAAAACGCCGAAAACGCCGAAAACCTACAAGACACAACACAACAACACACAATACACAATACACAACACAACAACACACTACACATAACACACAAGACACACCATCACCACCCCCTTCCCCTGCCCCTCCCTCTCCCACAAGACCAAAAGAAAAAAGGAAAGCAACACTTGAAGCTTTCTTTTCGAATCTAGATTCAGGTGTAACACCCAAAGAAAAAAGTTGATGAGAGGGGTGTTTGTTGAGGGGTTGTGGGAGGCCCACAAGCGGGGAGGGTTGAAGGTTGAAAGGGGATGAGATGATGGATGTGAGGGGTTCGTGGGATGGGCCTGGATCGATAAGGGTGTTGGGTGGATGGGGGGTTGGGAAGACGATAGTGGCGGGGATGGATAGCAATAATTTGGGGAATCGGGAATGGGAGAAGGGAGAAAGGCGGGAGGAGAGTGGGTTGGAAATATGCGGGTGGATACTTTGATAAGCTAGCAGGCGCGGCGGGAAATGACGGGGAAATGACTGCGGAGGTGGAGTAGAATGGAGAGGAGTGGAGAGTCTAGAATCCGAGTAGATAGCTTTTGCTCAGCCCCCAATGCTAAAGTCCCGCAAAGCACACGCACAACCCCTAGCCCCCCTCTACCATCTAAAAAGGCAGCCCTTCACAACATCCTTCACCTGCTTATCCCATTTTCGAGGCCCCACCTAGGCCTGACCAGCAGAAGTAATAGTAGCAGGCTTGTACTTCTTGTCGTCAACTGTGCCTTTGTCGCTTCCAGTAGCCTCGATGGATTTGACGATCCTCATACTCTCATCGTCTGCAACTTCGCCAAAGACAACGTGTTTGCCGTCGAGCCAGCTGGTGACAACGGTGGTGACGAAGAACTGGGAGCCATTGCTGTTGAGGAAGAAGTTGCGGTTAGCATTGAGTTCTTTAAAGGTAGCTGGGGTAGGGGATGGAATGTGTTCAGTAGCAAGAAGGGGGGGTTGAGATGGTAGAAGCAAGTTGTGGTGGAAGCGGGAACAGCGAAGGTGAGGGTTTACGTGTTGGGTCCAGCATTAGCCATTGACAAAAGTCCCGGCTTGGTGTGCTTGCGGTCGAAGTTCTCGTCTGCAAACTTTTCGCCATAAATGGATTTGCCGCCGGTGCCCTGGGGAACAGTGTCAAAAGAGGTTCAGATATCCGAGGAACGGAGAATGGAATACTTACGTTGCCACGGGTGAAGTCACCTCCCTGAAGCATGAAATTGGGGATGACACGGTGGAACTTGGAACCGGTGTAACCAAAGCCTTTCTCGCCGGTGCAGAGGGCACGGAAGTTCTCGACTGTTCGGGGGGCGACGTCATCGTAGAGGTTGAAGTTGATACGACCGGACTGGCCTGGGTGGAATATCAGTAACAGTGGATGCTGAACCAGCAGTAATTGATAGCAGATATCTTGCGGAGGGGTTTAAATCGGCTCGCCCTCAACAAAAAGGACTGCTCACCTTTTACATCCCCAGGCCTATTATTAGCATCAAGGACTGGGCCCGTCCAGCTGACGTCGAAGTAGGTCTTGATAGTCATGACTGCTGATGATGCGTGGAAGTTTCTGGTTGATGGAGTAGCGAGTCGAGAGATGTGTGAAAGAGAAGTTCTAGGAAGAATGGATTTGGAAATTGAGGAGCAAATGAGGGGCACTGCGGTCACGTGTTAGTAGTGGGGCGGATGATGACAGTTTGGGGTGGAACTTGCTGTTGTCGGAGTGATGCCGATGTCTAACCTCAATCGGGTTAGTGGGTTACTGCGGCAGAGAACGTGAGGAGAGACTGGGCAGGAAAAGGCAGATCCAAAGGAAGGCGGATACAGTAGTGGACACTTGGCTTTCTCAGAAGTCGAGTGTATAGCAACTTTAAGTAGAGAGAGAGAGCGAGAGTTGAATATTGTCTAAGATGGTTGATGGAAGAACCGCTTCGAGCTGATGCAAAATTCTTTCAGGGGCAAATTAATCGCCCTAAATGGTACAGGGATGACGTTTGCTACAGGGCTCCCGCAACAAGGAGCCTTCTATCGCAGCAACTTCACATATTGACGATTGCCTTCGTCTTGCAAAGTCGTAACTGGTTGAAACCGCTTCAACAAGAATGGAAATGTATCTACATGTATAGGGTCTAAGTCTCTAAAGGCGCAATGGCCGACTCTAAAATAGGAAGAGTGCCAACCGCTCTACACCGCTGACGCATAATTGACAGACCTTATCCACCTCGTGATGAGACTGCTGTACGACAGGAAAGAAAAATGAAAGGAGGCTTGCGGGACTCTGGCGTGCAATGCCAATCCATGCGGACGGACCCAAATGCCTTCAGCGTCTGCTTGAAGGCCCACACACAATATATACAAATCTCCAGAAACTGTAATGATGCATGTGCAAAGCATTCGCAAGTCGACCAGTTCATCGGCCAGTCATCATCATCAGCCCTTCCTGTGCCTGTCCTCTGCTCGGAGCGGCTGACAGGGCTGCAGATACTGGCGTGCTTGATCTCGTAGGTACAGCACTTCGGTTGTGGGCCATATGTGCCCTGACGAGATGCCCCGCAGCCAGGGCGCTGCAGAGGCTGAGCTCGCCGGCCAGAACACTGGCAGCCACGATCCGAGCAAGGCGGCGAGCATTGTCGCCAGGGTTGGTGGGGTGGGCGCCTTTGACTCCTAAAAGATCAAGCATCGCACTTTGAGGTTCAAGAACAGTGCCGCCTCCGATTGTGCCAACCTCAATGGATGGCATGGAGACACTAATCTGAAGATTACCATTGTAACTACAATCTGTCAGTGATAGTACATTGTAAGGGAGCGACCAACGTACTTCCGCATAACTGTAATGCAATTGCTGCTCTCCACATTTTGAGCAGGATCTTGGCCTGTAGCCAAGAACAGCGCAGTGACAATGTTGGCCGCGTGTGCGTTGAATCCTCCAATGCTCCCGGCCATGGCACTTCCAATCAAGTTCTTACTCGTGTTAAGTTCGATCAGAGCGTTGACATCACTTTTGAGCACACTCCGAACGACATCACCTGGAATAATGGCCTCAGCCACAACGCTCTTACCTCTTCCATCGATCCAGTTGATCGCTGCCGGTTTTTTGTCAGTGCAAAAGTTGCCTGATACCGATATGATAGACATGTCCTGGAATCCACTCTCTTCCGCCATAACATTTAGGGCGCATTCGACGCCCTTTGATATCATGTTCATTCCCATTGCATCGCCAGTCGTAGTCTTGAACCTGATGTAAAGGTAGGTCCCCGCCATGGCTGTCTTCATCGACTGCAGTCGTGCAAAGCGACTAGTTGAGTTGAAAGCCCTCTTCATGGTCTTCTGGCCTTCTTCAGAGTCCAGCCAAAGCTTTGCAGCACCCGCTCTTGTCAGGGTCTGGAACCCCACGCATGGCCCTCGAGTCATGCCATCTCCAGTGAGAACAGTTATAGCTCCACCAGCAGCATTGATCGCTTTGCAACCTCGGTTAGTGCTCGCAACCAATACCCCTTCAGTGGTGGCCATTGGGATGTAATAATGTTGTCCATCAATTATCAACGGCCCTGCAACGCCAACCGGAATTGGCATGTAGCCAATGACATTCTCGCAGCACGCGCCATGCACATTTTCATAATTGTAATCTGTGTACGGCAGTTTTGACCTTTCCAAGAGGTTTGAAGTCTGCGATGTGGCGGGCGTTCGTGAGACCAAAGCTCGCCGGATCTTTACAGCTCGAGTTAAAGAAGCAAGCCTTGTCATGATGCTGGTGTTTTCCAAAGTCTTCTCCAACGCATAACCTGGGATCTTGCCACGAACAGTTAAATCGCTCAGCTCAACATCGTCAAGCTCCGCAGCTTTACGCTCACGAAGCATCCGCTCGCATTCTAACACACTTCTTGCCTCTGTAGTATGCTCGTGTTTGACATCAGTGGCTTCTGGCATATAACTATCCGCATGATCGCTGATGATCTCCGCAGGTGCAGGCTGCTCGGACTCTCTGTGTGCGGCGCGTCCTTCAGTTATCGCTGGAACTGCCTCGAAGGCATTCTCGTCGGAAGCCCGTGGTTCTTTGATGCTCCACCTTGCCGCATTGAACAGGTATCCATTTAGCACCAGACTCATTGTGAACGCCACTATGATCCATTTACTTAAGACCGGATCCTCCAGACTCTTGAGTATGCCCTCGATAACCCTCCCTCCAACCACTACATCGAAGATTTGATCTGTATACTCGACGTCAAAAATGGAGCTACCGGCGTCACCAAGATCTGAACTAGAAGAAGGAATATCAAGTTCGTATTTGATTGGTGGTAGCACCGTCACTACTGTTTTGATATGGTGCTCCTTGGCTGTTCTTTGGATATAATCGAGGCCGTTCTGTGCCACTTTGAAGGGGTCCATCGGGGGAGGAGTGAGCACGTTCGACAGCCCAGGTACACTTGAGAGGCCAGAAGGACTTGGTGCTTGAGCGTTCCTATTCCCTGCCCGAAAAGGGATCGTGCATAGGTTCAATATATTCAGAAAAATAAATCCAGTCACCATGAGAGCCTTGAATTTCGGGATACTGCTTTCTCCCACCTTTTTACCAAAGACGGCAGGTTCATCTCTCCCTTCACCATTAGGTTTTTTATCTCCTGGGCTGAATCGTGGCCAGTCGTTCTCAGACGCAACATTCTCCGCCACTCGTCTGCTGACTCCATCCTCCTCTAAAGCTCTTCTCAAAGCCACATGACGTTTAATTCGATTTATTTCGAGCTTGACGCTCAGAATTGCCGCGTAGAAGGTGAACAGTAGAATGCAATCAAACACGAGGGTCCATGCTGCGAGGAAGCAGAACTGCCGAAGTCCTCCCTGCACACCAGACGCAGCTCCGGCAATGAGAATGGCAACTTCGATGCAATAGTCACGGACAATCTGGAACCCTTTTTCTTGCACAGCTACTTGGAGTGAGGACTGGATAGTTCTTGGAGAGCGATCATTGCCAGAGTCGTTAGAATCTGGTTGCCCTCCCTGGCGCCTAGAACTCAACGATGCCGACAGTACTGCCTTTGTTAGTATGATCGGTTTTTCAAAGCCAATGGTAACCACCAGAAATGGCAGTCCTTCGGATAGCAACACCAGGTTGATGGCAACCCCCAGCTTTGTGGTGACGATGAGACCAAAGAGAAAGGCAAACGCCGATGAAATCAGAACAGATGTTGCGAGCCAGAAATTCGACCCCATGCGTCGCATTGACACGAACAACGAAACAAACGTCAGATGCATGGCTAGATAGCCAAGGACCATGATAATAATATCCAGTGATTCCGCGTTCTGTAAATGTCTTTGTAAGTAAGAATATCCAAAACCACAACGCTTGGCGTACCTTGAGCAAGTCTAGAAAGTTCGTCCATGCGTTTGAAGCCCAGCCACGCAATGTGCTTGGTGAGGCCTGTCCGTTGTTCTTCGTAGCTTTAATGACCCATAACTTGCTGTTATGTGTATTTTCCGGGTTATTTTCCGGGTGGAAGATCGCTTTGTTTGGCAATTCCTGTACCGTATCCAGAAAAGTGGCTGCTTCACCGTACGGCATAGCGAACGCTAGAGTGGTATCTTGGGAGATTGGTGACAATGGATTCGGAGTAGACGGAAGGGAATGAGCGGTGGTGTTGTTAGGCAAAGGGACTTCGTCCGCCATTGGCGCAGTCCGTGGGTAGACGTTAGGTAGAGAATTAGGAAAGACAAACGTCATGAGTGCTATATGCTGCGTGCCCTAGATAAATATTAATTATATTCCAAGCTTTCAGTTCAAGAAAACGTACGGGTTCTTCATGGTCAAATGCGCTATGATCAACTTGCCACTTCCACGCCGTCTCCTCTCCTAATATCAGATGTCTGCCATTTACAACCAGCGAGGAAAGCTCCACATCCCCCGCAGCATTCCTCACTGGGCTTGCACCATCGAAGAGGCTCCCTTCGAGAAGGCCAATGTATGAAGTGCTCGCCAAAAGTGCCACAAAGACAATAGTATGTATCGGATGGGTAAAAGCCTTACGCGAAACCGACTGCAATACTCTTGTGATTTCCCTGTTGATGTACCCAGGATTCGCTGGTGCTGAAGCATGTGGATGATCGCTGCGGAACCTTGCTGGGAGGAAAGAAGCTCCAAGCATGATGGCTATTGGAAAGTCGGTGCTCTGTAGTGTGTAGACGGAAGAGCTTAAGAGTAATGCTTTGGGTCCGACATTGGGGGTTGGCGAAGCTGACTCAAGGATTGCGGATTACTGTATCAGTAGCAAAGGCACAGTACAGCCGCAGTCTGCAAGCCAAAGCCAACAAGAGCGTGCCACCAACGGAGCCTTATGGCCAGGCTTCAAGGTCGCCAAACTGCACGTTTGTACTTAGTAATCGCCAAATCCAAAAGCTGACTTGAATTGTCGGTGAAGAAAAGTAGAGTGATCCAACGCCATGGTTTTGGCTAGAGTTCAGGTACGGCTGGCCAAGTGAAAGCCATATGTAGATACTCTAGTGCTGACGGCGACAAGGAGCGAATTGGCGGGATCAAGGAGAGGATTCCGGCAGTAGTACGGAAAAGTAGGTACTCAAGGGTAATTGATTTTCAGCAGGATGGGAGAAGTTGGAATTGGAGGACGGAGAATAATGATGATTAGAGCCAATGGATTGGAACCAATCACAGCAACCGTGGAAAGGCGGACGTCTGGCCGCTACCTTATTTTTCCTTTCTGGGGATTTCTCTCCAGCTTAATTTACCTTATTATTGCGGTACGTTAGCATTGTCCCTTTCAACGATCAATTACATATTTTGCGAGAGAAGGCTACGGTGACGGAGCACATAGTTCCCATACAGTCCATGCTGCTAATAGATGTGGTATGTAGGTACAAGAAATTGGAACAGACAATGAACGACGACGCTGCTAATCCTAATTAACTCTATTATCGAAACACTGTCATCTGCGTCGCCAAGTTGTACGATGTCTACACGGTTCTCGCCCTCGTACTCCTGGAACACTGCTCAATGTAGAATTGGATCGAGACAGAAGCTTTACAGGCAGCTTTCTCAGTCGTCTAGACTTGATGCATAAAAATTGAAGCCCAGGACTAGGCTTCTCCTGTTGCACTGTAGAGACTATCGCCTTTCGAGTATCCGGGTTGATCAAGTACGTGAATATTAAGGGCCGAGCGAACTGGTGAATAGGAAAGAGGATGTTTGTAACCTTGACTGGCGTTTCGAGAACCGGTGCTGGCATCTTCCATCGTAGTGTCCGAAGGGGCAATGGCGTGTGTAGGCTGAGTGGGGCCAGGCGAAGGTGGTGAGAGAAAGTGACATCCTTAGAAAGTAACAAGGTAGATAAAATGGCAATGATCCCAGGCGTACGATGCAGCATGCGTCAGGTGATGTGTCAGGTGTCTGCGTCTCGTCCTGATAGTATGACAGATGGTGAGGCTACTATGACCATTGATGAGAGAGGTTTCAAGACGAGCGGGCGCGGACAAGAGGCTGCGTGATTTTATTCCCCATCATCCGGCGGTGTGCCAGTCGTCTGATTTCCAGAACCGAGCCCGGTGATGGATTCGCACATGGTCCACGGGATCCTCGACTCCGATATATACGTGATTGTCGCCGCACACTGGGCAACGGAAGGATGTCCTACGCACAACTTTGTTGAACCATTTGATGCACTGGGCCTGTTCCCTCTCTAACCTACTGATGATATGCTCCCTTGCGAACCACATATCTATGGAGCTTCTAGCCATGCATTCTGCGATATCCAAATGCGGAGAAAGCGGTCTCATCCTCGTCTCCCCTTGCTCCTGAAGACCACTTCTATACCTTAGCTTTCGGATGCGACGATACAAATGACTGCTACTCGGTGCGCCGGTGGTGTGACTGATATTGACAGTTGCGCCAGACTTCAACTCCTTCTCCAGACGGTCGACATGGTAGGCCTTAGCTGCGTTTACCCAGGTAGTAACCCACCCACCGAGGACAGGCTTGCCAGAACGTCGCACAGAGTATCCGGGCTTGTCGCAATTGGTTAGAGCCTCTAGCATCTCTAGCGCTTTCTCCACGTACCAGTGAACATCCTCAACTGTGGGATTGTCTTGTGTGAGAACTAAAGCAGGGTCTTTGAGCCAGTAGCCGGGCTGATATGGGAGCTGCGTTGGGCGATCGCTAAGGCTGTAAGCTGGATATAAAAATTCATGCAACTTGTTGGTTGGGGCGAAGCGTTCCCGAAACGCTCTGAACGTATTGACATCCGGCATGCCTTGACGGGACTCAGTCCCGAGAAGAATTCCACTCGACTCGCAGTAGATCCTGTTCGGCATTGGGTCATGACCATCCCAAATCAATCGAGCGTACTGAACCAGCTTGTGGCGGGCGACACGACGAATCCGCTCTTCCTCTGACGCTTCAAGGCGGACCATTAGAGTCATTTGGTCTTGCTTCTGGTTTACCAGCATCTTTGCGCCGACATCTACGCCGGTAATATTCCTAATAATCTGGTCGATCTCTGGACGATAAAAACGTGGGACATTTCGTACGAATATAGGCGGATGGGCCAAATTGGCCAAAGCAGCTCCGACTCCTGGGACTCCTAAAGAGTATACTTGCTCTGAAGCTATAATATAGATAAGCTTACCAGCCACTGAGAATGAGCACAGTATAAACTTACTTATCGTGTATCTTTCGAAACAAAACTGACAGAGCCTTACATTCCACGGTTTTGTACGGCCAGTAATTGGTCTCAAGCAAACCTGGCACCGCAGCCCACCTGCCAGCCTGCCAAATATCTCACGCTTATAATCGCACTCTGGGCGATAATGTCCTCCGAGCAGGCGATCTAGCAATGGTGCGGGTCGCCCGGGTGTGGGTTGATATAATTCGTCTGGCAAAATGTATGCAGGTAGGGCACGATACCAGATTAGATTGCCGTCGTCGAAGGAGAGCTTGGTCCGCATAGCTATACACGTATTTGACAGGTTGTTGAGCCATAATGGCTCAACAAAATCGCAGATCCGGCGGAAGACCAGATATGGAAGCGTATGAAGCAATGGTGCTGTGCGGTTTAACGTACGAGAGTTCATGTCCCTGGCGATAGTAGTAGGGGCTATGGCAAGAGCCATTGAATGGTCGTCAGAGGAATTGACTCGATCATCGGTATCACAGTTCCTAGATTCAGTGCTCGGTTCGTCCGGCTGCAGATTGGCACTTAAGTCCTACAAGCGAGAAGATCAGTTTACCATAGACAGAGCGGTAGGCTCGAGAATTGATTTGGGGCGAGGGGCATTTCGCGTCAGTGCTTTGCAATAAGAGGTTTAACTCTAGACACTGGAGAGGGCACGCCAAATAGCTGCGAAACAGCATAGCAAATTCAAAACTCAAAGAATGATGGTATGTCTGTTGAAAGAGGGGGATTCCTGAGGATGTTGGCAGTCGAGGGTGAAGTAGCCTCATGTTGGAACGTACCTGTGCTCCCTCCATTTCCAGGCGTGTTCACTCGAAGTACTTCGCGATAGTCGAGGTTAAACTCTGTTCGACACAAGACGACAGCTAAGTACCACGGTTGGTTACCAGGCAGCGTCAACACTTGGTGTTGTACCGTGCTCGATCTTGTGGTAACCGTGTACTGAGGCGGAGAAGCGAATAGCAGATCAACACCAAAGGCTAGCGATTCAGCGCCTGTTGTAAACCGCTCAGTGTCGATAAGTGTCACTCAAGATAGTCTATCAGACGAATTGAGGAAGACACCTACTCAGCGAACAACCGAGACTCGAGCTGAGCGTATAGTTAAAATGTAACAAACGCGATAGAACGTGCCTTGATAGGTATTTGACAGCCACTAACGACTAGATGCAGAGATGTTACTCTCTCCTTGATTCGAGGCCTTGGATGCGGAGCTCCTAGCTTTGCGAAGACGACAAATACCTGAGAGGTAGCGATTACCTCGAGTATCGCATTTGAAAGCAGCAGAGGAACGAAAAATAAGAGTCCAATTGCCGCTCGAAGACGATACCCTAATTGTGGAGCAATCAAAGGCTTATGGCGTTGCTAATTCAGGTGCATCACATGTGATACAATCTTTCCAAAATCCTTACAATACGGTCCACAGGTGCCAATAGGCAACCTCGAGAACCGAATGCCCCAACGGCAACTTCCACAAAGCAAAGACCCTGCGCACCTTCTGGCAGAAGGAACGCGATAAGAGTGGGAATATCGACAAGACCAGAGCTTAGGAGAATCAAACCGACTGAGTTGTGGGGAGGTCGGGAATCTCCCTGTACCGGACAATATGGGAAAACCATATCCTCAGCACAAAAGTGGTTGCAGTACTATGCTAAGTGTTCTAAGATCACCAAAGGAAAACGATGATCCGCAAAGTGGCCACAGCAACCTGCATCACATTGGGAAACTGATGGGTTCAACGATACGACGAAGATGGGAACCCTCGTCTCACGGGACCCATCCTTGTTACATTGGTATGTCAAAGATACACCGGCGAGAACCTCAACGTAAAGGATATGACCAACAAGGACAAGGGAAAGATGTAAGTATAGCTGGAAGAACGTATAAACAGCCTATTTACTTCTTGGCCGTCTTCGTCTTTTTCGCAGGTTTCTCTTTGACCTCCTCCTCCTCCTCCTCCGGTTCCATTTCTTCTTCGGGTGCACTGCGCTTAGTGCCGATACGTGTGCTCTTCCTCGTTCCAATTGCTGGCTCCTTCTTTTCCTTGAGTGTCTTTGCCTTAGCATCACCCTTCTTGCCAGTAGCTTTCTTCCCGCTATTGGCTTTGGGCTTCTCTTTGGTTTCCTTTTTCTCCTCAACATCCTTTTTCACTTCCTCCTCTTTCTCGTCATCAGGCTTAGGCTCGGGTGGACCTTTGGCTGGTTCGTTCTTCGACCCAGCAACATTCTCATATCCACCACCTTCTTTCTCATACTCTTTGGACATTTTTTGTGCCTGTAATAGTTTTATACCTTAGTAAAAGTCCACCAAAACCAAAAGACAAAAAGATATTGCCATAATATAATAGTCGATTGCTTTTAGAGCTCTTACCTTCCAAGCACTCCACTGTCCTTTCCCCCCTCCGTCTTTGTTTGTCTCATTCTGGACTTCTACATGAGGAAGCACATTAGTCCTGCACGATGTCATTACATCACTAACTGGCGTTTATAGATTACGAACTTTCTTTGATCTCTTCACGCAACTTTGGGTCTGTAGGCTTTCCTTTCGAGGACGGCATATTCACGAGAGAAGCGGGTTCCAATATACCAATAGGAAGATGTTGTTGCAGCGTTGTCGGGGTTTGGAAAACGCGGTCGCGTCGGTTCGCTAAGCTTACTTGATGACATCATTGCCAGAACTCAGCCGTAATCAAACAGCAACTTTGGAACACGAGAGCCAAAGGTATGTGCGCCCACAAATGAGGGATATTATTGTTGTCTAGCTTCTGTACTTCGAAGTACTTCTCAAGCTCAACTCTCTGCCAGTATCGCAGAGTCTTTTCTGATCCTCGGATGTGGGAATCCTGAGCCAAATGAATCCCAGTAGAGCATACAGGCTGTTTCTGAAGCTTCAAGACTGACAAATTGGGTGATCTCAAGTCAAATTCCTGACCATTTTCACTTCCGGGCCACCAATGCTCACGATCTTGATGCCGAATTGCTGAAGTTCCTTCTTTGCTGACCCCCAACCCTTTTCTCCGGGATCTACGCTTCTCGTGGCATCCTCGACCACACATACATTGAATCCTTCCTTCTTTGCGTCAATGGCAGAGCACCGGACGCAGTAATCGCCAGCTAACCCGACCACGTATACGTGGCTGATAGCAGCCTCTCTTAATACCTCAGCAATGTCGAAGCTGGCTGCGTCTGTCTTGTTCCCGAAGCAGTCGGCGAATCCAGAGAACATCTCCACATCTTTGGTCCTTCCTTTCTCCAGGACTTTCGCAAGCTTAGAGCTGTTCAATTCCGGAATGATCGCAGCTCCCTTCGTGCCTTTGACGCAGTGCACCGGCCAAATCGGAATCTCGTGTATATCGGAAGGGTTGGAAGGGTTCGTTATCTTCACGTGAGATTCGAACGGTATATTGTTTGGAGGAGGATGGGACGCTTCGAAGGAGACGTGCTCCTGTGGATGGAAGTCCTGTGTAGCGATCTTGAGAGCGAATGGTAAGGAAAGAAGATCATTGATAATTGGTACTATTTCCCGGCCTCCAGAGACTGCCAAGGATCCATTCTACGGATCTCATGAGCTTTGTAACTTTAGCAAGCCTTCTTTGGCAAGCTCACATACCGGGGGGCAGAAGTCTTCTTGCATGTCGACAACAAGTAAGGCTGCTGCGAAAGCAGGCTCACTGTCGGAAGCCGCCATTGAGGCACTCACAGCTCCCCTAAGTAAGGTAGTTTCATTGAGCAGTATAAACTGTTTATTAGCGTTCCCGTGATTGCATGGTGGGGCACGGAACCGAACACAGGGACTGGAGTGATTTAATTATCGTATGCAAGGATTGAGATGACTGATGTTTGATTTGATGTAAGGCTAGTAAACCATCTAGTAGTATAGAAGCTCGTGTAATCGAGAGATTATTGCTCCACGGGTAATACTATGGCCAAGTGCTTTCTGGCATCAACGACCAGTCTCTTCGGTGCTGAAAGGGAAAATCTCGGCTCACCACTATCCTGCCATAAATTGACTTCTTCACCTCTCCTCTCTGATACTTGCTTGACGGGTATTAAGCCAGCTATGACATCCTGAAAGAACCTTTGCACCGCCAGCAGTATCTCTTTCCCGTCGACGGAGGATGTAACATGGCCACAGCCAATTCTAATCAAAGGTTTATCTGGCTCCATATTCTTCTTGTCGACGAAACTCAGTAGCTTCCTAAGCGAATCCATGTACTCAACAATACTGCCCTCCTTTGGGAAGATGACGGCTTGCTCGTAGGACTTGTCTTTTGCCATACGCTCATAGAAGGAATCACCAACGTAGAGATGGCGCTCCTGTTCGTCATACCAGGCCAGCTCATCGGGGGTGTGCCCTGGGGTAGCTATAATCTGGAGTTCCAGAGACGCCTTGTTGAACAACATCTTCTCGTAGTCCTTGGCCCAGTAAGAGACAATATATTTTGGAGTGGAAATACCGAGGAAGTGGCATAAGGAATGTTCAGGAAGATTATCTTCTATGAAAGATTTCCCCTGCAGTGAAGCCAAAATCACAGGGTCCACATCTGTAAATTGAGAGAGTCCGAGAATGTGATCATAGTGGCAATGTGTGCAGATGACTAAATATCCTTTTGAAGGCTTGCCATCTTCTTCGCGAGGATTGAGCGGTCGCCTTCCATTGGCGACTACTGGAGAGGTCTCAATGAAGTGGCGCAAGGTACTCTCTGAGGGTCTTGAGGCATCAGCACTTCCTCCGCATCCGGTATCTGATAAAACAACCAGGTTTGCGTAAATCTTGACATAGATAAACGGATGCTCGGCGTACTTGTCATTCTCGACAATGACAAATGTTGTGGAATTCACTCTGGTACACAGAAAATAGGGCATTGCTCTTTCCATCTTCCACCATTCAATGATCGCTTCAACTGCTTAGATTCTCCCCTCGATCCGAAACCAAAAAAAGTAAAACAGCTCAACGTCCCTACTGTTCCCCCGTAAGTAGCAAACAAGATCATGTGAGTGGAACGTATGGCGAATCTAGTCAAGAATCAACGAACGAGTTCCAACTTTATGATCGGAGGTGTTAAATCTCGCATTGACTCGTTCTCGTGTGTCGCCATCGAGTTTAAGGAGTAGGTTGGCGCTGAAACTTGAACGGGATTTTCAAAACACGCTAAACGTGAAACATGACACGACCTTGGTCAGCCCACTGGACAGAAATCTTCAGATCTCACTGACGCTACGCCCGGAATCATCACTCCTGTATCTGAGTAATAGAGGGATCTTGACACTTGACATTATAGGGACCTTATCCTATATTAGACATTCTAACGCGCGCATTCTCTTTACGATGAGTCGGACCTATCAATGGAGGACCTTGGATGGTGTTCGACGCGAGGAGAGCTGGTAGGCAGGTGAAGCAGCTGTTTCGAGGTCAGGATAGCTATAGACATCACGTTTGATGCCAAGCATTGACGATTTCTCTATTGGTTCCTGGCGACTGTACCAGGTCGAAACGGCATACAATGCTATTGTTCAAGTCTTGACTCCAGCAGTTACCAATTGTTGCTTTGTTTGGTCTTTGTGTTTCGTGACCGCGCCTTCATTCGATATGTGACTGTTCATGAAATTCTTAATATCAATAGAATCCCCATTGTGAGAATAATGCCATTATCACTACAGTCCTATTGTTATTAGACTCTTATTGTTGGCGGTATCAGTTCTTCATTCATTTCACTTCACCGAATCTTTGTCACATTCTGGAAAATTGGCTTGCGCAGCTATTGACCGTCATTGTTCTTATTCATTCTTTACTACTCTTTGTTGAACCACGCTGGTCGTTACATAGATAAACCTTCTCATTTCTATCTTATTCCTTCTATCAAATCCTACATCTTCCGCATACTCAATACTTCGCTCTACCCAGAATCACATACAACACTCAGAACAACCCAAATCTATACCGACTCAAACAAACCATACTCCACCAAAATATCACAAATACCTTCACAAACATGAAGGCCAACCTACGTGCCCTGGCGGCGCTCACCCTCTTCGCCTCAGCGAACGCACATTCCTGGGTCGAGATGATGGACGTCATTGCACCAAACGGAACTTTCACCGGCGCTCCTGGCTTTGCTCGTGGCAACTGCCAGCGCGCAGCTGGTGTCGATCCTGATGCTTGCATGGTTCACCTCCTACCTCCCAACGGCAGAGCCGGAGGGAACAAGGTTCTCGACTCAGACCCTATGTGCATGCCATCTCAACAAGCACCGACTCAATCGAAAGATAGCCCAAGACTTCAGGCTGCCGCAGGAAGCATGATTGCTCTTCGCTACCAGGAAAATGGCCACGTCAGTCTTCCCGCTACCCAGGCAGGGAAGCCACCAAACCGCGGAACAGTGTATATCTACGGCACCACCCAACCAGACCCGAATGAAAAATTCCTATTAGTACATAAAGTGTGGAACGCAGATGGCACTGGCGGTGACAAACGCGGCAAGCTTCTGGCGACCCAAAACTACGATGACGGCCAATGCTATCAGCTCAACGGAGGAGCCATCTCTACCACCCGCCAAAAACAATTTGCTCATGATGCTGCTCAGCCCATGGGTCCAGACCTCTGGTGTCAAAACGACCTTTCTATCCCTTCTGATGCACCTTCCGGAAAGCCATACACTTTATACTGGGTAAGTGGATTTTCAGCATCAATTTTCCCAATCTATTTAATCACCTTAAAGAGCACAGGCTAACTCTAGAGTAATATAGGTGTGGGACTGGCCTACTGCCGTCAATACACCGGGAGAGCCAGCAGGCAAATTAGAGTACTATACTACTTGCATGGATGCACGCGCCCCCCTTCCCTCCCCCTCCCAAATTATTGAAGATAACAAAGAGCTAACTAAAGAACTAGGTCGATATCACGGGCGGCTCTAGCACAAGCAGCAAAGACTCCACCCCGGTCAAGTTTGTTGACGGACAGTCCCTCAATTACGCGGCAGTCTCCGGCTATGTGAACGCATTGGCAAAAGGAAATGGCAATCTGGCTTCAACAGCTCAGGGATCCAGCACTGCTGCTCCACAAGCCCCAGCTTCATCGCCAATGCCGTCTTCCAACGCACCGGCTGCGGCACCAAGCTCACAAGCAGCTCCTTCACCAGCTCCTCCTACACCAAGTTCGCAGGCCGCTCCTTCACCAGCTCCCCCAGCTGGTGGACAGCCAGCTCCAAATGCTGCTTCAGTACCTCAGATCACGCCACCTCAACCACCTACTTCAGCAGCGGCTGGTCCAGCCACAGTAACCGTAACAGCATCCGCGCCACCAACGACGGTCACTGTCAGCGCAGGAGTTCCACAGAACGCCCCAGTATCAGCAGGCTCCTCCGGAACAGCCCATGCCGTACCTGCAGTCACACCAGCTGCGAACTTCCAGTGCAACTCGTGCAAAATGCGCCGACAGACGAAGATTATTAGCAATATTGCCCAACCCCTTCAGACATAATTGAAGCTACCCCTTAGCTGTGGATTTGCAGGCACTCTTCTTGGAGAGCAGGATATGCACAAATTCGCGCAATCCAACACACTCTTTTGATAGTAGGGAAATGTCTAATAGAAGATCGCTGGAGGATCTAGTCTTTTCAATATCATGATTTCAATACGCTTGCAATAATTCCCTTAGAAGCACTTTCATGTCCATGCGAAAGCAAGATATCATTCTCTTGTATCAAACATAGACCAGTATTACATCATATAAATAGAGCCCTAAGCGCACATACATCTCATGATTCACAACGCATGCCACGAGTAACATAAGAATCCACAGTACCTACCACAAGTGAACGGTAAACTCGTCACTTCCAGCATGTATCTTTGCGTAATGTTGCGACGTAAGAAAGGTCAGTGCAATCACGAATTCGAACGGCGCGCTACGAGTCGCAGGATAACCAACACCACGGCATCCATCAACGAGGACTTTTTGAACAGCGCTCAGATCGCTTTAAAGGCACACTGTAAGGCAATTAGGGTTATGGCAGCCTCAGCACCCAACCTTGCAAGGCTTAGCTCGGTTTGAAGAACGGCAGTTCGCGCGTTTGCAACAACGCAATCCAAACATGTCCCATCATTCCATTTCGGTCAGAAATGCAACAGGAACTTTTCACGCGATACGCAATACGAACGCTCAATCTAACAATCACGACTGGGCGCAACCGTCCCGCGGGTATACCTGTAAGGTCCGAGAGCCTCTTGAAACCACGTTCGATTACCTGCATTGATTGCTTGACATCTACTCTCGTGGCATTACATCCATGGTGGCCGGCGAAATGGCACGCATACTCCACAGCGTTACTCGGCAGCTTCCAGTGTACAGGACGCTACGCTCGTCCCCGAAAGATCTCAAGACTAAGGCCTGGGCCTTTGCAACAGTAATGGCTACCTGGGCAGAACTTCCATAATGGTAGACCTCATCGAGTCAGCAGTTGCATCTCAAGTGTTTTTACCTTTATGAGTTCTTCGTGTTTGGAGATTTCGGTCAATGATGAGGAACCTAGGCCCACTGTCGTTTTGCTCTCGTCAACGGATTTTGTAATAAGATCCTGCTGAATCGAGCGCCATATATCCGATACTTCCGTTTCCAGACTTCTGATCTATCGCGAGCCATCCCATTAGCTATGCTACGTATCTGTTTCCATGCCATATCTACAAGGATACGCACAGTCCCGCTGCAGAATGACCCGTCTTAATCGTCGAGGCTCAGCGGCTATGCAAGTATGGCGCCCAGAGGCATATCGGCAATACTATGTATGCGGAAGCGGGGAAGCGAGATGTCATAGAACATGCCACGATGCATTGGGCTTTCAACTCGTTCAATTTTCCCCGTTGTGTGCGGAGGAAAACATCGCCACCTCTTGGGCTTCCTGACGTCTAAAGTAAACAGCAACTTATGAAACATGCCTGACATGATCAAGCTTCCGCAACGCGTATAGTGCTTGTCATGGGCTGCGGTTGATCCTGTTACCGGCTTCTCCGTAGGTTCTTCTGTCACTGACCACGAGTGCTAATGTTCGGTTTTGTTAGCCACTGTGCGTAGGAGAGGCGTCGACGGCGAACCTATAGCTGCAAGTCCAATCCGGATCACTGTGTCGCTCGGATGAGAATTTGAACAATGTGAACTCGTTACCCCAATCCGGATCCGAAGTATGCTAATCCACCTTGATGCTTCGATGCGTCGGTGTATGCGAAACTAGATAATTTCATTCACTTACGTGGGTTTTACTCAAAGAAGGGCTATGGAAAGCTTTGATCCGCTAGTGGACTTCGGATCCTTTTCTACTATATGCTCTTGAGATATCCTACTATGGCCCTGGTGATCCTTTGTGCAACTCAACCTAGACCAGTGAAGGACTGCATAAGTTTTCTTTTGTATCGTTGCATTGTTTTTGTTCTCTCTAGATCTCTATCTGCATTTGCCAGGCTGCAGGATGGGAAGGATGACATTATGGAACCGTTACAAAGATATCATTGCTGCGAATTGGCACTTGGGCTTTACAGCGTTCGGAGGCGCCCCAGTGCAGTTCCAAATTGTAAGTGTTCTTTTGCAGAATGGAGGGCACAAGGTCTGGGGCAGGGCTGACCGTAAATCAGCTTCACGCGAAATTTGTCGAGGAGCTTGGGTGGATTGACGAGGTTATGGTTAGCGAAGTACGGGTCGATTTGATATGCAGCAACTGACTTTATGCAAAGTTCCAGCAAATCTTTGGAATCAGCCAGGCTCTACCTGGCTCAGCAAGTGTGAAAATGCTGTTTTGCATCAACACGGTACATGGCGGTTACTTGGCAGGATTTATAGCATTCTTCCTGTTCTGGTAAGTATTCGTCCTACCATTGGGCGATGAAGCTACTTTGAAATATGACGTTGTTTCTGACAACTTGTGCAGTCTACCAGGCGCCATTGGCATGTATGCTCTATCACTTGGAATCCTACAAGTGCGCAGCACCATTCCTGCGCCGGTCTTCGCATTATTGTCTGGTCTCAATGCGGCCACCGTTGGGATAATTGCATTGGCAGCCGTTCGTCTCGCAGAAAAAGCCATCACCGACAAAGTGACCCGAGCCCTTGTGTATCTAGGTGGTATTTTGGGCATGCTTCATACGGCATTGTGGTATTACCCCGTAATTATGGTCGGCGCAGGGCTTGCGACAATGGTGTGGGATCTCAGATGCCCTCATACCATTCTCCAACTCCTCAGACGATGCGGACGGAAATCTGCGATAGAGAGTCGGTTAGGGGCTGACCTGGAACGATGCGGCTCTGGCTCCAGTCGGGACAGTCAATCTTCCCTAGAAAAAGCTCTACCGCCACTTCCTCTAGTTTACAAAAGGGAGCGCAACGATTCGCTCTTACCGATGCCGCTCAACGTGCCGCGAAGCCACGCCACCCTAACCCCCACAAGCACAGAAAAGCTCGACATCAAGGTTGACCCTCCCGCCGACTTTCCCGCTATGTCCTGGAAAATTGGGGCTTGCATCCTCTTCGTCTTCATTATAACTTTCGTAGCCATACTCGTCCTCAACACCATCTATCCGAACACCTCCCGCGGCTTCTCTCTCTTCGCGGATCTCTACCTTGCCGGCACCATTATCTTTGGCGGCGGCCCCGTCGTAATCCCCCTGCTCCGCGAATACATTGTCACCCAAGGATGGGTTTCGCCCCGTAACTTCCTCCTCGGCCTGGCCGTCATCCAGGCCTTCCCGGGCCCCAATTTCAACTTCGCCGTCTACCTTGGCTCGCTTGCCACAGCTGGCACGAACCTTCCTTCCATGGCCGGAGCGTTGATTGCATTTGTGGGTATCTTCACCCCAGGGATCATTATCGTGCTAGGTTTCATGGGCCTGTGGACCACTCTCAAATCCAGGACTTGGTTCTTGTCTATATTACGTGGGATCAACGCTGCGGCGGTTGGCCTTGTATATACTGCCGTGTACAAGCTGTGGGAGATGGGGTATTTGACTGCGGCGGTGCAAGGGGGAAGTCCGCTCGGGACGGACCCGTGGCTCGTAGCTATCACCGCTACGGCGTTTGTGGGGTGCGCGTGGTTCAAGCTAAACCCGCCGATGGCGATACTGCTAGGAGGGACGATGGGTATGCTCAAGTATGCGGTTGTGCGGAGCTGATATACGCACGACCGCTTTCACTGGATCGCTTCGAAGTCCGATCACATGACCGACTGCTCTAAGCAGATTTTGTTCCGCTCACTGTAATGAAAGGGACGTCCTTGGCTTGAGGGAAAATTCCGTTGTGCATTACACGAGAAAAAACGGCGTTGGAAATTGGGAAAAGTGATGCATTACGGATATCATCGTCTGCCAATTGGGCTGAGACCGGCGAGTAGATATATTCGCTGGGTATAGGGGTGCATACTAGCCGTGGCATGTAGACAGCTGTAATGATAGATGCATTGGCATAGCATTGTTAGCATATATACTCTGATTTAAACCTTCGTTTGGAGCAGGATCTCTTTGTGTAACATTTCCTAAGACCAACTAAAGCGTAATCCTACAGTATCCGACAGGAGCACCTTATACTGTATCAATGACTATTCCACAAAACCATACAACTTCCCTCAAGCGCCAACCAACCTCCTCTAAACCCTTAAAACCACCCTTTGCTAACTCTACGACCGAGTTAATTAACTAAACTTCAATACCTCCATCACCTTAACGCAAACTGCACATACATCACTGCCCAGATAAAAACTTTTCCCTGGCCGAGGGACAGCAACTGGGGGTTTTCAACATATCGCCTTTGCTCTGACAGCTTGGAAATGGCGAGAGCGGAAAATGGAGGAGGGAGATGTACTACAAGGGTAAGTTATTTATTCTCTGGAGTGATCTGCCAAATAACTTTAATATATATTTTTCCATGTACAATATTCCACCTCTTGAGTAACCAGCAACAAACGCACGACCCACTCAAAGTAGCCTAAATTAAGAGAACAGCAAAGTATGCAAATACTCCAGCAAGTCTTTGATTCACATATTCACTTTTCCCTGTACCAAATCAGGAATTTTTTTGCGCCTTCCTATTCTCAAGAGCACGAGATTTACACAGTTTCTGAAGACTAGTTAGCGTCGTGACTACGTACGTACAAAGCAGGGGAGCGAAAGCACACGAAGCAGAGGAGAAGAAAAAGCACTATTCCATCATCACCATGGCTCTTCAAATCGAATAATCCACTATCAGCAGAATCTGGGGGTAAACTTTGATAATGATATCTAAACACTATATCCAACTTTTCTGCAAGAGCCAAGCACAACAAGAAGGTCGGAGTCCAGGATGGTAATCTGCGGTGTAGTGAGTGAGGGTATGGAGAATTGCATAAGCAGAGGGAGCTGGGTGTGCAAGAAGAGGTATTGGTCGCTGAACGAAAGTAGTGAAAATTTATACATGTAACGAAGATGGAACGTATCAAGACAACGGTGGAAGCCGCTCGGCCGAGGAGGTCGGAAAGATGGGTGTGTAGCAACAATAGAATATCAGTGGAAGTGCTTTGGCTTTGATAAATGACGAGGAAGTTTGAACTTCTGGGAGGGTTTGTAAGGAGTTTTAGAGGCAGAAAGTCTGAATGTGCGGCGAGAATATGACGGAAAATGGTGTGCGGAAGGGCTATATAGGGGGAGTGCGTGGCAGGCCTTGAAGAGTCCAGGATGGGTTGTTGGAAGGAGGGTCGTGCAATGGATAGGAGAACGGAGGACTGAACCAATGTATCTCGACCAGACTGCGCATGGACGAGCGATGGAATGGAAAAGTGATGAAGAGACCTTGTCTTCGAGCCCTATCATGAGCTCCTGGTGGACGAAACCAACAGTAACAGGTCATGTGAGCCCGAACTTTCTATTCTTATGTGCGTCTTCAGCTATCATATTAACAAGAACTTAACCCCTCACTCCGGACTTTCCGCATATTTTTGTAAAGGCCAGCAACAGGCTTCCTCTTGCTATCGCAGACTTTTTGTCCTTATCCCAAGCTCACCAACAAGAAGAAAGAATTAGTGCCACCGGGGTTATCGATATCCAGAGCTTGCGCGCTAGAGAAATGTATTAATGTATGTGCTCGTCACTTCGTAAATCGTTCCCGTGCTTGTTGTGGGACATTTGTGTGTATTCCATGTTTGCATCTCGCCTCGTCAGGTTTCCGTCCGTCCATCATGTTTTCCCTGAAAATTCCAGAGTTTCATGGGTGACCGTGAGGCATGCCGGAGCCACTGTCAACCTTTGGCCTTCCACCGCTGAACGAGCCTTTGGATGCTCTCCGCTTTTTACCGCCCTTCCTCTCGTCCTCACTTTGGCTAGGGCTCTCACCGCCTTGTGCTTCATTTCGTAGCTGCTCTGCCCGATCCGAAAGGACTTTAGCTTGCTCTGCGGCTTTCTGCGCCCGAATCTGCTTGCGCCACATGCTTGCATAGCGTCCTTTGAGAGATAAGAGCTGGTCGTGTGTCCCTCTTTCGGCAACTTTGCCGGAGTGCAGCACTAAGATTTGATCCGCGGTAGTAATCGTAGATAGGCGGTGTGCTATAACGAGAGTAGTACGACCTTGAGAAAGCTTGTCCAGGGCGGTTTGAATGTGTTGTTCGGTCTCGCTGTCTAGGGCCGCGGTAGCTTCGTCGAGGAGGATAATACGCGGATCCTTGAGTATGGTACGAGCGATGGCTACACGCTGCTTCTCTCCTCCAGATAGTTTAAGTCCACGTTCTCCAACACGGGATTGGTAGCCGTCGGGGAAGTTTACAATCTTTTCGTGAATACTAGCCGCTCGACAAGCATTGTAGACGTCTTCATCCGTGGCAGAGGGGTTGGCGTACTTGAGATTGTACATTAGTGTCTCATTAAACAAGACAGTGTCTTGTGGCACGACACCAATGTGTCGACGCAAAGAGTCTATTGTGAGGCCTTTCACATCCCTACCGTCAATCTGAATGCTCCCGTTGTTGATATTGTAAAAGCGGAAGAGCAAGCGAAAAACGGTGGATTTGCCACCACCGGATTCTCCAACAAGGGCTGTCGTGGTTCCAGGAGCACAGTGGAAGGTCAAACCGTTTAGAGCCGGCTTCCTTGGGTCATAGGAAAACTCGACGTCGTTAAAATTAATTCTTCCCTCACAAGACGAGAGAATTTCCGCGTCTGGTTCATCAACAACGGTGGGTTTCTCCTTGAAGAGCTCGAGCATGCGCTCCGAGTTGATCATGGCAGACTGAATAGACCGATAGAACGTGCCGAAGAAATTCAATGGACCCTGAAGCTGAGCCATGTAAGTTAAGAGCGCGACGAATTGTCCAACTTGACGCTGGCCAGTTGTAACCTGATACGCAGCAATAAAGCAGGTGGTCAACAGTCCTAGCATGAAAACAAGGTTCTGTGAAACATTCATTATGTTCAAAGATATTAAGACTTTGTATTCGGCTCTCTGATAATCTTGCACAGCGCCGCGATATCGATTAAATTCGTATTGCTCTGCATTGAAGTATTTCACGGTCTCGTAAGAAACCATAGAGTCGTTCTTGACAGCGTCTTCCTGGCGGCTAGAGTTGACCATTTCTCGGCGTATCTCCGCTCGCCATTGGGCCAAGCGAATGGTAAGGTACAGATATGCGAATGTTACAATAGTAACGACAAGCGCGTAGTAGGCGTCGAAGGCAATGAGAAAATAGCCGATGGCGACAGCAAGGTCAATGAGCATAGGAAACACTTGGAAGGTAATCTGTTCCAGAAATGTGTTGATCGAATTACCCTTGCTCAAGGCCGAGAGCACCTCCCCAGTTTTCTTACCCAAGTGGAAATCTAGGCTTAGACCATGTACATGCTCAAACGAGGCCGTTGAGAGCTCCTGGTAAGAGTACTGGCTAATGGGTACCCAGAGTGTTCCTCGTAGCGCGCCCAGAAGACCGTTGTTGCCTTGAAGTAGTCGATAGACGATGTACAAGAGTATCTGGCCCCATGGCACCCCTGAATAAGCTCCATGTTCTCCAGACAGGGTGTCTGTGATCGCTCCGGCCTGGATTGGGACCATGACATTGACCACTCGGGCCAGCATGACAAGTGTAAAGCATACTACAACAGTGATCTGCAGTCTGAGTGATTTAGCAGGCCAAAGATATGGGAAGAAGAGCGAATATCCACGTATATATTCCCACCAGCTCTTAGAAGGGATTGTGGTTGGTCGGGACCAGCCAGATGTCTCTTCCTTTGCCTGCACCGGAGGACTTGTAGCACCATATGAATGGCCGTTGAGTGAGCCATTTCCTATTGCATGGCCGTTAAGCAAATTTGTCGACTCTCGTGGGCCTCCATTCTCCACTTGGTCGCGCTTCGCCTTATTCGCCTGCCGGAGCGTTACAAATAGGGCGTAGAAAGTAACCAGAGAGACTAGTAATAGTATACGCAGAACGCCGATGATTATTTCGATTCCTTCCCAAGTAGTAACTCCTTTTCTCATTTGACCCCCGTCGGGATGCCCTGCTTTGGGCTCACGGTGCCGCGAGGTGTAAATCGCAAGAGAAGCTCCGAACAGGACCAGTTCTAATACGAGAGCTATTATCCATGTCACAAGGTGAGCCACCGTAGGAGAACGTTTTGTGTCGAGGATGGATATGAGGAAGAGGGTATAGACGAAGAAGCAGGCCACCACGTAAATCTCCAGAAATTACGTCAGTGAATTCTGCTCAAAGGTATTGTCTAGGTACAGACATACTGCTACAGATTCACCGCACCACCATTTGTCCTTTCTGTCGAAGATAGCATGTAGGATAACGACCACAGCATTGCCAACAAACGTTAGAATGGTGCCCACCGACAGCCATTCAAACAGGAGTCTCCTCCCATGACTGAAGCACAAAGCGTTCTTCTCCTGCTTCTCCTTTGCGGACGGCGTGACTTTCTGCGGCAGAGGTTTCCCACCCGGTCCCGTGTGCTCTGTTGAGGGGTGGAGGACAGCGTCGCTGGAGGCAGTAGCAATGCTGTAAGCGGTAATGGCGATGAGGAAGAAGGCTAAGAGAATGATAGGAGAACAGTAGTGAGTGTATACAAGAATGTTTCGGGCAGTCTTGTCCGAGACCCATGGGTGAAGAACCCGAGTAATTGTGGAGGAAGTCATTATCGATAACGATTGATCAGATAGCATCCCAAACGCCGGTCACAGTATTCTGAAGATCTTAAGCTGCTCTCATAATAAATTATGTAGAGGCAATAACACATGCGTCACGAATTATACATGATAGATGAGGGGTGTGAAGAAGTGGCGAGAGAGCGAGGGAGTCGCGTGAGCGTCTTGAGTTCTTGGAATCCACCGGTAGCTCGAGTAGGTGGGATGGAGAGCTTACCTAAATCTACATTGACGGGACCTAGATGCCTTAAAGGTAAATAGTTAGTACTTTTGCTTCTTGATTCTGTTTATTTGTCCTTCCCTAGGGTAGAGGCCTAAAGGGTTGAGTTTGCCGCTAACGCAGTCATGAATCCCCGGAACATCTCTCCCTAACGTCCCTAACCTCTAGTTAAAGACCCACCTAGCCAACACCTGCCGATACAGCCAATGGTCTTAACACCACATTCGCTGCGTACCTTGGACTTGTACACGTTGAGAAATTGAGGGAATACGCTACTGCAACCGATCGTGGCCCACAATAACGGGGCAGGCGTCGACTCGAGCCTCGTCGATGGAGGAGGGGCTCGCGACGAGCGGAGGGACACTCTCCTCTCGAGCTTGCCCTTGCCCCGCCCTGACCCGCAATGTCCGGTAGTCCCGACCGCGAAGCTCCAGTTCCTCCTCCACCTCCAGCCCCGCCTCTTCCACCTCCACGCTATGGCAACCGAGCGGCCAACGCCATCGTACGATTTGCTCAGCCCTTCATCTACGGCTCTCGACCAACCAGTGCCGATGGCAATAGACCAACAGATCGCAGGTCATCCCTTCCGAGAGTGGGGTTACCGAGGAGCTCAAGGTCAGACGCAGTTTCGGCAACGTTGTTCTATAAGGCATTTGACTGATCGCTATTGTAGTCCCTTGTCGTCGAAAAGTACAGCCCACAAAACCGGCATTCCGATAGCTGCTCTGGACATTTGCGCACACAAGACACATGCTATCCTTGCAGGACGCGATATATTGAAAACTGTTCAAGTCTCGGGGTCTGCATGCGCAGAGGATTTCAACCTACGCTCTGCGATTATCGCATACGCTTCAACCCACAATACTTCTCAAGGGGCCATATCAGCGAGACACAAAGATCAGCTGGCTGCAAATGACGTTAAATGGTCTCACGGGAGGTTTGATAGCACTATTGCTACTGCTGCTGCAAATGGTCAGATCGTTGTCTACGATATAAATCGGCCAGGGGTGGAACTGGCTCGATTGCACGAGCACAATCGTCAGGTACATAGGGTTGCTTTCAACCCTCACCAAGGCGCCTTATTGCTATCTGGGAGTCAGGATGCTACAATTCGGCTTTGGGATCTGCGTGATTTAGCAGGTGATAGAAGTGTAATGACATGTCGAAGTCGTTTCAAATATCCTGGGAACAACGAGGGAGTCCGTGATTTGAGATGGTCGCCTACGAATGGCGTTGAATTCGCAGCTGCTACTGATAATGGAGTAATTCAACGTTGGGATTTCCGGAGAGACAACGCTCCGATACTCAAGATCAATGCCCACGAGAAAACATGCCATTCTATTGATTGGCATCCCGACGGTAAACACTTGGTCAGCGGAGGAGCTGATAAAAACGTCAAGGTTTGGGACTTTTCCTCAACGGATCGCAGAATGAAGTCGTCCTTGCAACTTCGAGCTCCAAGGGGTATTCTCAATGTACGCTGGCGTCCTGCTTGCTGGGCTTCCGAGGGACGAAATGCAGGGAGCTGGCAATGTACTCAGCTTGCGACTTCCTATGACCATCAAGACCCACGAATTCATGTTTGGGACCTTCGCCGACCTTTCATGCCGTTTCGTGAGGTTGATCGCTATGAAACAGCGCCAACAGCGATGCTATGGCACTCCGAGAGTCTGCTATGGACTGTGGGCATTGCAGGCATGTTTACGCAAACTGACATGAATTTTGCGCCAAAGGTATCTGATAGGAGAAGCCTTAATGTAGTTGCCGCATCTCCAAATGGTCAAATCAGCTTTTTCTCCGAGAGGCGAGAACGTAGGCGGAGGTCGCTGGATCACCTATCGGAAGCCTTCTTGCAAAGAAACAATAATTTCATCATCAGTGGAGAAAAGCTCAGTGGCAGTCAGAGCGCAACAGAGGGCAGTCTCGAGGAACCAAGTCTCTTAAGTTCATCAGTCAAGAGCCGTCATTTTAGACCGCCGAGTACTAGATCATCTAAATCATTAGCAAGTACACCTCCGTCTGGCAGCACTGGTGGACCGGTTGTTAGGCTGGACGAAGCCCTGCAGCAACGATCAATCTATCACCTAGCTCAAGTTGCGGCGTATGGACATATAACCGGATTATTCGATGTCCATGCATTCAGATTCCTTGCTCACCATTACAGGCTACCATTGACGACAACGGTGATGCGTTGCGCTTGTGGTTTGCATCAGAGTTGGAGCGACAGATTTAAAAGGAACGCAATGCTCGCAACCCATGTTGGCCAGTATCGCGAAGCGCAGACCTGGAGAGTACTAAGTTTAGTAGTTGAGAAGGAATGCAGAAACAAGGCTCGTATAAACTTTCGACACAAGAAGATCAGTTCAGATCATGATGACGCCGTTCGTCAACCGCCGACAAGTAGAGAGACTACTAAGCCAGTTTCCGAAACAAACGGCCATGAGCAAGTGTACGAAGCTCTACCGAGCAAAGTCACAGTACCATTAATCCTAGAAGATGGGTCCAACATGACCACACCAATCGCCAGACCCATGCTCGAACCTTCGGTACAAGCAGAAAACTCAAGAAACGCACTCTCTTTAGATGAAGAAGATTCTCTTTGTTTGCCTGCTCCAGCATGGGAAAAGCGTTCGCAGGCTTCGCAAGCAAGTACTAGCTCTGAACTGTTCAAGCTGATAACAACGAAGTCCGTTGGCGAAGGAGTAAATCGTAAGGGCAGTAACACCGTTGATCCTATAAGTCTCCCACAGGACACCCAATATCCCCAGGGCAGTACATACCCTTCGTCAGCGCTTGTAGGCTTTCCAGACATCGAATTGACCATGGCGGAACGCCGAGCTGCCATTGAGAATTATAGGGCACAGCCCCGGAACTTAGTTCGGCTTGATCAACCAACGCGATCAGTAACAGGTCTTCTTGCACCCAGACTTGACCGGCATGACTCAAATGAAAGTTTCCAGAATGCTCAGATGTTTTCGGCGTCGGAAAGTAGTTCACTCCAAGCAGATTCACTACCAGGTTCTTTCGACGCGACCAACTCTTTTGAAAGTACCGGGGAGCCCGAAAGATCCAATCCGGTACCTGTGTTCCATTCTGATATGAAGGGACAAAACCATGATCCTTCGGACTTGGAGTTGGACTCAGAATCTAGCGCAACCGGCGATGTTTACCCGGCCAGGCCAAGTTCGTCCTTACTACGCAACGATTCCGACCCTCTATTATACACGGACTCAGAGACCTTCCCCTCTTCCACCGTTACAAGCCCACCCGTTCTCCGCCCATCCCACCCGAAGTTGCCAATCATTCATACCCAGGATATGGACATTCCCAAAGCTGCTACCAGTAATCATGATATAGAGTCGACAATAATTGGTGTACCCTCGGGCCCTTCCCCTCCGCTATACGATTCGCTAGACCCCCCCCCATGGACCTTCAGTGCTATGCTTGGGCCCTTAGTAACCTATTATACTACTGACCTTTCCTCGGTCCAGCTGCCCACCCAACTCCTCCTTACACTTACGCCTCCTAACACTCATCCAATACCGCCTGCTCTCGTGCTTTCCGTGCTTCTTACGTACCACGATCAACTAAGCTCGCTCTCTTTTCATTGTCAAGCGGCCCACATCCGCAAACTTGCCTATCCTGTTTACCCAGATGTCTCAGACCACGGAGCCTATGGAATCACGCCTGGTGGACCCTGGTGTACAGTCTGCCAAAAGCCCAGCAAGGGCGATAGACCAAGGTATTGCGAACGTTGCAATAAATACTGGGCCCCTTGCCCCGTTTGTAACGGCGAAGGTCCGATCTCTGTCGATGGGGCTGTGAACACTGAGATCAAGGAACTGCGAGGGGCAAGCTCACTTTGGGCTTGGTGTCAAGAGTGCGGACATGGTGGACATGTAGGCTGTCTACGTGTCTGGTGGGGGGATGCCTTTGTAAGCGAAGGAGGCTGTGCTACAGGTGGATGCCTCCACGACTGTGTCATGGGAATGAGGCGGCAAGAAGTTCTCAAAACGATGGGAGAGAGCAAAAAGGCAGGAATAGTGAAAGGTGATGAGTGGGTTGTTGGGGAGAGCCGAGCCGTCGAGGAGACACGAGGCTTGGTGGCGGATGATAGTGCTGGGCGGAATGGTAAAGTTAGAGGAACATTGCACAGGCAGGATAGTCCGAGAGGATTAGGGGGTAGGAAGGCATCGTCTCACGGAGGCCTAGGACCTCGGACTGGTAGTGGAGAGAAGAAAGTGAGGCTCATAGTTCCGGAAGAAGAAGGACAGCTTCGTGCTGACACAAGGGAGGCTATATTGGATCGGGCCAGTGCGTCGGCACCCTGAGGGGTAGGAGCAGGTGTAACATTGGACTCTTTGTCTCTTTTTGGAAGAGATGTACAACAGATTGGTGATACTAGCGGATACTCGGCGCATAAGCTTTTTAAATAGATAGATATCCCTGTACAAGTTTTTGAATCATAGCCATAAATAACCTTTTCAGAGCCAGGTTGATATACGAGTAACCAAGGAAGATACGAAAAATAAGGTAAGGGTTTGCTGGCCGATCACATGACCCACGTAGTTTACCTCCAGATTAAGCGAGAATACTCTATCACCAAGCCTCAGTCGTCCAAACAAACTAGCCTCTGCATCACAAGACATAGACGCTTTCCGAACTATCTAATCCCACTTCCCTCACAATGGAAAACGACAAAGGCGAGCTCGTTGATCTGTAAGCCCCTCCCCATCAGCACAATTCTTCCCCATCAGCATCCCAGACTTCATCTAACACTCAAACCTCACAGCTACGTTCCTCGGAAGTGTAGCGCTACAAACCGCATCATCAAGGTTTAACTTCTAGACTCTCACTCAAATTTCCCAGCTGATGCGTTTGTATAGGCCAAAGACCACGCGTCGGTGCAGATCTCGGTCGGAAAAGTCGATGAGAACGGTCGGTACACGGGGGAGAACCAGGTGTATGCGCTGTGCGGGTTTGTGCGCGCGATGGGAGAGGGCGACGACAGTTTGAATAGGCTGGCGCAGAGGGACGGGCTGTTGAAGAGTGTGTGGAGTGGGAGCCGGCAGCGCTAGGTTAGGTCGTCCTGATAAGGGGGTAGGGGGGTGAGGTGAGAAATTTTGGATTGAGTGTGTGGGGTGGGGAGGTCGGAGGCTAATTGGTTATAGGATTGCTAGGATTGTTACAGATTGAAAGGTTAAGCAGAGCCACCTAGGCGCTTCACAAACAACATCTGATCAACAGCACCTCGAGCTCTACGATCATTTCTTCGCCTTGATATACTGTCATCCCAAACCAACTTTATCCCCTTCGCCCCACCAATTCTCCCCAAAAACCCCGGTCCATCTGTCTCCCTTGCACGAGCAGCTCAGTGCGAGCTTGTCAAGGCTTCCTCATCCTTTCTCATGAATGAGGGGGGAAACAGAGAGCGTTTGCCAGTGACCGGAGATGAAGTATTCCTATTATCAGACTCGCCTGCTGAAGAGATAGGACTTTCGAGTTTACTAGGCTTATCACAGATACGGGCGGGACATTGTAGTTTCTGTGGATGAAGCGATACCACTATCTAGGCCCGTTCCTTATTTAGGACGATCCTATACAATTTCCTTAGACTCGTTGATCTCTTAGTTTATCGATGAAAACACTGATGAATGCTCCCTTTTCCATTGCAGTCAGTATCTCCATTTATTTCATCTAGAGACGATGAGCATCCGAATTTGCCTGTTCTTCACCGACTTTAATCCAACCATAACTCTTCTTAATCCTCGTTGCTTTAGATGTGCAGTGAGTAGGGTCAAGCCACCATGCTCTTCTAAGTCTTTGGCAATACGAGTGCTTATGTGCACATTCAGGTCGTTCTCACGGCGTTCATTATTTCCTAGGTCTCTAAGTATTCAAATCTTGGTGCGAATACGGAACATTACGCTGACGCTTCTATTTTCACACGTACAATTCTTCCTACAAGGTAGAAGTAAGAATTATGGATGCAAGCTTTACTCCGGGTTCGTTTCTAATTGGATTTTTTCGAACAATGCATGTCCACTGACTTGCAACTTATTTTCGCCTCTTTGAACTTTCGGATTTTTTCCTTACACGGTGCTCACGCAGCTCACGCAGAAAGATTCATGCTCATTTTTGCAAGACCTCTCTGCTGATTGGGGATTTTGCGTTTGCCAAGCAGTATCACATATATGATTGCCTACATCTTTAGTATGGATATTCGTCTAGGTAATTAAGCTTGAGACATGGTGCACTCTCGAGAGGCAAGTTGACCTCCTATCCCAAGCTGTTGAAGTGATCGATTCAAATGCGGGCTCGCTGACCAAACCAACGCTTCTCGAGTACAACACCGTTAAAACGCAACCCGTTGAGGAATCATGTTTGAAAGGTTTGGTATCAAAGCTTCCACCCTTTGTCTTTGAGCTTTCATGGACGAGTAATCTTCGCTTTTGGTTCGGTCCGTTCGCGGCAATTGCAGGGATGAATCGCTTATCTCAAATAGAAAGCCAATAGAGTACGTCATTACTGCGCGCTACCTGTCGCGATCTGCGATTCGCGAATCTGGTTGATTCGCCTTTCGCTTTCTTACTACTACTCGTGCCACTCTACTTGAAATATACTGCTCAACTTTTCACGCAACTGCATGCTCGCAATATCCACCATCCTGAGAGCCGCACATCCTAATCCGCATTCCCGAATTCCTTTTACACAGCTGCGAGCCCTGCAATTGACGCGAGCGAAGCCCCGAATCATACGGCTCCAACATAGGATGTTTACGAACGGAGTCAAACGGAAGGCAAACGAAGCGGCCGACGCTCCATCTAAGAAAGTAAAGAAGAACGTACCAGGCTTTACAGACACGCCGAATGAGGAGAAATATAATATTGTCGACCGTGAATTTTACCCTCCCGAAATGACAAACGCGCGATGTCTCCAATACAAGAACAACGAGCTCGAACGCCCGATTGACACGCTTGGCAAGGCACAAAAAGAGACGGAAAGTGACCGCGAGAATATCAAAGTGAAGGATGCGGTCGTACATTGGTTCAAGACGGATCTTCGAACCCACGATAATAAATCGCTACATTTAGCCTCAGAGAAGGCGAAGAGCAAGGGTGTCCCTTTGATCTGCCTCCACATCCTTTCTCCTCAAGACTACAAGGCCCATATGACGAGCTCTGTTCGAGTGGATTTTGTTCTTAGGACGCTGGAAGTTTTGAAGGAAGATCTTGCGAAGCTAGATATTCCGTTGTACGTTGAGACTATCGAGAAACGAAAGACCATACCGGGTAGAATTTTGGAGCTGTGCGAGAAATGGGGCGCAAGCCATCTATTTGCAAACATCGAATACGAGGTCGACGAACTGAGGCGAGAAGCTAAGATGGTTAGGATGGGGGTGGAGAAAGGAATTGCGTTCACTGTTGTGCCTGATACGTGTGTTGTAGCTCCTGGAGAGCTTCAAAGCCAGACTGGGAACCAGTATGCTGTCTACAGCCCTTGGTTCCGCGCCTGGGTCGCACATCTGCATTCCCATCCAAAGCAACTTGACTTGTTTCATCCTCCTGGCAAGAATCCTGAGGGTGCACGAAACAAGCTCAAAGACCTTTTCATCTCCCAGATACCAGAGGCACCAGAGAACAAGCGTCTCACTGATGAGGAGAAGAAAAGGTTCCGAAGTATGTGGCCACCGGGCGAACACGAGGCACACGAGCGATTGGACAAATTCTTGAAGACAAAAGCCGGCAACTACAAGGACAACAGGAACTATCCGGCCGCCAACAGCACTGCCGTACTTAGCGTACATTTCGCCGCAGGTACACTAGCAGCTAGGACAGCCATAGCGCGCGCGAGAGATTCCAATACTACGAAAAAGCTTGATGGCGGCAACCTAGGTATAGTATGCTGGATATCAGAAGTCGCCTGGCGAGATTTCTACAAGCACGTTCTGGCCCATTGGCCTTTCATATGGTGACATACCTCTTTGCCCGTCGGCTTCCCCGCATCAAGTACTCCCCGCTAATAGCTTTCAAGTATGAACAAACCCTTCAAACCCGAATACACCAACATCGAATGGGAGTATTCAGAGGAAATGTTCAATGCCTGGGCCCAAGGTAAGACAGGCTACCCTTTCGTCGACGCCGCCATGCGCCAGCTCAACCACACCGGCTACATGCACAATCGCGCCCGTATGACCGTCGCCTCTTTCCTCGCCAAAGACCTTCTGCTCGACTGGCGTATGGGTGAGCGTTACTTCATGGAACACCTCATCGACGGCGATTTCGCGAGCAACAACGGTGGTTGGGGGTTCAGCGCCAGCACGGGAGTGGATCCCCAGCCGTACTTTAGGATTTTCAATCCGCTGTTGCAGAGCGAAAAGTATGATCCGCAGGGGGAGTATATCAAGAAGTGGGTGCCGGAGCTGAAGGCGGTGGAGGGGAAGGCGATACACGATCCGTACGGGCGGGGAGCGGCGAAATTGGTGGAGAAGGCGGGGTATCCGAAACCGATTGTGGTGCATAAGGATTGTAGAGATAGGGCTTTGGCGAGGTACAAAGAAGGGTTGGGGAGGGCTACGGCATAGACAGCGTTGACGAGGACGATGCCTTGCTGACGGGGCATTCTCGGTGGTTAAATGGAGGGTAAACGGGTTCTATATTCGGGACGCAAAATTCTAGGGAGAAGCACCGCAGGGTACCAACGTCCCCTCTAGCGCAACCGGAAGGCAAGGATATCTCGCCAAGAGCAGCTAGAATATAACAAAGCCCACCGAACCATCCGCCACACCCCCAACGCGCGCAAAGCCGGCATCCAAGCCGGGCACTCCCAAACCCAGCCGCCTGGACACTCCAGCACACAGACGAAGCCGAGGAAACCGGGACCTTGGAGGGAATGTAGAAGTATGGTTGTTTAATGTAGTAGTAATGTTATGTAAAAGCAACACTGCGCCTTCGCCGGAAACGTAGGGGTGCATTAACTGTTACATCCGCCCACCATCCATTCTTTGCTGGAGTTATCGAGCTTATTGGCCGTCTGTCACGTTTCTTTTTCAAAAAAAAGATTTCCAATGCGGCTGCTTTCGTGCCTCGTGGAAAGCTTCCGCACCTCGGAACCAAGCTACCGAGATCATGGTACCGAAAGCCCCAAAGCGCGGCACCGCACTGCGTGGGCACTGCGTGGGCAGAGAAGTCAAGTTTCGGATCAGGGGGGCACGAGATGGAAAGGGAGATATGGAGAGGAACGTTGATTCCGATACAGTACCCTTGCACGGTAAATCAGTTGTGAAGAAACAAAACAAAAGGTCGGTATTAAAAGAATAGAAAAAGATAAAAGGAGATTGATACGACCACCCCCATCGGCACTACCCAACAAGTCCTCACCTGTTGATCGCCCTGGCCCTCTCCAAAATCGCCCTACACCTCTCCCCATCCTCCAACCACTCCCCCGCCACCTCCACCACCCCCGTAACCCTTCCCCCATCCCCCCAGCCCAGCCCCAACCTCCCACGAATCACCCGCGCCTTCTCCACCACCTCTTCGATGCTCATATCCTGCACGGGCACAGGGACCGGGATCCGCACCGCGGCTTTCTTCTTCATCGAGGCGGCTAGGTGGCGGATGCGGTCGCCGTCCCAGTCGGAGCTGGAGTCGGTTTCTTCGGAGGGGGTTTCGGCGTAGATGGAGAGGGCGGTGGGGGGGCTGGGGGGCCGGGTGGGGGCGTAGGGGGAGGCGGTGGAGGCGGTGGTGGGGGTGGGGAGGTAGGATTTGTCAAGGGGTTTGGTGGATTTTCTGAGGGTGAGTTTCTTGGTGGGTGTTTTTGTGGTGGTATTGAGAGCGGGCTTCCTGATGGAGGGTTTCTTGGTCAATTTGGGAGTGGTGTACTGTTTCGGAGCGGCCTTCCTGGGGGGGGTTTTCTTGGAGACAGCCTTCTTGGGGGTAGTCGTCTGTACAGGCGCGTTTTTGTTGATGGTTCTTCGACGACGTGTCTTGGCCTTCTTTGGACGTGGGTTTGCGGGCGTTGTGGCCATGGACTCTTCGGAGTAGCGGCGCTTTTTCGGGCCGTAGGGGGTCAGGCCCTTTTTGACGCGGACTCGGGAGCGGGTTTCGATTGCCATTGGGAGGTGTGGTAAGGTGTGAGGATATTGGATCGAGGAATATCAACTTTCAGAAGTTAGATGTTTCTAGTTCCGACTCGAAGAGTGCTGATTTCCAGATAGTCTATTATATGCATTGGAATGCTGTCGTCCGCTTTGTTCTAGAATGCGAGCATATATTTCATCTTTTTTGGAATTGCTGAATTGTTGGCGGCTTTGTTTCCAACGGCCGCTTTTGGCCATTACATTTCGTCGTTCTTTGAACTCTTCTTTCTGCATGATCGGAGAGTTCTTTCCGCTTTTGGATAGCCTGGGTGAAACTATCGCAATGAAGATGATATTGCGGAATAGGTATATTAGGTCCGAAAGGTCAGCTTGAGTTTGACCGAGATTGTCAAGAGTGGAGAGAACAATATCGAAAACGAGATTATCGCTATCTGAGATATGTTAGATGGAAAAGAAGAACTCATATTGATGACTTATGTCATGTTATTGATACTTCGTACTCTTGCGCAAAACTGGAGGTGTCTCCCTGATAGTAGATCATCCTCTGTTACGATTAGGACCACAAGTAAGAAAACGCATTGCCTTCGTTCTAAACATACCGAAGAGCAGCTCGGCATTATTCCCTAAAGAGGTACTCGTAGTGCGGCTGCCAATATTAGTTACTTTCCTAGGGATGGTTTCTTAAGTATAGAGTACTGGTCTTTGATACGCAGAAAATGGACCTTTCGTAAATTTGTTTCCAGGGAAGTGAGCCCGGTCACCAGGGGGTTACAGAGAGCCAGTGAACAATAACCGATAGTCAGACACCAGGCCAACTATTTCAAGCAGCATTCTGAGTGTAGAAAATCGAAAATGATCAAGTTCCATATATTCATCTGCCGAACCTTTCTTGTCGCACGAGCTTTGCAATAGATCCCGCGTCAATCAATGCCTGTGTTGTTTTCATGAAAATGATGAATCTAAATATCCATTTAGACAATTTTCCGGCAACGCTACTGTTGATTGACGTCCTGCAACCCCTGGTTGGGTTTGAGGTAGATTATATGAGAATGATAGCACTAAAAATATAACAAGCGAAGTTCGTTTGGTTCACTTGACAGTTGGTGAAACGTTGGACTGGTTGGGCTCTGGGATGACCTCCTGAGGACTATATTGAAGATCGTTCTAGTTCATTCTGGAAGTAGATTTCTTGGTTACTCCTTTGGATACTGGCCTACCCCATTCATGGTATCTTCAGAGAAAGCCCTGACCTGCCCGTGGACGCCGGCAGAGTGGCTGATGAGTGTGTTCATGGAGCACCGTCTTTCCAAATCTCTACTACAGAGGAAATAATGCTGATTTTCCAAAACTCAGTATCAAACATTGGTGTCCATATTCGAATCCAAGTACCAGGGTTCGATGGTTATCTCCTTAAGAGACGATTTTAACTCTGTGCACAAAAGCTAATCTCAGTCACTGAAACTTGTGATTTTGGTGTTGCATCTTCTGATCACATATGGTCCTCTTATATCTATCGAACGTCTTGTGATTTAGAGGTGGGTTGGAGTCCGGCGTGTCTTTATTCGAAATACAGATGTGGGCGTAGCAACAAAAAAACAAAGCCCCCCAGAGATTGACATCCCAAATTCTGAGTTTGAACTTAAATGCTAGACTTGAGCTTCTTTTAAACACCGATTTTGTTGCAGCCCGTCTGTTTGTAGGGAAGCGACACCACCCAGCAGGCATTTGGGTCTTGTTTGATCTTTGTCAATTGGTCGTTATTAAGTGTAGTTAAACGGTGATCTATGTCTTCTTAAGACGCGTTGCTGAAAACTCGGAGTCAAAGGCCTGACTCTAAGATGCATATAATAAAAATTTTACGTACAAGACTCAGAAGCGTTGCTAGGAGATAGATAGAGTAAGATTAATAGCTGACGAGCAGTTGGAAGAAGCCCGAGGAGTACCATCGGAATGGGTAATTATCTTGAAGCTTGAGGGCTCGAATGAAAATAGCTTTGGTTGACTTCCTACAGTAGGGTTGGCGCTATAGATGAGTGTCCGTTGTTGAACCCTGTGAGACCATTGGGAACGTTGACTCTGTTGATGCTTACCAGCCTCAATATCTTCTATCCCACGTTCGGCTTCTCATGCTCGGAAGCAGAGCGGAGTAGGGCATGGAGTCGAAAGAGGCTGCTTGCCTCTCGAAAGGCTTACATTCAAGGTTAGAGACCCTAGAAAAGCCATTTGTAGCACCATGGCTTCCAAAGCACAGCAAAGCCACAAAGACTATTGCCGATATCGAATCACACCTGGGCATGTCAATCCCATGATTACTCTCTGTAAAGACTGTTGTTGCCCTGAGGTTCGCTTTAAGCTCGGTACGGGTTATCTCCCACGAGCGAATTTCGCCGCATTCAGGACGTATTCAAGGTACCTTAGGGCAGGTCGGTTCTGATGTCGAGGTGATGAAGTGCACAAGATGACGTCATGCACCGGATTAGTGGATTTGTTCTCCGCACTCTTTTACTCTCTACTTTATCCTCGACCCTTCTTCAACCACTTCACTTTCTTTCTAGAGTTGCATTCACCATGTATCTATCCTTTAGCCTGTCTTGAAATGTTACACGAGCATTCCCCACTATTCCCCCGCGTGCTAGTCGAGTACTCATAGCCTATCTATGTCTCTAAAGTACCCTTTCCTTGTGCACGTCATACATGAAATGCAACCCAACCCAACGAAACTTGCTGATTCCGATGCCTCCCCGTCACCATGATGGGAGCATCGTTGTCGAGAGCATCGTTGGCCGTGCGGGGAAGGTGGAAAGGCAGAAACATGTAAAGTCTATATGTACATAGCATTGTCCCCAGACCACGTTTTCGAATAGCGAAGTTTTCTCAATATGTCTTGCGTGTCGTTGAAAGGACTTGTGATAATAGGCTTGTCGGCTTCAGCTGCCGCAGTCCCAGTGACCAGAGCCATCACTGACTGGACCAAGTACGTCAACCTTTTTATAGGTACTGAAGGTACAGTGCCGGGGACATCTTACAATGGAGGGAATGTCTTTCCAGGAGCTACAATTCCATTCGGTATGCATCAATCGCCCAAGGACAGAGCTCCAGTTGATGTACTGACCAAGAACAGGTTCTGTCAAAGTCGGTATCGATACCACAGAGTACGCTGCCCCTCGGAGAGCCCGAGTATCCGATCAGAATACTGATCAGCAACAGGTTCAATACATCAACAGACGCCAATGCCGGATACACACCAGATGGAAACGTCACAGCCATTACCATGCTCCACGAAAGTGGTACAGGTGGTGCCCCGAAATATGGTGTTGTGCCTCAGATGCCATTGACCACCCTTGAGGGTGTCAACTTGCTCGATAATCTCACGTACATGCAACCAAGAGTTGGAAATGACAGCGGCTCAGTAGGTTACTACAGGACCAACCTGAGAAACGGCGTCACCGCCGAAATGTCCGCCTCTCAGCATGCTGGGATCATGCAATATACATATCCAAGTGGAGGGGAAAAATACGTGCTTGTGGACGTCTCACATTATCTACCAACCCAGGATGAGTTTGTTGCGGAACAATTATATAGCAATGGTTTCATCGAGACTTCCCATGGTGGAGCAATGTATACTGGTTACGGAATCTGGCGAGGAGGTTGGAACGAAGGTGAGCAAAGTATCTTGATCGGAATCATAATCTTTTAGATCGTGCACTTACATGATGTAGGGGCCGACTTTCAGGTCTATTTTTGTGGCCAATTTGATACTACTCCTACCAGTGCACAGCTGTTCTCAGGACCTTATACCGATCCGTATCCGCCTGGAAACACAAACGGCACCGGCTTTACCGCCCAAGCAACTTATCTTAGTGGCACCACTATCACCGGAGGAGCCACCGGCTACCAATACGCGAACCGGGTCGGTGTGCTTTTCAAATTCCCTACTAATGCTACCACTGTCAAATCCAAAGTGGGCGTTTCGTGGATCTCAGCCGACAAAGCCTGCCAATTTGTTGCATCAGAGATCCCAAGTTACGATCTGAACATTACCGTCGCAAATGCCCAATCAGCGTGGAATAATGACGTTCTCAACAAGATCACCACGACAGATCTTGGTAATTCAACTAGACTGGAGATGTTTTATTCTGCGCTGTACAGGGCCCACCTGTTGCCAAGCGACAGGACCGGAGAGAACCCTCATTGGCGATCTATTGAACCGTATTACGATGACTTTTATACTGCTTGGGATACGTTCAGGTGCCTCAACAGCCTGTATCTGCTGATCCAGCCAGATCGAGAAGAAAGCATTGTGAGAAGTTTGATAGACATCTGGAGACATGAACGGTTCATGCCTGATGGCAGGAGTGGTAATTACAACGGTAGAGTCCAAGGAGGCTCAAACGCCGATAACATTCTAGCGGATGGCTACGTGAAAGGCCTAGCTGGAGGCATCAACTGGACTGATGGCTACGCTGCGATGAAGACTGATGCCGAAGTGGTACCTTACAACAACTTCGACCCCGAGGACCTGACTGGAAGTACCAAAGAAGGTAGAGGAGCTTTGCCTGACTGGCTGGACTATGGCTTCATCACGCCAAACTTCTCCCGAAGTGTGAGCAAGACCGTTGAGTACTCGCTCAATGACTTTGCCTTGAGCCAAGTGGCTGCAGGGATCGACCCCCAAAACCAAGCCAAGTATCTCAATAGATCTGCGGGATGGCAAAACCTGTGGCAACACAATCTCACTTCCCTCAACTTCACTGGGTTTCTTGCTCCTAAATACGCCAACGGCACTCGTGTTCCAGGCTTCGATGCAACTTCCTGCGGCAGCTGTGAGTGGTCAGCCGTTAGTTACGAGGCATTACCATGGGAGTACAGCTGGACAGTGCCTTTCGACATGCAAACCCTTATCACCTTCATGGGTGGGCCTCAAACTACCGAGAACCGTTTGGATGCCATGTTCATCCCGGGTCTGAAGAGTGGTGCCGTTGGATCTGGAGGAACCAATGGCATTGGGAGCACACTTTTTAATCCCGGCAACGAGCCCAGTTTTCAAACCCCCTTTCTGTACAACTACCTCCAAGGAAGGCAGTACAAGAGCGTTCTTCGAAGCAGACAGACGGTGAACACCTACTACTACCCTGCGCCTAGCGGTCTTCCCGGCAACAGTGATGCTGGTGCGATTGATTCTTGGATGATCTGGAATATGCTTGGCCTCTACCCTGTGGTCACTCAGCCAATCTACCTTCTACTCTCTCCATGGTTTAGCGACATATCGATGAGCATTGGGGGCAACTCAACATTGCGCATCACTGCACAAGGGCTCAACGACACAAGCTACTATGTACAGAGCGTGAAAGTCAACGGACAGCAGTGGAACCAGAGCTGGATCACCCATGATGATATTAAGAATGGAGGTCAAATCGACTTCGTTCTTGGCAGCCACCAGACGAGCTGGGATACTGGGGCTTTACCACCTAGCCCAGGGCACGTCAGTCTGCCGAGCGCCTGAACGTCTCGGGCCAAAGTTCAGGTGTATTATGCGAGGTAGGTAAAAAGGCTGCTATATACTTGTATAGAATACATGAATGAATGATGATCGAAGCTCGTAGGATTTCCGCAGGGTAAGTATACACATAAAGTATCATCTATTAGACTGTTGTCTGCCCTACAGTAGGCTGGTACTCAATGTACATGTACCGTAAGAACGAGGAACCTGAATAGCGTGACGCTAGTGAGATCGATTGCCGAGTGCGGGGAGAAACTCAACTGAGAAGCGCCTCGGCCGTCTCATGCCCTCTATCAACCACTTTATCTACCTTATCTGAGACATGGAGCCTCGTCCCCCCTCAATAGCCTCGGATTCGGCTGTCTTCAGCCTCATCAATGCTTTTGACTCTTTGGACAGCATAGGCGCTGATCATGCTGCCTCCGTTCGACTACTTCGACCATCGGCAAGCTTGGTAATCGACGCTCCCAAATGTACGGAGATTCATGGCAGGCTAACCCCAATCGTTCAACAGTCAACGCAAGCAGCTCGAACGCACAACTCGGATAGCCAGCCTCCCAGAAGACTACCACGCTCCGGTCTCTCGGAAAGACAGAGAGATTCTTGCCAAGCCTATTGAAGAAATCGTGCAAGATGTCCACAAAGGGCTTCTTAAACCCATTGATATCCTTAAATCGTACGGCAAGGTTACCATCAGGGCTCATGCAAAGACCAACTGCCTCACGGAGGTGATGATCCGCGAGGCAGAGGGATGGGCAGAGAGCGGTGTCAACCTAAAAGGACCTCTCGCAGGCATCCCGATTTCTCTCAAGGATTCTATTGCTGTAGGCGGGTTTGACGTTAGTGTTGGATATTCGTGCAACACCGGCAAACCGTATGCTCGGGACGGTAGCCTTGTTAAATTGCTCAAGGATGCTGGTAGGCCCTTCGACCCGTACAATCGATGAGGCTGCCTGCTGACGGGGCCTACAGGCGCCATACCATATGTGAAAACCAACCTGCCTGTTACCCTACTCTCCTTCGAATCTACCAATGACGTCTGGGGCCGCTGTACCAATCCTCACAACCCAATGTACTCCCCGGGTGGTTCAACAGGTGGAGAAAGCGCGCTGCTAGCTTACGGGGGTGGCCGTATCGGAATCGGTTCAGATGTTGCAGGTTCCGTACGAGTGCCGGCGCACTTCAGTGGGATTTACTCTCTACGTTGCTCAACAGGACGGTGGCCAAAGATGGGTATCAACACCAGTATGCCTGGCCAAGAAGGTATACCCAGTGTTTACAGCCCAATGGCCCGCACCCTGGCAGATCTCGTCTATTTTTCTAAAAGCATCATCTCCATGAAACCATGGAACTACGATCATACTGTGCACCCCATCGAATGGCGAACAATTCAATACCAAGAAGCGAAGGACAAGCACAAATTCAAATTTGGTGTCATGAATACAGATGGTGTCATTCCTCCTTCTCCTGCCTGCGCTCGCGCTCTCGAATCCGTTGTCTCCGCCCTCCGATCCCAGGGCCACGAAATAATTGACGTCTCTCCGCCCTCCCCTTACACTGGACTTCTCATCGCCTCCACGCTTCTGACGTCTGACGGCTGCAAAACATACCGCTCCTTTTTCCGCACTGGCGAATGGAACGACCCTGGCGCTGCACAGATGGACAATTATGCGAAAATCCCTAGACCGTTCAAGTACTTGTACTACCTTTGGGTCAAATATGTCCGCCGTGACGAGATCTGGGCCGGACTGTTGAAAGGTTTCCACAAGAAAAGTGCGTTCGAGCAGTGGAAGTGGGTAGCGAAGAGGGAGGCGTACAAGGCGGCATGGCATACATGGTGGCAGGAGGAGGCAAAGCTTGACTTCATGATCACTCCACCCAACGCTACGCCTGCTGTTCCTCACGATGCCATGAAAGACGCTGTCAGCAGCTGCGGCTATACATTCCTCTTTAATTTGCTTGATTACGCATGCGGCATCATTCCTGTGACGCACGTTGACAGAAATCTCGATCAAATTGACCCCACCTTTGATATCAAGAAATTGAACGGGGTGGCAAAGGGGGCCTATAAGCATTATAATGCGGACAAGATGCATGGTCTACCTGTCGCCGTACAGGTTGTTGGACAGCGCTTGCAGGAGGAAAAGGTCTTGGCGGTTATGGAGAGAATTGAAGAAGCATTGGAAAGGCAGGGGGGGAATTATGAGCATTTGGAGATTGAGTAAGAGTCATTGACTCTCTACTAGCATGTAAAAACATGAGATAAGTGTACAACCAGTTTGGAAAACTTTCCTTACTTGTTTTCCTGGCGCCTTTTCTCCTTAAACGGCTGCGCAAACGCACGCGCTTTCCCAAGAGTAGAAATAGTATTTTGGGAGACCTTAATAGAACTAAGGCACTTGCGTAGTATATGTGTCGGATTGAGCGACGTCCCAAGCCCCACATTCGAAGCGCCATTGGTATATGCCATGACACAGAACCTTCCAGCCCTTGGACAGCAGATGCTTGATACGGTACAGCTCACCGTTCTGGTTCACTGAGAATTGAATCAAATATATGTCCTCAGCCGCATCTGCCCCACTATGATCTGTCCTGTTGTTGCGGCGATCGGCCTTCTTTCTTGCCAGGCCGTTGCCAGTACAAGCATGGCCTCATTTCGTTCTCGGGGAAAGTAGCCACAGTGTTGTATCCAGAATATAATCTCATTCGCTTCCCACTCTTGAAGCCTCATCCTGAGCTCACTGGCGGGATAATCCCTACTTCGTCCCCCTCCTCTATTACCATCCCGGCAGCAGCATCCTCCTCAACATCCACATACTCCAAATTGACCGTAAGCGCGCTGCTGCTCAGCACGCTCTTCTTAATCCCCGGATACTTTTTCTCTAGAAAGTCGAACAGCTCCGTCACTGGAACCGGTGCGGGGAAGTTTTCCGAAGGCTTCCTTGTGAAGCTGGCTGCGGAGGCGAAGTAGAGGATGTTAAACTGGCCGGGTGGGGATTTGTTGGCTGCCATTATTGTAATTCGAGAGGGTTCCTGAAGGCGATGAGGTGTGGTTAGCTTGGGAGGGAGGGCGTATAGGGGAAAGGTTGTAAGGAACGGTGCAGAGTAAAGACCGGATCAGATAGGTAGATGGTTTCTGTGAGAGAGACACATGGCGCTCTTTCGGATAATACATGCTTTGTTTGTTGGGGTTCATCAGAGTCTTGTGAATGCGGAGTCAAGAGAGAAGGCGGCTTACCGATTGGCGTGTGCGAACGTACCATAAATGGATGTGGACGGTGGAGAAGGATTTAGGGTTTATAGTGCGGATATGGGATTATCGAAACGCGTTTTAGGATGCTATGGGCTACCAGAATCTTAGATATACTAACAGTTAGAAAATCCATAACCCTCTCCTATGAGAACGTTTCGCGCATGCAGGACAGTTCCTGCATCGCTTTAATAAAATGGCGTCATGGCAGCGGCTTCGTCTCAGCCTCGGTCTAGATACAGGCCTCGCTACCAAAAAAGTATGCTGGCGCTGTGCCCTGAGACAAACGCGGCGACATAGTTCTACGGTCCAGGGTGCTCTGTCAGGAGAAATGGTGTTCTCCCAGAAGTCATACGATGCTTTGGCCCGATCCAAGAGGGAAAATCGAATACTTCACGAACGACAAATACGAGACTTGCCGACTCGCATATGGAGAGTCAATCCATTCGACCCATCCGAACCATCCGACCCATCACATCAGTCGACTGTTAGATTTCATGTAGCAAAGTCTTCGCCCTTGGTGAAGCATGTCATCGAAGAGTATGCAAACGATGTGCCTATACATTTAGGAGGCCTGGATCGCAAGGATGAACAGGAGATGTCACATTTGCGGATTCACGGAATGGAAACAGAGATTGTGCCCTCCGCGAGCGTAAATATACTCAACAACGATGGAAACGAATTGCGAATAAGATCTGGAGGTCCCAATGCCGAACCACATCCGGCCCTTCAAGTATCCGCAGCGAAAGATGTACTGGAGCCAGAAGATTTTGTGCTGGCAGCGGATGCTGAGATAGCTTTGGACGACGTTCTCAAGGCTTTCGCTTTCCAGAAATTGCGTTCCCGGATGGCTCAACATTCGCAGCTTATACGCAAATCGCGACCAAGCCCTAATAGATCTGATTCTGTAAGGTTCCCACGCATAAGGTATTACACAACATGTACTGTAGGTGAGCTAAATTCAACGCAAACCCTGTTGTTATGACTAAATCTATACAGGCTAGGTATGCAAGTCACAAAGTCCCAGAGTTCTCTCCAGCAGAATATCAACCTGCTATAGAAATCCCTATCAATAATGATGTGGGCGTCCGAGATCGTTTGAGAGCTTGGCAAAAGCAGCAGAATGCAGACTCGGAGATTCTCATGTCTTCTGGTTTTCCAGATAGTAAACTCAAGTCCCAGGAAAATCTACTTGCGCAATCTGGAACAAGCGATGGTGAAAATACCTTGTTTCGAGACGATGAGTCTTCTCAGGACGAATTGATGTTAAGAATGGATGCTGAAGATCAGGTTACCGATGCTACCGATGACCAGACCTTCCTTAGAAAAGGAGACTTGGTTGAATTCTTGTGAGTGAACGACTCTAAATTTCGTTACTGAAGATACGTACCGCTCACTTTTCGTAGGACCACTGGCGAACCTATACTGGCCATATTCATTCGGAATTTCGCAGCGCAATCACAGTTCTATACGATGCAAGGCAAATGGGTCCACAGATTGCCCCAGCGCGTCAAATTCAGTATAAGTCGGTTCTCCACATTGGATGCCGTTAATCGAATTCTCCCCTATCTCCCCACGGAGCAGGTTGGAGAAGATATGCTGGATAACCTTCACAACTTGGATATGTCTGTCCCTCGTGAAGCAGGAGCCGACTTAATTGAGAAGATGTTGCGGTTTCACAGAGCCGCTAATTCTACCTTCAGGAAACACGCGGATAGGCTCGATCATGCTTACAAAATAATGGCGCACCCAACGGAGCGTAGATGGCTTTCACTCGAAGAGGCTGCAACAGAACTTCTCCAGATACGAGGAAAATCGACGCTCAATAACGCAATGCTCTGGGCTGTACACAGGGTACTGGTTAAGACTGTAGGTATCAGAATGGGTAACAAAAAGCACCGTCTATCTCCAATATTTGACATACTGCCGCGACGCGATGTTGATGACTTGTCAAGGGTTACAAAATGGTTACGAGATTACCAAGAAGGGATAACAGCCACTGCGATGACAGGTACTTGTCCAAAGGACAACGCAGGGACTGATAATCCGTTCTACAACTTCTTGCCCAAAGCCCGGACATTGATAACAGAGAGTCGGAAAAGACGCCCTGTCACGGAGCTTGGTGCAGTCGGCCCCAGCTCTGTCAAGGTTACTCCCGTCGCGCCTCAGTGGGCGGTTTGGAAGAGCAGTCCTGGCATGCGGTTCACTGGCGGTGAAAAGCAAATTCTGGAGTTTATCAACGTTTGGGTTAAGAACGAAACTTTGACACCTGGTTCAATCCTCACTTCATTCGGACCTATGATAATTCGCGCCACTGGAATGTACAAAGGTTTTGTACTCAAGCAAGATATTGGTGCTGTTTTCCTACAAGAAATGGGTGTGATATCTCCTTGGCAGAATCGTTTGGCGTACAATACGACCTTGAATCTTCCCGGCCACCGGTTGGATACCAAAACCGATCGTCTCTTAATTGATGCAGAGAAATCATCAGACAACTTCGTAATGAAGGATTCCATGCAGAGCCTACGACGAGACTGGGGCGATTTGGAGGTCTTTTGCATCGATGATGCTGATGTCGCTGAAAGGGACGATGGTATCTCTTTGGAAGCTATTAACGGCAAAGACTCTGAGTACTGGATACACATACATGTTGCGAACCCGTCAGCTTTCATCACTCCAGACTCCGGTCTGGCAAGATACGCAGGTCATGTCACCGAGTCTATATATTTCCCTGAGCGGCGATTTCCGATGCTTAACCCAGATGTCGTGGCAAATCATTTCAGTCTTGCAATTAACAAGCCCACAATCACGTTTAGTGCCAAATTAAGAGCCGACGGTGAGATTCTTGAGACAAAAGTGGTGAACGGCATCATTCGCAATGTTCGACATATAACACGAAAAACACTACGGCAATACCTCTCATTTGGCGACACGCCGCTAGCAAAGGAGATCAAGAACATCACCGTAGGACGTGCCAACCTAGGATCGGGGACGATCCCTAAGTCAATCATGAGTCCAACCAAAAATACGGCCGAGACACTGACTTCCTTAAACGAATCGCAAGTAGCAACATTACGTAGACTATGCGAACTGGGTGCAGCAAGACGTCTCAAACGTGAGCAGAATGGCGCCATCAATATCATGACTCAACAAATACCAAGAGTAGAACCGTCCGTCTACTTTCAAGCGGACGGAAAAGCACCGTCTTTGTTGTTTGACAGACACAGCCAGCGAATCGAAGGAGACCCGATCATCTCATTGGATTGCACTGAGTTTGACCCTACCTCATCACCGGGGATTCATTCATCTGAGACACTAGTCCCCGATTGCATGATCCTAGCTGGCGAAATAGCTGCGACGTGGTGTGGTCAACGGAATATTCCTATTGCCTACAGAGGTACCATCCGTAACCCTGAACCTGAAATACCGCCTGAACAGTTCAAGAGAGAAGTTATTAACCCTGCAATCGCAAAGCATGGCTGTGCCCCCTTAGTCGTGAACCTCCGCTACCTCAGCTTGATTGGGACTTCTACTCTATCAACATCTCCCCTCGCACACACCCCCCTAGGCGCTCCTTACTACTGCAAGATCACCTCGCCCCTTCGACGGTATGCCGATCTAATGGCCCACTGGCAAATTGAAGCTGCAATTCGCTATGAAGCAGAAACAGGTCGCACCCTGATCGGCAGCGCAACTCAAGACTCCTACCTCCCATTCCGCTTTCCTGAAGCCGAGGCCGCAATCTCCCACATCTCCCGCCGCGAAAATGTTATTGGCCGTTGCAGCAAAGGTTCAGCGCGCCACTGGTACACACAGCTCTTGTTCAGAGCATTTTATTTCAAGGAAGCCCCCCTTCCAGACACATTCGGAGTCTATGTCTACGGAGCTAACACCAGCAACATAAAACATATGCGCTGGGCGGGGTTGATGAGGGAATATGGCTTCGGTGTTGACCTGGAGGACAATGAGTTGTCGAGAGCTGCAGGGGGCATTGGGGTTGGGGATTGGTGGGAGGCGAAGATTGATAAGATACAATGCCATTCAAGGTACATTGTTCTGTCGCCGCTGAGGCTCATTCAAAAGGCGGATTCTACATGATGAGAGAGAGAAAAAGAGAGAGTCTAAGGAGTGCGGATATTGCAAAAGTAAGAGAAACGAAGACAGTCCTCGATAGACCAATGCTGGGACACAGCACCTGAAAGTCCTCTACTTAGGGTCTATCAACTTATCAAGACTGAAAGCGAAAGAGGCTAAAGTCGTTAAAAGGACGGCTGGTCCAGGCAATTCGCGTGCTACCAAATTCGAGGATCCAAACAGTATAGGATAGTATCTAGAAAGGTGCATAGCCAGGTAGGGACGATAAATCGCACATCCAAGAGCACTAAGCGAAGCTTTAAGACGGTACTAGCACGAAACAAGAGGCGAGTTTGTGATAAGGTGAAGATTTCTACCTTCAATAAGAGAAAGATCGACACCATATGTATACGTACTAGAAAGGACGAGATTGCATGGGAGCATGAAGCTCCTCGAGGAACAGATCATAATGGAAGCTTTGCGCTGGAATATTTTCATGTCATAACTTATATTCAACCCCTGCATTAAACTGCTTCAGTCCTGAATAGCTTCCTTCTCGAGTCTTAGCATGGCATATTCTACACTGCTGGAAGGGTACTGTACAGATACTAACTACCAGAGGTAAGCTTGTCGGGGTTGAATTAGGGACTATGTCTAGCGCATACTGGGCGTTCTGGAAGCAAGCTGAAAGTAACAGAAGACGTTAAGCGGCTGCCGGCTGGAGCCATCTGCTTTAGGGTCGATTCTAGTTTAAGTTTTCAACAACATATTGCAACCTGCTCCCTCGACGATCATGGTACTAAGAACACGATCACTTCATTCGCTTGCTGGGCATCCCTAGGTACCATCCTTCGAGCCAATTGTCTCGATAGACTGGCTGTCCAGTGGCGCTCTGGACTGCACACTGATTTCTAATCAAGGTTGGTTGATATTCGAATCAAGAAACAGGGAGCCGAGCATGAGTGAACAGCCACAATATGGTGGTTGAGTGGCTTCTTGCGCAGAGATGAACAATACTATGACACAAGCAGTGGTGTCGATCGCTGTGCACTTCCTCCAACCCTGGAATTACTGGGAGTCTGGGAGAAGAGACCGAGAGAGAGCCGTTAGATTTTTGGCTCTTATTAGACGCACGCCACCCACATGGGCTAATCATATCGACTTGAAAAAACCTAGTTTCATGGGGTTAGGAAGTAAGGTAGTACTGGCAAAGCACTTATCCAGGCCGTTTAACTAAATAGTTACATATCTCATGCCATTCCTTGGTGTTTATTTCCGTGTTGAGTATCTAATTGAACGTTTTTCCTTCCCTCTGGTGTTTTCATATGACCAAGCCGGCACTTACAGCCTACGCTTTCTACCCTCCATTAGTTTTTCTTACAATGAAAATCTCTATCTCATCTGGCCCGGAGCCTCTGCTCGCGGCATGTTACCCGCTCAGCAGTTCCCAAGTCAATGCTACGGGATGCAACGCGGACAAGTATGTGGCAAGCTTTAGAATGCTTGATTTCCATGTTGCTTTGCGTAATATCTGGAAGAGATGCGCATAACAAGGGGCCATAAGGAAATTCTCCACACAAACAGCTCAACGCGGGCTGTCGAATACGTCCTCCGACACCAATCCAAACGAAGAAGCAGTAACTTCCTCTACTTTCCGAGTTTTCTTCGTTGCCCTTTTCAATGCGCTCCTTTCACCATCCCTGGAATGCCCTTCAGAATGATTGTTTGGGACCGAGAATCATAAGGGAAAGGGCAGTGTACTCGATGATTAACTGGCCCACTCTGCTTCCCTTGTGTTCCTTTCTCCTTTCGTACGGTTCAATAAAGTACTCGTAATGTTGCTTTGGCCGGGCTAAACCAAGGGGTTCTCGGTGGAACTTTAACCAGACATACCTACTTTGACTTGGTCGTTATTCCCAAGCGCTTGCTACCTTTCGAAGGCCATCTCAACATCCTCTTGCAACAAAGCCGGAGGTCACTTCTGATTCCCTCACTCGATAAGTTCGCTGAAAGGCGTCTCGTATCAGCACTAGCGTATTCCGGTTAGGTTGAAACCAACCCTAACGCTGACTGTACGAGTACTGTTTTGGCATTCTGACAAGCCAGCTCTTCTCAGCAATTGATAAGAAGCTTAGTTACTTATTAGATTTATGGCTTTGTGCTGATTCGTACTGTGCCATTTCGAGACATTGATGACATTTGTTTGCTCACTAATAAATGAAATAAAGTCTTATCCTTCTTATATAAGAAATTTGTTTTCCGAGCTTTTCATATTTCCATCTCCCACGAATTCGCGCCTCTCCGTCATTCTTCGAGAAGTGCTAGTTGCTCCCACAAGCCTCCAGTGATCATCGGGTTTTCTCAGATAACCATCTCCAATCCTTAACCCATTCCCACATTACAAACACAAGCAAAAATGGCAGGCATAGTCCTCAAAGGTAACTTCCTCAGTGCAACCCGCTCCTGCCCTTTGGAACCCTACTAACAATCACCTGACACTGTCGCTCAAGCCGCCGGCGGCTCTGGCGGCGCAACCCAGCAAGTCGTCCAGATGGCCGACGCTGCCAGCCACATCATGGACCTCTTCCGCGAGGAGGCCAAGAAGAACAAGGAAGACGCACGAGTTTCGGACAACGAATTTAACATCCGCAAAAACTTCCTCGTCAACGCCGTCAACGCCATCAAAGAAGCCACCATGTCCCAGTACAACATCGTCATCTGCACTGACCAGGAACACGACGACTTCCAAGCCCTAACCGGCCAGATCTTACCCATGGACCTGCTCAACGTGGAGATCTCGGCGGGCAAGTTGGTCAATTTCCAGGTGTATGTGTTTGAGACGGGGCGGTATCTGCGGCGCGGGCGGTGGGAACTGGATTCATGGGGTTGGTGGGGGGAGAGCAAGAAGTTCACGGATATCTTCATGCATGTGCATTTCGAAACGGCGCAGAAGAAACTCGATGCCGATGCTATCAAGAAAGCGACGGATCAAAAAGCGGCAGAGGATAAGACGGCGGCGGATGCGGCGACGGCCGCAAAGACCACGCAGGATAAAGCGGCAGCGCTGGAGGCGACGACCCTGAAGGCGGAGAATGATAAGAAGGCTGCAGATGCGGCGGCGCAGGCTGGGCAACAAGGCGCGGCGGCCACGGCGGGAGATGGGGGCGCTGGAGCAGTGCCGTCAACATCTAGTGGAGTTCCTCCCGTGTCCTCAGGACAGTATCCCAGCGGAAGTGGTGGAGCTCCTAACGCTGGCCAATATGCCCCCGGGTCTGCAGTAGCTGGTGCTGGATCTTTTCCGCGCGGTCTTCCGGCTCCAAACGGTGCGCAAAGCGGTCCGTACGCCCCGAGCAATCCCGCATACTCCAACGGTCCAAACAACTACGGTCAAAATGCTGGCATGCAGTAAGCTAGCTCCTCCTCCACGATCCGTTTTCCTGAGAGAGCGACATGCTAATGAGAAAACCTCAGACAAGGCGCTCAAGACGACCAGTTCAGCAGCGGTGGTGCTCGAGGTTATCAAGCACAGCAGAGCAACACCCCCCCAGCTCCATCATTTACTTCTCGTATGCCCCTTTCCTCCTTTCTCACCCCCTTCTGCCCCATCAATCCTTTTTTCTTCTCCCATCCCATTTCTTTTTTCTCTTGCTTTGGAAGTATCGCTAACCCACTCACCCCCACCGACAGATCTCGCAAGAGCAGCCGCAGGCCCGGCGATGCAGATGCTGATGCCGAGTTTGGGGATGGGGACGGGTGTTACGGGGTAGAGGTGCGGGGGATGAAGGGTGGGCAGGTGGTGGTGGTGGGTTGGGGGCTAGAAAGGAAGGGTGGGAGAGGGTCGGAGGGAGAAAGATTGGACAACGAAATGGGGGGTTGGGGAAGGAAAGGGGAGGGAATCGAGGAACAAGGGGTCGGGGTTGGTGGATAAGGGTTAAGGAGGTAAGAAGGGTGGACGGTAACAGGAGTTGTAGGGCTTGCTGGGGTTGGAGGTTGCTCAACGAGTATCGGATGGACTCGATGGAGTCAAAGGTACTCAGTGCCCAGGATCGTACGATGGAGGTTTATGATCCTTCTTCGTCATACCCTTCTACATGTAGTTCCCCAGCAAGGGGTGTTTATCTGAACCGAAATACATGCAGCAACCGCTTCGCTTACCATACTAATGTTTCTCATGCACACCCATGCTCCCAAGAAATCGAAAAAGAAACCTTCAAACCGGCTACCCCCTCTTCGCCAGTACTGACAAGGAGATAGCCATACCATGCTATCCACGTACCGAACTTTTGTACATCACCCTCTTTCCAAGAGGAAGAACCTCATATTCTAATATTTACAATTGGCCCTCTTTCAGAAGAGCTATCTCTTTCTCTTAACCTTATGTTCCCCACCTCCCTTCCGATTCCTCTTCTTTCTGTTTTTCTCCTCCGGGTCCGTCACAGGTATATCTCGGAGCTCCCATTCCACATGCCGGAGCATGTATTCATCGACATGACCAGGCTCGTTGGCCTCTTCGTCTTGGTCTACCGCAACAACGCCGGGGGTCACGAGACTAGAGTCTGCAGCTTCAAGCGTCGTGGTTCGATCGATATTGGAAGATTCGTTCAAGGCAGAGGGAGGCGCCGGAACTTCCCCTGGAGTCGTTGGCGCAGGGGTTTTTGGCGTCGCGCCACCGCCACTACTGGCGGCTACTTTATCATCAAAGTCCGCTGCATCAGTATTGATGATTTCTTTCTCTGCGATTCTAGCAGCAGCGATATCCTCTGCATCTTCCACTTCGTCAAAGGCTCTGCCTGCACCGCCATCGCCGAAAACACGGTCCATAGCTGCATTAGCATCAACGTCACCATCAAGAGCTTCCTCTCCAATTAGCTCGTCGCCGGGCGCTGGCTTGTTGAAGTATTCTGTTGTAAAGGTACCATCTTGTATGATGATATCGTCCAGGCGACGTTTCTGGTTTGCCTTACGAAGAATATTAGCCTCGATAGTGTATTCACTGACGAGACGGTAAATGGAGACGTCTCTTGTTTGGCCGATTCGGTGGCAACGGTCTTGGCATTGCTTGTCCATTGCTGGATTCCAATCTGAGTCGTAGAAGATGACGGTGTCTGCTCCGGTCAAGTTAATACCCAACCCACCTGACCGCGAGGAGAGGATGAACACGTCAATTCGGCTGTCACTGTTAAATCTTTCCGTCAAAACCTGCCGCTCCTCTATTCTTGTTTGGCCGTCCAATCGCAGATAGCGGTGACCGTGAATGTTAAGGAATTGCTCGAGGATATCGAGGACTTTGGTCATCTGGGTAAAGATGAGAGCACGATGACCTCCTTCCTGAAGCTTGCGGAGCAGTGTATCGAGTCGTTGGAGTTTACCACAATCGTATTGGAGGAGCCGCTTGTCTGGGAAAGCAATAGAGAGACGCATGCGGGCTTCGTGAAAGGCGTCAGGAGTGAATGACTCGTTGGTGGAACGAACCACTTCCACGCCACCCAAGGGCAGAGCCAAGGGCACCATATCGGTCGCAACAACAGCAGGAGTTATACAGGCGAATTTCTGAATGGTCGTCTGCATGGCTTTTGATCGCTGGGGCAATGTTAGTACCATCTCAGCGAAAGCTGGCGACTGTCTCGAGAACCAGTTCGAAAGCTCCACCCTTCGTCCGGGCATTGCGGAGGACGGCAATGATAACAGATCCATTTTCAACCGTTCCATCAAGCTGTAGCTGTATAATGGACGTCTTTGGCTGCGAAGACTCGTCAGGTAGGCGGAATGGCGAAGTTCCTCGAATCTTGATCGCCTAGCAGCGTTTTCCATGCTCGCAAGTGTAGATTTGACAGATGTGCCGTCGAACAGCATGCCTTGGTCTACGCGACCCCATGCCTGGCTTGTCAGCTGCCTCAAAGTGCCAATAGCACCAAGCCTTTGCTTTTGAATGGTATCAAGAGCAGAAAGATGCTCGTTAGCACCTGGGAGCAGATTCACCACGTTCAGATTAACAGTACCGACCGATTCATCTTGAAGCAAACGTCGGCGGACAAGGAGCTCTTTGATCTCGAAGTCTGCAACTGCTGATTTGTTCATCGCGAAAGAAGTGACGATCTGTCGGGTTTCGAAGAGATCGGGATGGTTGCAGACTTTTCGAAGCTGCATCAGGCAATTGATGATTTTCAAGAAATTGCCAGTAGCTAGAGTCTCCCGGGTCTGCGCTCGGGACATGAAGCCGTCGTATAAATATCGCTGACGCTTTGATAATTTACAATACAGCACATATTCTGTTTTTCCTGGCATCTGTTTCTCGACATCTGCTTTTAACCTCCTTAGGAGGTGGGGTCTCAAGACTCGGTGAAGTCTCGCAACGTCGTCCTTCCCCTCTTGATCAATTATCTCCTTGCCCTCCATAATCTGGTCAACCGGTCTCCGAAACCAACTGTTGAACTGTACCAAGTCTCCGAAGCCTTCAAGCTCTGTACTATCGGGAGGCATCAGGAAATATAACAATGACCATAATTCTGTAAGGTTGTTCTGTAATGGTGTCCCTGTCAGAAGTAGTCGGGAATGAGTTCTGAACGTCAACATTGTTTGCCAGCGCTTAGAGCGGAAGTTCTTAATGTTGTGAGCTTCGTCGAGTACCATATAGTGCCATGCCTTTCGCTTAAAGATCTGATTATCCTGTGAAATGAGTTGGTATGAAGTAATCCAAACATTCCATTTATCGTCATCCATCCAGCCTGTGCGTTTCTTCCGTCGCTCCTCTTGTGTCCCATAGTAGGTTAAGACTTTGAAACCTGGTAAAAACTTTTTGAATTCCATTTCCCAATTTAACATGACACTCGTAGGCACTACAATCAGATGAGGACCCCAGACCTCGTGCCGCTCGGCAAGGTGAGCAAGCAATGCTATAGTCTGTATCGTCTTGCCCAGACCCATCTCATCCGCCAGGATCCCATTAGTATTCTCTCGATATAACTTAGCAAGCCAGTCAAGACCAGCATACTGATATTCTCGAAGGGTACCTCGAAGCAGACTTGGTACCGGCGTTATGAGTGCATTAGTTGACACTGGAGTTGCTGGTAATGAGTCTCTATGACTTTGGACCACGGAATCAGAACTTATCAAGTTGGCCAGAGCACATGGTTGAGTTTGCGGGTCTCGAGTGTTTGGAGTGAGGGTGGTTTCCGGATTTTTGGAATGTTCAGGTGGCCTCAACACACCGCTAATATCAAGATCATTCGATGCCTTGTGGGTGCCCAGGTAAGGTTCCTCACTATTGCTGGCGGAAGGCGTTTGAACCTGAGTGGCGTCTGGGATCAATGAGACTTCTTCAACTTCGTCTTCGGACACATCGCCCTTTTCATCAACGATTTCCGGTCTACCATCATTATTCCTCGTCGCATTAGCCGCGTCAGCAAGGTAGTCTATCTTAGGGAAGAAACCGAGTAAGCCTGGGTCTTCTGATGCTGCATCGCTCTCCTCGTCACCATTCTCACTCGATTGCTCGTCACCATCATCGGAGTCATCATCCATGTCAGTACTCTCGTCACTATTATCCATCATAACGTCATCAACTTCCTCTACCACCACGGAAGCCCTAGCTTGTTCGGAGTTTTCGACTTCCATCACGTCCTGAAACTCAGCCGCGGGACTTGTATCAGCGTTCCTGCAGTCTAATTTGATATCGTCAGCTTTCACACCCATCTCTTCCAAGCTCTCCTTATCTGGCTTTGAAGACCGTTCAAGGCCTTCCTGTTGGATTGCGGCATACTTTCGACGAAGCTCTTCATCAGTTAGTCCTTCATCATCGTTGACTGCTTGACCGTCACTCTCCGATTGGCTTGTGGACATGTTTTCCTCGTCCCCACTTTCGTCTTCAGAATCAGATATCTGGGAACCCCTGCTTCGCTCTCCTTCCTCGTCACTATCAACCTCGTCATCACTGTGGATGTCCACAGAAGGGGCCCGCCTTCTTTTGTCCAGCAATTGAGTCGACTGCTCCAACAGTTCATTCAAGGCCTTTCTACCTAGAAGATGTTGCTCCTCTTTCCATCTCTCAAGTCGTCTTTTCTCCACCTCGGCCGTAACGATCCCCCACTTCTGTAAAATATCTGCACGCACTTGCTTGTACCGCTCAAAGTAGAGCTTCTCTAAATCTTCCAACATCTGCTTTTGGGTTTTTGGTTGTTTCCTCAGCCACTCAGCCGCTGCAGCTAAAGCAATCCTCTTCGCGTTTCTTCTGTGCTTGTCTTGTTCTTGCACCATCAATTTGTGGAAGTAAATAGCATGTGCGAGTAAGTGATCTCGATGGGCGTACTGCTGAGGGGGCTCGTCTTGAGGATCCGGTACATAAAGTGAACATCTGCCTTCGCTAAGGACACCTCCGGTCTGCGCAGCCTGGAGGATTCGCTGTCGTAAACGAGCTTCTTTTAAGGCCTCCTCGTCCGTCATCTGTCCAGTACTCTCCGCAGCTCTAGACCCCTCCTGGTCCACCCAGTCTTTGAAAGAAGGGAAACGTCGAGCGAGAAGAACATGTTCCGGATGCTGAATTGTGACAGTGGGCATGCGAACTTTGAGGCTTAGTCTCTGGGGCTTATAATTTGGGCCTGTTATCACGATCTCCTCTTCCACACTATCGTCCTCTTCCGCCGCATGATCTTCATCGCTCTCGTGCCACCCATTTGTTGTCATTCCCTGGGTCTTGTTTCTCGTGGTGGTGCCTGCCGAGGTGCGTCCAGATCTGCGAGTCTGATAGGTGCTTGTGTTGTGCGGCGACTGAGTGGGTGATTTTGGAGGGGATTTTGGGGGTATCCTTTTTTTATGCGAACGTTTGAGGGGAATTGCTGCAGAAGTAGTAACAGCCTGTCTAATAGAGGTACCGTTGTGTTGGCCAGTTTTGGCCGGTGACTTGGTGGAAGTGTTGGCCGGCGATTTGCCAGAAAATTGTGCCCGCTTGCCATTGACCTGACACTGACCTGTTGAGGGTGTTAAGGTTGATGATTTAGAGATAGATGCGCCACCATGTTTACTACCAATGACCTGCGTTTTCTGGATGGCGCCACGCGTCTGACGTTTATCGGCTTGAGGTTGTAAATCGAGAGGGAGGAAGTTTGTCCGGGATGATTTCCTTCGGCCTCCCTCGACAAATGATGTAGGGCCATCCACCGCAATTCTTTTCCAAGGAGGCGAGACAGGTCTGATTGTTGTCGAGGGTTGTGATGTGGCAGAATCTGTAAGCTTCCGCTTCTTTGCAGGAGGTCCATCATTATTATTATCTTCACTTTCGGAGTCTTTGTTCTCGATGATATTTGAAGTAGCAAGAGGGTTTAGGAATGCAGCTTGAGCTTGGCTATCCGTGGGTGTTGCGTTGGTTTGATCAAGCTGATCGTTGTTTTGATGTTCACCGTTGTCAAGCGTGCCGTTTTGCATTTCAGCACGGAATGACGAGAACAGCAATCCCTTACTCGAGGACCCCCAAAGATCCCAGCGAAATTTCACTCAAACCAATTAATTCTGGCATCAATCGAAAGTTTAATTCGAGCCCAGGACGGTGATGAAGTTTGAGCATGTCATCAAGTCTGTAGCGTAAGGAAATCGCGGTCAAAGATGGATTAAAGTGTGCCTGATGGGTTGATTTTTCGAGAAGGATATTGCCGGACGGGGTGCCATAAGCACGCTAAGTGCCGTTATACGCATATCCCATGTACATGTTATCACGCCCAGCCTGGTTAGTGAATCGACATCATTCATCAATCGTTGAACTTAAGTAAGCTACCACCGACGTTGAGACCAGCAGCTTTGTCGCATGACATCGTAGGGATTCTTTTGTTCCAATCCATTGGAACATATAGAACTGAACTGCAGTAGATGCTATCCCGACGCCTCGCAACGGCGCGGCCGTTATCTCACCTCCTCCACAAACCAGTCTCCTCCCGTATGCAAGTAAGATGCCTTACGCAAGCCGATGTGGATGATCCCGACATGGTCTGTCCTCTCCTGTCATCACCAAGCATTCTGGGGGAATCTTTCTGCTAACCACCGATAATCCAGAACGGCGGCTACATCAATCCTCCCCGAATAAAGCGTCAATTTCGTGACCCTTATGGTGACTGGTGGGATAAACAAGAGCGCCGCAACTTCGGTGAGCCAGTCCACGAGGACAATGATATTCTCGGTATCTTCAGTCCATACGAGTACACACATTTCACGCCACAGAAAGCGTTCTTTTTGATGGGGTGTTTCATTGCAACAACGCTGGGACTTTGTGGGGTCGTGAGTATGTATTATCCGGATAGGCCGAGTGTGCCGAGGACGTTTCCTGGGGGCTTAGATAGGGAGTTAGGAGGGGAGGGGGCTGTGTGGGTAAGGGCTGGGCCTGTGCTATTGCAGGGTTATTGAAAGCTAACTGATGTGTAGGCACCGAAGAACTTGGAGGAAACAGACGTCTGAAGAAACAAAGAATCGGAAGCTTAACGGTCTTGGAGAGGCAACCGGCGCACCTTTGTATATATATATTACATGAACATCCAACCCAGTGGGAAGTCGAAAGCCGAAATGATGATATACCATGCTACTCAAATAGATTCCATACACCGATGCTATGCTAATCAGGCCTGTGCTGCGTGCACAAGCAAAACGCCATAAAGCGCACCCGCAGTGTGCGACTGTCAAAGAACGCCATCGACGCCGTGGTCTCCACCGGGGCATAAATCGCTAAAAGACGTATTCGTAAGGCCACAGAAGATCAACGCCTGGGAAGATTCCCCGTCATCCTCCCACCACCCGCCAGAAGGCTCTGTCTTACTATCATCTCGGCCGCTGCGGCCGCTGTCAGTCTCTCTTTCTGCCTGCTTCGATCTTTCAGGTATCTCTCCGCTTCGGGTCGCATCCTGAGTATCCGCAAGATCATGTCATCATTCGGATCGGCCTGTGCTTCCTTCCATTTTTCTTCTTTGGCCTTTTTCATTGTACCCAGGTTTCGGGACAGCATGATACTTTTCGATCGCCGGGTCGATTGCATGGCTAGCAAGCCTGCTGCACCAGCAAAGGCAGGAGATGATAAATTCGCAGGCGCAGAAAGTCTGTGCTTATGCGACTGCTGTCGGGCAGCAGTAGCGGAGGCCATACGCTCCGAGGTACGTATCAAAGCTTCGGTGGATTCAAAGTAAAAAAAATTAAGGTTAGTAATGTCGAAGTATTTGGGCGACTTGAGAACCTCAAGAGGGACGCCATTAGCCTCTCCGGTCTCTTCGTCTATCGCATGGAAGAACTCGAACAGGTACTGAAGCCATTTAAAGACAATATCGACTTCTTGCTGGTTCAGCTGACGTTGCTGCGAAGGTTTGTCGGAGAGCGGGGGAACTAATAGCACTTCCAAGGTGACTAGCACCTCTTTCCAAAGTCTAGTCATGACCATAATCATGGCGGCACTGGTTAGGGTTTTGTTCATGATAGCGAAGTTATCATCAAAGTACGCAAAAAGAGGCTTAAGTGCGTTTGTAATCTCGGCTTCCGTAAGTGCCTGCGTTGCTGGTGACGGTCGGTTCCTATTGAAGTAGCTGGATACCGAAGACATAGATATTCCCTTCGATAGCAAGCTTCGTAAAGCGCGCCGGGAAAGACAGTGATTGATATACGCCGAAAGCTTTTCGAGGTTAGCTTGCATGACTGAAGTACAGGTGAATTAGCTGACCTTATCCGTAATTTTTCTTGTCATATCTCTCTCTGTCCTTTTAAGCGTTCGGAACGCCTTACCGAAGTAGAATTGAATATCATCCCGCTCGCCCTCCATACTTACACGCAGTAGGATTCGGCCCTGAGTATCAAGATCTAGCCAATACTCCCGGGGAAGGAAGTCGTTGAAATGCGAAGGATCCAGCTTAAGAGAAGCCCTGCCAACGCAGTCGTGATCTCCCAAAGCATCCCAATCCCATACAGTGGCAATGATGTTCAAAGGTCCTTGCGTAGTGATGTCAACCGTCTCATCCCATCGGGGGTTGAGATTGCGATAAATAATTCTGGTCTTCGCTAGACGTTTTTGGTACTCATCGCCAAGAACAACGTACGGATCACTAAATCCATTCATATCGCAGGCCTTTAGATCTTCTGCTTCCACTATCTTGATTGTGAAAACGTAGTTAGTCACCTTCCTTTGCCTTTGGGTTATTGGTGGAGCATGACTTTGAATGACAGCGGCGCAGGCGTCAACATTGACCTCGTGCTCCAACTTATCAAGCTGGTGGGCGGCAAAATCAATGTTGTTCAACTTTACAAAAGACTAGATGAAATATGAGCATAGTATTTCTTAGTGCGGGATGGGATAAAGACCTCAGGGAAGAACTGGAAAGGTTCAATTTTATCCTTGTTGTTCCAGGTATCCTTCGCCAGTTGGAGCCACTTTTCCTGCTTCGTTTGGTTCATCACGGCTTCTTGTTCTGGTATCAGTCTGTCCATCTCCTTCGTAAATTTCTGTTCTACAATCTCGCAGTAACGAGAAATGCCAATGCCAACGACTTTGGCGAGCGAAGTCATGAATTTCGCGTACTGAAGATCATCATCCCAGTTCAACTGTACGACTCTGTCAATGGTCTGATTGAAAGAACTAAATATATCGATGATGGAGACGCTGTGTCTCTGATCCTCGTTGGGAATTTGGCTGCTGTTCTCCGTCCGCACGCGAAACTGATCTTGCTTAATAGCTTGATCTACCCATTCCGTAATCGTCAATTCCGTCATGCGAATCCAGCGCCAGACGAAGTCTGCAAGAAGGCCCTCGATGTGAAACGCAAACGCAACACTGTTTGTGGTTGGTTAACATCATATGTTCCTGTGGTTGCAATGTTTATTGACCTACTTCGGAAGGACTTCGCTATGGATCCGTCGAATTTCTACTAATTCACCGTACAATTGGAAGCCATCCTCAACAGGCACTTCGTCACCCCTTTCTTTTGCCAGTTGAAGTATTTGAGCTACTATGTCTCGAGCATCTTCCGCGTAGAGAGGGAGGATAGTCTCCACTAACGCTCTTAGCGGATTCACGCTACAACAAAACCGTTAGCTGGAAGACACAAGCGCCTAAGGATCAAACTTTACCCCATAACCTCAGGATTCTTCTTGTATCGTTTTTGAATTCGTTGAGCTAAAGCGACAACCGCCTTGCCCAACTCAATTACGTGGTAGACTTCCCATGTCTGTTGATCCTGTGGTACATGCTTCTCGAGAAAACCTCGGTACATCTCGTGGGCTTTCTGCTGCAACCCTTCATATATCTGAGCAGTAGACACCTGAAGATCTTCAGGGCTCTTGGAGAAGCCTGGATCATCATGGACGTGGTGTTCGAGAACGTAAAGGATAGGACCTGGATTCGGCGGCTTTTGATCGTAGCAATACTGTAGAATACTGTATAGGTCTCGCATCAAGGCATCATGGAGAGCTGAGAGAATTTGCTGGTTCAAGGCGATGTCTGCTAAAGTCCATTTACTGCGGTCATAAAGTAACGTAGTTATAAAATTGGTGCTCTTTCGATTCTCTGGAAGTGGTTCCTTGATGAAATTGAAAGCAGCATCCAGAGTATCAAGAGTGATCTCTTGATCCATGAACTTCTCACGGACGACATCAAGGAAGAGGATGATTCTGGTAACCATGGTTATCCGCCAGCGAAGGCAGATCTCGTGAAGTAGCTCAGTAGACTGCTTCGAAAAAACCTTAACCGGGGCGGTATCGGCTGTACCCTCTGATGGCAGTAGACTATTATCATTTAGATCGTGACTTAACGCCTGTGAGAGTATGAAGCGGTAATAAGCCCTTGTGTCGGAAGGGATGAACTCGAAGATGTTGTCGTCATCATTGGTGGGTTCCGGGCTTTGACTACCAGAACTGAAGGAACTCATATCCACTGGTTGGTCTATGACGTATGATGAAGTTTCAGAGCCATCTGACTGCCTCGAAGTGTCTGGATATCCTAGATCAGAGTTTTCCGAATTGCTGACCTGGTGATTGAACTGTGGCAAGGTAGTAGAGGATGTGTTTTTGGCCAACTCTGGATTTGATTGCATTATTGTCAGCATCATTTGGGACAAGTCCTGGACTTCTGCCTTTTTCCAAGCCTCGTAGCCTTCTTCCACGTCAAAATCATTACTTCGTAAGGTCTTTCGCGAATTCAGGTTTAGGTACATTTGATAAGTCTTCAGGTCCTGTAATGCAGCTTTTTCAGTCCAAACATTCTTGTATTTATTGATGTCTGACTGGACTTGGGTATTCCTAAGGCCAAATATTCGTCCAACAGTCAGGGCTAGTGGCATATCTTTGACTTCGTAGCTCAGAGGGACTATGACCTCGATAGTTGAGCCTCCAGCACCTCCATTGCGGGACGTTGTAGCGGCTAAATCTTGGTCATGGGCCAATAGCTTGCTCTCCAAGGTCGCGAGACGACTTGTCAACTCTGGCCGATCTCTAACCCAGTCGTGGTCCTTGAGGACCATACTAATCAACCGAATGAACAGGGCGAGATGACGGTCTACCATGAGTTTCCAGGAATCATCGCTCGGCGGTTTCCCCTTTTGTAGCTCTTTGGTCGCATTAGAGAAAAAGATAAGGACTAAGTCCTCAACTCGCCGATCCTTCTCCATTCTTTTCTTGAAGCTCTGCTCGGTAAATGCGTTGAAGAAGGCAGCAAAGGTACGCTTAATTGAAGGATCATTGTATTCAGGCTTTTTCTCCTTCCCCATCAAAACAGTGGTCAAGCGCTTTTCGAGTTCCGACATGAAGCCATGGGGGAACCTTGTGCTCTTGGAATCTCTCAGGATGCTGAAATCCTTGAGCAGATCGTTGACGGAGGTGGACGATCGTTGTATCTGAGCTGGGGGCGCCGGAATATGTTGGGTCCTTCGTGCTCTAGGCTGGAGTAGATAGGCAAGGTAGGCCACTCGAAGGGCGTATAGGTAGGCATCGTTATGGGTGATGATCCGCTTCTGGGAGCGGGAATCGTTGCGAGAGTGGGCCCGATGATTTTGTAGGCTATCGATACGCCTATTGATAATTCTCGACTGCGTGGAAGATGTAGACATAACAGTCGTGAGTGCTCAGTCTGGGGCTTGGCCGCAATTCTCCACGCTCCAGGTTGGAGTTCGGGGTCCACATGGATTCACACTAAGCTATGTGACCTGCACTGTATCCTCAAATCAACCAAATGGAGCATGGACAATTTGAAAAGCGGTGAGTGAATTGCTCGCCCCCGACAGTGGTATTTGACACTACCTAGGTAACCCAGTCATTGAGCATTTGATGTTTCAGGATTAAGGTACATAAACAAGGTACGCGCTAGAGTAAACCCTGAGGCTCCTCCAACGTCATAGCAGCGATCCCTTACCTTAACTCTCGTCCTCCTTCGATAGATAAAACTACCATCGGATGGTCCATCGTTCAACGCCCACTGCTATTTCAAGGAGATTATGATATTCCTAGCATTGGCTTATACGGCTACATCTATCATTAGATCTATTACAGTAAAAGCCATAGATCACAAACGCCAATCGTCGTGCTGAAATAACCACATTTACAGCTTCTCAATTGACAGAGAGATAGCCAGCTTGTTGGTCGCAGCGTGGTCAGACGGCGACCGATGGAATGGCTCCACATGCCCTGCAGTAACATGACCCACTCTCCGCCGTCTTTGTTTTATCATGCGACACTATGATCTTGGTCCTACAAGATACGTATGTGAGCAGCGGTCATGGAATTGGAGGGTACTTTGCTGAGAATGCCACACACCGGCTCTGTTACTCTTTGCTCTATCCAATGTGAAAGTGATCACGATTTGGCAGTACGAGTTGGCTAATGATGAAGCTTTCATCCTCTGTTGCTAATGTTGTCGAAAATGGTTGGAAAGCGGTCACGCGATTCAAGTGCTACTTTATGTCTATCTCAAGGGACCTGGGAACCTCAAAGCTGGACGAAAATCCTATTCTTTCGAGAAACAACAAGTCTAGCTGAAGCTATGTTTTCTACCTCAGCTGTTGGTAATACGGACCAATAAGCAGGATTTAATCCGTGCATTGCACGCGAATGCAGATAGTGTATTCGTCTCATTTTTGCTATTCGCATACCTTTGAAGACGTCTCGTTTTTTTTTTTTGCAGGAACGCACTAGCAAAGTCGACTAACAGTGACAATCGCCGCTCTGCTCGAATGTTGCAGATCGAGATTAAGAACACTGCCCATGCGGCTTCCCTATGTTCAGCACTTACCTAGAGAATACTATCCTAAGAACGGCCGCGAAGGGTACCTACGTGCACAACGGAACGGACGGTACCCCCACCGCACCTAGGTCCTTTGGCTCAACAAACAACAGCGCAGATTTTCCATGAACCTCCAAGGGTTGTAGCACTGGAATACAGCAGACACACATATCTGATAAATCGAACCAGTGAGAAACCAACGTACATGAGCGATTTTGAGAATAGGCTTGCTGAAGTGATCATGGGGGGTCGACTATGGAGTCCTGCTTGTTCTTCTAGACCTTGTGGATTGGGAAGCTTTCAGATGCATCAGTATAGTAAGTCAGCTCACAAATGAAGGCCGATTCGTTTGAGGTTGAGATGGAGGATAACCGAGAAGGACCCTGAATACATATCCAAGCATATGCGACGAAGATTTTCCTCACTTCGACCCACAAAGTTTGCTTTTTTTCCGTCTAGTTCCACATTTGGAGAATCTAATGGAATGAACGACACTGTCATACAAGAGCCTCTGATGTCTGACGATACTTTTTGGATTGGGAGTCCGGCTAATTTAGTGCTCTGATGACCTCATGCTGCCCTTTAGCCCCTTTAGGGTTTTCGATATGGTAGTACACTAATTGATAGTAGTATGGGCCGTCTGGGTAAGTCGGGAGTACGGTATTGCGTAAGAGACATGAATTATTTTTTCTGTTCAGCAAATACATATAGTCTACTCCCTGGAGACCATACATACGCACATCAGTTGCACATAGCAATATATATTTTCTTATATTTCATATAAACAATCGTCGAAATGGGAAGCCAGGGTACCGACTACAAGTTCCAGGGCTGGACTGGCCTTGACCCCAGTGCCGTTGAGGGAAACATGAAATGGCAATCATATGAGCCCAAGACATGACAGGAAACCGATGTTGACATTAGGGTGACCCATTGCGGCATCTGTAGCTCCGGTAGGTAACTCGGACGGATCTGGTTGCGGCATTTGAACGGCTCCCTCTGATTGACATGTTCCAGACATATACACACTCCGTAGTGGATCAATGCCCTCAAATTACCCTTGCTGCGTTGGGTACGTCAGTCAATGCCTCGACTATACGACGTTTGCTGACTCGAAATAGGCATGAGATTGTAGGGACTGTGGTCAGAGTGGGAAGCAAGGCCGAAGGCGGCCTCAAGTAGGTTCGATCTTTTCCCTGTTGGGGACCCTAGCTGATTTTACTAAGGGTCAGAGACCGCGCTGGCGTGGGAGCTCAATCTTCGTCATGCCTGAAGCCCGATTGCGAGGACTGTCAAAGTGGTCTTGAGAGCCACCGTGCCAACATGGTTGGAACGTACAGCTCCAAATACCCAGATGGAAGCGTTTCTTATGGTGGCTACTCAGATTACTGGAGAGGGCCTACGCATCTCGTGTTCAAGATCCCAGACCAGATTTCTTCGAAAGAGGCTGCGACTATGCTGTGTGGTGGTATCACAACTTACTCTCCTCTGAAGAAAAATGGCGCTGGACCTGGCAAAAAGGTTGGTATTGTAGGAATGGAGGACTAGGACACTTCGGTCTTTTGTACGCCAAGGTACGATAACTATTTCCAACACAAACTCTTAGCAATGCTAACACTATGAAAGGCTCTGGGCTGCGACAAGGTTGTGGCTATCAGCCGCACAGGGGGTAAAAAGGCCGATGCTATGCAGGTTTGCGACATAGTATTTCATTCAGTCTCGAATACTTGCTAATCTCTAAAGATGGGAGCGGATGATTTCATCGCCATTAATGAGGACAAAGATTAGGCCCAGCATCATGCCCGGTCGCTCGATCTGATTGTCAGCACTGTCTCCGACTCCAAGATGCATCTAGATAGCTAACTTACGCTCCTACGAAGTAACGGGACATCATCCAAGTGGGAGCTCCAGAGGACAAAATGCCAGCGTTTAGTGCTTTTGCCTTGATTGCGAAGGGAGTCAAGGTCGGAGGTAGCATCATTGGCTCACCACGGGAAATTAGGGGTATGATGGTTCTCTGATTCTCTTCAACTGGGTGTAATTGACACTGTAATCAGGAAATGTTGGATTGAGCGTTAAGAAGAATGTGCATCCTTGGATCCAGAAGCGAACTTGTAGAATTCTCCACAAAGTTAGAGTAATTTTATAGGGCAGTTGGGGTATAGCGTTATATATATAGAATTTCAAACCTGAATAAAGACTTGACCATGTATGATGTCGGTCGCGGGGCTAAGCATGCTGTTTCGGCTTATCGAAGACCGAGGGACCGAAGCTTTTTGTTGCTTCTCACGTCACGCTCCGATGACGGTAGAGAAGATGGCTGTCCTAAGTACGCATAGGCCTTTGTTGGCTCTTGAATTAAATATCTCACACGATCAAAGGTTGCTGATCTATTCAAGGAAAGAATGACTTCTTCACATGGCCTCCTGAATGGGAAAGTTGCAGCTATCACCGGCGGACTAACAGGCATTGGCCGGGCCATTGCCATAGGATTCATTGAGCATGGCTGCAAAGTAGCGATAAACTATCTCGGTGGGACTGGAGAGGCAGAGTTACTCAGAGAGATGGAGAACCAGCTTGAGCCTTATAGGTCCTGCTTCGTAAACGTCGCTGGAGATATATCGAAGCCAGGGTCAGGAAAAGCTTTGGTCGATCGAGCTGTGGAAGAATGGGGTAGACTGGACATATTCGTCAGCAATGCTGGCATATGTCAATTTGCTGAGTTCTTAGAGTAAGTGCACTGTATCCGTTGCTGATCTTCCCAGCTTCGCGGGTTAGTGCTGACAGACGATAGAATAGAACCGGATTTGTACTCCCGCACCGTCCGGACCAATCTTGATGGCTCCTTCTACGCTGTTCAAGCTGCCGCGCGCCAAATGGCAGCGCAAAGTCCGCCTGGCGGCTCCATTATCGGTGTCTCTTCCATCTCCGCTCTTGTGGGTGGAGGCTTGCAGACTCACTACACGCCTACCAAAGCTGGAATATTGAGTCTCATGCAGAGCTGCGCGGTCGCTCTGGGGAAACATGGCATAAGATGCAATGCATTGCTGCCGGGCACAATCAAAACGCAGCTTAACGACGAAGACTTGAACAACAAGGAAAAGAGAAAGTACATGGAGGGAAGGATCCCCCTGGGAAGAACAGGCGTGCCGGAGGATATGGTAGGTCCGGCAGTGTTTCTGGCAGGAGATCTAAGCAGATATGTGGTTAGTGAGGCTCAAGATTGATCTGATAATCAGCCTGCTAATAGTAGTAGACCGGAGCACAGCTGCTCGTTGACGGAGGCCTATTCGTAAATTTACAGTGATTTCCGATTTCTGATGTCGGCCTGGATATCACTGTGGCCCGTTCCTAGGTGGAAGAGTCACATCATGCTTGTTCAATGGCTGTATAAGGCAGCTTCCAATAAGATACTTCCTTTAAGACTAAAAGACAAGTTGTGCTCTAAGAGCACCTAGAGTCTTGGAACCCATCACAAACACCGTAGGGGCTTTCCGTCGTTGCAATTCCTCCGTCTTCAAGCGCCTGCCAGAATTCGAGCACTCACATCGCAAAGTGCTTAAAAGGATTGAATGGTTCTTATTTCTAGCCTTCGAAATTTCTATTTACGTCTCCTAAGCGAAGTTCTTCCGTTTGAACACGGCACTGGGATCCGTCACGCTCAATGCGCAGATGTTGTAAGCTCTTGCAGCGTTGTCTCCAAAAAGACTATCTCGATCTCTGCCTTCGAGTCTTATGTCGGCAAATTGCTTTACTATCCACCACCACTACGATAATCTCGAAGTTAGCAATTCCTTGTTGAAAGGAAACCGTCTGTGGGTTCGGAATAGGAGCAACTAGGTTCGAAAACAAACTTACGTTCATCCACGCAACGCTGTTCCCACCGCCTCCCATATTGCACACGGGCCAATCACTCCCGAACATAATGCGACTTGCTCCGAAATCTGAAAGCACTCTGTCCAGCCAGTCCATCATCCAGCTGTAAGTTTGTCTCATTAAATCCGCTCTTGTCCAGAAGTCTAGTTGTTCTTGCTGAGGGGAAAGTGGTCGTATTTCAGAGAAGCCACCAGAGATTTTCATATATGTCTTCGAAAATAGAGCGAGCTCACGTATTCGCGTTTCCCAAGTACGGAAACTTGGATCGAAGGTCGGGCTACCCATCGGTTGGTCAGATTCGCCTGAACATCTCAAGTTCGGCTTGCACATGTGATCTAGATGAACATTAATTGCTTCCCACTCAAGGTCAGAGAGGATTATCTTCTACTAATGATCACGGTGACCTTCTTCTCCTCTAGTACCCCCTCATGTGCTTTACGAATCATTTCCACTGCCTCATCAAGCTGCCAGTCGCCACCGCTTCTCTGGTCGACGCCCAAATCAAAGGTATAACCGTGTTCTCCAAGCCACCGAAGAGAGTCAATGAAATTAGGCTGCGTCATAGTTCCCTTGGGCTTATCCTGGACGAGATACCGGAAGCCCTTGACAAGGTCCTTATAAGAACCAGCTCGCGTCTTTACCTTTTCAGCATATCTACACAAAGCTTCCGAACCGAGTGGTATTGGAGCCCATAAAACAATTGCAAGGCAATGCTGTGCATGTTCCGGGTTATGACCTTCTCCTAACCTTGGTATTCCTGCAGCCACGCGCGAGATCCAGTCTAATTCACGGAGAGGTTGCTCCCATCCCTCGTCGGAGTTCAAGTGGCTCTTTCTGTCAGTCTCGATGAAAACGAAACCACGAAATTTAGGTGCATGTTCAAGTGCTGAGAGGTATTCGTCAACTGAATACTGTCCATTCAAAGGGTGCCCATCTTTGCACCATGCCAGTGTTCCGATCTCCGATGACGGATACAGATGGATGTGAGAGTCAACGAGGCCTTCATAAGCCATGCTCAGGTCTGAACTACAAAGTCAGTGTTTCGACACAAGATACAGCACAGAACTGAGTTAGCAATGACCCTTACGTGACTCTGCCAAGGGCAGTTAGGCTACCTATAGCTTTTTCAAACAAAGACACAGGGAAAGTCGGCACCGTATAGAGCCTGCTGTCGACCGCACTTCTACAGTCATGAGCAGCGCCTTTCCAGGCTTTGTTAATCAGCTCGGTACACAATTATCTGCCTCATTGGCCGCCTACTACGATGGAAAGAGCCTCTTAACTTGAACAACGAAGCAACTTCTTACGGAAGTCTTCTAATTAGCATATTCCGCGGTATCTTCTTCCTCGCTCTGAGCTACGGCGGCTGCCCGAAAGCGAGAAGTGGAAACGCACGTCATGGTCGGCATCTCGGTGCATCTGTTGATCATCTCCAGGGTCCATCTCCCCACTAAAGGTCTGATGGCATTTACATAGAGGACGATGCAAAGGATACAACGCCCTCATAGTTTCACGTTCACCTTCCCTTTCTACCAGGCATATACAATGGCAAATCCTCCACCCTCGGGCGTATACGCCCCAGTTGTTACATTTTTCGTTCCCAAATCAGCCTCCAATTACTCCGCTAATGTCCCACCTCTCGATCTCGAAACTCAAGCAAAACACTCCATCCACCTCGCAAAATGCGGTCTCCGCGGTCTAGTAGTCCTCGGTTCAACCGGCGAAGCAGTCGCAATCGACAATGCCGAACGGATCACCCTTCTCAAACATATTCGCCAAGAACTCGAGAAAGCTGGCTATCATGATTACCCTCTCATCGCCGGAACAGCCACCCAAAGCATCGAAGACACCCTCATACAACTTCGCGATGCGAAGGACTGTGGTTGCCAATGGGGCCTTGTCCTCGCGCCAGGCTATTTTGCCCCAGCCGTCACACAAGAAGGCCTCATAGCCTGGTATACAGCAATCGCTGACCGCTCTCCCATACCTATCATGATGTAAGAAAATTTCTTTCCGATCCCGAAGACAGTCTGTTGGATTACCAAAACTCAACGTACATTAAGCTACCACTACCCCGCCGTCTCCAACAATATATCTATCTGCCCCTCAACCTTTGCTACGCTTTCCTCCCACCGCAACATCGTTGGCTGCAAACTCTCACACAACGATATCTCTTCACACGCCCAGATTGCCTCATCCCCTTCCATCGACCACAAGCATTTCGCGGTTTTTACGGGCCTAGGCCAACAACTTCTCCCTGCCCTCGCGGTTGGCTGTGCAGGCACGATTGATGGTTTGGCAAATATATTTCCTAGGGTAGTTGTGAGGTTGTATAAAGCTGCAAAAAAAGGAGACTACGAATCTGCCAGAAGAATACAGGAAATTGTATGCAGAGGCGAAGAACTAGTAGTAGGATGCGGCGTCGTGGGTATCAAAGAAGGTGTGAGCCGCGTATTAGGCATGGGGGATCAAGATGGCACCAGGCTGCCAATGAAAGGTGGCCTGCCCGACGGTGGATGGGCGAAGTTCGAGGGCGTCGTGGCGGAGTTGGAGAAGCTGGAGAAGGATTCATCATGACCAAGAGAATCAAATTTGGAAACGTTCCGGGCCTCGTTGCTAAATATGGTCTCTACACCCACCGCATGGCTGTCAACAACTCCGGCATCCGGCTTCTCAAGAGGGTACCTAATCGTTGAAAGAGAAACTAATATATCGCATGCAGCATATATACCTAGCGGCATAAAGCGGTCTTTGAGGGATATCAAGTCTAGACTTCTGCTCTCTCACGCTGAATTAACGGGAAGGAACAAAACTTGTGGACCAGTATATTTCGATACTACGCTAATCACGGACATTGGCGAAAATAACCCAACAGACGCTCAAATACATCTAAAATCCCCCCTGTTCCCCATCCAGCATATCTCAAAACCTTCTTCTCCACTACCAAAGATATAGCTATCATCATGCATATCGGATACTGTCTTCAACCCGCAGACATCAACTGGCTATACGCTCCTATATCTCATACCCTTTCTTTACTACCTCTCTACACACATTCCTTTCTACCCATCTATCATGGTTCCTCCACCATCGAACCACCCCATACTGACAACGGCAGACAGGGTCACATGAACAATGTTACTTATGCTATAGTCAAGAGTATAGCAGTCGTCCAATCATAGAAAAGATACACTGTCGATAATCTTTAACCATGCTTGCTCCAACCGTTGGGAAATATTAGTAGAACAAGCTTGAGAAACGAAACGACTCACACCTCTGAAATCACCGTATTGCTTTCCAGCCCTTTCTCCCCCCCCCTTTCCAAAACCGACTCATGTATAAATCACAAACTGTCTGCCTTGAAAGAATATCCAGGACAGCCAAATACGTTGCCGAGCTTCTCTTCTACCAGTCAGCCCGCCCGTATCCTAGAGCTTGAGAGCGTCGGAGCTCCTGCTGCTACTTCATTGAAAACGCTTCTTGCTCTTCACCAACGCCTCCAAAGAGAGCCTCATGCGACGAAAAATTCGGGCAAAGATTAATGGCAGTCGACAGCGATGTCCCGTCTTCTAATCGCAGCATTCTTTTCTTTTTCGGAACATCACTGATTAATCAACATCTACCATACCCGAGGGCCAAGCGCATCACAGTAAGCGTTTTTAAATATCTAGAACGAACAAAATGCGTGTAAGGTCTGCAGAAATTATTCAAAGCATACATGCCTATCTTCTTCCACCTTCAGAGATGACCAGTGTTTCAAGACCGGAATTTAGACAGACCGGACTCTTGTTAATATTTCCATTCCCGTACAACCCCTATTTATCATTCGTGAAAGCGCTATCTGCACCACAAAATTGCTATAAGCAACTCTTAGGTAGCTAGCCCACGGATCCATGGATCCCCTATATCTTTTAAGAAGTCCTTTGCAAATTCCATTTGCCAGTGCAATACATCAAGCATGCATCCAGCCCCATGTATCATTCTAAAATTAACCCGCTTATTCTGCGTGGACTTTCGAAGGAAAGCGCACCACGCTCGTATATCCATCCCCAATTTTACCATTTCATCCCAACAAATCATCCAACCCACCATTCTGCCCGGTTGCCTGAGCCGGCCGCTGAGCCTGACTTGTACTACCCGCAGCAGCTCCCCAAATCCCTGCACTAGCTTTCTCCTTCGCCATGCTTGCCAAATTCGGGCCATGCTGGCCTGGCGTATTCGTCTTCTTAATCCCGGCTCCGGCGCTGGCTTGTGACCACAAGCTCCCGAACACATCTTGTCCATTTGCCGGCTTCGCTGCAGCGGGTTTGCCGCCACCAAAGGAAGTGCTGGACGGTAGAGAAGGTTTCGATTGTCCACCCATGCCCATGGAGGAGGGCTGGGACGCGGGTGTGGGCGCAATAGGGACGGAGGTGAAGTAATTTGGCTGGGCCGGTTGATAGTTCGTTGGTCTTGCGGCTTGAGGCTGTGGTTGTGTCATCGGAGGCGGGAGGGATAAGGCGCTTGCTGGCAGTGGAGCAGATTTCGTGCTGCTCATGCTTGGGGCTGGGGAAATGGAATTGAAGCCGACAAGATCATTGAAATTGGCGCCCTGGGACGCAGGAACGGGTTTGGGGGCGGCATATTGGGCGCTTTGTGCTAGAGATGTGGCTGATAGTGGGGGCGGTAGGTTTGAGATTGAGGGTTTCGAGGGGGCGGAGGATTGTGTGGTGGGAGTTGCGGATTGGAAATCGTCAAAATCGTCGTCGTCTGCGCCGCCGAATGAGGCACCACCAAGTATATCATCCATAGGATTTGAGACAGCCTTCTTACCGTTGGTCGTGAAGGGTTTTGGTGGTGTTTCGGGTGGGATATCGTCATCGTCAAATCCAAGAATGTCGATTTCTGGTTCTTTCTTTTTGGGCGGTTCTGCTTTCTTTGGTTCTCGTCTAACGGCCGTCGAAGAGGTGTCCGCTTTCCGACGTCCCGAAGAAGCTACTGCACCTTCGTCGAACTCATCGTACTCTTCAAATCGATCTCTCCTGCTGCTCGAATCCTGGAAGCCGGATGTGTTCCCTCCGTAACCACCGCCATCGCCATACACTCCACCACTGTAGGCTCCGTAGCTGCCCTGGTCTTCGCTACCAAAGCCTCCGTATCGACTGCCACTGGAAAGACCTCCGCTCATAGCTCCGCCCTCCACACCTCCAAACTTGTTGCGGTTGTTTCTCGCTTTCTTACGTTCAGCTCGGATCCGATCAACATCGCCTAGAAGCTCGGAGAGTTCTTTAGATCGGTTCCGTACATTGACACCCTGATCCTTGCCATTTTGGTCAATAAAGTGAAATTGGCGAAGCATTTTTATGAGTGACAGGTGTGAACGTGCATCGTCGATGACACGCTCAGAACCATTCTTGATCAGGAATTCTAGAAGTTGCAGACCCTGCAAGTCCTGTGAGCAATCTTCAGGTATATAAAACTGAGCAAGATACTTGCGGACCTTGTAAATCTGTCTCCACTCTTCGGCCGCTTTTTCTGTAAACCGCTTGTAGATCATGGGCATTATTTCGCTAAGTAATTGACTACATAGCCGGGTGAGCCAATGCCAGTAGTTTGATAGTGGTCTTCCATACTAGCTGTGGGTAGCATTGGCAATCTCCTGCATGAGTGTCGAGGATGACCCCCATGGTTCGTTGTTGGTTGCTTCTCGGACCTTGTGGCATTCGTCAGTCCAGTACCTAGATTCATCTGAAGCCCGTCTACCTTCGCCTCCATCTCGGTGTAGTTCATTACAGCTAGATGTTCCTCAGTTAGCTTAGGAACAGGCAATTGAGTTGTTGTGTTGCTTTACCATTCTGAACCTTTCGTACGCCGGCTTTAAGGTCGTAGAGAGACAGGTTTGTGACCTGCTCCTTGATGCTTGCGAGATCCATTGCGAGGTGCCAGAAGATAATGAGTTGCGAATTGAAGCTCGAAGCTGACAAAGTAACAGTTGTACTGTACAAGCCAAATGGCTCCGGGTCGTTCATTGTGCAGAAGCGGCCCGCGAAGCGCTAGCCTGAATAATCGGCAGCTGGTGCAGTGAAGCTCGACTATCATGAAATAGTAACGGTAAAGCACCAGATTCAAAGCATTATTATCCATAATTACTGAGGTTATATACGTTTGTTATGTAGAATATTTGCGTTTCGGCCGTTTATATATAACAATATCAAGTGGGAGGTATCTCAACCTTCCCTTGATTGATTGAGGAGAGACTCATAAATGCAAAGGACATGCGCCAATGGTATCTAAAATCATGCTCTCCTACCATCGTAAGCTCCATATATGTGCGTATAGTGTCACGTCCTAAACCATTTACCACCAATTTGTCATACCATTGGGCCCCGGGCCCCTAACGATTCCCTGGCCATCTTCGACCTCCATATCAAAGTTCTTAACCATGTCATCCCACCCTGCCCAATTCAGAGACTCATCCGCGTTGAGAACATCCGGTGGAAAAGCCGAATCATCGTAAATCCACTGGTTCATAGAATCAGTGCATTGCACTTGCTGCATCGGTATGAATGGCTGTGATCCGTTAGGGCCAGGCAGAGGCTGTTGGATGCTGGTATCCACAAGTATTGAAGATGGTGTGATATTGAGGAAATCGATAGATAAATCCGAGATCCCCATGGGCTCCATAGCGGCGTTCATCGACGGGTTTATAGGCCCAAGGGAACCGTCTAGTGGGTATTGTGCTTCTTTCTCTAGCTCTTTGTCCCTAGCAGCTCGAGCTCTTGCCTTGAGTTTTCGCAATGGCTTCCATAGCATCCCTCTCTTACTGGCCAGCATAAGATCACTCCACTCATCAAAGACGCTCTCAATGACCTCCCAGCCATGCTCAGCTTCAGGACCTTTGGTGCGAGTGCAGAGCTGGGAAAGGATAAATGCTACCGCATGCCACTGGACGTAAGTTCGGAAAAGCCATCCCCACTTGAGCGTACTCTTCTCGGTTTCCAGCAAACGAGAGAATTTGACAACTTCGACAGAAGTCATGAATAGCCGGTCTTGAGTTTCCCGCGGCAGGCCTGCACCGCCATCTTCTCGTTTCAGAGGATGGTGAACAATCAGCCACATTTTCGCCATCACCAGTCTGGCTACCGTCGCAGCGACCCAATGCAGAGGCACGTTCATATCACAATACTTCAAGTAGTGGTTCTCCAGATACTGATGCAACTCTTCAATAAGATGCTCCTTATCTTCGAGGGTAAGACCGGCATTTCGCTTCTGACATGGGCCAGCTACTGGCGTATAGCTGAAACGTCGCACCGTGGTGCTCACTGTGAAGCGGATGAGGTCAAATGTCATTTCCGACCAACCCTCGCGTTCCTTCGGAGTTTCTTTCGAACTGGAACCAATATCGTCGTCGTTAATATTCAGAGGAAGGCGAGTATCAAATGTCTCTTCGCTGATGGAAGGGTCTGAACCGTGGTCTTCAGCCGCGCGCACATCGAGTGTGCAAATCTGCCACCACAGTCGTCTGCGCATTTCTGTTTGGAAGGGTGAGATACCAAATTTCGCCCCATCACGATGAATGCCCAGCGCTTGAGCAAGGCGGATGAGAAGCCCTGTGAGGGTCCAAACATAGCGGCTGTCATCGTAGCGGCGAACGCAGTTCAGGAAAAGGGCAAACGATTGTAGGACCACTAGTTCTTGGGTGCTCAAGAAGCTAGCTCGGGCTAGTGCTTGCTCAAAAGCAAATCGATACTTCTTCAGGCCAGCTTGCTTTTCGAAAACGAAAAGGGTCATGCATTCTTCCGCCGATAACGAGGTCACCACCGCAAAATAAATGGCAAACATCATAACTTCCAGCGGCTTACTGACATGATCCAGATCCTGGGAGGCTTCGAGGATTGTCTCCTCAGCACAAGGCCTGTGGAAAATCTTAATTAAGGGATCAACGTTTTCCTTGTAGATCTCCCAATACATAGGTATTTGTTCCAACGAGGGGTGACATTCGCGAAGTGAACGAACTGATGAGTTGAAGCTAAAGATGAATCCCTGAGTATTCGTCGATGCCGTGGAGGTTGAGGCGGGCGAAGGGTAGTCATCTTCATCATCAGTAGGATCGTCAAGGATGTCACGCATTTCGGCAACCTGTCCACATTAGTCTTGTCAGCAGGTTTTCTTCGGCTTTAGATCGGGGTTATAGCTATGAATGTTACAGAAAAGCCCATGAGATATTTTTCTGTTATCCTTCAAACCGATAAGACTCGTCTCAAGACTGGTCCTGTTGCTGCCCAATTTCCTAGGAGTGTCCGCAGATAACAGTGTGGAACGACATAGCATACACTAAATGTACAACTCACCTCCTCGCTCAAGCTATTCCAAAACTTATTGCTCACGTACCGACTTCTCCCCTCATCCACAACCAGCCGTCCGAACTCCTTAACCATGCCACCATGGTCCGTATTCTCTGGGCCTGGAACAGAACGAAACAGCCCACAATTCTTCAGAGTGTTCGATTTAGCTTCGTCGACCGCAGGCTTGGTAGGTTCCTCTGACGGCTGCGCGATCTCGATCACCTCCCCTTCCTCATCAATCCCTTTTCCCAAATTCTGAACCACGCCCTCTAGCCTCCGAAGTCTTGCAAGAAGCTCTGCGTCCGGCGGTTTTCTGCTGCGTCGAGGGGCTCTGCCTGGACCTGGGAATATACACTCCACGCCCGCCTTACTACAGTTCGAGCAGGGATGCCTCTTGTCACATCGAACCTTTCTCTTCCTGCACGTAGTACAAGATCTTGAGTTCAGTGGCGATGATGAGACACCGTTTGCTAGCGGAGAGGTACTGCTGTGGTAGGTTGTCGGTGCCGTAGGAGAAAGACCGTTGGCATTGATTTTGGGAAGGTATGTGAGCGGTGCTGCGAAAGTGGCATCGTTGGGGCTTGTTGGGTAATCGTCGTTGAGCTGTGACATTGTTCGAAGAATCGGCGTGAACAAGCGGGACTTCGCGCGGGCTTGTCCTTCTATGCTGGTGTCTAACTTGAAGGACTCGGATTGCAGTTCAAATCATAGGACTTCTTCCACTCCTTTCCGGACAACGTTAGTGAGATATGTTGGGTTCGTCGACAGTGTTGTAGAATATTGGAAGCTTTTGGAGCCAATGATATCCGTAGATCTGTGGAGCACGAGGCCTTCTAAGCGGCGGCACGGGAGGTGCTGTTTGACTATATCTACAACGATAATGTGTATGCCCACCCTTATGCGTGTGTTGAAATACAGACTACTATGGTACGGAGTTACAAACTGCAGGCGCACACACACGCACCCACACCATTGAGTAACGTAACTTGAGTCGAAGAACAAGTTCGTAGGCTGTAGCACCATATGTAATGAAAGCGGTTCGTCACAAACGCGATGTCCATGGCAGCTTTGATAGTACGTAGTACTTCCTCTTTATTTATCCTACTTTAATGTCTCGCTCCAGCCGCAAGCCCCTGTGACCAAGTGTACGCGGCAAAATGCCTGAGATATAAATACTAGAGGCGTACGTCCAGAGACGAATGGCCAACGCCCTTGACAATGCAGCTTCCAAGATCCACGCCGTGCAATATGCAATGATTGAGTCCGAGAATTACTGAGATTGGTTTGATGGTGGAAGGTGAGGTAAGATGGCTGGCTGTGGATCAAAAGCGTCTCGCCAGCTTTGCAGGTATCTCTTTGGGGCCAGGACGGAAGGCTTGGTATCGAGGGGGTTTTCTAGTCACACAAATACACGTCAGCCTTCTGTTGTTGACCAAGAATAACTCTGCTACGGTATGGTGAGAGGAATGGGTCGCGGGTGTGTCATAGGACCAGTCTACTTACTTAAGACGCTCCCACTCCATGGTGGTGGTATTGAATTGGTGACTGTAATTATTTAGCGCGTTCCACGAAGACCAGGTGAGCCAGCTACTGACCCTTGGTGTTTTGTCCTTACGAGTGCCGCTCTCCCGTATTCTTCTTCCAGTAACCATGCATAGTTGTAAGGTATCTTCACTGGCCGATCCTCGAATATGCTATCTCGCAAGGGAAAGACGTCGTTGGTCTAGATGACTATGAGTTCAGTGATCTGTGTTGCATCTTGTCTGTGCGAGTCATAGAATACGCACCTCATAATGGTGCTTGTCCTTGCAAGCCAGTAAACCTGGGTCGCCTTTCTTCGGCCTGACAGTCGTAACATCAATGAATACCCCCGTTATTGTATCAATCCACCGGCCATCGATCATGTTCAAGCGATCTGCCGTTGAACCGTTGATGTAGTTTGGGTTTATCTCTATCATGTACTTCCTTCCCTGTGGCACCTCAGGCGTAACATACTTGTGGATAGTCATGTTGTAGTAGCTAGCAAGAAAATGGATTGTCGATTCCGAAACCTGAACATCGATGTCGGAGTCCCATGGTAGTATCTGGGTATTCTCAGTAAAGGCGAAGTTGTTCCTAATGATTACCGGCTTACTTTTCGATTCCACCACCAACCCATCAGCGTCCCGTGCATTATCCACGTTTCGGCCCCAAGATCTATCATTGTTGAGAGATATGATTGCATGAGCATTGTAAGATTCGTCCTAAGTTCCTCGTATGGCAGTTCATGGTCGGTAAATCTGTAATGAACATTGAGTCTAAGTCTTCCGAACGACGGAAATGCTGAACTGACCGACCATCATAGTGCGGGTGAAAGCTGCAACAAGTATTTCAGCGTCAACTCCGTTGTCGATATCAAGTGCTAGGACTCACGTTGATTCATCTAATAACCCGTTAATGATGTGAGTCCTTGAGAAAAAAGAAGTGTTGGTACTGACGCCAGTACTTGCCCGGAGGATCTCCAGCTCTTCCACTCGAATCTTCTTTCATCAAGACCCTCACACTCTCAAAGTCTGCATCTCCACATACCGGAGCGCACTGCAACACCAGTGCGATGAGAGAAGGGGCTAGCGAAAGCCAATTGCGCAATTCAAGGAGCATTGGAGCTCGATACTATCCCTACAGCCGTAGCATCCTAGATAGTATCTAATCAAAGTTCCGAGAGCGCCTGGCTCATCCAGAAGATGAAGTCTTGTGGCTGTGGCAAGAGAGTCAATGGCCCTCAGCCCCTGATGTAGTTGTATGAAGGTCCAACGTCCAGCAGTCCTTCACTAAGAGAGAAGCATGGCAGCAGCTACTTACTCGTTATTACTCCGTATTTGCCCCCATTTCACGCAAACTGCCAAGCTGTGCATCATATCCCGAGCGCTAGTACATAAAAGGCTAAAGCATACTATAGCCTAATCAGTACTAATGCGTGATCAGTAAGGTAAGGTAACCTTCCACCTTTCCTACAGCAGAAGAAGAATGACAGAAGCTCATCGATGAGACTACCTCAGAATTCGCGAAACGTGACGCGCAAACAAGGGACCATCGTCCGGACACTCATATCGACGGCTTCAATGTGCTACCTCTCTCTACGGCCTCACCTACCTCTCGTGATCTTCCTCCACCTCCCCTTTGATCGTCACCAGTTTGATGAGAGCAAAGCTTAAAGTCGAGATTCACTCTAACCGCCTCTGTCATTATGAAGATCCCTTTCACTGTTGGGGTAACAATGATTGGAGCGGATAATCCACGGTTGCGTAGATGTTATGTATTGGTGACAGCAACCATAACTTACTGCCGCCGAAGAAGTACCTTGTGCGAATTGATCTTGATGTCTTATCCGTGTACCTGCATTGATAGTCTTGGTACTTGTGTCCAAGGGAGCAGCGGGATGAACATCCCACCCTATCATCTCTCTTGTTAAAGCTCAGGGCAGTTTCTGGCTTGTAGCTCAATGATTACGGGGTATTAATATTTAGCGAGGAGGAATTGAGTGCCTTGTCATGTTAGTAGTGTTTCATTGATGGAGGCTCATTTCCATGTTCTTCTCTTCCAAGATTCGCTGGCTGTAATCTGTCGTTGCTTTTTTTGTTTCTCATCCGGCCATGATTTCATTCACTCCAGTCTTCTACACAAGTCTGTTTCTTTGCGGACTCTTCGCTCAGGTCGGAGCCTATCTCATCGACGCATCATGCAGACATTATTATGACCAATCGCTGAGATTCATGTCCGTGAACAGAACCGACATGATCACAGCTGCAATGCAAGAGGCACACAGCATGATGCTTCTCGCTTCTTCCACAGTCTTGGATAATGTCGTCGGGATTCCGGAGAATTCGAGGTCGCAGCTCTTTGAACATGCTAGTCATGGGGATCAAGAACACATCGCAGGTCAGTAACCGAATGCTCTAATGGATCGACTGACATTGCGGTTCAAATCAGCGAGATACCGAGAGACTGCCAATTCCGTAAAGTGGGGTTTGATCGACATGCCTCATCCGGATCATATTAATGTGTACTGTGGCGATGCAATCTTCGTCCCCATACCTAGAAAATCACCCTATGCTTGGATAAACACGCACACAGGTGTTGTAGTTGAAGCCTCGCGTCATGAAGGTGGTCTCAATCCAAGGATGTGTGGAGACGCCGTGTCTATGACACTGACCAGCCCGTTAATGCCCGGTGTATATCACATCACTCGCCGGATGAAGTACCTTGTGCTCTGCGATCCAGCCTTGACCAGGGGTAATTCACCAGATGCGACAGAGAGTCAGCCTACGGTTGCAGCCGTAAAGGCCTTGCCCGGCCGGGATGGATTTCATGAAATGAAACGGATTGACAACGTCGCATATGCAACTTGTCTCTCATTCGTCTTACTTCATGCGCTTCTGACTTTAGGTCAAGATAAATTTGCCTGTCAGTGAGTGTCACGAAGCTGTTGATGTTCTTTCAACAACTGACAATTTCACAGTTGACCACGCCGTCAATACACCCGTCGGCTGGGACGAGGTGAAGGGCCTGCCGATTGTTGACGCGAAGAAGAACGTCGACAGTTACGCCTTTTACGCTCTGTGTATGTTTCACTCGTGTATCTGCCTGGCATCGCTAACAAGCCACCTTAGCCCAGCAAATTATGGCCGTCTCTATCCCTGGGCCTATAGAATGGTTCGTCCTCAGTGGCTACTTGATCTCTGTCTCCAGGGCCTGCGCCATCGCAAAATGTCTGTATCCTTTATTCTGGGCACAACTTTATCCAAACGTTCGAGGATTCTAGAGACGTCTCTTCCTCCACCCTCTACTCCCTACCTCTCCATCCAGGAAGACTTGCAACCTCAACGAATCTCAAGTGTGTCGTTTGTATATGTAAGGACTAGCGTCTAAATCATGGCAATCAATGGTTACCTACACTCTCAGCAATATATTTGATCGAGGCATCACCCTAGTCCGAGTGTCGGTATCAAATTGTCGTCGCAGACCAAATCTGACCAACCACCCACCACCAGAAAGATACATCAACCTCCAAGTAGAAAATTCCGAAAAAACCCCACCATAGTGTACTATCCCAAAACAGTCTCAAGCATTGAGCTTCAATATTTTCATGAGGTCATCATAAGGTAGTGGATGAATAGATGTGGGGGTTAATAGAATCAAGGCTATTGATGAACACCTCGACGCAAACTGTTCCGTGGCCTCCGAGAACGAAGAAACATCCAGGTCGCCCTGACGCTAGTTTCGCACCGGAAACAAAGCTTGTTTTCATACCATCGCCATCGCCATGCGAGGTCCCGTTCGCGCATGTTTCTCGGAAAAGCCCCTAGCCTGCGGAGTGGTCGGCCTGACAGCCGGACCAATCAAGTTATTCCATAGGGCTGACAGCTCGTTATTAGGTAGAATATTGACAAGTTGTGTGGCCAGCCACGGTGCCAGAAAAGACCAAAAAGATGCATTCAAGTAGCTAATTGGTATTAAGTAAGGCATCTATGTGTACGTGTTATCGAAACCGGTCATACAAAGACACACCACGCTGAACCCATCATTTGCGAACTCATCCAACCTGACGTTCCTGCCCGAAAAGAAGTGCATTACAAAAATCCAGGCAGCGCATTCACCGCAAAGTCTATCTTTACATATAAGCAGCAAGCGTTGCTCAATGCTCCAGCAGCCTCAAACTCCCTTGCACAACCACATTCTCCAACACGGACCCGGGAGGAACATCGATGGTGCTTCCCTCCGTAGCCACAATGATGACGGTCCCCTTCATCACCACACCCCGTCCGAGATTGACGGCTCCCGTGATGGTCAAGTGGTCCAGCTCGAGGATCTTCGGGATGCTGGCAATACGCTTCTGGAAGTCGCTGACCTTTTTGAAGTCGTTGCCGAGCTTGATCAAGGGCGCGGGGCCGAACCGGTCTTGGTGCATCACGAGCTGACCGTGCTGCAGACTGTAAAGGTCTGATTTGACAAGCATAAGGTCGGAGCACGTCTTGACAGGCAAGAAGCGTCTGCGGGGGACGTTGACACCGTGTGCGTTTTTGAAGTGGCGAATCGCCGCACCAACAGCGGTCTCAAGCTGGATGATGGAGACGTCGGACTCTCCTTTCTTGTCGGCCGGGATCGACTTGCTGTTCGGGATTATCTCCATCGCAAGCTCATTGTCTTCCACAACCCTTTTGATCGCTTTTAGGTTAAGCCAGATGTTGTTAGTGTTGAAGTACTTGAACTTTTTGATCGACTTGAATTCGTTCGTGTGCTCTTTTGGTACCTGAGCGATTTCAAGAAGACGAACGGAGCCTTCGTAGTCGATAATCGTACCACCCTTGACATCGGCCTTGGTTTTGTCGGTTAACTCCATTATGTACTCCGCGTCAGTCTGAACCATATGCTGTAGTATACGTAGATCCACCACTGCGCCCAGGTTGTCGGCATTGGAGAGAAAGACGATCTCAACCCCCCGGTCAATAAGTTTGTCTAGGATGCCGGAATTGTACAGAGATTCGAAAACGTCTCCATGTCCGGGTGGATACCAATCCGAGATCTGGGAGTTGTATGATTTAGGTGCTGGGAGAAGGGAGTCTTTGAGGATACGAGGGTAGCGAGACTGGTTGAAGGTCATGATGTCAATGTTGTGGCCCTCGTACTTCTTGATGATATTTTGGGTGTCTTCGTCGGTGTTAAACGAGTTCATCAACACGAAAGGTACGTTGACATTGTAGGTGCGATTGAGATATTCGATTTGGCGGACCGAAAGATCGAGGAAGGACATGCCATCGCGGACCTCAATGACAGACTTAGGGCCAACGCAACCCATCGAGGTACCGAGACCACCGTTGAGCTTGATGACAGCCAATTTGTTAAGGAAGTCAACCGAGTCGGAGTTGGCGAGGTCGTTGTAATCAACAACTTGTTCTGGGTGTGGGGGATTGATACGATCCCACGACAAAACATTGCCCTTGGCTTTGTCGTTGAGGTATCGGCGGAACAGGCCAAAGAAATTGTCCATCTCCGTCTCGAACCGCGCCTTTGTATCTTCGTCTGTGCATGTGTCCGCAAGAGCGTTCAAAGCGTTGCGCATCTGGCCGGCTGCGACGGATGTGGAGGTGTTTTCGAAAGCCTTTGAGTCGGCACGGGGCCTGATTAGCTGTGGGCTCTTCATATCGGCAGGAATTGCAGTGTCTGTGGCTTGCTCTGAGAATATAAATCGGTGGATAGTCAAGATGAGTTCTGGGATTTAAGGTGGCGCAAGCGATAGAATATGTGTGGTGAGTAAGGTAAGTTGTCGGTAAATGTGTGTTACAGTGTAGTAAAACTCAGCCCATGGGCGGTAGAAGTGTTAAGGGGAAGAGTCAAAGTATCAGGAAGGAGCGATAATTCACACAGCAACGTGAAAAACCACTTGTATCAGGCTCGTGACCCCCAAAGCTTGTACAGCCTCAAAGTTCACCGAGGGTCTTTTGCGTGGAGCATTCCAGTCCGCGCACTCTACTGCATAGAGAAAGCATGTCTCAACTTACCACGTGCGATTGTGACTTCCCATGGTGCTTTCTCGCGAAAGCCCCTTCGCCATCCCCGTTGCTCATGGCGGCCGGTTTTAGGTGGGCAGGCAGTGCGCTTGCCATTGTGGGGGAGGATTTGATGGTATCAGAAGATTTTGTCTGCAATTCCTTAGGCACAATTAGCATCAGCTTCCTCGATTAATCCCTTGGGCAGATTGAGGTAGCCCCAAGCAGAGCAACGGGGCGTCAATGGGTAGAGAGCAAGGGAACCGTAGCCTGGACGCAAGATCGTGAAGTTCGCCAGTGCTCACTGGTTCCTTCGATTGCAATCTGTAGCATTGACAGTGTATGACACAGCTTACCCCTTCAAGGCTTGATTGGGCTCCGCAGCGCTCGCAGAGCGATTGAAAAGGAGGGGAAGTTGTCACACTTACAGTATGTGAAACCCTTGAATCCAGGCGGGCAATCAACAACGCACAGTTTTCTATACGCACAAACGGAAGGGAAATTTGTATAACACAAAGAGTTGCTGATTGAGGAGGAACTTGGGCTTTTTATCAGCTTGAGAAACAAATTTATGATTCTCAGGGCAACCAGTTTTCGGTTGAGGCGCACTATGATCGTATTGGGAAAGGCACACCCGCAAAAGGAGTTGGGTTCGAGAACGTGCGCTTATCAAAGTCAATCAATCAATCAATCGATCAATCAATCCATTCTAGCAAGACTTGTTACCGTGATGCAAAATGGTCTATGGTACAGCCGAGGAACACGAGCTATGTCTACAAGAGGAATCCTCTCATCTCCACCACCCAAGTGTTGCTCGGCAGGATTCTTAAGCTGTCTCTCAAAGAGTCTACGAGGGCAAGGCCCAGAATGGCCAACCAGCTCACCACATGTCGTTCTCCCGACGAATTTCCAGATATCAATCGATCAATAACCTTAAAATGCTACAGTATCCACCGTAATTTTACTATTTTCAGCTGCCCCTTTACACCCACCGAACGATAAAACATGATAGACTCCCACGCCATCAACCCGATCTGGCCGTGGCTTTCCCGACGACTTCTTTGACTCGTGTCAGGGGTCTCTTGGGTCGGGGGTTTGGTTTCGCGCCTGCGCACACCTCGCTCGCAGATCTGGTGAGCCTCAACAGGTGCAGATCAGATAGGTAATGTACGTATAATTGCCAGGTGCCTTCAATTGTCACTACTCGCAAAGTTGCCACGAGGACTTGCTATCTTAACAACTGTCAACCAAGGAGTGTTTTACTGGTATTATCACACATCGGTAGGTTCACTCGAAAATCTTCTTTTGCAAGCATCAGTATGATGAGTATGTCAAAGTCTCGATTCCACTAGCAGTCTATTTTATGCTTTATACAAAATTCCTGTGCTCCCAAAATCAAAAGCATTACGCTACTTGTGGATTTGGTGTCGCACCAAGACCGTCTGTCTTTATGTCACCTGCAAGCTGTTCCATGCCCTCCTTACGACACCTGCAAGGTTTTGCAAGTTTGAAGATGTCCGTGCCTCCTGCCCCTGGCGCTCCTCCGCCGACTGCTCACCAAATCTCTGAAAACGTCCGTTCAGACGCCATCTGCCCTGTTCGGTACACCAATCGGCCCCAGTATCCCGCAGGATCTCATAAATATCTTCATCTGTTATGCCAGTATGACCTGCTCGAAATTGGAGATCCATTCCGGGCAGCGTAAAGGCTCCTTGACTCTGTAGCTCCTGAAACATAAGATGATCTTGCTGAATGTTCAGTATGACTTGTCTTGGGGCAAGGGCTGGCAGGTTTGCCCCGCCGTTCCTCAGGTCCTCATATTGAAAACGATCATCCAGGGCACCTCTACGCCGCCGGAGGGCGACGTACGCGCGAAGTCGGCCGAAACTTGGCCGCCCAGGTCCTCGAATGTACTCGAATCCGTCGTGCAATACTAGAGGGTCAAAGAGTCCTTCAGTATATACGTCATTGCCGCCGTTGCCCAGGTTCCGCTTTCGAAAAAGCTGCCGCCGGCACATGGGGCAAGTGTTTTGGTGTGCCTCGTCTTCGGATAGCCAGGAGAGCAAACATTCCTTATCGAAAACGTGTTTGCAGGGTAGAATAACCGGATCTGCACCGTATGTATTTCTACATACGACGCACTGCCGGTCAGCTTCATCGTCGCCTAATTCTGTTAGAGAAACCGTTGGCAGTGCAGCTACATATTGAGAGCCATGTACTATGACTAGTGAGCTGTCGACGATGGAAGCCCTAACGTCTTCTACTGGCGTGTCACTGCTGGCAAGGTCTGTCCTCCCAGCTTCCCGGGCAAGAGGGTCGGATGAAGTGGTGGGAGTCTGTTGCGGATGTTCCATGTACTCGTACTGGTTGAGTGGAAGCGATCGACTTCGGCTAAGGCGCCGATTGTTAGGTACTGGCGTGTTGTCTTGCAAACGCTGCGACCGCCGCAAGCGTTCTCCATAGTCGCCAAATTGACCTGGTCTCGCTTGCTCGTCATCTGTTCCTGCCATGTCGTTCACCGTCTCGTCTATCTTCTGACTGGGGTATCTCCGTGTTAATCTGTTTCTAAATTCTTGGCTCGTGTTATTCGGAGTTGTGCCGATGGTCAGGAAAATACAGGTGAGATAGAGCACGAAGAGAACGGGAATTTGAGCAACTTCTTCTCTTTTGAGAAGCCCTTGGGAATCGACAATGGCTTTGTTGTGTGCCAAATGACAGCCACGCGCTATGTTGAACAATGAGGACTACAACAAAAGGTCGCTTTTGTTCTATTTGCTATGACTCTATTATGATGATTAGCTTTACAAGAACTAACACTAAGGCTCTTCGGACAAGGATGGTAGAACTCAGCATCTGCGATCGAGATGTCTACAAAGCACTCGAAAATCTTTTCTAATATCCAAGTGCAGCAATGCTGTGCAGTCAGTTACTTCTAAAGTCGAAGAGTTGCTCCCGGTTCTTGAATGGGATATAAGACCTATTTCAGACCGCAGGTCAATCCCCAAGCAGTGTAGTGTTTCTCAAATATGTAGTCCTTAAGGTTTCTTGTTGAAAACCCCAAATCACCACGTTAATATCTAGTCTTATTTCGTTTCTGGCAACCTCTGGGCACTTTAGTGTCCCCGGACTGTATAATACTTGCATTCTATTTGTTTACTCGCTGAGCGTCAGCGTCCCAAATCATAACGCTCTCATCCCTTCTTTATTCTCATCTGATGCCATTCCTCGATTCCGCGACGCAGCCACCTGCCCAAAATGGCATCAAAGTCTCCCCATTTACGATGCCATCCTTCCAGCATCCAATCGTTGTTGTCTGCTGTCCAATTTCCGCTGATATTTCGCAGTTCGTACGGTTCGGTGCTGCCACAGTAAACAAGCCACATTACGCGGATATCTGCGTCAAATTTAAGCACAAACGTCGAGGAATGACTACGGAGCGCTGCAAAAAGCGCCAGCTCTTCTTCCTTCGTCAGCAGCGTGGCTTGTGGGTTTTTCCTCGCTGGGAGCAAGTTCCGATTACAACGGTCGTATAGATGAACGTCCTTCTTTACGCCAAGTCGGAAATTCTTTTCGAACCACCGCCCCATGAATATTTCATCAAGTTCCTTTTGGCGACGCGCTTGTAACTCGTCGAGGGCGTTCTGGAATAGCTGGCGCTGAGCCTGCGGATCGGTGCGATTTCGACGAGATACTGGAATTCGGCGAGGTCGGTCGTTGATATTAACCTGCGAGGTACGCGAATAAAATATTGCTCGACTGTGCGCTACAATCTCCGGCCTGGGCTGGGGCTGAAGGCGTGGATGGATGACTAGGCCCTGAGGTCCTCCGGGCGGCAAGCTGCGCACCGGGTCAGCGATTTCAGGGCGCTCCTTGTTGTTGTCGTCCTCTACGAACAGGCGATGACGACAAATCGGACACGTGTTTTGGGCCGACTCAAACTCAGAAAGCCAATATTCGAGGCAGGTCCGGTCAAAATTATGAAGACAGCTTGGTATCTGGACAGCATCTTCAGTATCTGCTTCAAAGTCGATCCGGCAGATGGCGCACGCTCTGTCGTAGAAGCCATCTGGTATCGCTCCGGGAACGATGGTGGGAACTTCAGCCACGTATTCGGAGCCAAACATTGTGGCTAGCTTGTTGAACAAGACTTCACGGCAATGCGGACAGGTGTTCTGGTTGCGTTCATCCTCCGATAGCCACAGAAGAACACAGTCTTTATGGAAGCTATCCCCACAAGGCAAACGAAGTGCGTTTTTGGTATTGGCATCGTATTTTCCCTGACACAGGAGGCACTCTAGGCCAAGGGAGTTGTTTGAAAGCTCGCTTTGAGGGATCAAGGGAAGCTCGGCCACGAATTGTGAGCCGGCGAGGGTTCTGAGGTTTCGCTTGTTCTCGGCCATTCTTACTTCGGTTTGGGTTTGAATGTGTAGTGTTTGTCGCTTGGAGATGGATGAGAAAAGAAAAGAGTTTGAATGTGAGAGGTTGAAGCTGAATTCTAGGGACAGTCGCGCCCTGGCTGAAAAACCGGGACAACGAGCATGTGGAACAAAGTACGCATCATGAAAAGGGAGAATTCTCGAACAAAGGGCTTGTTCCGATCATGAGCCAGGAAAGCTTGGCAAGTCCACAATGAGCATCTTCATCCCTCGGATGCATGATCTCTTTTGTTCCCCACCTCGAATTATGGAACAGTGTGAAAGTCAGTATTGTAATAGGAGCCAGCGAGAGCGTCGCAGAGGGCATACCATGATGACTCGTTGATCACCATAGGTGCCAAATACTCCATCGTTCCTATCCTTCCCAAACAGGATGGATGGCTTTCCCTTATGTGGACTTAGAACGGGGTAGACTGATATAATATTAGTTAGGTACAGAACTCAAGAGGAGGTCGGTCAGAAAGGATCATTCGCTACAGAGCTCCAAGAATCGTATCTGTTTATGGTGAGTTTCAAAATATACGTCTTATCGAGAAAGTAATCTTGAGGAGTTTTAAAAAGGGAGCAGCTACCCGTACACCCCCCTGGCTTAAATGTACACCCCCCTTTGCTTACATGTACACCCCCTTCGGGAAACCTGAAATTTCCATTGCGCATCACTCAGTTACACAC
>JAABVA010000156.1_pt1 | contig 88453 bp, 64 predicted proteins | sample 5560331 | NCBI WGS metagenome assembly JAABVA01 (sample SAMN12812661, study PRJNA571458) | rock metagenome | isolation source: Antarctica rocks | place: Antarctica: Victoria Land, Mt New Zealand sud | collected 2016-01-07
GCCGAACTGTAACCGATCCAGGTGGGCTCCGACCTCGTCGGCGTTGGGCCACCACGGCCACCCGCTAGTCTCGCCAGCGCGGGCGATTAGCTCAGTGGTAGAGCGCTTCGTTCACACCGAAGAGGTCACTGGTTCGAGACCAGTATCGCCCACCGCCGATGGTCGCCGCCGCTACCGACGGCCACCTCGGGGGCCGCCCACCTCTCCCGGCCTGCGCAGCGGCCGCTGCGCCGGCAGCTCTGTCGGCAGTCGTGCGGAACGCGCTGACGACCTCGCCGTTGATCGCCTGCCGGATCCCGCCTGGTCGAGCCCAGCCGCCCGTAGGCTCGCTCGTCGTGTCCGATGACCAGCCCACCGCCCCGGACCAGTTGCGCGTCACCCTGCTCGCGCCACCGACCACCGCAGCGACCCTGGTCGCGCCGGCGACCACCGCAGCAGCAGGCGGTGCGTCCGGGACCGGCCCAGCCGTGGTGTCCGTCCCGGCCGGCACGACCGCCGGCGAGGTCCTCGGCGCGGGCACCGGAGCCGCCCGCGACGTCGTCGTCGCCCGGGTCGACGGCGTCCTGGTCGACCTGTCGACAGTGCTCACCGACGACCAGCAGGTCGAGGGGGTCCCCGCCGGGAGCCCCGACGGCCTGGCCGTGCTGCGCCACTCCGCGGCGCACGTGCTCGCCCAGGCCGTGCAGGACCTGTTCCCGGGCACGCGCCTGGGCATCGGCCCGCCGGTCGTCGACGGCTTCTACTACGACTTCGACCCGGAGCACCCCTTCACCCCCGACGACCTGCGCTCGCTGGAGAAGCGGATGGACGCGATCGTCCGTCAGCGCCAGCGGTTCGCCCGCCGCGAGGTCAGCGACGCCGACGCCCGTCGCGAGCTGGCCGGCGAGCCGTACAAGCTCGAGCTCGTCGACCTCAAGGGTGGCGCGACCGCTGCGGACGGCGCGTCGGTCGAGGTCGGCGCCGGCGGCCTGACGATGTACGACAACCTGGTGGGCCGCGGCGACCAGGTCGAGCGGGTCTGGACCGACCTGTGTCGCGGCCCGCACCTCCCGACGACGAGGGACATCGGGGCCTACGCCCTCACCCGCACCGCGGCGGCGTACTGGCGGGGCAGCGAGCGCAACCCGCAGCTGCAGCGGGTCTACGGGACGGCGTGGTCGGACAAGGCGGCCCTCAAGGCCCACCTCGACCGGGTCGCCGAGGCCGAGCGCCGCGACCACCGGCGTCTCGGAGCCGCCCTCGACCTGTTCTCCTTTCCCGAGGAGATCGGGTCCGGGCTGGCGGTCTTCCACCCGAGGGGCGGGACGCTGCGCCGGACGATGGAGGACTGGTCGCGCCGGCGCCACGAGGAGGCCGGGTACGAGTTCGTCTACACCCCGCACCTCACCAAGGCGAACCTGTTCGAGACCTCCGGGCACCTGCAGTGGTACGCCGAGGGCATGTTCCCGCCGCTGCACGTCGACGCGGAGTACGACGAGGACGGCCAGCTGCGCCGCCAGGGCCAGGACTACTACCTCAAGCCGATGAACTGCCCGATGCACAACCTGGTGTACCGGTCGCGGCAGCGTTCCTACCGCGAGCTGCCGCTGCGCCTGTTCGAGTTCGGCTCGGTCTACCGCTACGAGAAGTCCGGGGTCGTCCACGGCCTGACGCGGGTCCGCGGGATGACCCAGGACGACGCCCACATCTACTGCACGCCCGACCAGCTGCAGGGCGAGATCCGCTCGCTGCTGGACTTCGTGCTGCGCCTGCTCGCCGAGTACGGGCTCAGCGACTTCTACCTCGAGCTGTCCACCCGCAACGACGAGAAGTACGTGGGCACCGACGAGGACTGGGACGTGGCGACCCGGGCGCTGCGCGACGCGGCCGCCGCGACCGGGCTGGACCTGGTGCTCGACGCCGGCGGTGCCGCGTTCTACGCCCCGAAGATCTCGGTGCAGGCCCGGGACGCGATCGGCCGGACGTGGCAGCTGTCGACGATCCAGGTGGACTTCCAGCTGCCGGACCGCTTCGACCTGGAGTACACCGCCCCGGACGGCTCCCGGCAGCGGCCGTACATGATCCACCGCGCGCTCTTCGGCTCGATCGAGCGCTTCCTCGCGGTGCTCCTCGAGCACTACGCCGGCGCGTTCCCGCCGTGGCTTGCTCCTGTCCAGGTGGTGGCCATCCCCATCGCCGACGCCCATGTCGAGCACCTGCTCGCGGTCGCGTCGCTGCTGCGGGCCCAGGGCGTGCGGGTCGAGGTGGACTCCGGGGACGACCGGATGCAGAAGAAGATCCGGACGGCGCAGCAGCAGAAGGTGCCGTACATGCTGATCGCCGGTGATGCCGACGTCGATGCCGACGCGGTGTCCTTCCGCTACCGCGACGGCACCCAGAAGAACGGTGTCCCGGTGGCGGACGCGGTGGCGGAGGTCACCGGGGCGATCCGGGAGCACGTCCAGGTCTGAGGGTCGCCGCGCCCGGCCCTGGTTCCCCCGGCGCCGAGTGCCGGCGGGCGCTGACCGGCCGGCGGTCGGGCGCCGCACCGTAGGGTCGCAGCGTGAGCGACGGCCGGGTCCCCGACGGCTCGCCGGCGCCGCGGGCGGGCGCGGTCGGCGAGCCCGACGGCCACGAGCGGCTGTGGACGCCGCACCGGATGCCCTACATCGGCGGCGAGAACAAGCCCACGGGACCGCTCCCGGAGGACGGCTGCCCCTTCTGCCGGGTGCCCACCCTGGGCGACGCCGAAGGCCTCGTCGTCGCCCGCGGCGAGCGCGTGTTCGCGGTGCTCAACCTCTACCCGTACAACTCCGGTCATGTGCTCGTGTGCCCGTACCGGCACCTCTCCGCCCTCGATGCCCTGTCGGTGGCGGAGGTCACCGAGCTCGCTGTGTTCACGCAGGTCGCCATCCGGGCGCTGACGGCGGCGTACGCCCCGGCCGGGTTCAACCTCGGGCTCAACCAGGGGGCGGTCGCCGGCGCCGGGATCGCCGCGCACCTGCACCAGCACGTCGTCCCGCGGTGGCGCGGCGACGCCAACTTCATGCCGGTGATCGCCCGCACCACGGTGCTGCCGGAGATGCTCGCCGACACCCGCGACCGCCTCGCTGCTGCCTGGCCCGACGCGGCCGGCTCCGGCCGGCCCGCGACTGCGGACTGAAGCGGTGCGCCCCGACCCGCATGCCCTGGACCGCGCGTGCCGAGTGCCCGCGGCGGCGCCGCGCGCTGCGCTGCCCGCGGCACCGCCCGCGACGCTGCCCGCGGCCCGGGCCCGGCGGCGGCCGCCGTGCTGAGCCGGAGCCGGGCGTTCTTCACCGCGGTCTTCACCCCGCTGGCCCGCCGCCTCATCGCCGCGGACGTCCCCCCCGACGCGGTGACCGCGGTCGGGACGATCGGGGTCGTCCTCGGCGCCCTGACCCTCTTCCCGACCGGACACCTGTTCGTCGGGGTGCTCGTCGTGACCGTCTTCGTCGTGTCGGACACCCTGGACGGTGTGATGGCCCGCCTCTCGGGCCGGTCGAGCACCTGGGGGGCGTACCTCGACTCCACCCTCGACCGCTTCGGTGACGCCGCGGTCTTCGGTGGGCTGGCGGTGTGGTTCGCCGCGGGCGGGCACAGTCGGCCCCTCGCGCTGCTGGCGCTGTGGTGCCTGGTGTTCGGGTCGATCACCTCCTACGCAAAGGCCCGGGCCGAGGCCCTCGGGATGCGGGCGGACGTGGGCATCGCGGAGCGTGCCGATCGCCTCGTCGTCGTGCTCGTGGCGACCGGGCTCGCCGACTTCCCCGGACTGCACCTCCCGTACGTGCTGCCCGCCGCCCTCGCCCTGCTGGCCGTCGCGAGCCCGGTCACCGTGGTCCAGCGCATGCTCGCCGTCCGCCGCCAGGCCGTCGCGCGCGACGCCGTCCCGGCAGCGACGGACGACCCGCCCCCGGCCGCGGCGGTGGCCCCCGAGGAGTCGCCGCCGGTCGAGCCGTCGGACGGACCGGGCCGTGGTTGAGCGGGCCGTGGCGGAGCCGGCGGGACGGCTGCTGACCCGCCGCGGCCGACCGTCGGCCTCGCTGCGGCCGCTGCTGGTCTCCCTGGGCTACACCGGCGGGTGGTGGCTGGTCGCGCGGCTGCCCGAGCGGGTGGCGCGGGCGGTGTTCGACCGGCTCGCGGACCGGCTGTGGCGGCGGCGCGGACGGGCGGTCCGCCAGCTGGAGGCCAACCTGGCCCGGGTGGTGCCCGACGCCGGCCGGGCCGAGCTGCGGTCGCTGTCGCGGGCCGCCATGGCGTCGTACTTCCGGTACTGGTGCGAGGCGTTCCGGCTCCAGACGGTCCCACCGGCGACGGCCGCGGCCCGGGTCACGGTGGGCAACCCGGAGCGGCTGCTCGACGTCGTGGGCGTCGGGCGCGGGGTGGTGTGCGCGCTGCCGCACATGGCGAACTGGGACCTCGCCGGCGTCTGGTCGGCCACCAGAGGCGTCCCGGTGTCGACCGTCGCCGAGCGGGTTCGACCCGAGTCGCTGTTCCAGCGCTTCTGCTCCTACCGCCGGGCACTGGGGATCGACGTGCTGCCGCTGCGCTCGGTGACCGGCGGGCCGCCCGACCTGGACCCGATGACGGTGCTCGCGGACCGGCTCCGGGCCGGCGGTTTCGTCTGCCTGCTCGCCGACCGCGACATCGCCGCGCACGGGGTCCCGGTCACGCTGTTCGGGTGCGCCGCGCAGATGCCCGCGGGACCCGCGCTGCTCGCGCTGCGGACCGGCGCCGCACTGGTCCCGCTGACCCTCTGGTACGAGGGCGACCGGATGCGGATGCAGCTGCACCCGGAGATCGAGGCGCCGCCCGGGCTCGACACCGCGCAGGCCGTCGCCGCGATGACCCAGCAGGTCGCCGACGTCTTCGCCGGCGGCATCCGCGAGCACCCCGCGGACTGGCACATGCTCCAGCGGGTCTTCACGGCCGACCTGCGCCGGCCGCGGCCGGCGGCCGTCCCGGACGCGGCGCCCTATGGCGCGCGGCCGCTGGACGGTGCGTCGTGAAGGTCGCCCTCGTCTGCCCCTACGGGCTCGACGTCCCGGGCGGGGTCCAGAACCACGTCCGCGACCTCGCGCACGACCTGCAGTCGCGGGGCCACGAGGTGGCGGTCTACGCCCCCGTCGACGACCCCGACGCGACGGGGCCGCTGCTCCCGGACTTCGTCACCCGCTCCGGTCGCACCGTCGCCGTGCCCTACAACGGCTCGGTGGCCCGGGTGGCGTTCGGGCCGCGGGTGGCGGCGCGGGTACGCAAGTGGGTCCGCGACGGCGACTTCGACGTGCTGCACGTGCACGAGCCGACCAGCCCCAGCCTGTCCATGCTCGCCTGCCTCGGGGCACCGATCCCGGTGGTCGCCACCTTCCACACCGCCAACCCGCACTCCCGGACGCTGTCGGTGGCCTCGGCGCTGGTCGACATCGTGCTGGACCGGATCGACGCCCGGATCGCGGTGTCCGAGCAGGCGCGCCTGACCCTCGTCGACCACCTGGACACCGACGCGGCCGTCATCCCGAACGGCATCTACGTGGCACCCTTCCGCGAAGCCGCCCGGCTCGCGGCCGCGGACCGGCTGGGGTCGACCCGAGCCGCGCTCGGGAACGCCCCGAGGGCGACCGGCACCGACCCGAGGCTGGTCTTCCTCGGCCGGCTCACCGAACCGCGGAAGGGCCTCGCGGTGCTGCTCGCAGCGCTGCCGGCCGTGCTCGAGGCGTTCCCCGGGGTCCGCCTCGACGTCATCGGACGCGGTGACACGGCCGCGATCGCGGCCGACCTGGCACCGGCGGTCCGCCGCGCGGTGCAGTTCCACGGCGAGGTCGACGACGGGGTGAAGGCGGCGATGCTCGCCCGCGCCGACGTCTACGTGGCCCCGCACACCGGGCAGGAGAGCTTCGGGATCGTCCTGGTGGAGGCGATGGCGGCCGGTGCGGCGGTGGTCGCGAGTGCGCTGCCGGCCTTCTCCGACGTGCTCGCCGACGGCGCGCTGGGGGTGCTGGTGACCCCGGACGACCCCGCCGCGCTGGCCAGCGGACTGCTCGCGGTGCTGCTCGACGACGAGCGGCGGGCCCGCCTGCGGGCCGCGGCGATGCGGGCTGCGGCGGCGTACGACTGGTCGCTCATCGGGCGCCGGATCGAGGCCGTCTACGAGCTGGCCACCGGCGCCGACCCGGAGACGGTCGCGGACCGCGGGCTGCGCCGACGGGCGGGAGCCCGGCGGGGATCGGTCGCCGGGGACGAGGAGGGCGCCCGGGGCACGCCGACCGCCGCGGTCGACCCGGCCGGCTCCGAGGCCCTGGGCCGCCACGCTCCGGTGGTGGCCGCCGCTCCGGTGGGGTTCGCCGCTCCGGTGGGCTCCGACGCCCGGGTGCGGTCCGAGGCCCGGGTGGCGAGCGGGGGGCCGGGCACCCGGTGAGGATCCCGGTGTCGATCGTCGCGGTCGTCCTGGTGCTGTTCGCCGTGGGCGCCTCCCTCAGCTGGACCGCGACCCGCCTCGACCTGCTGCACTCCCGGGTCGCGGCCACGCGGGAGACCCTCCACGCCCAGCTCGCCGCGCGCTCCGCCGCCGTCCTCGAGCTCGCCGCGGGCGGCGTGCTGGACCCGGCGACGTCGCTGGTCGTCGCCGACGCGGCCAACCGGGCCCGCACCGCCCTCGCCGCAGCCGGGGACCAGGGGGTGCGGTCGCCGACCGCCGCCCGGGCGCAGACGGTGCTGACCAACGCCTTGCAGGTCTCCCTCGCCGACCCCGACGAGGTCGCCGAGCTGGCGTCCGCCCCGCACGCGCGAGACACCCTCGCCGAGGTCCTCGACGTCGCGCGGCGGGTCGAGCTCGCCCACCAGTTCCACGACGACGCGGTGCTGCTCACCCGCGAGCGCCGCAGCGGGGCGGTCGTCCGGCTGTTCCACCTCGCCGGCCACGCCCCGCTGCCGGAGGTCGTCCACTTCGCCGACGCGCCGCCGACCGGGCTCGTCCTCGGGGTGGCGACCGGGGTCACCGAGTCCCCCTGATCTCCGGTGTCGGCCGGCCACCTGCGGCGGTGACGGGTAGTAGCCCGATTACTCAGGGTCACAATTCAGCGGAATCCCGACGATCATCACTGTCGGCCATGATCAAAACACGCATAGCAACAATGACCGCAGAGTTGTCACCAGGCAGCGTCAGGTGTCATTGACACTCTGCAAGGAACAGGCTGCACTCGACTCCTGAGCGTCGCACTCCGCGACAGCACATCCGATGGGCACCACGACACGTCGGTTCGTCAGGAGAACAATGTCTGTCGCCACCGCCGGCCGGATCGCACCCGTCGTCGCCGTCTCCCTGCTCGTCGCGGCCTGCGGCCAGGCCGGGCTCGACGGCATGGGCGCGCCCGGCGGAGGACCCGACGGATCCCAGGCCATGCTGGCGATGGTGCAGTCCCACGGGGAGATCGTGCCCGCGGCCGCCAGGCTGCCGAGCGCATCGCTGCTCCCGCGGACCGGGTGGACGGCCAGTGCGAGTGACGCCGGCACCGCGCCGGCCGAACCTGCCCGCAATGTCCTGGACGGCAACAGGCGGACCATGTGGCACAGCCGCTGGACCCGGCACAGCCCGCCATTCCCGCACAGCATCACCCTCGATCTCCACAAGCCGACGCAGGTGTCGGGGCTGGTCGCACTGCCGCGTCAGGACGGCAACCGACGTGGTCGCATCGGCCGCTACGCCGTCACCGTGAGTGCCGACGGCCGGTCCTGGTCGACGATGGCGACGGGCACCTGGGCGGACACCGCCGCGGCGAAGACGGTGACCTTCGCGACGGTGGCCGTGCGCTTCGTCCGGCTGACGGCGAGGTCGGAGGCCGGCGGTGCCGGCACTGCGAGCGAGCTGGTCGAGCTGGACCTGCTCGGCCCGTCGACCACGACGCCGGTCTCGGGGACGCCGCTGCCGCGGGCCGGCTGGCGGGCCATGGCGTCCGACACGCAGCCGGGAGCCCCCGGACACCCTGCGTCCGCCGTCCTGGACGGCGACCCCACCACGGTCTGGTCCAGCCGGTACTCGCCGGTCGCCGCCCTGCCGCACAGCCTGACCATCGACATGGGTCGGGCGACCACCGTGCGCGGCCTCACGTACCTCCCGCGCCAGGACGGCCTCGCGGGCGGTCGGATCGGCGCCTTTCGGGTGTCGGTCAGCGCCGACGGCCGGGTGTTCGGTCCGGCTGTCGCGGGTGGCTCCTGGGCGGACGACGCGCGGGTCAAGGCCGTCGGCTTCCGTGAGGTCCGCACCCGCTTCGTCCGACTGACCGCGCTCACCGAGGCGGGCCGGCGGGGCCCGTGGTCGATCGCTGCGGAGATCAACCTCCTGGGCAGCCCGACGGCGGGGTCGGCGGGTCCCGTGCCCACGCCGAAGCCCACGCCGAAGCCAGCGCCGTCGACCGGCCCGACGCCGACCGGCCCGACGCCGACCGGCCCGGCGCCGGTGATCGACCCGGCGCCGGTGATCGACAACAACGGCTCCTGGGGCCCGGTCATCGGCTTCCCGATCGTCCCGGTCTCCGCCGTCCTGCTCCCGGGCGACAGGCTCCTGACCTTCTCGGCGTACGGGCCGAACACCTTCTCCACCGGCGGCCACGAGCAGACCCAGACCGCGGTCCTCGACCTCGCCAGCGGGACCGTCAGCCAGCGGCAGGTGACCGAAACCGGCCAGGAGATGTTCTGCGCGGGGATCGCCGTGCTCCCCGACGGGCGGGTGCTCGTCAACGGGGGCAGTGACAGCGGGGTCACGAGCATCTACTCCCCGGTGACCGACACCTGGACCAGGGGCCCGGTGATGAACATCCCGCGGGCCTACCAGAGCGACGTCACCCTGTCCACGGGCCAGGTGTTCACCCTCGGCGGCTCCTGGAACGGCGGGCTCGGCGGCAAGAACGGCGAGGTCTACACCCCGGACGGATCGTGGACCCGGGTCCCGGGGGTGCAGGCCTCGTCGATCCTCACGACCGGGGACCCGCAGGGCATCTACCGGGAGGACAACCAGGGCTGGTTCTTCGCGACCGCGGGCGGCGGGGTCTTCCACGCCGGGCCCTCACGGGCGATGCACTGGTTCACCACCGCGGGCAGCGGCAGCACGGCGTCGGCCGGGACCCGCGGCGACGACACCGACGCGATGAACGGCAACGCCGTCCTCTACGGCATCGGGAAGATCTTCACCGACGGCGGGGCCACGGCCTACCAGAACGCCGACGCCACCACGAGCGCGTTCACGATCGACATCACGGGCGGCCCCACCCGCCCGGTCACCGTCACCCGCCAGGCGCCGATGGCCTTCGCGCGCGCGTTCCAGAACAGCGTCGTCCTCCCGGACGGCACGGTGCTGGTGATCGGTGGGCAGTCCCACCCGGTGCCGTTCACCGACACCGGTGCGGTCATGACCCCGGAGCTGTGGAACCCGGCCACCGGCCGCTTCACCTCGATGGCGCCGCAGTCGGTGGCCAGGACCTACCACAGCGTGGCGCTGCTGCTGCCCGACGGGCGGGTGTTCTCCGGCGGTGGCGGGCTGTGCGGCGACGGCTGCGCGACCAACCACCCCGACGGGCAGATCTTCACCCCGCCGTACCTGCTCAAGCCCGACGGGTCGCTGCGCGACCGGCCGAGCATCACCGCGGCGCCGACGGCGGCCGTCCCGGGCGACACGATCACCGTCGACACCGGCGCCGCTGTCCGGAACTTCGTGCTGGTCCGGACCGGCGCTGTCACCCACACCGTCGACAGCGACCAGCGGCGGATCCCGCTGGCGTCCACGGCGCTGTCCCCGACCTCCTACCGGGTCGCCCTGCCGGCGAGCACCGGGACGGTCGTGCCCGGGAACTACCTGCTCTTCGCCCTGGACGCCGCCGGGACCCCCAGCGTGTCCACTCCCCTGACGATCCCCTGAGGCGTCCGAGAGCGCGGCGCGGCCCTCCCGCGAGCACCCGTCCCCGATCGGCCCCCGTCCTCGATCCACGACCGCTCCCGCACAGATCCCCCACCCACTCCCACCCCCGCGCACCCCCCCGCGCGCACCATCACCCCACCTGGAGAGACATGGCTGTCATGAGATCCACCCGGCTCGCACTCGGGCTGTCCGCCACCCTGCTGGCCGCCGCGTGCGGTTCCGCCGGCCTGGACGGGATGGCGGCTGCCGGTCCCGACGCCCGAGCCGGGGTGGGTGCACCGTCAGCCGCCCTTGCCATGGCGCAGTCCCACGGCCAGATCGTGCCGGCCGCCGCGCGGCTCGCGGTCGCCACCGTCCTGCCGCGCCGGCTGGACGGCCACGGCGAGTGACTTCCAGGGCGGCAACGAGGCGGCCAACGTCCTCGACGGTGACGGCCGCACGATCTGGCACAGCCAGTGGTCGCCCACCGTCAACCTGCCGCACAGCATCACCCTCGACCTCGGCACTCCCACGGCTGTCTCCGGGCTGCTCTACCTGCCCCGCCAGGACGGCGGCGTCAACGGGACGATCGGCCGGTACGAGGTCGCCGTGAGCGCCGACGGGACCACCTTCCGGACGCCGGAGGCGACGGGCACCTGGGTCGACGATCAGACCCAGAAGAGTGTGTCCTTCCCGACCGTCACCGCCCGTTTCGTCCGGCTGACCGGGCTCACCGAGGCCGGCGGCCGGGGCCCCTGGACGAGCGTGGCCGAGCTGAACCTGCTGGGGGAGTCGACGTCGACCCCGCCGACCGGGACCAAGCTGCCCCGCGCCGGCTGGACCGCCACCGCGAGTGACACCCAGGCGGGCAACGACCCCGAGCCCGCGGTCAACGTGCTGGACGGCAACCCGGCGAGCATCTGGCACAGCCAGTACAACCCCACGGTCGGGCTGCCGCACTCGCTGACCATCAACCTGGGCACGCCGACGCTGGTCAGCGGCCTCACCTACACACCCCGCGGGGACGGCGGGGTCAACGGCCGGATCGGGTCGTTCCAGGTCGCGCTCAGCAACGACGGTTTCACCTTCGGCGCCCCGGTCGCGACCGGTACCTGGGCCGACGACGCGACGGACAAGGTCGTCGGCTTCCCCGCCGCGACCGCGCGCTACGTCCGTCTGACCGCCCTGACCGAGGCCGGCAACCGCGGCCCGTGGACGAGCGTCGGCGAGCTGAACCTGCTGGGCACCCCGACCGGCGGCACCGGCAACGGCGCCGCGGGCTCGTGGGGCCCGGTCATCGGTTTCCCCATCGTCCCGGTGTCGGCGGTCCTGCTGCCCGGCAACAAGGTCCTGACGTTCTCCGCCTACACGTCGACGAACTTCTCGATGGGCGGCAAGCTCCAGACGCAGACCGCGATCCTCGACCTCGCGACCGGCGCGGTCAGCCAGCGCCTCGTCACCAACACCGGGCACGAGATGTTCTGCTCGGGGATCGCCGTGCTCCCCGACGGGCGGGTCCTGGTGGCCGGGGGCAGCGACAGCGGGGTCACGAGCATCTACTCCCCGGTGACCGACACCTGGACCAGGGGCCCGGTGATGAACATCCCGCGGGCCTACCAGAGCGACGTCACCCTGTCCACGGGCCAGGTGTTCACCCTCGGCGGCTCCTGGAACGGCGGAACCGGCGGGAAGAACGGCGAGGTCTACACCCCGGACGGCACCTGGCGGCTGGTCCCCAACGTGCTCGGCTCCTCGATCCTGACGTCGAACGACCCCGAGGGGGTCTACCGGGAGGATAATCACGCCTGGCTCTTCGCGACCGCCAACGGCGGGGTGTTCCAGGCGGGACCGGCGCAGGCCATGCACTGGTTCACGACCGCGGGCAGCGGCAGCACCACGGGGGCCGGCACCCGCGCGGACGACACCGACGCGATGAACGGCAACGCGGTCCTCTACGACGTCGGCAAGATCTTCACCGACGGCGGCGCCACCGCGTACAAGAACGTCGACGCCACGGCCAACGCGTTCACCATCGACATCACGGGTGGGCCCACCCGCCCGGTGACCGTGACGCGGCGCACCTCGATGTCCTACACCCGTGCCTTCCAGAACAGCGTCGTCCTCCCGGACGGGAAGGTGCTGGTGATCGGCGGGCAGGCGCATCCGGTGCCGTTCTCCGACGACGGCTCGGTGATGACACCGGAGCTGTGGGACCCGGCCACCGGACGCTTCACCCTGATGGCGCCGCAGGCCTCGCCGCGCAACTACCACAGCGTCGCGCTGCTGCTGCCCGACGGACGGGTGTTCTCCGGCGGCGGCGGGCTGTGCGGCGACGGCTGCGCGACCAACCACCCCGACGGGCAGATCTTCACCCCGCCGTACCTGCTCAATGCCGACGGGTCGCTGCGCACCCGCCCGACGATCACGGCGGCCCCGGCGACGGCCCGCCCCGGGACGACGATCACCGTGGGCACCGGGGGCGCGGTCTCCTCCGTCGTCATCGTCCGGACCGGCGGCGGGACCCACACCGTCGACACCGACCAGCGGCGGATCCCGCTCGCGTTCACCAATGGGGGCGGCACCAGCCACCAGGTGAGCATCCCGGCGAGCACCGGGACCGTCGTCCCCGGGAACTACCTGCTGTTCGCCCTCGACGCCGCGGGGACGCCGAGCGTCTCGAGGATGGTGAACATCCGCTGAGTGACCGTCAGCCGGCAGACGATCGGCCGGCGACCGGCTGCCTGTCGGTCGGTCAGCCGGACGAGGGTCGGCCGGCGGACGGTCAGTCGGCGCCTCGTCGGCCGGCGGTGGCCGCCGGGCCGACGACCGCGGCCAGGGCGAGCGCTCCGGCGAGGGCGTCGGCGTGGCTGGTGTAGAGCGGCGCGAAGCCGAACCGGGCCAGGTCCGGCGGCCGCGAGTCGGCGAGCACCCCGCGTCGGGCCAGCCGGGCCACGACGCGGGGTGCGTCGGGCACCACGACGCTGACCTGCGACGCCCGCTCGGTCGCGGCGGCCGGGGTGGCCACGCCGAGCGCGGGGCACACCTCGGCCAGGCACTTCAGGAAGAACCCGGTCAGGCTGAGGGAGACCGCTCGGACCACCCGGAGGTCGACGCCGCGGTACACCTCCAGCGCAGCGGCCAGCGCCCGCAGCGAGAGGATCGGCGGCGTCCCGATCCGCAGCCGCGCGATCGTGGCCGACGCGATGTGGTCGGCTGCCATCGCGAACGGGTCGGCGGCCGAGGCCCAGCCCGGGATCGGGTTGACCAGCCCCGCCACGAGGTGGCGGCGCGCCACGTACACGAAGGCCGGTGCCCCGGGGCCGCCGTTCAGCCACTTGTAGCCACAGCCGACCGCGAGGTCGACGCGGTGCTCGTCGAGGTCGACCGGCAGCACCCCGGCGGAGTGGGCGACGTCCCACAGCGCCAGGGCGCCGGCGCGGTGGGCGGCCGCGGTCAGCCCGGCCAGGTCGTGCAGCCGCCCGGTCCGGAAGTCGACGTGGGACAGCGCGAGGAGTGCGACCGACGGCCCGTCGTCGTCCAGGTGGCCGGCCACCGCGTCGACCGGGAGCTCGACGTAGTCCAGCCCACGCTGCTCGCACAGCGACCGCAGCACGTAGCGGTCGGTCGGGAAGCCGTCGACGTCGGTCACCAGCTGATGCCGCTGCGGGTCGCGGGCGCGGGCGAGCCCGAGGGCTGCCGAGCCGGTCGTGAACAGGTCGACCGACGTCGAGTCGGTGACGAGCACCTGACCGGGCCCGGCACCGACGATCGGCGCGATCAGCTCCCCGACCGCCTCCGGCGCAGACCACCACCCGTGCGGCGCCCAGCCCGCCGGTGCGTCCCACGAGCCGATCAGCGACCGTCCCCACTCCTCGCGGACGGTCGCGGCGAGCGCCGCCGGGACCGCCGCCGGGAGCGCTCCGAGGGAGTTCCCGTCGAGGTGGACCACCCCGTCGGGCAACAGGAACGCGGCGCGGGCGCCGGCGAGGGGGTCGGCCGCGTCGAGGGCGGCGGCCCGGTCGGCCAGCACGTCGACGGCCCGGGGAGCTGTCTGCACCCGCCGGACGCTAGTGGCCCGGCGGCTAGCATCGGGCGTTGCACCGACAGGAGGTCCTCCGATGTCCGGCCATTCCAAGTGGGCGACGACCAAGCACAAGAAGGCCCTGGTCGACGCCAAGCGGGGCGCCGCGTTCGCCAAGCTCATCAAGAACATCGAGGTGGCGGCGCGCACCGGCGGCAACGACCTCGCCGGCAACCCGACCCTCTACGACGCCGTCCAGAAGGCCAAGAAGAGCTCGGTCCCCAACGACAACATCGAGCGTGCGCTCAAGCGCGGTGCCGGTGAGCTGGCCGGCGGGGTCTCCTACGAGAACATTGTGTACGAGGGCTACGCGGCCGGCGGGGTCGCGCTGCTGATCGAGTGCCTGACCGACAACCGCAACCGCGCGGCCAGCGAGGTCCGCGTGGCCGTCACCCGCAACGGCGGGACGATGGCCAGTGCCGGCTCGGTCTCCTTCCAGTTCGCCCGCAAGGGCGTCGTCGCGGTCCCGCATGCTGTCGGGCTGAGCGAGGACGACGTCCTGGCCGCCGTGCTGGACGCCGGCGCCGAGGAGGTCAACGACGACGGGGAGACCTTCGAGGTGGTGTCGGAGCCGACCGACCTGGTCGCCGTCCGGACAGCGCTGCAGAGCGCCGGCATCGAGTACGACTCCGCCGACGCCGCGTTCGTGCCGGCCACGACCGTCACCGTCGACGAGTCCGACGCGCTCAAGGTCTTCCGGGTGATCGACGCCCTCGAGGAGTGCGACGACGTCCAGAACGTCTGGTCCAACGTCGACGTCCCGGACGAGGTCCTCGCCGCCGTCAGCTGACCCGGTGCCGTCAGCTGACCCGCTGCGGCGGCTGACCCGGTGCCGTCAGCTGACCCGGTGCGGGGGCGCCCGCCCGTCCCGACGCCCCCGAGCGTGTCCGCGGGCCGCGGGCCGTCCGCCCCGTACGGTGTCGAACGTCCGTTCGATCGACGGGCGCCACCCGGGCGGCCCGCTCGTGCGGCCACCTGCGGTGCCGGTCAGGAGGGTCGCCCGTGCGCGTGCTGGGCGTCGACCCCGGGCTCACCCGCTGCGGCCTCGGCGTCGTCGACGGCGAGGCCGGCGGGCGGCCCACGCTCGTCGAGGCCGGCGTCGTGCGCACCGACGCGGCCACCGCCACCGGGCTCCGCCTGCTCGCGATCGAGGAGGTGCTCGCCGCCTGGCTCGACCGCCACCGCCCCGACGTGGTGGCCGTCGAGCGGGTGTTCGCCCAGCACAACCTGCGCACGGTCATGGGGACCGCGCAGGCGAGCGCGCTGGTCCTGGTCGCCGCCTCCCGCCGCGGGCTCGCCGTCGCCTGGCACACGCCGAGCGAGGTGAAGGCCGCCGTAGCCGGGAGCGGTCGCGCCGACAAGACGGCGGTCGGCGCTGCGGTCACCCGGATCCTGCGCCTCGCCGAGACGCCGCGGCCGGCCGACGCCGCCGATGCGATCGCGATCGCGGTGTGCCAGCTGTGGCGCGGCCCGGGCCAGGCGCGCCTCGCGGCCGCCGAGCGGGCTGCGGCCCGCGGCACCGCCGCCGGCCGGCTGTCGGCCACCACCGCGGCCCACCGGCTGGTGGCCACCACCACCACCACCACCACCACCACCGCCCGCCGGCTGCCGGCCACCACCGCCGCCGGCGGCTCGCCCGGCGGTCGGGCGGCCCGGTGATCGCGTCCATCCGCGGCCGCCTCGTCGCCAGGTCCGGCGACACCGCGGTCATCGAGGTCGCCGGTATCGGGCTGGCCGTGCAGTGCACCCCCGCGACCCTGGCCGCGCTGGTCGACGGGGCCGAGGCGGACCTGCAGACGGCGCTGGTCGTCCGGGAGGACTCCCTCACCCTCTTCGGTTTCGCCGACGCCGACGAGAAGTCGGTGTTCGAGATCCTCCAGACGGCCACCGGCATCGGTCCGCGCCTCGCCCAGGCGGCGCTCGGGGTGCTGGCGCCGGACGCGATCCGCCGGGCCGTCGCGACCGACGACCTGGCGACCCTTGTCCGGGTCCCGGGCATCGGACGCAAGGGTGCGCAGCGGCTCGTCGTCGAGCTGAAGGACCGCATCGGGGCACCGCTCGGTGCCGCCGGTCCGACCGCGCGGCCGACCCGGCCCGCCGCGCCCGACTGGCACGACCAGGTCGAGGCCGGCCTGCTCAACCTCGGGTGGCCGGCGCGCGACGTCGCCGGCGTGCTGGACACCCTGGCCGCCGACCCGGACACCCCCGCCGGGGTCGGGGACGTCCTGCGCGCGGCGCTGCGGATCCTGGACCGGGGCTGAGGTGGCCGAGCGCGCACCCGTCGACCCGGGCGGTCCCGTCCATCCGGTCGACACAGCCGGTTCTGTCGACCCAGCCGGTCCCGCGGGCCCGGCCGGTCCCGTCGACCCGGTCGAGCTGGCCGACCCGGGCGAGGCGGCGGCCGAGGCCGCGCTGCGGCCGCACACCCTGGGCGAGTTCGTGGGCCAGCGGCGGGTGTGGGAGCAGCTGTCGGTGCTGCTGGACGGGTCGCGGTCGCGCGGTGTGCCGCCCGAGCACCTGCTGCTGGCCGGGCCACCCGGCCTCGGCAAGACGACGCTGGCGATGATCGTCGCGGCCGAGCTCGGGCGGCCGCTGCGGATCACCAGCGGCCCGGTCATCCAGCACGCGGGGGAGCTCGCCTCGATCCTGTCCAACGTCACCGAGGGCGAGGTCCTCTTCGTCGACGAGATCCACCGAATGAGCCGACCGGCGGAGGAGACGCTCTACCTGGCGATGGAGGACTTCCGGGTGGACGTCGTCGTCGGCCGGGGCCCGGGAGCCACCTCGATCCCGCTCGACATCCCGCGGTTCACCCTCGTCGGCGCGACCACCCGGGCGGGGCTGCTGCCGGGCCCGCTGCGGGACCGGTTCGGGTTCACCGCGCAGCTCGACTACTACGACGACGCGGAGCTGGCGGTCATCCTGGCGCGCTCGGCGGGACTGCTCGGACTCGCACTCGCCCCGGCCGCCGCCGCGGAGATCGCCGGCCGCTCGCGGGGGACCCCTCGGGTGGCCAACCGCCTCCTGCGCCGCGTCCGGGACTGGGCCGAGGTCCGGGGCGGCGGCACGCTGGACCTCGACGCCACCGCCGCGGCCCTCGAGCTGTACGAGGTCGACGCCCGGGGCCTGGACCGCCTCGACCGCGCCGTCCTGGACGCCCTGTGTCGCCGCTTCGGAGGCGGGCCCGTGGGTCTGTCGACCCTCGCGGTGTCCGTCGGGGAGGAGACCGAGACCGTCGAGGGCGTCGTCGAACCGTTCCTGCTGCGCGAGGGGCTGCTGGTGCGGACCCCACGGGGACGCCTCGCGACCAGCGCTGCCTTCGCCCACCTGGGACTCGACCCGCAGGCGGCCGGCCGCCTTCTCTGAGCGTGGTGCGCACGGTCGGTGACGAGCCGGCTCCCGCGGGTGGGGCGCGGGAGTCACAGGGCCGGGCCGTGCGCGGGACGGCCGAGGCGCTCCGGCACGCCGATCGTCCCGGGCCGGGAGATCGCACCCGCCTACACTCGCGGCCGACCGGCCCGTGCCTGGACGACCTGTGAGGATCCCCCCGCCGTGCGCACTTCCATCTCGCAACTCCTCCTGCCCCTGATCGTCGTGGTGGCCGTGTACGTCCTGTTCCTGCGTCCGCAGCGGGCCCGCCAGCGCAAGGCCCTGGAGCTCACCAACAGCATCCAGCCGGGTCAGCGGGTCGTGACGACGGCTGGCATGTTCGCGACGGTGGTGGCCCTCGACGACGAGGGGGTCCTGCTCGAGGTGGCACCCGACGTGCACGTGAAGTACGTGCGCCAGGCCATCAGCCGGGTCGTCGAGCCGGCGGTCGACGGCGCCGGCGACGGCGGCGTCCTGAACGACGGCGTGCTCGACGACGGGTCGGCGGCGGACGTGTCGCGAGACGACCTCTCCGACGCCGAGCTGGCCGACCGGGAGCTGGCCGGGCGCGAGTCGGCCGCGGGAGCGCACGCCGTCGGCGAGGGCGCGGACACCGCTGCCACCGACACCCGCGTCCCGCTGGCGAAGGTCGTCACCGACACCCGCGTCCAGCTGGCGAAGAACGCTCCGGCGGCCGTCGTCGACGGTGGACACGGTCCGACCGGTTCGTCGGGTTCGGACACCGCCAGCTCGGCGCTGCGCTGAGCTGTGCCCACCCCGCGTTCGCGCATCCCCAACCCGGTCGCGCCGATCGTCGTCCTCGCAGTGATCGTCGTGATCCTCACCGCGGTGGCCGGGCTCACCCGTAGCTGGACGCCGAAGCTCGGTCTGGACCTGCGTGGCGGGACCACGCTCACCCTGCAGGCGCGCGCGCTGAGCAAGGGCCAGGCGGTGGACCCGACGTCACTGGACCAGGCGGTCGACATCATCCGCCGGCGGGTGGACAACACCGGCGTCGCCGAACCGGTCGTCACCCGCCAGGGCAGCGACCAGATCACCGTGTCCGTCCCGGGCTACGGCCAGCAGCAGCTGCGCAAGCTCGTCGGGACGACCGCGGAGCTGGGCTTCCGCCAGGTCCTCGGGTACGCGCCGGTGACCGTCACCCCGACCTTCGCCCTCACCGACACCCCCTCGGTCGCCCTGCCCTTCGCGCCGTCCACCGCCCCGAGCCCGGCCGACACCCCGAGCCTCGCGCTGCCGTTCGCGCCGCGGGCGACGGCCTCCGCCCGGCCGTCGGCGGGCGCCTCCCAGCCGTCAGCGGCTGCCGGACCGGCGATCAGCGCGACGGCCGGCGCGACCAAGGCCTCGCCGAGCGGGCAGCTGTCGTCGACGGCGAGCCCGAGCCCCAGCAGGGCGAGCGTCGCAGCCGTCATCGCCTCCTCGATCAGCCCGGCCGTGCCCGGGTCACAGGTCGCAGCGTTCGGCGCCTTCTCCTGCGCGACCCTGCGCGAGCCGGTCGCCAGCACCCCCACCGGCTACCTGCTCACCTGCAACAGCGAGAAGAACGCGAAGTTCCTGCTCGGGCCGGCATTCATCGTCGGCACCGACGTGTCCTCGGCGTCGGCCGGGCTGGCCACCACGAACAACGGCGCAGCCGCCGGCGGCTGGGAGATCAACCTGACCCTGAAGGACGGCGCGCCGACCCAGACGCTGTCCCAGGCCACCGGCAGGCTCGTCGCGCTGCCCCAGATGGACACGACCAAGGTCGGCCAGGGCACCAGCAACTTCGCGATCGTCCTCGACGGCGTGGTCGTCTCCTCGCCCTACATCCAGGCGCTGATCCCCGACGGCCGCGCGCAGATCTCGGGCAGCTTCACGGCCACGACCGCGAAGGACCTCGCGAACGTCCTCACGTACGGCGCGCTCCCGCTCACCCTCGACGTCCTCCAGGCCAACACGACCTCGGCGACCCTCGGCGCCCAGGCGCTGCGCTGGGGGCTGCGGGCCGGCGCGATCGGCCTGCTGCTCGTCGTCCTCTACTCGTTCCTGTACTACCGCGGGCTGGCACTCGTGGTGATGAGCTCGCTGCTCATCGCCGCCGTGCTGACGTACCTGCTCGTGGTGCTGCTCGGCCGGCAGCTCGGCTACACCCTGAGCCTCGCCGGCATCGCCGGTCTCATCGTCGCCGTCGGGATCACCGCGGACTCCTTCGTCGTCTTCTTCGAGCGACTGCGGGACGAGGTACGGGAGGGACGGTCGCTGCGGACCGCCGTCGAGACGGGCTGGGTCCGCGCCCGCCGGACGATCATCGCGGCCGACTTCGTCTCCTTCCTCGCCGCCGCCGTCCTCTACGTCCTGGCCATCGGCGACGTCCGCGGGTTCGCGTTCACCCTCGGTCTCACCACGCTGATCGACATCGTCGTCGTGTTCCTGTTCACCAAGCCGCTCATGAGCCTGCTGGCCCGCACGACGTTCTTCGGCCGGGGGCACCGCCTGTCCGGACTGGATCCCGGGCACCTCGGTCGGCGCGGCGCCGGTGGTCTGGGTGCCGGTGGCGCCCCGGGTGTCGGCGTCGCGGACGCGGCCCGGGCACGAGCGCGGGCCCGGACGGCGCGTCCGGGCGCCGGACCGACCCCGGAGGTCTGACCCGTGCCCGCACACTCCACGGACACCGTCGACCCGCCGGTCACGGACACCGGCGCGACCGGCGGTCGGGTCTCCCTCAGCGCCCGCCTCTACCGCGGACAGCTGTCCTTCGACTTCATCCGACACCGCCGCCGCTGGTACGCCGTGTCCGGGGCCCTCCTGCTGCTGGCCGTGCTCGGCTTCGTCGCCCGCGGGCTGAACCTGAGCGTCGACTTCACCGGCGGGAACGTGCTGCAGGTGGTCGTGCCCGCCACCTCGACCACGACGGCCGGTCAGGTCACCCAGGCGGTCGAGGCCCTCGGGGTCCCGGGGGCCGCCCAGCCGGTCGTCACCCTGCTCACGGGCCAGGTCCGCCAGTTCCGGGTGCAGACCGGTCAGACCTCCGGACCGAACCTGGACCGCATCCAGAACACCGTCGCGGCGACCGTGGGACGGCCCGCCGACCAGGTCAGCGTGCAGGCGATCGGCAGCGCCTGGGGCTCGGAGATCACCCGCAAGGCCCTGATCAGCCTGGTCGTCTTCCTCGCGCTGGTGACCGTCTACCTGGCTCTGGCCTTCGAGCCCAAGATGGGCATCGCGGCGATCCTCAGCCTCGTGCACGACCTCGTGATCACCGTCGGGGTGTACGCCCTGGTCGGTTTGGAGGTGAGCCCGGCGACGGTGATCGGCGTGCTGACGATCCTGGGCTACTCCCTCTACGACACCGTCGTCGTCTTCGACAAGGTGCGGGAGAACACCCGGGGCATCGCGGGCGGCAGCCGGTCCACGTACTCCGAGGCTGCGAACCTGGCGCTCAACCAGACCCTCGTCCGATCGCTGAACACCACGCTGATCGCGCTGCTGCCGATCGTGTCGATCCTGCTGATCGGGACCGCGGTGCTCGGGCCCGGTGTCCTGGAGGACCTCGCGCTCGCCCTGGCGGTGGGGATGGCCGTGGGCGCGTACAGCTCGATCTTCATCGCCACCCCGCTACTCGCCCAGCTCCACGAGCGGGAGCCGGCGATGGTCGCCCTGGCCCGCCGGGTCCGCGACGCCCGGGCAGCGAACGCGGTCGGCGGCGCCGTGCCCGCTCCCGCCGGCGTCACGGTTGTCGGCTCGAGTCCCGCTGGCTCGACTCCCGCCGGGTCGACTCGCGCTGGTTCGACGGTGAGCGGGTCGACGGCCCGCCCACCACGGCGGCCGCGACCGCCGGCGCCGCCCGACCGCGACAGGGGAGCAGGACAGTGACAGCAGGCCAGGCCACGACCGGCACGACCGCCGGAGCCGGCGGGAACGGCGAAGCCGGCTCGCCAGAGCTGGAGGCTGCGCTCGGGCGGATCCGGGACGTCGCGGACTTCCCCGAGCCGGGCATCCTCTTCAAGGACATCGCCCCCCTGCTCGCCGACACGGCCGCGTTCGCCACGGTCGTCGACGCCCTCGCCCGAGTCGGTCGGCGCGTCGGGCAGATCGACGCCGTCGTCGGGATCGAGGCCCGTGGCTTCATCCTCGCGGCCCCGGTGGCCCTCGCCCTGCAGGCCGCCTTCGTGCCCGTCCGCAAGGCGGGAAAGCTGCCGGGTCCGTGCCACCAGGCCAGCTACACCCTCGAGTACGGCCAGGCCACCCTCGAGATCCAGGCCGATGCGCTCGCGCCGGGGTCGCGTGTCCTGCTGGTCGACGACGTGCTCGCGACCGGTGGGACTGGCGCTGCGGCGGCGCGTCTGGTCGGGGAGGGCGGCGGCGTCGTCGCTGCGGTCGCGGTGCTGCTCGAGCTCGGCTTCCTGCCCGGCCGCGCCCGTCTCACCGAGGCCGGCCTCGACCGGGTGCACGCCCTGCGCCGGGTCTGATCTCCGAGCCGGACCGGGCGGGTGGCTGCCTCCTAGACTGACGGCACAGACCGTGAGGAGCGCCCGTGGCGATCGACGCAGCGCAGCCCGACGTCGGGATCGCCCGCGCTCCCGACGTCGCCTCGCCGGTCGCCGCGGCCGCGGCCGATGCACCTGCGGAGTCGCCCTCTCGGGCAGACTCGCTCCCTCGGGCGGACTCGGACACCGGCGCACCCGGTGTCGAGCACCCCGCCGCCGCTCCCGCGAGCCCCACCGGTGCTCCCGCGACCCCCGCCGGTGCCCCCGCCGCCGAGGCGGTCGACGGTCTGCCGGGGGCGGCGTCGACAGCCCGGTCGCCCGGTCCGGTCGGCGCCGGCCGGGGTTCACCACCCGGGAGCCGCCCGGTGCCGGCGGCGGCCCGCTCCGCGCTGGCTGCACCGACGCCGGCCCGCTCCGCGCTGGCGGTCCCGGCCGGACCCGTCCCGCCGCCCCTGGAGTCGGTCGGCGCCGGCTCGCGCATGCGGTCGCGCCTCGCCCGCCTGGGCGCGTCCCGGCAGGACAACCCCGCTCTGGACCCGATGCTGCGGATCCTGCGGGCGCAGCACCCGAAGGCCGACACCGCGATCGTGGAGCGGGCCTACGAGGTCGCCGAACGCCACCACCGCGGGCAGTTCCGCCGCAGCGGCGACCCGTACATCACCCACCCCCTCGCGGTCGGGACGATCCTGGCCGAGCTCGGGATGACCGAGACCACGCTGTGCGCGGCGCTGCTGCACGACACCGTCGAGGACACCACCTACACCCTGGACATGCTCCGGGCGGACTTCGGGAGCGAGGTCGCGCACCTCGTCGACGGCGTCACGAAGCTGGACAAGGTCACCTACGGGGCCGCGGCCCAGGCCGAGACCGTCCGCAAGATGGTCGTGGCGATGGCCCGCGACATCCGGGTCCTCGTCATCAAGCTGGGTGATCGCCTGCACAACATGCGGACCCTGCACCACCTCCGGCCGGAGAAGCGCGAGCGGATCGCCAAGGAGACCCTCGAGATCTACGCGCCGCTCGCCCACCGCCTGGGGATGAACACCCTCAAGTGGGAGCTGGAGGACCTGGCCTTCGCGGTGCTCAACCCCAAGGTCTACAACGAGATCGTCCGGCTGGTGGCGGACCGGGCGCCCAGTCGTGACGAGTACCTGCGCGGCGTCGTCGACCAGGTGGAGGACGAGCTGCGGACCGCGAAGATCCGGGCGGTCGTGACGGGCCGGCCGAAGCACTACTTCTCCGTGTACCAGAAGATGATCGTGCGCGGCCGCGACTTCACCGACATCTACGACCTCGTCGGCATCCGCATCCTCGTCGACACCCTCCGCGACTGCTACGCGGTCCTCGGCTCGATGCACGCGCGGTTCGCGCCCGTCCCCGGGCGGTTCAAGGACTACATCGCGATGCCCAAGTTCAACCTCTACCAGTCCCTGCACACGACCGTCATCGGCCCGGACGGGAAGCCCGTCGAGCTGCAGATCCGCACCCACGCGATGCACCGCCGGGCGGAGTACGGCGTGGCCGCGCACTGGAAGTACAAGGAGGACCAGCGGGGCCGCAACGGCGAGCCCGGCAGCCCCACCGGGGTCGGCGAGCACCCGTCGGACATGTCGTGGCTGCGCCAGCTGCTGGACTGGCAACGCGAGACCGCGGACCCCGGGGAGTTTCTGGACGCCCTGCGTTTCGAGATCTCCGCCGACGAGGTGTACGTGTTCACCCCCAAGGGCGACGTCTTCCCGCTGCCCGCCGGGTCGACGCCGGTGGACTTCGCGTACGCGGTGCACACCGAGGTCGGGCACCGCTGCATCGGGGCGAAGGTCAACGGGCGGCTCGTCCCGCTCGAGAGCCCGCTGGACACCGGTGACGTCGTCGACATCTTCACGTCGAAGGCGCCGACGGCAGGTCCCAGCAGGGACTGGGCGACGTTCGTCAAGAGTCCACGGGCGCGCGCCAAGATCCGGCAGTGGTTCACCCGGGAACGCCGGGAGGAGGCGATCGAGTCCGGCCGGCTCGCGATCGCCCGGCAGATGCGCAAGGAGAACCTGCCGCTGCAGCGGCTGCTGACCCACGAGTCGCTCACGGCGGTCGCCCAGGACCTCCGCCACGGCGACGTCTCGGCGCTGTACGCGGCGGTCGGGGAGAGCCAGATTTCCGCCCAGGCTGTCGTCGCGCGGGTCGTGAAGATCGCCGGCGGCGAGGACGGCGCTACCGAGGACCTCGCCGAGGCGGTCCACGTGCCGCCGGCCGGGATCGCCCGGCGCTCGCACACCTCGACCGACCCCGGCGTGGTCGTCAAGGGTGTCGGCGACGTCTGGGTCAAGCTCGCGAAGTGCTGCACCCCCGTCCCCGGCGACGACGTGTTCGGCTTCGTGACCCGCGGCCACGGGGTCTCGGTGCACCGGACGGACTGCACGAACGTCGACGCGCTGAACGCCGAGCCGGAGCGGCGCGTCGAGGTCACCTGGGCACCGACCGCCTCGAGCCAGTTCCTGGTGTCGATCCAGGTGGAGGCCCTCGACCGGTCGCGGCTGCTGTCCGACGTCACCCGGGTGCTGTCCGACCAGCACCTGAACATCCTCTCGGCGTCGGTGACGACCAACCGCGACCGGGTGGCGAAGAGCCGCTTCATGTTCGAGATGGGCGACCCGCGCCACCTCGCGACCGTCCTCAAGTCGGTGCGGACGATCGACGGCGTCTTCGACGTGTACCGGATCACCTCGGCCAAGCAGGACTGAGACCCGGTGCCGCCGACCCGCCGCGTGCAGTCGTGTACCGGGAGCGCTCGGCTGGCCGCCGCGCGGCTCGCACGCGTTCCTTCGAGTACTCCACTGCACACCCTGCCCGGCCGGCCGACCGCCGGCAGTCAACGCCGACGTGGAACGCCGCTGGTCGATCGAGCTCGGGGCCGTATCGTGGGGCCAACGGCTTCGATCCGGCCATCACCGGGGAGCCCCCGGAAGAACAGGCGGCCCGCGTCCCAGCAGGTCGCCCCAGTAGACCCGGGCGGGTGCGGCCCGTCATCGTCGCGCGAGAGCGGGCCCGCGCCGACCGTGCAGACGGTCGGTCGGGTCAAGCGGGGTGGTACCGCGTGGTCCGGCGCCAGCGCCGGGCGGCGTCCCCGCACACCGAGACGTGTGCGAGGGACGGCGAATCATGGCGTATCCACTGGTGGACCTGTCGGGCGCCCGGGAGCAGTCGACCGGCGACGGCCCCGGACGGGTCCCGGCACAGCCGGACCTGCCCGCGATGGAGGAGGCGGTCCTCGCCTCGTGGGAGACCGGGGACACCTTCCGCCGGTCGGTCGCGGAGCCGGCCGGTGCCGACCCCACGAGCGAGTACGTGTTCTACGACGGGCCGCCGTTCGCCAATGGCCTGCCGCACTACGGCCACCTGCTGACGGGCTACGTCAAGGACGTCGTCCCGCGCTACCGGACCATGCGCGGCCAGCGGGTCGAGCGGCGCTTCGGCTGGGACTGCCACGGACTGCCGGCCGAGCTGGAAGCCGAGCGCCAGCTGGGGATCACGAGCAAGGCGGGCATCGCCGCCCTCGGGATCGAGCGTTTCAACGAGGTCTGCCGGGAGTCGGTGCTCCGCTACACCCGCGAGTGGGAGACCTACGTCACCCGCCAGGCCCGCTGGGTCGACTTCGCCCACGACTACAAGACCCTCGACCCGGACTACATGGAGAGCGTCCTGTGGGCGTTCAAGACCCTGTACGACAAGGGACTCGTCTACTCCTCCTACCGGGTGCTGCCCTACTGCTGGCGTGACGAGACACCGCTGTCCACCCACGAGCTGCGGATGGACGACGACGTCTACCAGGTCCGCCGGGACCCGGCGGTCACGGTGGCCTTCACCCTGACCGGCGCCCGACCCGGGGTGCCCGCGGCCGGCGAGCCGACGACGGCCCCCGGCGCCGACAGCGGCAGCGGCAGCGGCAGCGGCAGCGGCAGCGGCGGCAGCGACCGCAGCGGATCGTCGGTCGCGGCCGGCGACCGGATCCTCGCGTGGACGACCACCCCCTGGACGCTGCCGTCCAACCTGGCTCTCGCCGTCGGACCACAGCTGCGCTACGTGCGGGTGCGGGGCATGGACGGCGCGGTCTACGTGCTGGCCGCGGACCGGGTGGCCGCGTACGCCCGCGAGCTCGGCGAGCAGCCGCCGGTCCTCGCGGAGCTCACTGGCGCCGACCTGGTCGGCCACGCGTACACCCCGCTGTTCGACCACCTCACCGACACCGCGACCTTCGGCACCGAGCGGGCCTTCCGGGTGGTCCCGGCCGACCACGTCACGACCGACGAGGGGACCGGGGTGGTGCACCTCGCGCCCGCCTACGGCGAGGAGGACCAGCGCGCCTGCGATGCCGCCGGCATCCCGACCATCCTGACCGTCGACGAGCGGGCGCGCTTCACCGACGTCGTCCCCGACCTGGCGGGACTGCAGGTGTTCGACGCGAACCCCGTCGTCATCGCCCTCCTGCGGGAGCAGGGGACCCTGCTGCGCCGGGAGGACCACGATCACTCCTACCCGCACTGCTGGCGTTGTCGGACCCCGCTCATCTACCGCGCGGTCAGCAGCTGGTTCGTCGAGGTCACCCGGATCCGGGACCGCATGGTCGAGCTGAACGAGGAGATCACCTGGATCCCCGGGAACGTCAAGCACGGCCAGTTCGGCAAGTGGCTGGCCGGCGCGCGGGACTGGTCGATCAGCCGGAACCGCTTCTGGGGCACGCCGATCCCGGTGTGGGTCTCCGACGACCCCGCGTACCCACGGACCGACGTGTACGGCAGCCTCGACGAGCTGGAACGGGACTTCGGCGTCCGCCCCACCGACCTGCACCGCCCCTTCGTCGACGCCCTCACCCGGCCCAACCCCGACGACCCGACCGGCGCCGCCACGATGCGCCGGGTCCCCGACGTCCTCGACGTCTGGTTCGACTCCGGCTCGATGCCCTTCGCCCAGGTGCACTACCCGTTCGAGAACAGGAACTTCTTCGAGGCCCACCACCCGGGCGACTTCATCGTGGAGTACATCGGCCAGACCCGCGGCTGGTTCTACCTGCTGCACGTCCTCGCGACGGCGCTGTTCGACCGACCCGCCTTCACGACGTGCATGTCCCACGGGATCGTCCTCGGCGACGACGGCGCGAAGATGAGCAAGAGGCTGCGCAACTACCCCGACGTCGACGAGGTGTTCCGCCGCGACGGCTCCGATGCGATGCGCTGGTTCCTCATGGCGAGCCCGGTGCTGTGCGGCGGCAACCTCGTGGTCACCGACGCGGGGATCAGGGACGGGGTTCGCCAGGCACTCCTGCCGCTGTGGAACGCCTGGTACTTCCTGGCCCTGTACGCCGACGCGGAGGGCGTGACCGCGCGGACCGACGCCCTGCGTCCGACCCCTGCGACGCACCCCCTGGACCGCTACGTCCTGGCCCGCACGAGAGCACTGGTCTGGGAGGTGACGACCGCGCTGGACGCGTACGACGTGGCGGGTGCCTGCGCCCGGCTGCGGGCCTTCGTCGACGACCTGACCAACTGGTACATCCGCCGGTCGCGGCCGCGTTTCTGGTCCGGTGACCGGGCCGCCTTCGACACCCTGGCCAGCGTGCTGGAGGTGACCTGCCGGGTCGCCGCGCCGCTGCTGCCGCTGACCGCGGAGGCGGTCTGGCGCGGGCTCACGGGCGGGGAGTCGGTGCACCTGGAGCCGTGGCCGGTGGCCGCCGACATCGCGAGCGCGGATGCCGGCGCGGACGAGGCGCTGGTCGCGGCGACCGCGCTGGCCCGGTCGGTCTGCTCGGCCGCCCTGTCGGTCCGCAAGGCGTCCGGGCTGCGGGTCCGGCTCCCGCTGTCGCGACTGACGGTGGCGGCACCGGACGCGGGCCTGCTGGCGGAGCTCCGGACGGCGATCGCCGAGGAGGTCAACGTCCGCGAGGTGGTGCTGACCACCGACGTCGCGGCCCACGCCCGGACCGAGGTGCGGGTCAACGCGCGCGCCGCCGGGCCGCGTCTGGGTGGTGCGGTCCAGCGGGTGATCCGTGCGGTCCGCGCGGGGGACTGGACGCCCACCGCGGGCGGCCTCAGCGCGGCCGGGATCGACCTGCTCGCCGGGGAGTACGAGCAGACGGTCGTCGTCGCCGACGCCGCGAGGTCCGCGGTCCTGACCGTCACCTCCGACAGCGGGACCACGACGACCACCGGGGTGGTCGTGCTCGACACCGCGCTCACCCCCGAGCTCGAGGCGGAGGGCGTCGCGCGCGACGTCGTGCGGGAGGTCCAGCAGGCGCGGCGCAGCGCGGGCTTCGCCGTGTCGGACCGCATCGCCCTCACCGTCGTCGGGTCGCCGCGCCTGCTCGCCGCCGTCGAGGCCCACCGGGCGTTTGTGGCCGCGGAGACGCTGGCGGTGCAGCTGCACACCGCGGCGGCCGACGTGCTCGCCGGACCGGCGACGGCCGGCACGGCCGACCCGGCCGGCACCGCGCTGACGGTCGTCGTCCGGGTCGACGGCGAACCGCTGCAGCTCACCGTCGCCCGGGCGTGAGAGCCGGGCCACGGAGCGGAGCGAGCAGACGAGGCGACGGAGCGGGCGACGAAGCGTGGCCGCGTCGTCCGCCGTGGACGGCCGGGTCGGGGGACCGGCCCCGGCGAGGGACCGGCCGCGGAGAGGGCCCGGTGGGAGGATGAGCCGGTGCCGGCGACACCCGTGACCGCCGGGGCCCAGCCGGCCCAGCCGGTACCGCCGGCGCCGACGGTCCCGGTCGGGCGCTCGCGGCGCTCCCTGTGTCTGGCGCTCGCCGCCTCCTGGGTCGTCCTGGACGCGATCACGAAGGCCGTCGTGATCCGGGCGCTGGCCGACGGCCCGGTCACCGTGGTCCCGGGCGCCGTCCAGCTGACACTGCTGCGCAACCCGGGCAGTGCCTTTAGCCTGGCGACCGGCTACACGACCGTCCTGTCCCTGCTGGCGGCCACGGTCGTCGTCGGCGTGGTGCGCTACTCGGCGCGGCTGCGCAGCACCCCGTGGGCGGTCGCGCTCGGCTTCCTCCTCGGCGGCGCCGCCGGCAACCTCGCCGACCGGCTCTTCCGCGCACCCGGCTTCCTGCGCGGGTACGTCGTCGACTGGGTCCGCCTCTACCACGGCACCCACAGCTGGCCGGTGTTCAACGTCGCCGACAGCGGGATCACCTGTGCCGCCGTCCTGGTCGTCGTCCTGTCAGTCACCGGCCGCCGTGTCGACGGCAGTCGGGTCGACAGCAGTCGGGTCCCGCGCGGCGAGCGCTCCTGACCCACCGTCGGCGGTGCCCGACCTGCCCGCCGCCCGACGTACCCGCCGCCTGACCTGCCTGACCCGCCCGCCCTGCCCGGCGGACCCGGTCGGTGCGCCGCCGGCCGTGGGAGCCTGGGCCGATGGCTGAGCTGCGGTCCCTCCCGGTGCCCGACGGGCTCGCCGGTGAGCGGGTGGACGCCGGCCTGGCACGTCTGCTGGGCCTGTCAAGGACCCGGGTGGGGGAGCTGGCCGCCGCCGGTGCGGTCTGTCTCGACGGCGCGGTCGCGACCAAGTCCGATCGCCTCGTCCCCGGCGCGTGGCTGGAGGTGCAGCTGCCGACGCCGCCGGCCGCACCGCCCCCGGAGCGGGCCGTGGACGGCCTGACCGTCGTCCACCTCGACCCCGACGTCGTCGTCGTGGACAAGCCGGCCGGGGTGGCCGCCCACCCCAGCCCGGGCTGGACGGGACCGACCGTGCCCGGTGGGCTCGCCGCCCTCGGGGTCTCCCTGTCCTTCTCCGGCCCGGCCGAGCGCCAGGGGGTGGTGCACCGCCTCGACGTCGGCACCTCGGGACTGATGGTGCTGGCCCGCTCCGAGCGTGCATACACCGTCCTCAAACAGGCCTTCCGCGACCGGACGGTCGACAAGACATACCAGGCGCTCGTGCAGGGCCACCCCGAGCCGGTCGGGACCGTCGACGCCCCCATCGGCCGGCACCCCGCTGGGGACGGCAGGTGGGCGGTGGTCGCGGAGTCCGAGGGCGGCCGCGCGTCGGTCACCCACTGGTCGACCCTGGAGGCCTTCCACTACGCGACCCTGCTCGAGGTGCACCTGGAGACCGGGCGGACACACCAGATCCGGGTGCACCTCTCGGCGCTGCGCCACCCCTGCGCCGGTGACCTCACCTACGGCGCGGACCCGACGCTGGCGGCGCGGCTCGGGCTGTCGCGGCAGTGGCTGCACGCGGTGCGCCTCGCCTTCGAGCACCCGGCGAGCGGGTCGCGGGTGGTGTTCGACTCCGCGCCCGCGGGCGAGCTCGCCCACGCCCTCGACGTGCTCGCCGGCACCTGAGCGCAACACGCGCAGCGGCCTGCGGGGTTCCCGGGGACCGTCCGACGGGTCCCCCCGCGACCTAGAGTCCAGCCCATGCCCGGCTCGGACTTCGTGCACCTGCACGTCCACAGCGAGTACTCGATGCTGGACGGTGCGGCGAAGATCGAGGACCTCGCGAGTGCGGCCGAGCGCCTCGGGATGCCCGCGATCGCGGTCACCGACCACGGCAACGTCCACGCCGCCTACGAGCTCTACAAGGCCGCCGCGGCCCACGGCATCAAGCCGATCGTCGGGACCGAGGCCTATCTCGCGCCGGGCACCCACCGCTCCGAGCGCCGCCGGGTCCAGTGGGGCTCCGGCGGCCGCGACGACGTCTCCGGCGGCGGCGCGTACACCCACCTGACGCTCCTCGCCCGCACGACCGAGGGCATGCACAACCTGTTCCGGCTGTCGTCGCGGGCCAGCATCGAGGGCTTCTTCTACAAGCCCCGGATGGACCACGAGCTGGTCGCCGAGCACGCCGAGGGCCTCATCGCGACCACCGGCTGCCCGTCCGGGGAGGTGCAGACCTGGCTGCGCCTCGGCCGCTATGACGAGGCCGTCGCCGCGGCCGGGCGGATGCGCGAGATCGTCGGGGCGGAGAACTACTACTGCGAGGTCATGGACCACGGGCTCGACCTCGAGCGGACCGTGCGCACCGACCTGCTCCGCCTGGCCCGCGAGGTCGGTATCCCGCTGATCGCGACGAACGACCTGCACTACACTCGGGCCGAGGACGCGAAGACGCACGAGGCACTGCTGTGCGTGCAGTCCGGCTCGACCCTCGCCGACCCGAACCGCTTCCGGCTCGAGGGGGAGCAGTACTACCTCAAGACCGCCGAGCAGATGCGGGCGGACTTCGCCGAGCTGCCCGAGGCGTGCGACAACACCCTGGTGGTCGCCGAGCGGTGCGAGGTCTCCTTCAACGAGACCGAGGGCCGCTACATGCCGCGGTTCCCGGTCCCCACGGGCCACGACGACACGTCCTGGATGCGGGCGGAGGTCGAGGCCGGGCTGCGGGCGCGTTTCCCGGACGGCCTGGACGCGGTCGGCCGCGAGCGGGTCGAGTACGAGCTCGGTGTCATCGGCAGCATGGGGTTCAACGGCTACCTGCTGGTCGTCGCGGACTTCATCAACTGGGCGAAGCGCCGCCGCATCCCCGTCGGGCCGGGCCGTGGCTCGGCCGCCGGGTCGGTGATCTGCTACGCCCTCGGGATCACCGACATCGACCCGCTGCAGCACGGGCTGCTGTTCGAGCGGTTCCTCAACCCCGAGCGGGTGTCGATGCCGGACATCGACGTCGACTTCGACGACCGCCGCCGCGACGAGGTCATCCGCTACGTCGCCGACCGCTACGGCGAGGACCACGTCGCCCAGATCGTCACCTTCGGCACGATGAAGGCGAAGGCCGCCATCAAGGACGCGTCCCGGGTGCTCGGGAACCCGTTCAGCCTCGGTGAGGAGATCACCAAGACGATGCCGCCGGCGGTGATGGGCAAGGACATCCCGCTGTCGGGCATCTTCGACACCACGCACAAGCGGCACGGCGAGGCCGGGGAGTTCCGCTCGCTCTACGAGGCGCGCGCCGACGTCCGGGAGGTGGTCGACACCGCCCGCGGGCTGGAGAACCTCAAGCGGAACTGGGGAGTGCACGCCGCCGGGGTCATCATGTCGAGCGCGCCGCTGCAGGACGTCATCCCCGTGATGCGCCGGGAGAAGGACGGCGCGATCATCACGCAGTTCGACTACCCGACGTGCGAGACCCTCGGCCTCATCAAGATGGATTTCCTCGGCCTGCGCAACCTCTCGGTGATCGACAACGCGGTCGCGAACATCGCCGCCAACCGGGGGACCACCCTCGACCTCGACGCCCTCGGCCGGACGCTGGACGACAAGCCCACCTACGAGCTGCTCGCGCGGGCGGACACCCTCGGGGTGTTCCAGCTCGACGGCGGCCCGATGCGGGCGCTGCTCCGCTCGATGCGCCCGGACTCCTTCGCCGACATCTCCGCGGTCATCGCGCTCTACCGGCCCGGCCCGATGGGGATGAACTCCCACAACGAGTACGCCGACCGGAAGAACGGCCGCAAGAAGATCGCGCCGATCCACGCGGAGCTGGTGGCGCCGCTCGCGGAGATCCTGGCGCCGACCTACGGCGTCATCGTCTACCAGGAACAGCTGATGGCGATCGTGCAGAAGGTCGCCGGGTTCTCCCTCGGCGGTGCAGACCTGCTGCGCAAGGCGATGGGCAAGAAGAAGAAGGAGATCCTCGACAGGGAGAAGCCGCGGTTCGCCGCGGGCATGGCTGTACACGGCTACTCCGCGGGCGCCACCGAGGCGCTGTGGGCGACGATGGAGCCGTTCGCCGACTACGCGTTCAACAAGGCCCACACCGCGGCGTACGGGCTGGTCTCCTACCAGACCGCGTACCTCAAGGCGAACTACCCGGCCGAGTACATGGCGGCGCTGCTCACCTCGGTCGCCGACGACAAGGACAAGTCCGCGCTCTACCTGGCCGAGTGCCGCCGACGCGGCATCAAGGTCCTGCCCCCGGACGTCAACGACTCCGTCGCGGACTTCGCGTCGGTGGGGACCGACATCCGTTTCGGCCTGGCCGCGGTCAAGAACGTCGGGGAGCACGTCGTCGACGCGATCGTGACGGCGCGCACGCAGTCCGGCCGCTTCGTCGACCTCGCCGACTTCCTCGACAAGATCCCCCAGCAGGCGTGCACGAAGCGGGTGCTGGAGTCCCTCGTGAAAGCCGGGGCGTTCGACTCCCTCGGGTACGCCCGGCGGGCTCTCGCCGAGGTGCACGAGCGGGCCGTCGAGGAGGCCGTCGAGCGGAAGAAGTCCCAGGCCCTCGGCCAGTACGACCTGTTCGAGGACCTGTTCGCGGGACCGGCGGGGTCAGCGGGGGCGATCGGCGACGGGCCCGGCGGCCCGGGCGTCGTGGTCCGGGAGATCGCGGACTGGGACAAGTCCACCCGCCTCGCCTTCGAGCGGGAGATGCTCGGCCTCTACGTGTCCGACCACCCCCTCGCCGGCGTCGAGCACCTGCTGGCACGCAAGGCCGACGTCACGCTCGGGGCGCTGCGCGCGGAGGCGGAGGCGGCGGTCGTCCCACCGGTGGAGGACCTCGGCCTGGACGACCCCGGCGACGGCGCCGACGACGGGGGTGTCGGGGGTGTCGACGGTGGTGTCGCCGGTGGTGTCGCCGGGGACGCGGCCGGCGCGGGCGGTCCGGTGCCCGCTGCCGTGCGCTCGGCCACCAGCCGCCGAGACGGGTCGACCGTCACCGTCGGCGGCCTGCTGACGTCGCTGTCGCGCAAGCTGTCGCGCAAGGGCGACCCGTACGCCGTGGCGACCCTGGAGGACCTCGACGGCTCGATCGAGGTGGTGTTCTGGCCGAGCACCTACGCCCTCGTCGCGGACCGCCTCGCCGAGGACCGCCCGCTGCTGGTGACCGGCCGCCTCGAGCTGCGCGACGAGGCGTTCCTCCTGAAGGCCGTCGACGTCCGGGTACCGGACCTGCTCGAGGCCGACTCGGCGCCGGTGCGCCTCGCCCTGGCCGAGCGCCGCTGCACGCCGATGGTGGTCGAGCGGCTCAAGGAGATCCTGGTGACCCACCCGGGCCCGGCCCCGGTGCACCTGCACCTCGCCTCCACCGAGCAGACCCTGGTGATGCGCCTCGGCGACCCGTTCCGGGTGGCGCCGTCGACGGCCCTGTTCGGCGACCTCAAGGCGCTGCTGGGCGCCGGCTGCCTGGGATGAGCGGCCTGCCGGCCGGTCGCGTCGGGCAGGGCGGTCGGCGGCGGGTCCGGGCGCTGGTCGGGGTGCTCGGCGCCCACGCCGTCGCAGCAGCGGTGCTGGGGGTGACCGCCGGGGCGGTCTGGGCGGCACTCGTGCCGCAGGTCACCGTGCAGCGGGTGCCCGGCGGACTGTTGCTGGACGAGCGGTCCGGCGCCGCGTCCTACGCGTTCGACGGCTGGTTCGGCGTCGTCGCGGTCGCCGGCGGCCTGCTGCTCGGCATCGCCTCGGTGCCGGCCGTCCGACGGCACGGCTGGCGGGTCGTCCCGGTGACTGCGGCGGCAGCGCTGGCGGCGGGGCTGGTGCAGTGGTGGGTGGGTACCCGCCTCGACCGCGGCGGCGCGACGGTGCCGGGTGCGTCGGGCGACAGCACGGGGCAGCGGGTGGCGCTGGCCCTGAGCCTGTCCGGGCACGCGGCGCTGGCGCTGTGGCCGCTGGCTACGTGCGTCGTCCTGGTCGCCGTCAGCCTGCTCGCTCCAGGTCTGCTCGACGCCTCGGTGAGCACGCACCGGTCTCCCCGAGGAGACCGACGGCGGGGCGACGGACAGGGCGCCGGCGGCGGGCTCGATCATGGTCGTGACGGCGGGGCGCGGCCGGCCGGGTCGCGGTGGCGGGCACCGGGACGCCGGTGACCTGCCGCCAGGACGAGGTCGGGGGAGTTCTCCAACAGTGCGTGCAGTGCGAGCTCACCCTGCTCGCGGGCCCCGTGTCGCGCGGGTTCGCCACCAGTGTTTGGACCGCCCGGCGCGGTCGGCCACCGGCGTGGTGCTCAGCTGGACCGAGAGCTCGGCGCCGCCGTGGTGCACGTCGGACAGCTGGCCCCTGACCGGCAGGGCAGCGGTCTCAGTTCGCGCTCCAGCCGTCCGGTGAGATGTCGGTCGCGGGCAGCGACGGCACGACCGCGATCGCTGTCAGCTCACGCCGGATGACCGCCGCTCCCAGGCGCAGCCGGGCGGCTGCCGTCGGCGCCTCGAGGAACCGCTGACGCTCCCCGAAGGGCACCACGACGGCCGCGGCGATCAGGTAGGACAGCAGCAGCGGGTCGGTCGGGAGCTCCCCGGAGACCACGGGCTCCCCGCGCACCGACACCAGTGCGGCCTGGTAGCGGGCGAACAGCTGCGCGGCGAGGACGGCACCCTCCGCGGCTGCCGGGCCGGGGGACTCGGCGAGCAGGGTGACGTCGGCCTGGAGATAGGCACCGGTGTCGGTCGCCGCTGGGCGGTGCAGCACGTCGAGGGTGAAGCGGGTCGAACCGACGGTGACGAGGTCGAACCTGCCGTCTTCGTGCCGGCTGACCTGGCGTACCTGGGCGACGCAGCCGACCGCGTGCAGGGCGCGGGCGCCGTCGCTGCCCACCTCGCGACCCTCACGCAGCGCCACCACGCCGAAACGCCGCGCGGCACCCTCGGGCAGCGCCAGCAGGTCGTCGACGAGGTGGCGGTAACGGGGCTCGAAGACGTGCAGCGGCAGCATCAGACCGGGGAAGAGCACCGTCCCGAGTGGGAACAGCGGCAGCCTCTCCGTCACCGGCCCGAGCCTAGGGAGTGCGTCCCCCGCCACTGCGGCCACCGCCGCCGGCGTCCGGGCGGCCGCCATCCGGGCCGCTGCCGGCGTCCGGGTCGCTGGTGTCCGGGCCGCTGGGGCCCGGCGGCGACAGCAGCGACCCGGCGACCGCCAGCCAGCCACTGGCGGCTGCGACCTCGGCGCGCTGCAGCCAGCCCGAGCCGCTCCTGACGCCGGCGACGTCGGTCGCCGCCTCGGCGACGGTCACCGCGACGACCGCGACGGCGAGCAGCGCCGCGGTCAGCGGGCCGCGGCTGCCGGTCCCGGCGACCCGGGAACGACCCACCAGTGCGGGCAGCGCCGTACAGCCGACGACGGTGCCGACACTCGCGAGGATGCTGACCGCGTCGTGGACCACGTCGCGGGGCGACCGCGCCGGCGCCGTCGAGCCGGCGGTGTGCGATCGACGTACCCGGCCCGGCGTCGGGGTGATCGCAGCCGCTCCGACGGTGCCGACGCCGAAGGCGGCCAGGCCCGCGGTCTCGGCCACCGCGGCCACCCGCCGGCCGGCGCCACCGCCACCGCCACTGCCACGAGCACTGCCGGTGGCCGCCGTCCCCGCCGCGAGGGCGAGGGCGAGGACGCCCGCGGTGAGGTCCGCCGCGCGGAACGCACCGGCCGCCGGCTGCCCCGGCGCCGACAGCAGCGAGATCGCCGTGCTCGACGGGGCCAGCGGGCTGCCGACGAAGGGGTGCAGCAGGAAGTTCGCGTTGGCCGCTCCAGCGACCGCACCGACGACCGGCCACCACCGGCGGGTGGGTCGGCTCCCCGGCCAGCTCTGCCCGACGACCGCGGCGGGAGCTCGTCGTCCGGCCATCTGTCGATCATGGGCCCCCGGACCTCCCAGCCGGGGCGACCGGCCCGGCGGACACCGCGGACCGAGTGGCCGAATCACCCGCCGACAGCCCGTCGCGGCTCTAACCTCGGTGGGTGAGCACCGGGGCCGGCGGCACGCAGCAGTCGGCGGTCGTCCCGCGACGCACCGCGGCCCTGGACGGGCCGGACAGCGGTCCGGACGCCGGAGCCGTCGGGGCGGGGAGGACGGCTGGGAGCGCGGCCGCGACGACCACCACCGTGCCGTCGACCCCCACCGCCACGTCGACCACCGTGACGTCGACCGCGAGGACGGTGTCGCCGAGCACCCGTCCGGGGGGTGCCCGTCGCGCCGGCAGTGGACGCCGGACCCGGCTCGCGTCGGCGGTCCGCCGCCGGGTTCCCGTGGTGCTGGCCTGGTTGGTGCGGATCGCCGCCGTCGGGTCGGTCCTCGAGCTCGCCCGACCGCGCATGCGCGCACTCGGCCACCAGAACCTCGACGACGTGTCGGCGGTCGTCACGGTCACCGCGTCCGTGCTGTCCCTGGTGGCCGTGCTGCTGGTGGCCGGCAACCTCGCCCGGCGCCGCCGCCGGGCCTGGCGGGTGCTCGTGGTCGTGGCGGGCGTCGGCGTCGCGGCGCACCTCGGGCCCGGCGTCCGCCGCGGACTGGTCCTCAACGCGCTGCTGCTGGTGCTCCTGCTGGTGTTCCACCGCGAGTTCCGGGCCCGGTCGGTGCGCGCCACCCGGTGGGTGGCGCTCCGGGTGCTGCTCACCGCCCTCGCCGTGTCCCTCACCGCCGGGCTGCTGGTGACCCACCGCCTCGCGCCCCGGGCGAGCCTCGGACAGCTGCTGGTCCAGACCGGGACCGGCCTGCTGGGCGCGACCCCGAACCTGCCGTTCGCCCACCACCACGGCGTCGGCTTCAGCAGTGATCTCCTGTCCACGCTCGGGCTCGCGACCCTGCTGGTCAGCCTGTTCGCCTTCCTCGCACCGGCCGCCGGTCGCCAGCAGCTGTCGCCGGCCGACGACGGCCGACTGCGGGAGCTGCTCGCGACCAGCGGTGCGGGGGACTCCCTCGGGTACTTCGGACTGCGGCGGGACAAGGTCGCGGTGTTCAGCCCGACCGGCAAGGCCGCCGTCGTCTACCGGGTCGTCGGCGGGGCGTCGCTGGCGGCGGGGGACCCCCTGGGGGACCCGGAGGCGTGGCCGGCGGCCATCGCCGCGTGGCTCGCCGAGGCCGACTCCTTCGGCTGGGTGCCGGGGGTCCTGGGCGCGAGCGAGGGCGCTGCTGCCGCGTACGCGCGTGCCGGGATGGACGCCCTGGAGCTGGGCGACGAGGCCGTGCTGGACCTCACCACCTGGCGTCTGGACGGTCGGGACATGCGCGGCGTCCGGCAGGCGGTCAACCGCGCCAAGCGCTCGGGGCACACCGTCGACATCGCCCGCCAGCGTGCGCTGTCGACCGCCGACCTGGCCGAGGTCGTCGCAGCGGCGGACCGCTACCGCGACGGCGAGGTCGAGCGCGGCTTCTCGATGGCCCTGGGGCGCCTCGGGGAGCCGTGCGACCCGGATCTGCTGCTGGTCCGGGTGCGCGACGCGGGCGGCACCCTCGCCGCGGTCCTCGCGTTCGTCCCCTGGGGCGCCGACGGGGTGTCCCTCGACCTCATGCGCCGGGCCCCGGACGCCGAGAACGGGGTGGTCGAGCTGGCGGTGTCGACGCTGGCGGCCCGCGGCGACGAGCTCGGGGTCCGGCGGGTGTCGCTGAACTTCGCGGTGTTCCGGTCGGCTCTCGAGCGCGGCGCCCGCATCGGCGCCGGACCGGTGTCGAGGCTGTGGCGGAGCCTGCTGCTGCTCGGCAACCGGTGGTGGCAGATCGAGTCCCTCTACCGGGCGAACGCCAAGTACCAGCCCACCTGGGTGCCCCGATTCGTCTGCTTCCGAGGGACCTCGGAGCTGCCGCGGGTGTCCCTGGCAGCGTTGGAGGCCGAGGCGTTCGTCCACCGCCCCCGCCTGCTGCGCCTGCTCGGCCGCTGACGGCGGGCCCGACCCGTGGTGTCTCCGTACACTCCCGAGCCGTGACCGCCGTGGCCGAGACGACCGCCGGTGCACCCGACGCGGGCCCGGGACCGGGGGTGCCCGCTGGCGCCGCGCGACCGGCGGGTCGGTCCGCCGCGGCGGCGGCCGGCGGCGCCGTCCCGGTGCTGCGCCGGGTCGACCTGCGGGGTCGCACCGGGCTCACCGCGGCCGCCTACCGGGCTCTCATGCCCCGGGCCGCCCTCGACGTGGACGCCGCGCTCGCCGTCGTCCGTCCGATCGTCGACGACGTCCGCCGCCGCGGCGCCGCGGCGCTGCTCGACCTCGCGGAACGTCTCGACGGCGTGCGGCCGACCGAGCTGCGGGTCCCGGCCGCCGCCCTCGAGCAGGCGCTGGACGCCCTCGACCCGGCGGTTCGGGTGGCTCTCGAGGAGTCGATCGCCCGCTGTCGGGCCGGCCACGAAGCCCAGCTGCCGGGCCCGACGACCACCACGATCGTGGCCGGCGGGACGGTGCGCACCCGCCACCTGCCCGTCTCCCGCGTCGGCCTGTACGTCCCGGGCGGGCTGACCGTGTACCCGTCCTCGGTCGTGATGAACGTCGTGCCCGCGCAGGTCGCCGGGGTCGGGTCCCTCGCGGTCGCGTCGCCCCCGCAGCGCTCCCGTGGCGGACTGCCGGACGCGACGGTGCTCGCCGCGTGCGCGCTGCTCGGCGTCGAGGAGGTGTGGGCGGCCGGCGGCGCGCAGGCGATCGCCCTGCTGGCGCTGGGCATCGGGCCGGGTACCGGGGGGGACACAGGTCCGGCGGCCGGGGGTGACACCACGCCGGGAGCCGGGGGGGACCACGGCGGCTGCGAGCCGGTCGACCTCGTCACCGGGCCGGGCAACGTGTACGTCACGGCGGCCAAGCGGCTGCTGCGTGGGGTCGTCGGCATCGACTCCGAGGCCGGGACCACCGAGATCGCGGTCCTGGCCGACTCCTCCGCCGACGCCCGGTACGTGGCGGCTGACCTGCTCAGCCAGGCCGAGCACGACCCGGCCGCGGCCAGCGTGCTCGTCACCGACTCCCCGGAGCTGGCCGACGCCGTGGTCGCCGAGCTGGAGCGTCTCGCGGTCGCCACCCGGCACCGCGAGCGGGTGTGCCAGGCGCTGTCAGGCCCCCAGTCGGCGGTCGTGCTGGTGGCCGATCTCGAGCAGGGACTGGCCGTCGTCGACGCCTACGCCGCGGAGCACCTCGAGATCCAGACCCGCGACGCCGCCGCGGTCGCCGCCCGGGTGCGCAACGCCGGTGCCGTCTTCGTCGGCCCGTTCACCCCGGTGCCGCTCGGGGACTACTGCGCGGGGTCCAACCATGTGCTGCCCACCGGCGGGAGCGCGCGGTCCACCGGTGGCCTGTCCACACTGACGTTCCTGCGCACCCAGCAGGTGGTAACCTACGACCGGGCGGCCCTCGCGGGGTCCATGGCCGCAGTCGACGCCCTCGCCCGGGCCGAGGACCTGCCGGCGCACGCGGCCGCGGTCCACGCCCGGTTCGACCCGCCGACGACGTCATCGACGCCGTCACCGTGAGCAGTGCTCTCCCGCTGCGGCCGGAGCTGGTCGGGCAGCTCCCGTACGGCGCACCGCGGGCTTCGGTGCCGGTGGTGCTGAACGTCAACGAGAACCCGTACCCGCCCGCGCCGGTCGTGGTGACCGCCGTGGGGCGGGCGGCCGCGGCCGCCGCCGCGACCCTCAACCGCTATCCCGACCGCGACGCCGACGACCTCCGGGCGGATCTGGCCAGCTATCTCTCGGGCGACACCGGGGTGGTGCTCACCGCGGCGCAGCTGTGGGCGGCGAACGGCTCGAACGAGGTCATGCTCCAGCTGCTGCAGGCGTTCGGCGGCCCGGGCCGTACCGCGTGCAGCTTCGCCCCGACCTACTCGATGTACCCCGAGTACGCCCGCGACACGAACACCGCGTGGGTCCTCGGGCAGCGCGCGGAGGACTTCACGGTCGACCCGGTCGCCGCGGCCGCGCTGATCGCCGTGCACCGGCCGTCGGTGGTGCTGCTGGCGAGCCCGAACAACCCGACCGGGACGGCGTTGTCCCCGGACACCGTCCGCTCGGTCTACGACGCGACCGCCGGCAACGGGGACGGGGTGGTCGTCGTCGACGAGGCCTACGCGGAGTTCCGCCGGCCCGGCGTGCCGAGTGCCGTGGCGCTGCTCGCCGGCCGGCCGCGGCTGGCCGTCGTCCGCACGATGAGCAAGGCGTTCGCGTTCGCCGGTGGGCGCCTGGGCTACCTCGCCGGCGCGCCGGAGCTGGTCGACGCGCTGCGGGTCGTGCGGCTGCCCTACCACCTCTCCGCGATCACCCAGGCCGTCGCCCGGGCGGCCCTCGCGCACGCCGACGTGCTGCTCGAACGGGTGGTGGAGCTGCGCACCTCGCGGGACGCGATGGCGGTCGCGCTGCGCGCGGCCGGGCTCACGGTGGCCGACTCCGACGCGAACTTCCTGCTGTTCGGGACGTTCCCCGACCGGCATGCCGTCTGGCAGTCGATGCTCGACGCCGGGGTGCTGATCCGCGAGGTGGGCCCGCCGGGATGGCTGCGGGTCAGCATCGGCACCCCCGACGAGAACCGGGCGTTCCTCGACGCCCTCGCCGCCGTCCGCCGGGTGGGCACGCCGTGACGGACCGGACGGCTGGCGACGGCGCTGCGACGCCCCGCACGGCGGTCGTCGACCGGACCACGCGTGAGTCCACGGTCCACCTCGAGCTCGACGTCGACGGCACCGGGGTGGTGGACGCGGTCACCGGGGTCGGCTTCTACGACCACCTCCTGACCGCACTGGGCACCCACGCGCTGTTCGACCTCACCGTGCGCGCCGAGGGCGACCTGCACATCGACGTCCACCACACCGTCGAGGACGTCGCGATCGCCCTCGGGCGTGCGCTCGACGAGGCGCTCGGCGACCGGGCCGGGATCACCCGCTTCGGCGACGCGGTCGTCCCCCTCGACGAGGCGCTCGCGCAGGCGGTCGTCGACCTGTCGGGACGGCCCTACTGCGTCTGCACGGGGGAGCCGCCCGGCCAGGAGCTGCACCTCATCGGCGGCCACTTCACCGGGTCCCTGACCCACCACGTCGTCGAGTCGATCGCGGTGCACTCCCGGTCCGCTGTGCACCTGCGCCTGCTCGCCGGCCGGGACCCGCACCACATCGCCGAAGCCCAGGTCAAGGCCCTGGCGCGGGCGCTGCGCCTGGCCGCCGAGCCCGACCCGCGGCGCGCCGGGGTGGTGCCGTCCAGCAAGGGCGTGCTGTGAGCAGCCCGCGGGTGGTCGTCCTGGACTACGGGTTCGGCAACGTCCGGTCCGCGGTGCGGGCGCTGGAGCACGTCGGCGCGGAGGTCACCCTGACCGCGGACGCCGCCGCCGCGCGCGCCGCCGCGGGGCTGGTCGTCCCGGGTGTCGGCGCGTTTGCGTCGTGCGTGGCCGGGCTGCGGTCCATCGGCGGCGACACGGTGATCGCCGACCGGGTCGCCGCGGACGCACCGGTGCTCGGGATCTGTGTGGGCATGCAGGTGCTCTTCGACTCCGGGGTTGAGCACGGCACCGACGCCGTGGGGCTCGGTCTGCTGCCCGGCGTCGTGGCGGCGCTGGACGCGCGGCCGCTGCCGCACATGGGCTGGAACACCGTCGCCGCGCCACCGGGCTCACCGCTGTTCGCCAGGGTGGCCGGCGAGCGGTTCTACTTCGTCCACTCGTACGCCGTCCGGACGCCGGTCCCGGCACCCGAACCGGCCCCTGTCCCGACCCACTCGGCACCTGTCCCGACCCACTCGGTACCGGTCCCGACCCGCTCGGCACCGGACGGCCTGTCGGTGACGACGGCCGAGCACGGCGGCGACACCTTCTGGGCGGCCGTCGAGGCCGGCCCGCTCAGCGCGACCCAGTTCCACCCCGAGAAGAGCGGGGAGGCCGGGCTCGGTCTGCTCGAGGGCTGGGTCCGGCGTCTCTGAGCCGTCACCGACCGATGAGGGCGGGGCTACGCACCCTGACGGCGGGGTTCGCGCGGACCCTCGACGCGGCGGCCACCTGGTCCGACGGCGGGTCGCGCGGCCCGGCGACGAGCCCGGTGCGGCCGTCGGGCACGGAGGCGTGTGTTTGGATTCGGGGTCCCCCGGGTCGACCGGACGGGCGTCGGCGGGAGGGGACCGGGGGTGCTGCTGCGCGACACCCTCGACGGTCGACGGGTCTTCCTGACCGGCGTCACCGGCTTCGTCGGCCAGGCCTTCCTGGCGCGCGTCCTGTCCGACCTCACCGGGACGAATCTCGTGGTGCTCGTCCGGTCGAAGGGCTCCCAGACCGGCCGTGACCGCGTCGAGCAGCTGCTGCGCAAGCCGGCGTTCGCGCCGCTGCGGGCCACCGGGGTCGACCTCGACGACCTCCTCGACGCCCGGGTGGAGGTCCTGGAGGGGGACCTGGCCGACCTCCCGCCGCTGCCACCGGGACTGGACGTGGTGATCCACTGCGCCGGCGACGTGTCCTTCGACCCGGAGATCGACGAGGCCTTCACCACCAACGTGCTCGGCACCCACCAGCTGCTCGACCGGGTGGTGGAGTCCGCGGCCGGCGGCCCGCTGCCGCACTACGTCCACATCTCCACCGCCTACGTCGCCGGCCGGCGCCGGGGCGCGATCCCGGAGACGGCCGTCGAGCACGACGTCGACTGGGAGGTCGAGGCCGACGCCGCGTCCCGGGTCCACCAGCGACTGGAGGACACCAGCCGCACGCCGGCGGTGCTGGCACCCCTCGGGCGGGCTGCGGAGGCCGAGCACGGCCGGGCGGGACCGCTCACCACCGCCGCGGACACCGAACGCCGACGTCGGGAGTGGGTGGGCACCGAGCTGGTCCGCGCCGGGCGCGACCGGGCGCGGAGTCTGGGCTGGACCGACTGCTACACCTTCACCAAGGCCCTCGGCGAGCGCGTCGTCGAGCACCGGGCGGCGACGGCGGGGCTGCCCGCCTCGATCCTGCGGCCCTCGATCATCGAGTCCGCGGTCCGCGACCCGGCGCCGGGCTGGATCGAGGGCTTCAAGATGGCGGAGCCGATCATCCTGGCCTACGGGCGCGGCGACCTGCCCGAGTTCCCGGCGGCACCGGACTCGGTCGTGGACTTCGTCCCGGTGGACCACGTGGTCTCGGCGATGGTCGCGGTCGCGGCGTCGGCGGTCGTCGGGTCCCCGCTGGCGACCGCGACCGGACCGCTGCCGCACCCGGGTGTCCCGGCGCCGGTGCGGTACTTCCACGTCAGCTCCGGTGCCCGCAACCCGATCACCTTCAACCGCATCTACGAGCTGATCCGCGAGCACTTCGACGCCCACCCGCTGCCGGCCGGCGAGCGGGGCGCGGCCCGGCTGCCGGTGTGGCGCTTCCCGGGGTCGGAGTCCGTCGAGCGGCTGCTGGTCTCCGGCGAGCGCGCCTACACCGTCGCCGACGCCGTCCTCACCCGGGTGCCGCGCTCGGACACCGTCCGCCGCGTCGTGGAGGACCTCGACCGCCAGAAGCGCCGCCTGGACTTCCTGCGCCGCTACATGGACCTCTACCGCGCCTACACCGAGGCCGACCTGCAGTTCGTCGACGACGCGACGATCGCCCTGCACGAGGGGCTGGAGCCGACGGACCGCGAGCAGTTCGGCTTCGACACCTCCACGATCGACTGGGACTGGTACATCCGGGACTCCCACTGCCCGGCTGTCACCCGCCAGGTCCGTGACGCCGCGGGCCTGCGGTCCCGGCGGGGCGGGCGGCCGGGCTCGGTGGGCCTGACGGGCGACCTCACGCGGGAGCCCGGGGTGCTCGCGGCGTTCGACATGGACGGCACCCTCCTGTCCTCCAACGTGGTGGAGGGCTACCTGTGGCTCCGGCTGCCCGAGCTGTCGGCGCGGGACCGGGTGCGCGAGGTCGCCGGGCTGACCAGGCGGCTGCCGGCCTACCTGCGGGCCGAGCGCCGCGACCGGGGCGGTTTCCTGCGGGCGGTCTACCGCCGCTACGAGGGCGCGGACCCGGCGCGCCTGGACGCCCTGGTCGACGAGCTCGTCGGGGAGCACCTGCTCTCCCGGACGTCGGACGACGCGCTGCGCCGGATCCGCGAGCACCGCGCGGCCGGGCACCGCACCGTCCTGATCACCGGCGCGATCCGGCAGCTGACCCGGCCACTCGCGCCGCTGTTCGACCACGTCGTCGCTGCCGACCTCGCCGTCGGCGCCGACGGTCGCTGCACCGGCTTCCTCGCCGCGCCGCCGCTGGTCGGGGAGTCCCGGGCGGCCTGGCTGCGCCGCTACGCCGCGGTCGAGGGCCTCGACCTGTCGGCGTCGTGGGCCTACGCCGACAGCCACTCCGACGTCCCCATGCTGGCCGCGGTCGCGAACCCGGTCGCGGTCAGCCCCGACGTGTCCCTGGCCCGGACCGCCCGGCGCAACCGCTGGGCGACGGTCACCTGGCGCTCCGGGGACGGCCACAGCCGGTGGGCCGTGCCGGGGGCGTCGCGCCCGGTCGAGGCCGAGCGACGCCCGCACCCGGCGTCGCGACCGCGGGTCGGGGCCGGCCGGTGACCCTCGCCCTGCAGGTCCGCCGATCACCGCTGCGCTGGGCTGCGGCCCGGACGCTCGGCGGCCAGCTGCCGCGGGTGGTCACCGGCGCCGCGTCCTCCATGCGCCTGACCACCGTCGACACCCCGGTCGTCGACCATGCGGGCTGGGGGCTCGTCGAGCCGGTCCTCAGCGGGATCTGCGGGTCGGACCTCGCGATGCTGGCCGGCACGACGGCCTTCTACTTCAGCGGGCTGGTCTCCTTCCCGTTCACCCCGGGCCACGAGGTGCTCGGGGTGCTGCGCACGGACTGCGGCGAGCTGGCGGCCGGCACCCGGGTGGTCCTGGACCCGGTGCTCGGCGACGCGCCCCGGGGGCTGGCGCGCGACCCCGACCGCCCCAGCAACACCGCGGACTCGGTCACCACCGGGGACCTGGCGCCCGGACTGCAGACGGGGTTCTGCGCGAGCACCGGCGGCGGCTGGTCGACGGCGCTCGCGGCGCACTCCAGCCAGTTGCACCCGGTTCCGGACGACCTGCCCGACGACCGTGCCGTCCTCGCCGAGCCCCTCGCCTGCGCGGTGCACACGGCGCTGCGGGCGCGGGTCGCCGACGGCGCCTCGGTGCTCGTCGTCGGCGCCGGCTCCGTCGGGCTGCTGCTCACCTTCGCGCTGCGCCGCCTGACCGGCGCCGGCCAGGTGACCGTCGCCGCCAAGCACCCGGCGCAGCAGGCCCTCGCCCGCCGCCTCGGCGCCACCGACGTCGTGGAGCCCGACCAGGCCCTCGCCCGGGTGCGCCGGGCGACCCGCGCCATCCGGGTCAGTCCGGAGCGCGGCGGGGACTACCTGCTCGGCGGGGTGGACGTGGCGATCGACGCGACCGGGTCGAAGGCGGGCCTGGACACCGCGCTGCGGGCCACCCGCGCCGGCGGGCGGGTCGTCGTCTCGGGCATGCCGGCGGCGGGGGTCGACCTGTCGCCGGTGTGGTTCCGCGAGCTGGAGCTGGTCGGGACGTACGCCTCCGCCGACGCCGAGTCGGTCGGCTCCGGTCCCGGGTCCAGCCCGACCGGGGCCGGTCCGACCGAGGGTCCCCAGCCGGTCGAGCAGTCCCCGCCGGTCGCAGCCGGGCGCCGGCCGGCGTTCGAGGTCGCCCTCGAGCTGGCGGCCGATCCCGCCCTCGACGGCCTGCTCTCGGCCCGGTACCCGTTGCGCCGCTGGCGCGAGGCCGTCGACCACGCCCTCGGCGCCGGCCGGCTGGGAGCTGTGAAGATCGCCTTCGAGATGAGGGCACCCGACATGAAGGGACGAACCCGGTGAGCCGACCCGGACTGGTGCTCGAGGTCGACGACCGGACACCCCCCCTGCTGGTCCACGAGGGCGAGGGCTTCCGCCTGCAGCGCTTCCCCCAGGGCACCCGCGTCATCTACCCCCCGGAGTCGCTGCCGGCCATCGCCGACGTCGACGCCGCGATCGTGCACGCCCTCGAGCACCCGGAGGGCTCGGACCCGCTGCCGTCGCTGCTGACTGCCGGGATGCGGCTGACGATCGCGATCGACGACATCTCCCTGCCGCTCCCGCAGATGCGTGCTCCCGACATCCGCGGCCGGATCCTCGAGCAGGTGCTGACGATGGCGGCGGCGGCTGGTGTCGACGACGTCGAGCTGGTGTTCGCCAACGCGCTGCACCGGCGGCTCACCCCGGCCGAGATGCGCCACATCGTCGGAGAGCGGGTGTTCCGTTCGTTCTTCGGCGACGGGAAGCTGACCAACCACGACGCCGAGGACCGCGACAACCTGCTGCACATCGGCCTCACCGACCGCGGCGAGGACGTGGAGATCAACCGGCGGGCGGCGGAGTCCGACCTGCTCGTCTACGTCAACGTGAACCTGGTCGCGATGGACGGCGGCCACAAGTCGGTGCCCATCGGGCTGGCGTCCTACAAGAGCCTGCGACACCACCACAACAGCCACACGATGGTGCACAGCAGGTCCTTCATGGACCACACGAAGTCCCAGATGCACCACTCCGCCTGGCGGATGGGCCGCCTCCTCGCCGACCACCTCAAGATCTTCACGATCGAGACGACGTTCGACAACGAGGTGTTCGGCGATCCCTACGGCTTCCTGCTCAAGCGCGAGTGGGAGTGGTCGGTGCGCGACCAGGCGTCCATGCTGGCGATGCGCCGCGGCCTCGCCGTCACGCCCTCGCGGGTCAAGACGAAGATCTTCCACTCGGTGCGCAGCAACTATGGCCTGACCGGCGTCCACGCCGGGGAGACCGAGGCGGTGCATGAGCTGACCGTCGCCAGCGTGCACCGCCAGCAGCTGGTCCCGATGACCGGCCAGAGCGACGTCCTGGTGCTCGGTGTCCCCTTCATCGGTCCGTACAACGTGAACTCGGTGATGAACCCGATCCTCGCGGCGTGTCTCGGCCTGGGCTACTTCTTCAACTCCTACAGGGGAGTCCCGCCGGTCCGCCAGGGCGGGGTGGCGATCCTCTTCCACCCGGTCCCCGAGGTGTTCAGCCAGCTGCACCACCCGAGCTACATCGACTTCTTCCACGAGGTCCTCGCCGACACGACCGAGCCGGCCGCCCTGGAGAGCAAGTTCGAGCAGCAGTACGCCGAGGACCCCTGGTACACCCATCTCTACCGGACGTCCTACGCGTACCACGGGGTCCACCCCTTCTACATGTGGTACTGGATATCGCACGCGCTGGACCACCTCGGCGACGTCATCTGGGTCGGCGCCGACCGCAAGACGGTGGAGCGGATGGGTTTCCGGGCCGCGTCGAGCCTCACCGACGCCCTCCAGCTGGCGCAGGCGACCGTCGGGCGGTCGCCGTCGATCACGTACCTGCACAACCCGCCGCACCTGATCTGCGACGTCACCCCGTGAGCCCGGGCACCCCGGGGCCGGTCCGGCTGCTGCGCGACACCACCGCCGACGCTCGCCAGCTCGCCCGCAGCTTCCGGTGGGGGCGACGGCGTCTGGTGCCCGCGTCGGCGAGCACTCCCGAGCAGCTCCGGCCGTCGTCGGGGGACACCGCGTTCCCGACGGCGTGGGCGCGGACGCCGGCCGCCGTCGGGGTCCGCTCGGTGCTCCGCCGGGCACTGGTCAGCCCGGTCCTGACCAGCACCGTGCGGGCCCGGGTGCACGCCGTCGACGTGCTGGACGGGCTGACCCCGCCGGTGATCTTCGTCGCGAACCACTCGTCGCACCTCGACGCGCCGCTGCTGCTGCAGGCGCTGCCGTCGTCGTGGTCGCGGCGGACCGCGGTGACCGCGGCGGCCGACTACTTCTTCGAGGTGTGGTGGCGGGCTGCGTCCTCGGCGCTCGTGCTCAACTCGGTGCCGATCGACCGCCACGGCGGCTCGCGTTCGGTCACACCCGGGGAGCTCCTGCGCGACGACTGGAACCTCGTGATGTTCGCCGAGGGGACCCGCTCCGAGGACGGGCAGGTCGGGCCCTTCAAGCTGGGCGCCGCCTGGCTGGCCGTCGAGCACCAGGTGCCCGTCGTCCCGGTGGCGCTGCGCGGTGCGTACTCCGCGATGCCGAAAGGCACGAACTGGCCGGTGCGCGGGCGACAGCCGGTGTCGGTCCGGTTCGGGCGGCCGCTGGTGCCGGCCCCGGGGGAGGGCCCGCGCGAGTTCGCCCCGAAGGTGCGCCAGGCCGTGCTCTCGCTGCTGCTGGAGGACGCCGGCACCTGGTGGACGGCCCAGCGGGCCGCCGCCGACGTCGCCCTCGACGGCGGCCGCGGCCTGCCGGCGCTGCCCGGTGTGGCACCAGCGGATGCCCCGCCGGCCGGCCGTGCGCGCTGGCGGACGGTCTGGCAGACCTCCCAGGAGCCCTCGGTGCCCGCCCGCGCCCGCGCCTGGCGCTGACCGACCGCCCGGACCGAGCACCCGAGCTGCCGTGAGCCTCGCCGTCCGGGTCATCCCGTGTCTGGACGTGGACGCCGGGCGCGTCGTGAAGGGCGTGAGATTCACCGGTCTGCGCGACGCCGGTGACCCGGTCGAGCGGTCGGCGCTGTATGCCGCCCAGGGGGCCGACGAGATCACCTTCCTCGACGTGTCGGCGACCGTCGAGGGCCGGGGGACCACCGAGGACGTGGTGCGTCGGACGGCCGAGACGGTGTTCGTCCCGCTCACGGTCGGCGGTGGCATCCGGTCGGTCGCCGACGTCGACGCGCTGCTCCGCGCCGGCGCGGACAAGGTCGCCGTCAACTCCGCCGCCATCGCCCGATCGGAGCTGATCGCGGAGATCGCCGCCCGCTTCGGCAACCAGGTGCTGGTGCTGGCCCTCGACGTCCGACGCGCACTCCCCGCTGGAGCGGCGACCGCGTCGGGTTTCGAGGTGACGACGCATGGCGGCCGGCGTGGCACCGGGATCGACGCGGTCGGGTGGGCGGTACGCGGCGTCGAGCTGGGGGCGGGGGAGATCCTGCTCAACTCCATCGACGCCGACGGCACCCGCCGAGGCTTCGATCTCGACCTGACGTCGAAGATCCGGGCCGCGGTCGGCGTGCCGCTGATCGCCTCGGGCGGGCTCGGGAGCCCGGCCGACGCGGTGCCCGCCGTCGAGGCCGGGGCGGACGCGGTCCTCGCGGCCAGCGTCTTCCACTTCGGGCAGGCGACGGTGGGTGATGTGAAGGCAGCGCTGCGAGCGGCGGGGCACCCGGTCCGCTGACCGCGGGTCCCGCGCGGGCCGAGCGTGCAGTCGAGTACTCGTTCGGGCCCGCACGCGCTCGGGTGCGCCGCTGCAGCGCCCTTCGAGTACTCGACTGCACGGGAGTCGCGCCGCGCGCCTCCCGGAACAGTGAGCCAGGGGAGCGGCGCGGCGCAGGCCCGGAGCGTGCAGTCGAGTACTCGTTCGACCCGGTACGCGCTCGGGTGCGCCGCTGGTGCGCCCTCCGAGTACTCGACTGCACCGAGCTCGCGCCGCGCCTCCCGGAACGGTGAGCCAGGGGAGCGGCGCGGCGCGGCGTGGGCGGCGGGTGGCGCGTCGGGGAGGTGTGCGTAAACGGCTTGCCGGTAGGGGCGCCCTCCTGGGACCGTGCCCGGGTCGCGTGCAGCGGGCCGCGGCGGACGAACGGCGCGTGAGCGGAGGTGGCCATGACGAGCTCCAACGGGACTGTCACGGTCCCCGCCCGCCCCGCCCGCCGCCCGCCCCGCCCGCCGCCCGCCCCGCCCGCGCTGACCCGCACCGCACCGCCCCCGGGTCGCGCGGCACCGCGCACCCGGAGACCACCATGACCCCGCACCGAGACCCGTCCCACCCGACCGCACAGCACCCGGCCGCGCGCATCCCGGACACGTCGCGCGACCCGGCCGACCAGTCCGCCGACGACCAGGCCGTCGACCCGGCCGACCAACCTGCCGACGACGAGGCCGTCGACCCGGCCGACCAGCCCGCCGTCGGGCTGGCCCACCAGCCCGCCGGCCCCGACGGCGACCTGCGCTCGGACCTCTGGTCCTACGCCGACGCCTACTCCTCCTGGGATGCCGACCCGGACACCGGACCCGACCCGGACGCCGGCCCCGACGCACCGGCCTGGTCGACGTGGGACGTCGCCGAGCAGGGACCCGAACCCCGGCCCGACTGGCTGGTCACCGCCCTCGCCGCCGTCGACACCGACCTGGGCGTGCTCAAGACCGGCAAGGAGGCCGACGTCCACCTGCTCAACCGGGGCGTTCCCGGGACCGCGGGCTGCGACCTGGCGGCGAAGCGGTACCGGCCGCCCGAGCACAAGCTGTTCGCCCGGGACGCCGCCTACCTGGAGGGCCGCCGCGTCCGCCGCAGCCGCGAGATGCGCGCGATGGCCCGCCGCACTGGCTTCGGGCGCGAGCTGCTGGCGGGCCAGTGGGCGGCTGCGGAGTTCGCGGCGCTGTCGGCGCTGTCGGCGCTGTGGAGCGCGGGCGCCGCCGTCCCGTACCCGGTGCAGCTGCTCGGTACCGAGGTGCTGCTGGAGTTCATCGGCGCCGACGGCGTGGCCGCTCCCCGCCTGGCCGCCCTGCGGCCGACGGCGGCCGAGCTCGTGGACCTCTTCGACCAGCTCCGCACGGCCCTCGCCGTGGTCGCCGGACGCGGCTGGGCACACGGCGACCTGTCGGCGTACAACCTGCTGGTGCACCGGGGCCGCCTCGTCCTCATCGACCTCCCGCAGGTCGTCGACGTCGTGGCCAACCCGAACGGGCAGGCGCTGCTGCACCGCGACTGCGAGAACGTGTGCCGCTGGTTCGCCGCGCACGGACTGCAGGGTGCCGGCACCGACACCGAGACGCTCTTCGGCGAGCTCGTCGCGGTGGCGATCGCGTCCTGACCGCCGCCGCATCCCGGACCGGGAGCGCCGACCGGTGGGCCTCCGCGCCGGCGGTGTCGGCCGGACGCGTGCGCGACTGCCGGGGCCCGCGCGGAGTGGCCGCCGACCCGGCTGCCGGCTCGGCGAGGATGGCGCGGTGTCCAGCCAGCCGCCCGACCTGGATCCCGACGTCGCGGGACTGCTCCGCCGGGACTCTCTCGGCCTCGTCGCCGCGGTCGTCACCCGCCACGGGACCGGCGAGGTGCTGATGCTCGGCTGGATGGACGACGAGGCGCTGCGCCGGACACTCACCACCGGCCGCGCCACCTACTGGTCGCGCAGCCGCCAGGAGTACTGGGTGAAGGGCGAGACGTCGGGCAACCGGCAGTACGTGCGGACGGTCGCACTCGACTGCGACGGCGACGCGCTGCTCGTCACGGTCGAGCAGGTGGGGCCGGCGTGTCACACCGGCGCCGGTTCCTGCTTCTCCCGCCCCCTGCCCGCGGTCGCCGGAGCGCCGCCCCCCGGAGCGTCCCCCGGAGCGCCGCCCCTCGGAGCGCCGCCCGCTGGAGCACCGCCCCTCGGAGCGCCGGCCCCCGGAGCGCCCGGGGAGCAGCTGTGACCGCGCTGGGTGTCGACAGCCCCGACCTCGCCTCGTTCCGCGAGCTGGCCGTCGAGCACCGCGTGCTCCCCGTGACCCGCCGACTGCTCGCGGACACTGTCACCCCGGTCGGGCTGTTCCTGACCCTCGCGGGCGACGCCACCGGGACCTTCCTGCTGGAGTCCGCCGAGCACGGCGGGCTGTGGTCGCGCTACTCGATCGTCGGTGTGCGGTCGGCCGCGACGCTCACCGAGCGGGCCGGGCAGGCGCGGTGGCTCGGACGCCCGCCGGCCGGGGTCCCGTCGGGAGACCCGCTGGCGGCACTCGCCGCCACCTGTACGCACCTGCACAGCCCGCGGCTGCCCGGGCTGCCCCCGCTGACCGGCGGCCTCGTCGGCTACCTCGGCTACGACGTCGTCCGCCGGCTCGAGCGGCTGCCGGACCTGGCGGTGCCCGACAGCGGCGTGCCCGAGATGGCCTTCCTGCTGGCCACCGATCTCGCGGTGCTCGACCACCGCGACGGCACCGTGCTCCTGGTGGCCAACGCCCTCAACTGGGACGGCAGCCCGGACCGGGTCGACGACGCGCACGCGGACGCCGTCGCCCGCCTGGACGCGATGGAGCGGGCGCTGGCCGCGGGTCCGCCCGCAGCGGACCGTGGCGCCGCGGACTGTGGCGCCGCGGGCGTGGCCACCGCCGACCTCGACGCGCCACCGCACTTCGAGCGCGACCGGACCCCGGCCCAGCACGCCGGCGCCATCGAGGCCGCCAAGGAGGAGATCCGCGCCGGCGAGGCGTTCCAGGTGGTGCTGTCGCAACGCTTCCGGACGACCACCGACGCCGACGCGCTCACCGTGTACCGCATCCTCCGGGCGACGAACCCCAGCCCCTACATGTACCTGCTGCGGTTCGGGGACCTGACCGGGAGCGGCGAGCACGTCGACGTCGTCGGGTCCAGCCCGGAGGCGCTGGTGAAGGTGGTGGGCGACGCGGCCATGACCCGGCCGATCGCCGGCACCCGGCCGCGAGGCGCCACGGCCGAGGCCGACGCCGCGATCGAGGTCGAGCTGCTCGCCGACGAGAAGGAGCGGGCCGAGCACCTGATGCTCGTCGACCTGGGCCGCAACGACCTCGGTCGGGTCTGCGTCCCGGGCTCGGTGGAGGTCATCGACTTCATGGACGTGCTGCGGTACAGCCACGTCATGCATCTGGAGTCCACGGTCACCGGCCGCCTGAGCGTTGGTCGGACCGGACTGGACGCCCTGCTGGCCTGCTTCCCCGCGGGGACCCTGTCCGGCGCCCCGAAGCCGCGCGCGATGGAGATCATCGAGAAGCTCGAGCCCACCCGGCGGGGGGTCTACGGCGGGGTGATCGGCTACCTGGACTTCAGCGGTGACGTCGACTCCGCGATCGCGATCCGGACCGCGGTCCTCCGGGGCGTTCCCGGCGAGCCTCGCCAGGTCGACGTGCAGGCCGGCGGCGGGATCGTCGCCGACTCGGTCCCCGCCGCGGAGGACGCCGAGACCCTCGCGAAGGCAGCGGCGGTGCTCCGGGCGGTGGCGATCGCGGAGACCCTCCGGCCGGCCGGGATCCGGTGAGCGCTCCGGTCCCGCCACCGGCAGGCGCCGCACCGCCGACCCCTGCACCGCCGACCCCGGCACCGCCGACCCCGTCCCGCGGCCGGGGTCTGGGCGCGGCCGTCGTCGCCGCCCTGATCGGAGGCGGGCTGGCCGCGGTCTGCGCCGGGCGGCCCTGGTTCCGGGAGACGGCCGCCACCGGCTCCGGCTCCGGCGCGCTGCTGCCCGCGGGCGGTGCCGTCACCGGGTCGACCGCGGTCCCGCTGGCCCTGGCCGCCGGACTGGTCGGGCTCGCCGCGGCCGGCGCCCTCCTGGCGTGCGGCGGGACGTTGCGGCGGGTGGTCGGCGGGCTGCTCGCCGCGCTGGCTGCCGCGGGTGTGGTGGCCACGGTCACTGCCCTCGCCGACCCGACCGGCACCGCCCGGGCGGCCGGCGCGGTCGGGCAGGGCCCCGGGGCCACCGTGACCGGCTGGCCGTTCGTCGCGCTGGTCGGCCTGCTGGCAGTGCTCGCCGCCGGGCTGCGCGCGGCCGTCGCCGGCGCGGACTGGCCGACGCTCGGTCGCCGCTACGAGCGCCGGCTGGCGGGCACCGGTCCGGCGACCCGGAGCGGGAGCGCGGGACCCGCCGCCGACTGGGACGCCGTGGAAGCCGGGCTCGACCCGACCGTCGTCAGCGACCCTGCCCCTGACCCGGCCCTCGTCACCGACCCTTCCTTCGTCAGCGACCCTGCCCCTGACCCGGCCGTCGTCACCGACCCGGCCCTCGTCAGCGACCCTGCCCCCGTCACCGACCCGGGCGCCGTCAACGACGAGCCGGGGAGGCCGGTCGATGCCGGCCGCGATACCGTCGGCGGCGTCGGGGTCCCGGGCGGCGCGGACCCCTCGTCGGCTGTCGGTGCCGCCCGCGGGCCGACCGCAGGACCGGAGCAGCGGTGAAGCGCAACGCGCACGGGCACACCCCGGCCGGGTGGTACGGCGCCGCTGTCATCGTCGTCGGCTTCGTCCTCGGGGCCTTCGGCGTGGGTGCCTACTCCCTGGTCCTCACGATCATCGGGGCCGCGGTCACCCTCGCCGGCATCGGCGTGGCGCTGGTGCTCCAGCACGCCGGGCTTGGCCAGTTCCCTCCTCAGCGCAGCCATTCAGTCGAGTCTGCTGAGCAGTACCTCGGGCAGCGCCGCGACGAGAACTGACCGCGGCGCGGCCAGGCGGCGCGGCGGCGCTCCGGCAGTCGTGGTGTCTAGGCGCCCTGGGCCGACGGGATGCTGAACGGTCCGAAGCCGGAGCTCGGCAGGTTGGTCGGGTGCAGGTGGGTCAGCACGACCGCGCCGACGACGAGGTAGGCGATCACCCCGAGAACCTGCAGCACGGTGAAGACGATGCTGACCACGAGGGCAACGGTCGCCATCGTCTGCCCCTCCTCGCCGGTGCGGGCGATCTGACGCCGTCCGATCGCGGCGAAGACGATCCCGAGGACCGGGAGCACGAAGGTGAAGACGATGGCGAGGATCGCCATCGTGTTGGTCCCGCGAGGCGGCGGGGCGCCGGGGTACGCGACCGGCTGGGGGTAGCCGGTGTACGGAGACGTGGTGTACGGCCCGGGCGTGTACGGACCCGTGGCGTACGGACCCGTGCCGTACGGACCACCGGGGTAGGGGTTGCCCTGCTGGGGCGGGGACGCCGGGGGCGGCCACGGCGCTGGCGAGCCCGGCGCAGGTGCCGCCGGGCCGGGCCCAGCCGGCTCGCCGCCGGCCGGATGGGCCCCGGCCGGATGGATCCCCGCCGGATGAGAGCCGGTCGGATGGGCGCCGGTCGGGTGGGCGCCTGCCGACTGCGGTCCCGCCACTGCCGGCACCGGGTCCGCCGTCGCCGGACCCCACCCGCCTGCCGGCGTCGCCGGGCCGCCGGGGTCCTCTGGCTGGACGGTCACCGGCGTGCCCGCACCGGACCGCCCGATGCCCCGTCTCCGGTCATCGGCCGGCGAGAGCGAGCGCGCCGAGCAGCACGGAGCCCGTGGGCGTCGTGGAACGGCTCGCCATGGCCGCCGCGACGATGCCGATCACGATCAGGGTGCCCAGGAGGAGGCCCAGGAAACCGACGACGATCCCGGCCGTCGCGAGGCCGCCACCGCTCTCGCTCCGCTCCCGGATCTGCTTCTTCGCGACGAAGCCGAAGATGATCGCGAGGGGACTGAAGAGGAACGCGAACACGAGGCTGAGGATCGCCATCGTGTTGGTCTTCGCCATCTGCGGCTGACCGGGCGCCCCGTAGGCCGCCGGCGCCTGTCCGGACCCGTACGGCTGGCCGTACCCGGGCTGGCCGTACCCGGGCTGGCCGTACTCGGGCTCGCCGTAGGCGGGTGGACCATAGGTGGGCTGGCCGCAGGAGGACTGGCCGGGGCCGGGCGACTGCTCGCCGTACCCCGCGGCGGGCCCGGGATCGTCCCACCCGGCTGTCGGCAGCCGCCCCGAGCTCCCGGCGCCCCCCTCGGTCGACGCACCCGGTACCGGGTCACTGCTCATCGTCTCGCACCTCATCGGTCGGTCGGTCCTACTCGGCTGGTCGTCGGGGCGAGCATGGCAGCCGCGATCCCCACCGGCGCCGAGCGGGACCCCGGGGTGTAGACAGCGGCCGCTGCTGCACCGCCGGGTCCGGGCCGAGGGCGGCGGCGGCTACCGTTCACCCGTGGCCAACTGTGTCCTTCGGCGGCGGCGGTGAACGTCCTGGACGGCATCCTCGACGGCGTCCGGGCCGACCTCGCCGACCGGCAGGCGCAGACACCGCTGGCGGAGCTGCAGCGTCGCGCCGCCCGACTTCCCGATGCCCGCGACCCCCTCCCGCGGTTCCGGGAGTCGGGGATCGCCGTGATCGCCGAGGTCAAGCGGGCGAGCCCGAGCCGCGGGGCGCTCGCGGACATCGGTGACCCGGCCGCGCTCGCCCGGGAGTACGAGGCCGGCGGTGCGGCCGCGATCAGCGTGCTGACCGAGCGTCGTCACTTCGGGGGCTCGGCTCAGGATCTCGTCGAGGTCCGCCGCGCCGTGGACCTGCCGGTCCTGTGCAAGGACTTCATCGTCACCTCGTACCAGCTGTGGGAAGCCCGCGCGCACGGAGCGGACCTGGCACTGCTGATGGTGGCGCCCCTGGAGCAGATCGCGCTGGTGTCCCTCGTCGAGCGGGCGCGGTCGATGGGGCTGACGCCGCTGGTCGAGGTCCACGACGCATCCGAGGTCGCGCGGGCGCTGGACGCGGGAGCACAGCTGGTCGGGGTGAACGCCCGCGACCTCACGACCCTGGAGGTCGACCGGGGCACGTTCGCACGGCTCGCGCCGCTGCTCCCCGACGGGATCGTCACCGTGGCCGAGTCCGGCGTCCGCGGCCCGCACGACGTCATCGAGCTCGGTCGGGCCGGCGCGGACGTCGTCCTGGTCGGTGAGCGCCTGGTGACGGGCAAGGACCCGCGGACCGCCGTGGCCGACCTGGTCGCGGCCGGTGCACACCCCGCGCTGTCCAAGGGCCGCGAGTGAGCACGGAGACCTCTCCGGCGACCACTCCGGCGACCGGCGCGTGGGCGGGGCTGGCGTCGGCGCCCGGCGCGGTGGCCACCGACGTGGCGGTCCACGCCACGACGACCCTCGACCTGGGGGTCGCCGGACCGGACCGGCGCGGCTACTTCGGCGAGCTGCCGGCCAGCGGTCCGGACGGCCGGTTCGGCGGCCGGTTCGTGCCGGACGCACTCGTCGCCGCGCTCGACGAGCTCGACGGCGTCTGGCGGGCCGCGCGCGAGGACCCCGTGTTCCAGGCGGAGTACGCGGCGCTGCTCGAGGGGTACGCCGGACGCCCCAGCCGGCTCTACGAGGCGCACCGGTTCTCGGCGGCCGTCGGGGCGCGGGTCTTCCTCAAGCGCGAGGACCTGCTGCACACCGGCGCCCACAAGATCAACAACGTGCTCGGCCAGGCGCTGCTCACCCGGCGCATGGGCAAGACCCGCCTGATCGCCGAGACCGGCGCGGGTCAGCACGGGGTCGCCACGGCGACGGCGGCGGCCCTGTTCGGCATGTCGTGCACCGTCTACATGGGTCGGGTCGACACCGAGCGCCAGGCCCTCAACGTCGCCCGGATGCGGCTGCTCGGAGCCGACGTCGTCCCCGTCGACACCGGGACGGCGACGCTGAAGGACGCGATGAACGAGGCGTTCCGGGACTGGGTGACGACCGTGGACGACACCCACTACTGCATCGGCACCGTCGCCGGCCCGCATCCCTACCCCGCCATGGTCCGCGACTTCGCGCGCGTCATCGGGGTGGAGGCCCGGGCCCAGGTCCTCGACGCCCTCGGGGACCCCCCGGACGCGGTGGCGGCCTGTGTCGGCGGCGGCTCGAACGCGATCGGGATCTTCCAGGCGTTCCTGGCCGACGCCGGCGTGGCGCTCTGGGGGTTCGAAGCGGGCGGCGAGGGCATCGCCACCGGACGCCATGCGGCGACGATCAACGGCGGCTCCTCGGGGGTCCTGCACGGCACCCGGTCCTACGTCCTGCAGGACGAGGACGGTCAGACGCTGGACTCCCACTCCATCTCCGCGGGCCTGGACTACCCCGGCGTCGGCCCGGAGCACGCGCACCTCGCGCGGACGGGGCGGGCGGTCTACCGGGCCGTGACGGACACGGCGGCGATGGAGGCGATGGCGCTGCTGTCGGCCACCGAAGGTGTCATCCCCGCGATCGAGACCGCACACGCCCTCGCCGGCGTCCACCAGATCGTGGCAGCTCACCACGCGGCCGGGAGCCTGGGCGACCCCACGATCGTCGTCTGCCTGTCCGGGCGGGGCGACAAGGACATGGCGACCGCGGCCAGCTGGTTCGACATCGCGGGAACGGGTCCCGGGCTGACCCAGGACCACGCGGCCCCGGCGGCGGTCGGGCCGCCGGCGGCCCCCGCGCCGGGCGGAGCACCGCCCGGCGGGCCCGGAGCAGACCCGGTTGCGAGCGCGCCGGCGGCGACGCCGGCGGCCCCGTGAGCTCGGTCGCCAGCGCGATCGCCCCTGGGACCGGGACACCGACGACCGGCTCGGGAGCTCGGACCGCCGCTGTCTTCGCCGCCTGCCGGGCCGAGGGCCGGGCGGCGCTCGTCGGGTACCTCCCGGCCGGCTTCCCGAGTGTCCGCGGCGCGGTCGACGCGCTGCGCGCGCTGGTCGACGCGGGTGTCGACGTCCTCGAGGTGGGGCTGCCGTACTCCGATCCCGTGATGGACGGGCCGGTGATCCAGCGGGCCACCGAGCGGGCGCTCGCCCGCGGCGTCCGCACCCGCGACGTGCTCGCGACGGTCGAGGCCGTCGCGGCCACCGGGGTGCCCACGCTGGTAATGACCTACTGGAATCCCGTCGAGCGCTACGGCGTGGACGCGTTCGCCCGCGACCTCGCCGCCGCCGGCGGCGCCGGCCTGATAACCCCAGACCTGCTGCCCGACCACGCCGGGCCGTGGCTGGCCGCCGCCGACGACCACGGCCTCGACCGGGTGTTCCTGGTGTCGCCGTCCTCGACCGACGCCCGGATCGCCGCGACCGCGGCCGCCTCCCGCGGGTTCGTGTACGCGACGTCGGTGATGGGCGTCACCGGTGCGCGGACCGCGACCAGCTCCGCGGCACCGCGTCTCGTCGAGCGGGTGCGGGCCCTGGGGGGGCTCCCGGTGGGCGTCGGGCTCGGGGTGTCCGACGGCGACCAGGCCGCCGAGATCGGCGTGTTCGCCGACGGGGTGATCGTCGGGTCCGCGCTCGTGCGGCTCCTGCTCGCCGCCGACGACGACGACGACGCGGGCGGCGCGGCAGCGGGCGGCCCTACAGCGGGTGGTACCGCAGCGGGCGGCGCGGCAGCGGGCGGTACGGCGGGCACCCGAGCGGGAGGTGCCGCGCCCGGCGGGCCGACGGGGGGCATCGCCGCGGTGGCCGCCCTCGCTTCGGAGCTGGTCGCCGGCGTCCGGCGCGGCCGCCGGCCCGCGCCCGCCCCAGCCCCAGCCCCGTGACGCCCGCGTCGATCCCGAGCCCGGCGCACGGGGTCTGGCACCTCGGGCCTTTCCCGATCCGCGCCTACGCCCTCGCGATCATCCTCGGCGTGATCGTCGGGACGGCGGTCGCGAACCGCCGCTTCGTCGCCCGCGGCGGCACCTCGGGCTTCGTCGCGGACGCCGCGATGTGGGGGGTCCCGATCGGCCTGGTCGGTGCGCGGGTCTACCACGTGCTCACCGACCTCGGCGCGTACGTCGGCCCGGACCGGGGGACCGAGAAGGTCTGGGAGATCTGGAAGGGCGGGCTGGGGATCCCGGGCGGTGTGCTCGCGGGGGTCCTCGCGGCCTGGGCGTACTGCCGACATCGGGGGGTGCCGCTGCCGCTGCTCCTGGACGCCTGTGCGCCGGGCATCGTCTTCGCCCAGGCCATCGGCCGGTACGGCAACTGGTTCAACCAGGAGCTGTTCGGCCGGCCGACGTCCCTGCCGTGGGGCCTCGAGATCGACCTGGCCCACCGCCCGCCCGGGTTCACCCAGTTCGCGACGTTCCAGCCGACCTTCCTCTACGAGTCGCTGTGGGACGTCGGGGTGGGGCTGCTGGTGATCTGGGCGGACCGGCGCTTCCGGCTCGGGCACGGCCGCGCCTTCGCCCTCTACGTCGCCGCGTACGCGGCGGGCCGCTTCTGGATCGAGTACCTGCGGATCGACACGGCCGACCTCATCGGGCCGCTGCGGCTCAACGACTGGACCGCCGTCATCGCTCTCGTCGGCGCGCTCGGCTACCTTGTGGTCTCCCGCCGCAGCCGGCCGGGACGGGAGGTCTTCGCGATGAGCAGCCCAGCGACCGGACCTCCTCCGGCGGCCGGCTGAGCCGGCCGGCAGGCCCTGATCGCCCTCCGACGGGCGCGACCGCGGAGGCACAATGGGCCGATCGGCGACGCTGCCGGAGCAGCACCCGTGGCGAGCCGGAGGTCCAGTGAGCAGCGCGTCGACCACGCCGCAGACCCGCGCGACGCCACCCGACCCGGCCACCACGGCCTCGACGAGCACCCCGGCCAGGACCTCGGCGCCGGCCAGCGGGGCTTCCGGGCTCTACGACCCGCAGGCCGAGCACGACGCCTGCGGGGTCGCGATGATCGCCACCCTGACCGGCGAGCCGCGGCACCGGATCGTCGCCGACGCCCTCGTCGCCCTGCGCAACCTCGAGCACCGCGGTGCCTCCGGCTCCGACGAGGACTCCGGTGACGGCGCCGGCATCCTGGTGGCCGTCCCCGACGAGTTCCTGCGCGCGGTGGCCCCGGTGGCGCTGCCCGCACCGGGGGCGTACGCGGTCGGGGCCGCGTTCCTGCCGCTCGACCCGACCGCCCGGGCCGCGGCGGTCGCCGGCATCGAGGCCCTGGCCGCGGCGGAGGACCTGCGGGTGCTGTGCTGGCGCGACGTCCCGACCCTGCCCGAGCTCGTCGGGCCGACCGCCCGCGCGGCGATGCCCGTCATGCGTCAGCTGTTCCTCGCCGACGCGCGCGACCCGGCCCACGTCGACCGCCGCGACGCCGCCGTCCCGGCCACCGGCATCGCCCTCGACCGGATGGCCTACCGGCTGCGCAAGCGCGCGGAAAACACCCTCGACGTCTACTTCCCGTCGTTGTCCGCGCGCACCCTGGTCTACAAGGGCATGCTCACCGCGGTCCAGCTGGAGCCCTTCTACCCCGACCTGTCCGACGTCCGGTTCGCGTCCCCGCTGGCGATCGTGCACTCGCGGTTCTCGACGAACACCTTCCCCAGCTGGCCCCTGGCGCACCCCTACCGACTGCTCGCGCACAACGGCGAGATCAACACCGTGCGCGGCAACCGGAACTGGATGCGCGCCCGGGAGGCCCTGATCGGCGCCGGCCCGGGTGGGGAGATCCCCGGCGACACCGCCGACCTGTTCCCGGTCTGCGGGCCTGAGGCGTCGGACTCGGCCAGTCTCGACGCCGTCCTGGAGCTGCTGCACCTCGCGGGGCGGTCACTGCCGCACGCGGTGCTGACGATGATCCCGGAGGCCTGGGAGAACAAGGCCGACCTCGACCCGGCGCTGCGCGACTTCTACTCCTTCAGCTCCCACCTCATGGAGCCGTGGGACGGCCCGGCGTGCGTGACGTTCACCGACGGCACCCTGGTGGGGGCGGTCCTGGACCGCAACGGCCTGCGCCCGGCCCGGTACTGGGTCACCGACGACGGCCTGGTCGTGCTGTCGTCGGAGGTCGGCGTCCTGGACCTGGACCCGGTGCGGATCGTGCGCCGCGGCCGGCTCGAGCCGGGACGGATGTTCCTGGCCGACCTCGCCCAGCACCGGATCGTGGACGACGCGGAGATCAAGGCAGACCTCGCGGCGGAGCACCCGTACGGCGAGTGGCTGCGCGAGAGCCTCGTCCGCCTCGAGGACCTGCCCGACCGCGACCACATCGCGCACACCCACGCCTCGGTGACCCGCCGCCAGCAGACCTTCGGCTACACCGACGAGGAGCTGCGGCTGGTGATCGCGCCGATGGCGCGCAGCGGCGGGGAGGCCCTCGGCTCGATGGGCACCGACACCCCGGTGGCCGTGCTGTCCGACCGCCCGCGGCTGCTGTTCGACTACTTCGTCCAGAGCTTCGCGCAGGTGACGAACCCGCCGCTGGACGCGATCCGCGAGGAGCTCGTCACCTCTCTCGCGGGCTCGATCGGACCCGAGCACGACCTGCTGTCCCCGGGTCCGATGTCGTGCCGGCAGGTGTCGGTGCCGTTCCCGGTGATCGACAACGACGACCTGGCGCGGATCGTGCACATCAACCTCGACGGGGACCTGCCGGGCTACGCCACGCACGTCGTCCGCGGGCTGTACCGGGTCGCCGGCGGCGGGACCGCACTGCGCGAGCGTCTCGACGAGATCTGCGCGGAGGTCTCCGAGGCGATCGAGGGTGGCGCCCGGATCGTGGTGCTGTCCGACCGCCACTCCGACGCCGAGTGGGCCCCGATCCCGTCGCTGCTGCTGACCGGCGCGGTGCACCACCACCTCGTGCGGGAGCGGACCCGCACCCAGGTCGGCCTGGTCGTCGAGGCCGGCGACGTCCGCGAGGTGCACCACGTCGCGCTCCTGATCGGCTACGGCGCGGCCGCAGTCAACGCCTACCTCGCGATGGAGTCCGCGGAGGACCTGGCCCGCGAGGGCGTCCTGCTCCGCGACGTCGAGCCAGGACGGGCGATCGCCAACCTCGTCAAGGCCCTGGGCAAGGGCGTGCTCAAGGTGATGTCGAAGATGGGCGTCTCGACCGTGGCGTCCTACACCGGCGCCCAGCTGTTCGAGGCGGTCGGGCTGGGACCGGCGCTGGTCGAGCGGTATTTCACCGGCACCGTCTCGCGGCTGGGCGGCATCGACCTGGACGTGGTGGCGGAGGAGGTCCGCCGCCGCCACGACACCGCCTACCCGTCCTCGGGTCCGGCGGGCGGCTCCTGGTCGAACGCCCCCGGCCTGTCCGGGCGGGCCCACCGCCGCCTCGAGGTGGGCGGGGAGTACCAGTGGCGCCGCGACGGGGAGCTGCACTTGTTCGACCCGGAGACGGTGTTCCGCCTGCAGCACGCGACCCGCGAGGGCCGCTACGACCTGTTCAAGCGGTACACCGCACGGGTCGACGACGCCGCGGCGCGGCTCGGGACGCTGCGCGGACTGCTCCGGTTCGCCGCGGGCGTGCGGCCGCGGGTGCCGCTGGAGGAGGTGGAGCCGGTCGAGGCGATCGTTCGGCGGTTCGCGACCGGGGCGATGTCCTACGGCTCCATCTCCGCGGAGGCCCACGAGACCATCGCGGTCGCCATGAACTCCCTGCACGCGCGGTCGAACTCCGGCGAGGGCGGGGAGGACGCCGAGCGGTTCCACGACCCGGCGTTGCGGAGCAAGGTCAAGCAGGTCGCGTCCGGCCGTTTCGGGGTCACCGCGCAGTACCTCACCAGCGCCGACGACATCCAGCTCAAGATGGCCCAGGGCGCGAAGCCCGGCGAGGGCGGCCAGCTGCCGGGCCACAAGGTCTACCCGTGGATCGCCAGGACCCGCCACTCGACCGCCGGCGTCGGGCTCATCTCACCGCCGCCGCACCACGACATCTACTCGATCGAGGACCTGGCGCAGCTGATCTACGACCTGAAGAACGCCAACCCCCAGGCCCGGGTGCACGTCAAGCTGGTCGCCCAGGCCGGCGTCGGGACGGTCGCCGCCGGGGTGTCCAAGGCGCACGCCGACGTCGTGCTGATCTCCGGGCACGACGGCGGTACCGGCGCCGCGCCGCTGACCTCGCTCAAGCACGTCGGGCTGCCGTGGGAGCTCGGCCTCGCGGAGGTCCAGCAGACCCTGCTGCGCAACGGGCTGCGCGACCGGATCACCGTCCAGGCCGACGGCGCCCTCAAGACCGGCCGCGACGTCGTGGTCGCGGCGCTGCTGGGGGCCGAGGAGTACGGCTTCTCGACCGCGCCGCTCGTCGTCGCCGGCTGCGTCATGATGCGCGTCTGCCACCTGGACACCTGCCCGGTCGGCGTCGCCAGTCAGAACCCGGAGCTGCGCCGGCGGTTCACCGGCCGCGCCGAGCACGTCGTGTCCTTCTTCCGGTTCGTCGCCGAGGAGGTGCGGGAGTACCTAGCGGCACTGGGCTTCCGCAGTGTCGACGAGGCCGTGGGCCGGGTGGACGCCCTGGAGGTGGTGCCGGCCGCCGACCGGCTCGCGGCCGGTCACTGGAAGGCGGCGCACCTGGACCTGGCCGCGGTCCTCGCCGACCCCGTCGACGCCGGCGTCGACCCGGACGCCCCCCGGCACCGGTGCACCGGCCAGGAGCACGGACTGGCCAAGGCGCTGGACAACGAGCTGATCACCCTCGCGCACGAGGCACTGGAGAACGAGACCCCGCTGCGGGCGCGGCTGCCGATCCGCAACACCCACCGGGCGGTCGGCACGATGCTCGGTCACGAGCTGCTGCTGCGTCGGGGGCACGCGGGCGACCTCCCCGACGACACGATCGACCTCACATTCACCGGCTCCGCGGGCCAGTCCTTCGGCGCCTTCCTCCCGGCGGGGATCACCCTGCGCCTGTACGGCGACGCCAACGACTACGTCGCCAAGGGGCTGTCCGGCGGCCGGATCGTGCTGCGCCCGGAGCCCGCGGTCACCGAGCACGGCTTCCGCGCCGAGGACAACGTGATCGCCGGCAACGTCATCGCCTACGGCGCGACCGCCGGTGAAGTGTTCGTCCGAGGCGTCGTGGGGGAGCGGTTCTGCGTCCGCAACTCCGGGGCGACCGCGGTGGTCGAGGGTGTCGGGGACCATGCGCTGGAGTACATGACCGGCGGCCGGGTCGCGATCCTCGGACGCACCGGGCGCAATCTCGGTGCCGGCATGTCCGGCGGCATCGCGTGGGTGCTCGACCTCGACCCGGCGATGGTCAACCCCGAGCTGGTGCTGCTCGAGCCGGCGGCCCTGGACGAGGAGGGAGCCGCGGAGCTGCGCCGCCTCGTCGTCCGCCACGTCGGGGAGACCGGGTCGGCCGTGGGCGCCCAGCTGCTCGCCGACTGGCCGGCGGCACTCGCCCGGCTGACCACCGTGGTGGCGGTGGAGTACCGGCGTGCCCTCGCCGTCGCCCGGGACGCCGAAGCCGCCGGTCTGGACGAGGCCGGCGTCGCCGAACGGATCATGGAGGCGGCTCGTGCCTGACCCGTGGGGCTTCGTCCGCACACCGCGCTCGGTGCCGACCCGCAGGCCGGTCGACGTCCGCATCCTCGACTGGGACGAGGTCTACTCCCGGCCGTCGCCGTCCCAGGTGCGCGAGCAGGCGGGCCGGTGCATGGACTGCGGGGTGCCGTTCTGCCACTCCGGCTGCCCCCTGGGCAACCTGATACCCGAGTGGAACGACCTGGTCTGGCGTGACGACTGGCAGGAGGCCTCCGAGCGCCTGCATGCGACGAACAACTTCCCCGAGTTCACCGGCCGGCTGTGCCCGGCACCGTGCGAGCCGGCCTGCGTCCTGGCGATCTCCGGTGAGCTCTCCGGTGGCCCCGTCACCATCAAGACGATCGAGCAGGCCATCGCCGACCGCGCCCACGACGAGGGCTGGATCGCGCCGCTGGTGCCCGAACGCCTGTCCGGGCGGACGGTCGCCGTCGTCGGCTCGGGTCCGGCCGGCCTCGCCGCGGCCCAGCAGCTCACCCGGGCCGGGCACACGGTCTGCGTGTACGAGCGCGACGACGCCCTCGGTGGGCTGCTCCGCTACGGCATCCCGGACTTCAAGATGGACAAGGCGCTCATCGACCGGCGTGTGGAGCAGATGCGCGCCGAGGGCACGATCTTCCGGACCGGCGTCGAGGTCGGGGTCGACCTGCCGGGCGCGAAGCTCCGCCGCCGCTACGACGCGGTCGTCCTGGCGGGCGGCGCGCTGCTGGGTCGTGACGTGCCCATCCCCGGCCGGGAGCTGACCGGCATCCACCAGGCGATGGCCTACCTGGCGGGCGCGAACCGGGTCCGCAACGGGACGTGGGAGGCCCCGACGATCGACGCCTCGGGCAAGCGGGTCGTCATCATCGGCGGTGGCGACACCGCGGCGGACTGCCTCGGGACCGCCCACCGCCAGGGCGCCGCGTCGGTCCTGCAAGTCGACATCCACCCGCAGGCGCCCGGTGACGCCCACCGCAGCACCCCCTGGCCCACCTGGCCGCTGCTGTTCCGCGAGAGCGCTGCTCACGAGGAGGGCGGGCACCGGCGGTTCGCGGTGACGACGACCCGCTTCGTCCCGGCCGGGCCGGGGGCGGCGGGCGGTGACCAGGCCGTCGGCGGGCTCGAGCTCGCCGAGCTGCTCGACGCCGACGAGTACGGGCGCTCCCGCCGCGACGGCCGCCGCGGGGAGCCCTTCGTCCTGGAGGCCGACCTCGTGCTGCTCGCCGTCGGCTTCGCCGGGCCGGACCACGTGGACCTGCTCGACGACCTCGGCGTCCGCCGGGACCCCGCGGGCCGGGTGCTGCGCGACGGCGGCTACCTGACCGACACCCCGGGGGTGTTCGCGGCCGGCGACGTCGGTCGCGGCGCGTCACTCGTCGTCTGGGCGATCGCCGAGGGCCGGTCGGTGGCCGCTGCGGTCGACCGCTTCCTCGGTGGCACGGCCATCCTCGCCGGCCCGGTGCCGGCGAACGCCCAGGCCCTGCGCTGAGCGCGGGCCGATCCGCCTCGGGACCACCGCGCCGCGGTGCCCAGGCGCCGGCCCCGGGGTCCGGCGGACCCGGCCGAGACAGCGCCCTGCCGGCCGCCCGGCGTAGGTTGTCGACACGTGCGTAGAGCCCGGATCGTGTGCACCCTCGGCCCCGCGACGTCCTCGGTGGAGGCTCTGGAGGACCTCGTCCGGGCCGGGATGGACGTCGCCCGCCTCAACCTCAGCCACGGCACCTACGCCGACCACGAGGCCGTCTACCGCAACGTCCGGACGGCCGCCGCGACGGTCGGGCGGACGGTGGGGATCCTCGCCGACCTGCAGGGTCCGAAGATCCGTCTCGGGCGGTTCGCCGACGGGCCGGTCGTGCTACTGCCGGGGGCCGCGTTCACCATCACCACGCGCGAGGTGACGGGCGACGTCGGCTGCTGCTCCACCACCTACGAGGGCCTGCCGGGCGACGTCGCCGCCGGCGACCGGATCCTCGTCGACGACGGCAAGGTGACCCTGGAGGTCACCGCGGTGGACGGTCCCGACGTCCACACCCGGGTGGTCGTCGCCGGACCGGTCTCCAACAACAAGGGGCTGAACCTGCCGGGGGTCGCGATGAGCGTCCCGGCCCTGTCCGGCAAGGACATCGAAGACCTCCGGTGGGCGCTGCGGCTGCCCGCCGACATGATCGCGCTGTCGTTCGTCCGGTCGGCGTCCGACATCGACCCGGTCCGCCAGATCATGGCCGAGGAGGGGGTCACCCGCCCGGTCGTCGCCAAGATCGAGAAGCCGCAGGCACTCGAGGAGCTCGAGGCGATCGTCGACGCCTTCGACATCCTCATGGTGGCCCGCGGCGACCTCGGCGTGGAGCTCCCGCTCGAGGAGGTGCCCCTGGCGCAGAAGCGGATCGTCGAGGCGTCGCGGCTGAAGGCCAAGCCGGTGATCGTCGCGACCCAGGTGCTGGAGTCGATGATCTCCTCCCCGCGCCCGACGAGGGCCGAGGCCTCCGACGCCGCCAACGCCGTCCTCGACGGCGCCGACGCGCTGATGCTGTCGGCGGAGACCTCGGTCGGCCAGTACCCGGTCGAGGCGGTCGCGACCATGGCCCGGATCATCGAGTCGATCGAGGACCACGCCCTCGCGCGCATCGCCCCGATCGCGTGGGACCCGCACTCCAAGGGCGGGATCATCACCCTGGCGGCCGCGGAGATCGCCGAGCGGCTGCAGGCGCGCTACCTGGTGGCCTTCACCGAGACCGGGGACTCCGCGCGGCGCCTCGCGCGCTACCGCAGCCCGGTGCCGCTGCTGGCGTTCACCCCGGTCGAGCAGACCCGTCAGGCACTCACGGTGGCCTGGGGGATCGAGACCTTCGCGGTCGAAGAGGTCCGGCACACCGACGAGATGGTCAAGCGCGTCGACGAGCTGCTCGTCGAGTCCGGCCGCTGTGTCAGCGGTGACGTCGTCGTGATCGTCGCCGGCTCGCCGCCCGGCATCCCGGGGTCGACCAACGCCGTCCGCATCCACCGCATCGGCGACGCCGTCAACGAGGTGGCGGAGGCGTACGAGAGCTGAGCGGTACCCGCCCGGAGGTGTGCGCCCGGGGGCCGTCCGCGCCCGGTGGGCCGTGGGCGGCGTGCGCCGAGGGGGCGGGACGCCGGATCTCGGGTGGACGGCGTGCCCCGGGTGGGACTCGAACCCACACTGGCGGTGGTTTGAGCACCGTGCCTCTGCCGATTGGGCTACCGGGGCCGACCAGTCGGAGGCTATCGGGCCCCGTCGCTAAGCTCGCGGCGCCACCGTCGACCCCTGAGGAGAGCCCATGCCCGCCGACCCGTCCGGCAAGCCTGCAGCGCGGCGGGTGGTCGTCGCCGAGGACGAGACGCTGATCCGCCTGGACCTCGTCGAGATGCTCGGCGAGGAGGGCTACGAGGTCGTCGGCGAGGCGGGTGACGGCGAGACGGCCCTCGCGCTCGTCGAGTCCCTGCGCCCGGATCTCGCGGTCCTGGACGTGAAGATGCCCACGATGGACGGCATCACCGCGGCCAAGAAGATCGCCGAGGCGCGCCTCGCGCCGGTCGTCATCCTGACGGCGTTCAGTCAGCGCGACCTCGTCGAGCGGGCCCGTGATGCCGGGGCCATGGCGTACCTCGTGAAGCCGTTCGACAAGTCCAGCCTCGTCCCGGCCATCGAGATGGCCGTCTCGCGCTACGCCGAGATCAGCCAGCTCGAGGCCGAGGTCGCCGATCTCGGCGAGCGCCTCGAGACGCGCAAGGTCGTGGACCGGGCGAAGGGCCAGCTGCAGACCCGCTTCAAGATGACCGAGCCCGAGGCCTTCCGCTGGATCCAGAAGGCGGCCATGGACAAGCGGACGACGATGCGCGAGGTGGCGGCGGTCGTCATCGCCGAGACCGAGACGGCGGCCAAGTCCTCCGGGCACTGACGCGCTGCCCGGCCCGTCCCGCGTCGGCGCCGTGCCGAGGGTCGACCGCCTGGTCACGGAAGCATCACGACCGCGGGTGGGCCGGCTGTCGCAGGTCGGGCGCCGTCTAGTCTGCGGCGGGTCCGCCGAGACCGGGGAGCGCCCGCGTCCCGTCAGGGGCCGGCCGGACACCTGAGCACCCTCGACGCCGACAGCAGGAGGAACCCATGACCGACGACCGCAAGTCCCCGACCCGCCGGGTCGCGCTCGGATCGATGTCCGCCGTCGCCGCGTCGGCCTTCCTGGCCGCCTGTGGCAGCCGTTCGAATGCCACGGCCACCCCGTCGACCGCGGCGGCGAGTGACTCCACCGGCGCCGGCGGGACCTCCGCGGCGCCGTCCACGGCCATGTCGGGCGGGGCGAGCACCGCCGCCGGCGGCGGTGGGGGCGGGAAGACCGCCAAGATCGGCGTGATCGCGCCGTTCAACGGCCCGCTGTCGGCGGTCGGCGTGGGCCTGCAGTACGCGGTCGCGCTGGCCATCAAGGAGGCCAATGCCGCGGGCACCATCAAGGGCTGGACCCTCGTCCTGGACGCCCAGAGCGACGACGGCAAGGTGCCGACCGCGCAGAACGCGGCGACCGGCATCGCCGCCGACCCGGACATCGTCGCGGTCGTCGGGACCCTGAACTCCTCCACCGCCGAGGTCGTCCAGCCGATCCTCGCCAAGAGCGACATCGTGATGATCAGCCCGTCCAACACGAACCCGACACTGACCCAGGGCGCGAGCTGGGTGACGTCGAAGAAGCGGCCGTTCCCCAACTACTTCCGCGTCTGCACGACCGACGCCATCCAGGGCCCGTTCGCGGCGCAGTACGTGTTCCAGACACTCGGCATCAAGTCGGCGGCCACGATCAACGACACGCTGACCTACGGCAAGGGCCTGACGGCGACCTTCCAGACCGAGTTCACCAAGCTGGGCGGCAAGATCACCAAGGCGACGACCATCACGCCCGGCGACACCAACTTCTCCTCGACGGTCACCCAGGTGAAGGCGACCCAGCCCGGTCTCGTCTACTACGGCGGCCAGTACCCCGAGGCCGGCCCGCTGTCCAAGCAGATGGGGCAGGGCGGCCTCGACATCCCGCTGATGGGCGGCGACGGCATCTTCGACCCGCTGTACATCAAGCTCGGCGGCCGGCCGAAGGACGCCTGCACCTCGGTCGGGGCGCCAATCGAGAGCCTGGCCTCGGGCAAGAGCTTCATCGCCGCCTACAAGGCCGGCAACTACCCGCAGCCCTACGGTTCCTACGGGGGCTACGCCTTCGACGCCGCCAACGCCATCATCAAGGCGCTCGCTGCCACGCTGCCGTCCGCGGCGTCGGCCAAGGACGCCCGCGCGGCCATCGTCAAGGCAGTGCAGGGGATCAGCTTCGCCGGCGTGGGCGGGCCGGTCGCGTTCGACCAGTACGGCGACGCGACGAACAAGACGCTCACCGTCTACACCGACAAGGGCGGTGTCTGGGGGACGACGAAGACGGGGTCGTTCTCCGGCTGACCGAGCAGACGCGCACCAGGGCCCGCGGCGCCGACCGGCGCCGCGGGCCGCCGTCCGAGGACAGGAGCCCGCCGACATGACGCTCTTCCTGCAGCAGTTGACGAACGGCATCGCCATCGGCTCGCTCTACGCGCTGATCGCCGTCGGGTACACGATCGTCTACGGGATCATCCAGCTGATCAACTTCGCCCACGGCGACATCTTCATGATCGGCGCCTTCGGTGGGCTGGCCACCTGGACCGGGCTCATCGGCGGCGGGACGCACGCCCTGTGGACCCTGCCGGTCATCATCGCCGGGGCGGTCGTCTCCTCGGTCGTGGTGGCAGTACTCGTGGAGCGTTTCGCGTACCGGCCGCTGCGCAACGCACCGCGGCTGGCGCCGCTCATCACCGCCATCGGGGTGTCGCTCACGCTGCAGCAGCTGGTCCTCAACTTCTATCCCGGTGCCGCCTCCCCGCTGCAGTTCCCGTCCATCGACGTCGTCACCGGCACCCCGCTGACCATCGGGCAGATCTCGATCGCCCGACCGGTCATCTTCATCGTGGGCCTGCTCGTCGTGTGCGGGACCGCGGTCAACCTGTTCATCTACCGCTCGCGGACCGGCCGGGCCATGCAGGCCACCGCACAGGACCCGGACACCGCCCGGCTCATGGGGATCGACGTCGACCGCGTGGTGGTCATCGCCTTCGTGCTCGGCGCGACCCTGGCCGCCCTCGCCGGTGTCGGCCAGGGCCTGCAGGTGTCCAACATCTCCTATCTGATGGGTTTCACCGCCGGGCTCAAGGCGTTCACCGCCGCGGTGCTCGGCGGCATCGGCAACATCAACGGCGCGATCGTCGGCGGGGTCGTCGTCGGGGTGCTCGAGTCGATGGCCACCCAGTACGGGCCCGGGCAGTTCAACGGCAGCGCCTGGGCGAACGTCTACGCCTTCGTCATCCTCATCGTCGTCCTGGTGTTCAGGCCGCAGGGCCTGTTCGGCGCCCGGGTCGCGGACCGCGCATGAGCACCCTCCGCGACGCCCTCACCCGGGCGGACGCCGGCCTGGCGCGCACCGGGACCACCGGCCGCGGGCTCGCCGTGCTGGGCGGCCTCGCCGCTGCCGGATCGGCCTTCCTCCGCTGGACCTACGACCCGTCCTTCGGCGGGGACCTCACGCTGTCCGGCTCACCGGGCGGCAGCCAGTGGTGGACCCTCGTGCTCGGGCTCCTCACGGCCGCCGGCGCGGTCCTGGCCGCCCGGGCGCGGCCCGGCGGAGCTGGCCGGGTCGCCGGCGCGACCAGGGCGACCCGGGTCGCCGGCGCGGCCAGGGCGGCTGCGGGCTTCGGCCTGGTCCTCATGGTCCTGACCGCGGTGGAGATCACCGTCAGCCTCGGCGGGACCGCCAACCTGGCGCCGGGCGCGTGGCTCGGGCTGGCGGGCGCGCTGCTCGCCGCCGTCGGCTCCCGGGCCCTCACCGGGACCGCGACGTCCGGCGCGCTCGGCACCCCGTCGGCCCGGCGGCGCCCGCCGCTGCTCGAGGCGGCGGTCGTGGTTGCCGGGATCGCCGCGTGCGTCTACCTGGCGTCGGTGCTGCTGGGCCAGGCGGTGCCGGTCCTCTTCATCGCCCTCGCGGTCTTCGTCGCCGGGGTCGTCGTGGTCCTGCGCCGGCTCGGGGTGACCAGCTGGTTCAGCGTGCTCTCCGGGCGGCACCGGACGGTGACGGCAGTGGCGGCGCTCGCCGGGGCCGCGGTGTTCCCGTTCACCCAGCACGGCAACGACACCAACATGTCGATCGCCTACCAGATCCTCGTGTTCGCCTCGGCGGCGATCGGCCTCAACATCGTCATCGGGTACGCCGGACTCCTCGACCTCGGCTACGTGGCCTTCGTCGGTGCCGGTGCCTACACCGCGGCCATCCTATCCGGCGCCCCGTCGGCGCCGTCGTGGTGGCACCCACCGTTCCTGGTGGCGTTCCTGCTGGGCGGGCTGGTCTCGAGCATCCTCGGCGTCCTCATCGGGCTGCCGACGCTGCGGCTGCGGGGGGACTACCTCGCGATCGTGACCCTCGCGTTCGGCGAGATCTTCCACACCCTGGTCAACAACCTCGACGGCGCCAGCGGGCCGAGCGTCACCGGCGGGTCGAACGGGATCTTCGCCATCGGCAGCGTCAAGGTCGGCGGGTTCGACTTCGACACCACGCACCGGCTGTTCGGGGTCCCGATCACCCTGTTCAGCAACTACTACTTCCTCCTGCTCGTCCTCGTCGCCGCCATCGTGTTCGCCGTCGGGCGGGTCAGCCGCTCCCGGATCGGCCGGGCCTGGGTGGCGATCCGGGAGGACGAGACGGCGGCCGAGGCGATGGGGATCAGCACCTACCGCCTCAAGCTCCTCGCCTTCGCCGGCGGCGCGCTGCTGGCCGGTTTCGGCGGGGCGATCCGGCCGCACGTCGACACCGCCGTCGCACCCGACAGCTATGTGTTCGAGCAGTCCACGCTGCTGGTGGCCGCCGTGGTCCTGGGCGGCATGGGTAACATCCCGGGTGTCATCCTCGGGTCGACGGTCCTGGCGCTGCTGCCCGAGAAGCTGCGCTTCCTGCAGGACCACCGCCTCCTCGTCTTCGGCCTCGCGCTGATCATCGTCATGCGGTTCAAGCCCGAGGGCCTGCTGCCCTCGACCCGGCGCCGCCTGGAGCTGCACACCGACACCGACGAGGCGCCGCTGGTCACCGTCACCACATCGGGTGCGGCCCTGTGAGCACGACGATCGGGGCAGCCGCGCCGGCAGCCGCACCCACCGAGGCGGCGGTGCTCTCGGCGTCGAAGGTGACGATGCGCTTCGGTGGTCTGCTCGCGGTGAACGCGATCGACTTCGCGGTCGCCGACCGCCAGATCGCGGGCCTGATCGGCCCGAACGGTGCCGGCAAGACGACGTTCTTCAACTGCCTCACCGGGCTCTACAAGCCGACGTCGGGGGAGATCCGGCTGCACGGGCGGGTGCTGTCGTCCAAGCCGCACCTGGTCACCCGCGCCGGGGTGGCCCGGACCTTCCAGAACATCCGGCTGTTCGCGACGATGACCGCCGAGGAGAACGTCCTGGTGGCGCGGCACTCCCGGACGACGGCGGGCGTCTTCGCGGCGATCGGCCACGGGCCCCGGTACCACCGCGAGGAGCGGGAGTCGCGCGAGCGGGCTCGCGAGCTGCTGTCCTTCGTCGGCCTGTCGAGGGTGTCGGGCGAGCTGGCCCGCAACCTCAACTACGGCGACCAGCGCCGACTCGAGATCGCGCGCGCCCTGGCGACCGAGCCGAGCGTCCTGCTGCTGGACGAGCCGACCGCCGGGATGAACCCCCAGGAGACCCGCGCCGCGGCCGACCTCGTCCGCGCCATCCGCGACCGGGGCGTCGCGATCGTCGTCATCGAGCACGACATCCGCTTCATCTTCAACCTCTGCGACGTCGTGACCGTCCTGGCGCGAGGTGAGGTGCTCTCGCGCGGGGTGCCCTCGGTGGTCCAGGCCGACCCGCGGGTGATCGAGGCCTATCTCGGCGGTGCTGCCGACCCACCGGGCGCCCCTGGTGCCGCGGTGTCTGACGGCGCCGGCGGGGGTGGCCGGTGAGCGCGCTGCTCGAGGTCCGCGACCTCGTGATCCGCTACGGCGCCGTCGAGGCGGTCAAGGGCATCTCCTTCACCGTCGGGGAGGGCGAGGTCGTCACCCTCGTCGGGTCCAACGGCGCCGGGAAGACCACCACCCTGCGCGCGATCTCCGGCCTGGTGCCGGTGGCGGCCGGGTCGATCTCCTTCGACGGCGCCCGCCTCGACGGCATCCCCGCCCACCGGCTGGCCGCGATGGGCATCGGGCACTCACCGGAGGGGCGCCACGTCTTCGCCCGGATGAGCGTCGAGGAGAACCTGCTCCTCGGGGCGTTCTCCCGGGGACGGGGTGCGAAGACCGACGGCGACCTCGCCCGGGTGTTCGAGATGTTCCCGATCCTCGGGGAACGGCGGAAGCAGCCGGCGGGGCTGTTCAGCGGCGGCGAGCAGCAGATGCTCGCGATGGGCCGGGCGCTGATGAGCCGGCCGCGGCTGCTGATGCTCGACGAGCCGTCGATGGGCCTGTCGCCGATCATGACGACGACGATCATGGACACGATCGTCGACCTGCGCCGTAGCGGGACCACGGTCCTGCTGGTCGAGCAGAACGCCCTGGCCGCGCTGTCCCTCGCCGACCGCGGGTACGTCCTGGAGGTGGGTGCGGTCGCCATGGCGGGCACCGGCCAGGACCTGCTGCACGACGACGGCGTCCGGCGCACCTACCTCGGCGAGGGCTGACCAGCCGGTCGGCACCCCCGCCCGCCCGCTCGCGCGCGCCGCGCCGCCCCGGGCAGCGCGGACAGGCGTCCGGGGGGCCGTCGGATACGCGGTGACCCTTCCGCCGCACGAGCGCGTCCTGTTAGCGTCCGTTGCCGCGCGTGTCACCTGACCGCGGCTCCACGGGCGCCCTGTGGACAGGTGCCGCCGTGCGACGTGGTCGACTCGACAGCCTCACCGGTCTGCGCGCGCTCGCGGCCGCCGTGGTCTTCCTCGACCACGTCCCGCCGCTGCTCAGCGGGCACCTCGCCGGTGCCGAGTCCCACATCGGGGTCCAGGGCGCGATCGGCGTGACGTTCTTCTTCGCGCTGTCGGGTCTCGTCCTGCAGTGGTCCGCTCGCGACCGGGACACCGTGCGCGCCTTCTACCGACGGCGCGCCGCCCGCGTGTACCCGGCCTACGCCGTGGCCTGCGCCGCCGGGGGTGGTGCTCGCGGTGGTGTTCCTCGGTGGCCCGTTCAGCACCGGGCCGGTGGTCACCAGCTTCCTGCTGCTGCAGTCCTGGGTCCCGTCGAGGTCCTACTACTTCGCGTACAACGGCGTCGGCTGGTCGCTGTCCTGCGAGGCGCTGTTCTACCTCCTGTTCCCCCTCGTCGTCTTCCGGCTCCCGGCCCTCACGCGGCGGTCCCGGCGGGTCGTCCAGGGCGTCGGCGTCGCGGTGATCGTCGGGCTGGCCGGGGCGACCTCGGTGCTCGGGCGGGGGTCCTACCTCGTCAACCACTTCCCGCCCGCCCGCTTCGTCGAGTTCGTCCTCGGCGCCACGGTCGCCGTCGACGTCATCCGCGACGAGCCCCTGTTCCCCCGGCTGCGCCTGCGCCACGCGCTCGTCCTGTTCGGCGTCGTCTACCTCGTGGCCGGGCTCCCGGTCGCCGGCTTCCGCAACGTCGCACTGCCGATCGTGCCCGTGCTGCTGGTCCTCGGTACCTGCGCCCGGGGCCGAGCTCGCCGGCGGCGCCCGACTGCTCCGCCGGCGACGCCTGGTGTGGCTCGGCGAGGTGTCGTACTGCTTCTACCTGGTGCACCAGCTGGTCGTGACCGTCCTCGAGCGGCTGGTCGCCCACCTGCCGGTGCTGCCGGGGCAGGGCGTGGCGTGGGCGATCGCGGCCCTGGGGCTGTCGCTGCTCGCCGCGGTGGTGCTGCACGAGGCCGTCGAGAAGCCGTTCGAGCGTCGGCTGCGTCATCCCCGGGCAACGGCCGCCGCGGTCGACAGCGCGGTGGCCGGGTAGCACCTGGGGCCCGACGACCGGACGACCGGGTGGCCGGGTGGCCCCTCGGGCCGGGTGGCCGCTCGGGCCGGATGGCCGGATGGCCGGGATCGACCGACGACGGCTGCCCGGGGGACTGTCGGCGGTGGGTCCTAGGGTCGCCGCATGAGCGCAGGTCCCGTCGACTCGCCGCCGGCCCCGGCGCGGCGCAGCGCACCCCGGAAGACGGCGACGGCGCGGCCCGCGTCGAAGCCGGCTGCCTCCGACCGCCCGCGCCTGCTGCTCCTGGACGGCCACTCGGTCGCCTACCGCGCCTTCTTCGCGCTCCCGGTCGAGAACTTCTCGACGAAGACGGGGCAGTCGACCAACGCCGTCTTCGGCTTCACCTCGATGCTCATCAACGTGCTCCGCGACGAGGCGCCGACCCACCTCGGCGTCGCCTTCGACGTCTCGCGCCAGACCTTCCGGGCAGCCCAGTACAGCGAGTACAAGGCCAACCGGTCGGCCACCCCGGACGCCTTCCGCGGGCAGGTCGACCTCATCAAGGAGGTCCTCACCGCGCTGCGCATCCCGATGATCGAGATGGTCGGCTACGAGGCGGACGACGTCATCGGGACCCTGGCCACGCAGGCCGAGGCCGCCGGTTTCGACGTCCTGGTCGTCTCCGGGGACCGGGACGCCTTCCAGCTGATCAGCGACCGGGTGACCGTGCTGTACCCGCGCAAAGGGGTCTCCGACCTCGCCCGGATGGACCCGGCGGCCGTCGTGGAGCGCTACGGGCTGGTGCCCGCCCAGTACCCCGAGCTGGCCGCGCTGGTCGGGGAGGACTCCGACAACCTGCCCGGGGTGCCGGGGGTGGGTCCGAAGACGGCGGCGAAGTGGATCGCCCAGTACGGAGACCTCGACGGCCTCATCCGGCACGTCGACGCGCTGCCGGGCAAGGCAGGCCAGAGCCTGCGCGACCACCTCGCCGACGTGGTGCGCAACCGGTCGATCAACGGCCTCGTCCGGGACCTGCCACTGCCGCTCACCCCGTCGGAGCTGGTGGTCCGCTCGTGGGACCGCGACGAGGTGCACCAGGTCTTCGACGCACTGGAGTTCCGGGTCCTCCGCGAGCGCCTGTTCGCGACCCTGCAGGCCGCCGAGCCGGAGACCGAGGGCGGGTTCGACGTCACCGGGACGGTGCTCCCACCGGACGCGGTGGCCGGCTGGCTGGCGGCCCATGCTCCTCCCGGCACCACCAGCGGGGTCGCCGTCGGCGGCAGCTGGGGCCGCGGCACCGGCGACGTCAGCGGGCTGGCCGTCGCCGCCCCCGACGGTGCCGACGCCTGGTTCGACCCGGCCGCCCTCGACGCGGGCGGGGACGCGGCGCTGGCGTCCTGGCTCGCCGACGAGGCGACGGGGAAGGTGCTGCACGACGTCAAGGGCCCGTCGCTGGCGCTGACCGCGCGGGGGCTGCCGATCGCCGGGGTCGTCATGGACACCGCGCTCGCCGCCTATCTCGCCGCGCCGGACCAGAAGTCCTACGACCTCGCCGACCTCGCGGTCCGCTTCCTGCACCGCGAGCTGCGCCAGGAGGAGCCCGCGTCGGAGCAGCTCAGCCTCGACCTGTCCGGCGCCGAGCCCGTGGACACCCCGGACGCCGCCAACGTCGCGATGGTCGCCGCCCGGGCGGCACTCGAGCTGGGGGCGGTGCTCGCCGCGGTGCTGGCCGAGCGGGGCGCGACCGCACTGCTGACCGAGGTGGAGCTGCCCCTGACCGGGGTCCTCGCCGGGCTGGAGCGGGTCGGCATCGCGGTGCACCAGGGAACCCTCGAGCAGCTGCGCGACGGGTTCGCCGACCGGATCGAGGCCGCCGCCGCCGAGGCCTTCGCCGTCCTCGGCCACGAGCTGAACCTCGGCTCGCCCAAGCAGCTGCAGACCGTCCTCTTCGACGAGCTGGAGATGCCGCGGACCAAGCGCACCAAGACCGGGTACACCACCGACGCCGACGCTCTCGCGGCGCTGTTCGCGCAGACGGCGCACCCCTTCCTCGCCCACCTGCTCGAGCACCGCGACGCCACCCGGCTCTGGGTGACCGTGCGCGGCCTGCTCGAGACGGTCGCCGCCGACGGGCGGATCCACACCACGTTCAACCAGACCTCGGCGTCGACCGGCCGGCTGTCCTCGACAGACCCGAACCTGCAGAACATCCCGATCCGCACGGAGTCCGGCCGCCGGATCCGCGAGGCCTTCGTCGTCGGTGAGGGGTTCGAGAGCCTCCTGACGGCGGACTACTCCCAGATCGAGATGCGGATCATGGCGCACGTCTCGGCCGATACCGGGCTGATCGAGGCCTTCCGGTCGGGCGAGGACTTCCACGCCGTCACCGCCTCGCGCGTGTTCGGCGTGCCCGCCGGCTCGGTCACCGGTGGCCAGCGGGCGCGGATCAAGGCGATGAACTACGGGCTCGCCTACGGGCTGTCGGCGTTCGGGCTGTCCCAGCAGCTCGGCATCACCCCGGAAGAGGCCCGCGGCCTCATGGAGGAGTACTTCGCCCGTTTCGGCGGCGTGCGGGAGTACCTGCGGGGCATCGTCGAGGCCGCCCGCTCGACCGGGTGGACCGCCACCCTGCTGGGTCGCCGGCGATACCTGCCCGACCTCACCAGCGACAACCGCCAGCGGCGGGAGATGGCCGAGCGGGCCGCCCTCAACGCCCCGATCCAGGGCAGCGCCGCCGACGTCATCAAGGTCGCGATGCTCGGGGTGGACGCCGAGCTCCGTCGGCGGGGTCTGCGGTCGCGGATGCTGCTGCAGGTGCACGACGAGCTCGTCTGCGAGGTCGCCCCCGGCGAGCAGGCCCAGCTGGAGGACCTGCTGCGCGCCGAGATGGGCGCCGCGGCCGCGCTCGAGGTGCCTCTGGAGGTGTCCGTCGGGGTGGGCGCCACGTGGCACGAGGCCGGTCACTGAAGCGGTCACGGGCCCCCCTTGGTGCTGAGTGTCCACATGATCGGGGTGGACGCCATCCGTTTCCCCCGGAGACACATTCGTGACCTAGCGTGGCTGGCGACGGTCGCGGCACGGCGCCGCGGGTACTCGGTCGGGCACTGCCCGCAGGGGGTGCCAGGGAGGCGCGACTCGGCCCCCGATCTCGGTGGGCGCGTGCCCCCGCTGGTCGGTGGGCGCACTGCCTGCGGGTGGGTGGCCAGCGGGTCGGTCGCCTGGGTCGGTGAGCAGGCGGTGGTGGTGCTACGCGGCGCTGACGGTGTGTCGGCGGCGTTCGTTCGGTGTGGTCCGGGTTCGGCTGTGGTCCGAGGCGATTGCGTGGTGCGGGTGGTGTACGGGAAGCACGTCGCACGGCGCGAGCCGGGCACCCCGGCGACGAGCCCGGTCCGCCGGGTCCGGGTTCCGTCGACCGTCCTGACCGTCGGGGCCGTCCTCGCGGCGTGCGGCGGGGTGACCGCGGCAGCGACGCCGGGTGTGGGTTCGCGCAGCGCCGGCGGGCCGTTCGCCGTCGCGGCACCGCGGGCGGACAGCGCGGGGGACAACGGCGACCGGGTCGCTGCCGCCGGCGCCTCGCCGCTGCTCGCCCTGCCCGCGCCGGCCGCCTCGACGGCGCCGCTGCCGTTCCCCGTCCAGCCCGAACCGGTCGCGACGGTCTCGGCGGCTCGACCGCCCACCCGGACCACGGTCGTGACAGTCGAGGCGGTCGCGGTCCCGGCGCCGCCGGTGGTGACCCGGACGATCGCGATCACCCCGGCGTTCTCCGACCTCAGCGGGGGCTCGACGACGGGCATCCCCGCCGTCGTCCTCGCGGCGTACGAGCAGGCAGCCGCGTCGACCGCGGCGCTCGACCCGGGCTGCCGGCTGTCCTGGCCGCTGCTGGCGGGGATCGGGCGGGTCGAGTCCGACCACGCCGATGGCGGGGCCCTCACCGGCGCGGGTGTCGCCGTCCGCCCGATCCTGGGTCCGGTGCTCGACGGGGTCGGCGGGGTCGGCACCGTGCACGACACCGACCACGGGCGCCTGGACTTCGACACGACCTGGGACCGTGCAGTGGGCCCGATGCAGTTCATCCCCAGCTCGTGGCGGGCGTTCGGCGTCGACGGCAACGGCGACGGGGTCGCCGACCCGGAGAACATCCACGACGCGACCCTCACCGCAGCGCGCTACCTGTGCGCCGGCGGCCGCGACCTATCGACGACGTCGGGGCAGTCGGCGGCCGTGCTGTCCTACAACCACTCCACCTCCTACCGCGACACCGTGCTCGCCTGGGCGGCGGCATACGCAGGCGGCGGGCACGCGGTCGCCGGGCCACTGCCGGTGTCGGCGCAGCCCTACCCGCTGCCCACGTCGGACCCGCGGCCCGTCCTGCAGCCGGTGCCCACCGTCCGGGTCACCCCGACGCCGGTCCCGTCCCGCCGGCCGCACCCGCGGGTGACCCCGACGCCGTCGCCCACCCACCGGGTGAGCCCACCGCCGACTGCACCGACGCCGCCCCGCCCGACGCCGCCGGCCCCGTCGCCGAGCCACCGCCCGACCCCGACCGGGAAGCCCACCCCGACTCCGACCGCGACGCCCACGCCGACCCGGACGCCGACGCCCACCCCGACCGGTACACCCACCCCGACCGGGACGCCGTCGCCGACCGGTACGCCGACCCCGACCGGTACGCCCACCCCGACCGTGACCAGTTCGCCGACACCGACGACGGCCCCGACCGACCCGCCGACCGGGACCCCCGGCACCCCGACGGCGACACCATCCGGCGAGAGCCTCCCGTCGGTCCCGTCAGAGCGGGCGCACGGGGTCCCGACGTTCGGACCGGGTCGGTGCCTCCCGTCGGCCGGTACGCGGCCCACCGCCGGCGTCCCGGACCGACTCCGGACGCCCGCGCCGGCCGCGTCACCCACGTGCGCGCCGGCGGGCTGAGCCCCTGTCCGGCGATGCTGCCGGTTCCCACGGACACACCTGCGTTGACCCTTCCGGCCGGGCGTCGGTACGATGAGCCCGCGCTGTGGATCTGCGACCTCGGACGGAGCAGGCTCGCACGGTGCCACTGTCAGTAGAAGCTCCTGTCAGCAGGAGTCAGTCGGAGCAGCGGCGATCCCGTCGTCGGCACGGCCTCGCTGTCAGGCGTCCAGCCGGTAGCGGTCGGGCACGGGCATCGGACCCTGGTCCACGCGCGCCGACGCCAGACGACCACCCAGCGGAGTCCCTTCTCCATGACCAGTGTTGCCGAAGCACCACCGATCGCCCCCGTGCCCACGTACGTGCCGATGAGCGCGGCGGAGCTGAGCGCGGTGCCCGGGATCGCCATCGACGATCTCGGTTCCGAACAGGCCTTCATCGACGCGATCGACCTGACGATCAAGTACTTCGACGACGGCGACATCGTCGAGGGCACGGTCGTCAAGGTGGACCGTGACGAGGTCCTGCTCGACATCGGGTACAAGACCGAGGGCGTCATCCCCTCGCGCGAGCTGTCGATCAAGCACGACGTCGACCCCCACGAGGTGGTCGAGCTCGGTGACCACATCGAGGCCCTCGTCCTCACCAAGGAGGACAAGGAGGGGCGGCTGATCCTCTCCAAGAAGCGCGCGCAGTACGAGCGCGCCTGGGGGGACATCGAGAAGCGCAAGGACGCCGACGGCATCGTCAAGGGCACGGTCATCGAGGTCGTCAAGGGTGGCCTCATCCTCGACATCGGGCTGCGCGGCTTCCTGCCCGCGTCCCTGGTCGAGATGCGCCGGGTGCGCGACCTCGTGCCCTACATCGGGCGCGAGCTCGAGGCGAAGATCATCGAGCTGGACAAGAACCGCAACAACGTCGTGCTGTCGCGGCGGGCGTTCCTCGAGGAGACGCAGTCGGCGACCCGGCACACCTTCCTCACGACGCTGCAGAAGGGGCAGGTCCGCTACGGGACCGTGTCCTCGATCGTCAACTTCGGCGCCTTCGTCGACCTCGGCGGGGTCGACGGCCTCGTGCACGTCTCGGAGCTGTCCTGGAAGCACATCGACCACCCGGGCGAGGTCGTCGAGGTCGGCCAGGAGGTCACCGTCGAGGTGCTCGACGTGGACATGGACCGCGAGCGGGTCTCGCTGTCGCTCAAGGCGACGCAGGAAGACCCGTGGCAGCTGTTCGCGCGGACCCACGAGATCGGGCAGGTCGTCCCCGGCAAGGTGACCAAGATCGTGCCGTTCGGTGCGTTCGTCCGGGTGGACGACGGCATCGAGGGACTGGTGCACATCTCCGAGCTGGCTGAGCGGCACGTCGAGACCGCGGACCAGGTGGTCGGTGTGAACGACGACATCTTCGTCAAGGTCATCGACATCGACCTGGACCGGCGGCGGATCTCGCTCTCGCTGAAGCAGGCCAACGACTCGACCACCGGTGCGTCGGCGACGGAGGAGTTCGACCCGTACCTGTACGGGATGCCGCCGAGCTTCGACGAGAACGGCGCCTACATCGGGCCGGAGGGCTTCGACCCGGAGACCAACGAGTGGCGCGACGGCTTCGACGCCCAGCGCGAGGAGTGGGAGCGGCAGTACAACGAGTCCTACGCGCGCTGGACGGCCCACCGCGAGCAGGTCGAGCAGGCCCGGACGGCTGCGGAGGAGGAGTCGCCGTCGACCTACTCCTCCGAGACCTCCGCCGGGGAGTCCGAGGACGCCGAGACGGCGCCCAGTGGGCTCGCGACCGACGAGGCGCTGCAGGCCCTGCGGGCCAAGCTGACGGGTGGCAGCTGACCACCTCCGGCCGAGCTCTGCTGCGCCGCCCCGGGACCTCCCGCGGGCGGCGCAGCCGTGTCGTGGGGGCTCGCCGGGGTCGTCTCGTGTCGGGTGCCGCGCACCGTCCGGTGCCCAGCGGCGCAGCCGTGGCGTGCTCGCGGGCAGCCCTCCCCCCGCGCCGACTGGGGTGCCGGGGCGTCTCCACGGCGACCGGCGGGGGTGAGCAGTGCTGCTGACCGTGGTGGCACCGCTGGTCGGGGCGCTCGTCCTGACGCTGCTGTGCGGGGTCTTCGTGCTGGCGGAGTTCTCCCTGATCACCGTGGACCGCGCCGCCGTCCAGACCAGTGCCGACGGCGGCTCCCGGGCGGCGGCCGGCGTCCTGGGTGCGCTGCAGACCCTGTCGACCCAGCTGTCGGGCACCCAGGTCGGGACGACTCTGACCACGCTCGGTGTCGGTCTGCTCGCTGAGCCGGCCTTGTCGCGCGTCGGGGAGCGCGTCCTGGGGGCGGCGGGCATGTCCGGCGGTGGGGTGCGGGCGACCGCGAGCACCCTGGCGGTGGTCGTCTCGACCGGGTTCGCCGCGATCGTCGGGGAGCTGGTGCCCAAGAACATCGCGATCGCGCGCCCGCTGCGGTCGGCGCTCGCCGTCCAGCGCTTCCAGCGGGGGTTCACCCGCCTGGCGCGGCCGGTCATCGCGGCGTGCAACGGCACCGCGAACGCGGTGCTGCGCCTGTCCGGGGTCGAGCCGCAGGAGGAGCTGGCCTCGGCGCGCTCGCCGGACGAGCTCGCGTCGCTCGTCCGCCGCTCGGCACAGGTCGGGACCCTGGCCGGGGCGACCGCGACCATGGTCGGACGGACGCTGGAGTTCGGCGACCGGATCGCGGAGGAGGTCATGACCCCGCGGACGCGCGTGCGCGCCCTGGCCCCGGGCGACCCGGTGTCGACGGTCGTGTCCCTGGCCCGGACCACCGGGCTGTCCCGTTTCCCCGTCGTCGACGCGGAGCGGGAGGACGTCGTCGGCATCGTCGGCCTGCGGGAGGCGGTCGGGGTCCCGCTCGCCCGGCGGTCCCGGGTCGCCGTCGGCGCGGTGATGGGCCCGGTGGTCGTCGTGCCCGGCAGCATCCCCCTCGACGACCTGCTCGAGCGGCTCCGTGACCAGACCGTGCACCTGGCGGTGGTCGTCGACGAGTTCGGTGGCTGGGACGGCATCGTGAGCGTCGAGGACCTGATCGAGGAGCTGGTCGGCGACGTGTTCGACGAGCACGACCGCAGCCGCAGTGACGTCGTCGCGTCCCGGGACGGGAGCTGGTCGCTGTCGGGTCTGCTGCGGCCGGACGAGGTGGCCGAGCGGACGGGCCTCGACCTCCCGGAGGACACCTCCTACGAGACCGTCGCCGGACTGCTGGTCCGGGCTCTCGGCCGCATCCCCGCGACCGGCGACTCGGTGACCGTCCAGGCCCACGAGCCGGCCGACCCGGCGGCGGACGACCCCCTCTCGCCGGTCCCCGTCCCGGTCCGCCTGACCGTGCTGGGCATGGACCGACGCCGGGTGGACCGCCTGCGCCTCGCCCGTCTCGAGCAGGTGCCGTGACCCTCGTCCTGCTGCTGCTCGGGCTGCTCGTCGGCAACGCCTTCTTCGTGACCGCGGAGTTCGCGCTGGTCTCCGCGCGTCGGTCGGCGATGGAGACCCTCGCAGCCGGTGGCTCCCGGGGCGCCCGGGTCGCCCTCGGGGGCATGGAGCAGATCACGCTGATGCTCGCCGGGGCCCAGCTCGGGATCACGCTGTGCTCGGTCGGTCTCGGCGCCGTGGCCGAGCCGGCCATCTCCGACCTGCTGCACCCCCTCGCCCGCGCGGTCGGCCTGCCACCCACGGTCGCCGGCGTCGCCGCGCTCGCGATCGCCCTGGCGCTGGTGATGTTCGTGCACGTCGTCTTCGGCGAGCTCGTGCCCAAGAACTTCGCGATGGCCTCGCCGGAACGTGCGGCCAGCGTCTTCGGGGCCGCCCTCGTCGCCGTCGTGACCGTGATCAAGCCGGTGCTGTGGGTGGTCAACGGCGCGGCGAACAGCGCGGTCCGCCTGTTCGGCCTGACCCCGAAGTCGGAGGTGACCAGCGCCTTCACCCCCGAGGAGGTGGCCGGGATGGTCGCCAAGGCCCGCCGCGAGGGGCTGCTCGAGGACAAGGAGGGTGCCCTCGTCGTCGGTGCCCTGACGTTCGCCGACCGGGCGGTCGGGGTGCTGGCCAAGCCGGTGGCGCAGATGGTCACGGTGGCGGCCGGGACCAGCCCCGAGGAGGTCGAGTCATTGTCGTCCCGGACCGGCTACAGCAGGTTCCCGGTGACCGAGGGTCCGGACCTGATCGGCTACGTACACCTCAAGGACGTCCTGGAGACCGACCCGGTCCGTCGCAGGGCGCCGGTCGCGAGATCGGTCTACCGCACCCTGTCGACGGTGTCGGCCAGTGACGACCTCGGGGCGGCGCTGACGACGATGCAGGACGCCCGGTCGCACCTGGCGCGGGTCCTCGGGCCGGCCGGGGTCGTCGAGGGGATCGTCACCCTGGAGGACGTCGTCGCCGAGCTCGTGCGTGACGGGACCCGCCGCCCGGGCGCGGCCGGACCCACGGCCCCGTCGGCATCCAGGATGCCGTCTGAACCCGCCGGGCCGGGCCGGTCCTAGGTCGTCCGGTGGCCCGCCGCGGGCCGGCCGGTGTCGGGACCGCTCGGCCGGTGTGGGCACCGCGGCGCGCAGGCCGGGCATCCTGTCCGAGCCGGCGCCTACCGTGGTCCGCGTGAGACCAGCCGACGAGCTCCAGCGCAGCGTCGCCCCCTTCGAGGTGGTGTCGGACTTCACCCCGTCGGGCGACCAGCCGACCGCCATCGCCGACCTCGCCCGGCGGGTCCGCGGCAGCGAGCACGACGTCGTCCTGCTCGGGGCGACCGGCACCGGCAAGTCGGCGACCACGGCCTGGCTGATCGAGCAGGTCCAGCGTCCGACCCTCGTCATGGCGCCGAACAAGACCCTCGCCGCCCAGCTCGCCAACGAGTTCCGCGAGCTGCTCCCGAACAACGCCGTCGAGTACTTCGTCTCCTACTACGACTACTACCAGCCCGAGGCCTACGTGCCCCAGTCCGACACCTACATCGAGAAGGACTCCTCGGTGAACGAGGAGGTCGAGCGGCTGCGGCACTCAGCGACCAACTCCCTCCTCACCCGCCGCGACGTGATCGTCGTGGCGACCGTGTCGTGCATCTACGGCCTCGGGACGCCGGAGGAGTACATCCAGCGATCGGTGAAGCTGCGGGTCGGGGAGGAGGCCGACCGGGACCAGCTGCTGCGCCGGCTCGTGCAGATGCAGTACTCCCGCAACGACCTCGCCGCGACCCGCGGCACCTTCAGGGTCCGCGGGGACACCCTCGAGATCTTCCCGATGTACGAGGAGCACGCCGTCCGGGTGCAGATGTTCGGTGACGAGATCGAGCGGCTGATGACGCTGCACCCGGTGACCGGGGAGATCGTCACCGAGGACACCGAGCTGCGGGTCTTCCCGGCCAGCCACTACGCCGCCGGACCGGAGCGGATGGAGCGGGCGATGGGTGGCATCGAGTCCGAGCTGGCCCAGCAGCTCGCCACCTTCGAGGCCCAGGGGAAGCTGCTGGAAGCCCAGCGGCTGCGGATGCGGACGACCTACGACATCGAGATGATGCGCCAGGTGGGGTTCTGCAACGGCATCGAGAACTACTCACGCCACATCGACGGCCGGGGGCCCGGGTCCCCGCCGCACTGCCTGATCGACTACTTCCCGGAGGACTTCCTGCTCGTCATCGACGAGTCGCACGTCACGGTGCCGCAGATCGGCGGGATGTACGAGGGCGACATGTCGCGCAAGAGGACACTGGTCGACCACGGGTTCCGACTGCCCTCCGCGATGGACAACCGGCCGCTGCGCTTCGAGGAGTTCCTCGACCGGGTCGGCCAGACGGTCTACCTCTCCGCGACCCCCGGCAAGTACGAGCTGTCCCGGGGGCGCGGGCACGTCGAGCAGATCATCCGCCCGACCGGGCTGCTCGACCCGGAGATCGTCGTCAAGCCCACCAAGGGGCAGATCGACGACCTGATGGACGAGATCCGCGGTCGGTCCGTCCTCGACGAGCGGGTCCTCGTCACCACGCTGACGAAGAAGATGGCCGAGGACCTCACCGACTACCTCCTCGAGCACGGTGTGCGGGTCCGGTACCTGCACTCCGAGGTCGACACCCTGCGGCGCATCGAGCTGCTCCGCGAGCTGCGGCTCGGCGAGTACGACGTCCTCATCGGGATCAACCTGCTCCGCGAGGGCCTCGACCTGCCCGAGGTCAGCCTCGTGTCGATCCTCGACGCCGACAAGGAGGGGTTCCTGCGGTCGGGCACGTCGCTCATCCAGACGATCGGTCGCGCGGCGCGCAACGTGTCGGGCCAGGTCCACATGTACGCGGACAAGATCACCCCGTCCATGGCCCAGGCGATCGACGAGACCAACCGTCGGCGGGAGAAGCAGGTCGCCTACAACGACGAGCATGGGCTGGACCCGATGCCGCTGCGCAAGCGGATCGCGGACATCACCGACCTGCTCGCCCGGGAGGCCGCGGACACCGCGGAGCTGCTCGGCGGGTCGGGCCGCCAGCAGTCGCGGGGCAAGGCGCCGGTCCCCGGGCTGTCCAGCCGCGCGCGCGAGCAGGCGGCGCGGCACCCGGAGATGTCGTCGATGCCGGCGGCGGACCTCGCAGACCTGATCCAGTCGATGAACGACCAGATGCAGGCGGCGGCGGCCGAGCTCCAGTTCGAGCTCGCCGCCCGGTTGCGCGACGAGATCCGGGACCTCAAGAAGGAGCTGCGGGGCATGGCCGAGGCAGGTGTGCGCTGAGCCGCGGGCCTTTCTGGACTGCCGCGCACGGCCGGTCGGTGGCCGTCGCCGCCATGGCGTGCGCCCTGGCGGCGACCTCGTGCGGCATGGCGTCCGCCGCCGGGTCGGCGCCGGCCGCTCCGGCGGGCCGCGGCGTCCCAGCGGTCACCAGCGCGGCGGCAGGTGCGGTCGCCAGTGCGAGCTCGAGCGGCGCCCCGGCGAACCCGAGCGCCCCGGCGAACCCGAGTGGCAGTTCGGCGGCGAGCGGCAGTCCGGGGGCGAGTGGCAGTCCGGGCGCGAGCGCCACGGCCACACCGGCTCAGCAGGCAGGCCGCGCGGACCCGGTCGGTGGCGTCAGACAGGTCGGCGGGGACATCGCCGGCAGCGGTGCCGCCGGCAGCGCTGCCGCCGACAGCCCGCCGACGCCACCGATGGGCGCGGCCGGGTCGACCGCGCCCGGACCCTCGGCGGCCGCACCGGCGCCGACGAGCGCAGCCCCCCCGGCGACCGGCGCGTCGGGCGCGGTGTCGACGCCTCGGGCAGCGGTCACGGCCGCCGCCTTCGCCGGACTGCCCGAGCTGGGCGTCCTGTTCAACGGCGGCGTCGGCAACGGCCACGGCTGCACGGCCAGCGTCGTCGACAGCGCCACCCGCGATCTCGTCGTCACCGCGGCGCACTGCGTCTCCGGGACCGGCGTCGGGTTGCAGTTCGTCCCCGGGTATGTCGACGG
>JAABVA010000157.1_pt1 | contig 88096 bp, 69 predicted proteins | sample 5560331 | NCBI WGS metagenome assembly JAABVA01 (sample SAMN12812661, study PRJNA571458) | rock metagenome | isolation source: Antarctica rocks | place: Antarctica: Victoria Land, Mt New Zealand sud | collected 2016-01-07
TTAACGTGTTTTCCTCAAATTCAATCCCGATCAATTCCTTCATTTGTTTATTGTGAAGTCGGAAAATCTCCAACAACTGCGGAACTTTTTGTGGTCTGTCCCTGCCGAGGAACTTATCCCGAAGGGCCTCAGCTGTTATTGTTTTCCGGCCTTTAACCAGTTGGGCATGGGTTTCGTCCACTTTTTTTTGCAGTTCATCCAGGTGGAAATTCAGGGACTTCGAGGTTTCATTCTTTCCGCTTTCGCGATTGGTTTTTGAACACCATTTTTCCGGGTCGGCGGTTCTCGTTGTTACGCATTCTTTGGGTATCCCACTCACGGTAAAGCGCATGTAAACAGGGATGTTCCCGGTGGTGTAGTTCTTTGGCTTCTTCAAATAGAAAAGCAGGCTGTAATTTAACTCCATAAAACAAGCTTAAATTGTGAAACAAATTAAGTTTGCAGCTACCTCTCTTACAAGATGTCCGATAATCGAACATCTTATAATACAATAAGTTACCGAATTTTCAGTGAGTCATTTGCTTTGGTTTTCCGACTCCCTGAATTACTCACTGAAACTATACGATTTGGTGAATAAAACGAGGTTTTGCCGGAAAAAAAGAAAGCTGTAAACCAAGGGTTTACAGCTTTTTGAACGTTTTGGCATTGATTTTTGTAGCCCGTAGGGGAATCGAACCCCTGTTTCTAGAATGAAAATCTAACGTCCTAACCCCTAGACGAACGGGCCTTAAAACTAATCAAATCAATAAAATAACTTTTCGTATTTAATTAAGCTACAATTTTTTAACCTGCCGCAAATATATAACTCTTGTAATCCCCAACAATACCTTTTTATTTAAATTAAACATACTCCGCCTTTATCTCCAATAAGGGCTCTTTTAAATTTTATTAAACTCAAAGCCTGTTTAAATTTACACAAGATCCTTCGATATGCTCAGGATTGATGCCAATGCTTCTTTTACCCTATAAAAACTGGTATCTGCATCAATTTAAATAAACCAAAACCAAATGCTTTGCCATTTTTTAGGTGATAAAAGAAGTATAGAAAACATATTGGACAAATTTTAAACAGGCTCTTAAATTCAGTAGATTTCCAATAATATGACAACCTGTTTGAAATTTGGCTACCCGTTTCTTATGCTTCTTTTAAAAGTATAGGAATCCAATACTGATTTTTACATTCTAAAAGAAGTATTTAATTTTTTTAGAAACCGTCTAAATTTATATCAGTCTGTTTTTTGTGCTTCTTTTATCACATAAAAAACATTGACCTTACTATATTTTTTTGTTAAAATACAATACAGACACGGATTTTTTAGGGCTAAAAAAAACATGTGGTTTTTTCAAAGAAGTTGTTTAAACTTTATTAGTTAAACGGGTTGAAACCCATTTTTACAATATGTGCCGAGCCTACGGCTCTTCAAAAACTGTTGGCCCAGAAAAATCCGCCTACCGGTTCAACTCTGCCTAACATAAGTTTAAACAACTTCAAATATAAATCTAGACAGCTTCTTAAAAAAAATTTAAAAGGCCCCAATTCCAGTAAATTTATTTAAAAAAAACTGTTTTAATTATTGATTTGTGGAAAAAAGAAACATTACTTAAGGTTTTTTATAAAATTCTAAAGTTTATTAAGTTTTAAGATGTTTTTTCTGATTTTTTTACTAAAATTTCATATTTTATAAGAAATAAAAATATAAAAGTTAATTAATCAACATTAATTTATAATCATTATTAGTTTATTGATAATGATTGTATAAAAATTATTAATTTACACAAAAATTCTAATAAAATTATCCTATCCTGAAACGTTTTTTAATGTAAAGCAGGGTGAAAGCAGAATAAGTTTTCAGGAGGAAAAACATTAATCATTATTAACAATAAATACAGTAAGATTTAAACAGAAACAATGCCTATGAATAAATAAAAACGCTCCATAAAAAGAGCAGGAGTGATGAAGCCACCCCTGCCTTAAAAACACTTAAAACCCTTTAAACTTTTGATAACCTATTTTATTGGGAAAGGGATCACTTTGTCTCATTAAATCAACAAAACCAATCAAATCTATGCAAAAAAGCAGTGAAAAGAATGCTCTTTTAATCAAGTTCATGCGCTCTTCCGTTTTACAGTTTATCACCGTCATGATGCTTTGCGGGACAACGTATGCCAGTCCTGAGTTTGGCAAGAATATCTTTAAAAGAAGAATCCCGATCAATCTAAAAAATAGTACCCTAAAAGAAGCATGGGGCAATACCCGGAACAAAGCTATGCAAGAACGTACCATTACAGGGAAAGTTGTTTCCAAAACGGATGGTTCAGCCTTGCCCGGCGTTAGTGTGATGATCAAAGGGACCAACAAAGGCACGGTTACCGATGGGGAAGGAAAGTATAAAATTTCCATTCCCGGGAGTTCAAGCGTTTTGGTTTTTACCTACATCAGTTTCCAAACCCAGGAAGCAGTTGTAGGCAACCTGGCTGTGATCAACATACAAATGATAGAAAGTTCTAAAAATTTAAACGAGGTTGTCGTAACAGCGGCTGGCATCAGGCGGGAAAGATCAACTTTAGGCTATTCGGTTAGTACGGTCAGTGGGGATAAACTGGCCCAGAAATCAGAACCGGATCCTTTGCGGGCCTTAACCGGTAAAGTTGCAGGTGTCAATATCCAGTCATCCGGCGGTGTGGCCGGTGGTGGCACAAATATCACTATCCGCGGTAATTCTTCTCTCAATGGCAACAACCAGCCTTTGTTTGTAGTGGATGGCGTGCCGTTTGATAATTCAAGTTTTACTAACGTTGGTGCAACCAGCGTTGGCGGTGCAGGCGTTACCAACCGTGCTTTTGATATTGACCCCAATAACATCCAAAGCATGACGGTGCTAAAAGGTGCAGCAGCAGCAGCTTTGTACGGATCGAGGGCTGCAAACGGAGCCATTATCATCACGACTAAATCCGGTAAAAAACAAAGCCGGAAAGGAACAGAAATTACGTACAGCACTTCTTATGCTTTTGAAAATGTTTCCGGCCTGCCGGATTATCAAACCAAATATGGGCAAGGCACCAATAATGATTACCGACACGGCGTTTATGCTTCCTGGGGACAGCCTTTTGTTGGCGTTCAAAGTATTTTGCCTACCCGCGCAACCATTCCGCAGCAATTGACCCGGCAGTTCAGTTCGGCCATATTTCCACAGTTTTATCAGGCTGATGGCGTTACACCGATACAAGTGCCTTATCAATCTTTTGCTAAAGAAAATGTAAAGAACTTTTTTCAAACCGGAAATGTGTATGAAAACGCACTTTCTATTTCTTCCGGAAGTGAAAAAGGAAACTTTACAGCAGGTTTCTCCAGAACAGATAATAACGGTGTGGTCCCTAACAATGAGATCAGCCGTACTTCGATCAACGTTGGCGGAAACATCAAGTTGGAAAATAAATTTTATGCCAGCGGTTCCATCAATTATGTAATTACCGATCAGAAAACGCCACCGGTAGGCGGTACAACAGGTTCGATCATGGCAGCCTTAATGTACACGCCAACCAGTTATGACCTTACCAATTATCCTTACGAAAATCCTATTGATAAAAGTAATGTTTATGATTACACCGGGGTCGATAACCCTTACTGGTCTGTAAAGCACAGTATTTCCACCAGTAATGTGGACCGCTATTATGGAAATTTAGTGCTTGGGTTTGATCCATTATCCTGGTTAAATATCCAGAATACCGCTGGTTTTAACGCTTATACAGACAGAAGGGTGAATGTGCGGAGAAAAGGATCATCATCCTATCCGAACGGAAGTATTACGGTAGATAATATTTACCGGCAGGAATTAGACAATACCTTTTTAGTTACGGCAAACAAAGCATTGACCCATGATTTGAATCTGCGTTGGATCTTGGGCAACAACATTAACCAGCGTTTAACCAACCGTACTGCTTTTTATGGTGATAATATTATCGTTGCAGATTTAAATACCATTACCAATACCAGTTCTGTTACACCAATACAATTAGTAAACAACAGGAACATACTGGAGCAAAGGTTCTATGCTTTTTTTACCGATATAACTTTCGATTATAAAAACTATGCTTCTTTAAATTTGGTTGGCCGTAATGATGTTTCTTCTACCTTGCCCCCAAATAACAGAAGCTATTTTTATGGCGGTGCAAATGGCTCATTTATCTTTACCAAAGCGTTTAAACTACCAATCAATATTTTAAATTTTGGTAAGATTAGAGGTGGTTATACACGCGTAGGAAACGAAGCAACGCCTTATCAAACCGCGGAATTTTTCCTGGTAAATTCGCCTTTAGGGGCAACTTCGGGCATAGGTTCTATCGGTTCGCCTTTTACACCTGCCGGCGGCAGTACCTACAATTCTGTTACACAGGCCAACTTATTGACCAATGCCAACTTAAAACCCGAATTTATTACGGAGTTAGAAGTAGGTACAGAATTGCAGTTTTTTGATAACCGTATCGGCATAGACTTTACTTATTATAATAAAAAGAGTACGTCGCAAATATTCGAAGTAACGGCAGCGCCTTCATCCGGTTATACTTCTCAGATTTTAAACCTGGGGAAAGCAACAAACACTGGGATAGAAATTGCTTTAAACTTGTCGCCTATCCGTACAAGTAATGGTTTTAACTGGGATATTTCATCTGTATTTACCCGTAACCGAAATATCATTAATGATCTTGGAGGCTATAAGCAGTTTGTTTATGGCGGCGTTAATGGTACAAGCAGCGTACACATTCTTGGCCGGCCTTACGGTTTAATTTACGGCAATGCTTATGCCCGGGACAATGCAGGTGATATCCTGATCGATCCGAATACAGGTAAACCTTTGGTATCCGGTGCTTTGCAGGCTATTGGTAATCCTAATCCTGATTTTATCCTCGGTATAACCAACTCGTTTACTTACAAAAATTTTTCTTTAAATGTATTGTTTGACTGGAAGCAAGGCGGCCAATTATATTCCAATACGGTTGGGCAGATGCTTTCCCGAGGCGTAACGAAAGACACGGAAGACAGAGAGTTTCAAATCGTTTCTCCGGGTGTATTAGGAGTTGCCAATACTTTAAAACCGCTGCTGGATGCAAAAGGGAATACTATCCCCAATAATGTAGCTATTTCTTACGAAGATTATTTCTTTAATAACGGATTAGGCCCGGGAGGCGTGGATGAAGGCAATATATTTGATGCCACTGTTTTCCGGCTTCGCGAAATTGCGCTGGCTTACCAAGTGCCAAAAAGCTTCCTGAAAAGAACACCATTTGGTTCAGCTTCTATTTCTGTAAGCGGCCGGAATCTTTTCTATTACGCGCCGAACTTTCCTAAATACACCCATTTTGATCCGGAAGTAAGTTCATTGGGCGTGGGCAACTCGCAGGGTTATGATAACCTTGCCGTGCCGACAACCAAACGGTTTGGTATCAATCTCAGGTTCAGCTTTTAATTAGGAAGATCAATTCTTTAAATCAGTTAACGTTATGAAATTCAAATACAAAAAATACATACTTCTTTTAACAGGCATTTTATTAGTTAACAGCTCCTGCAAAAAGTTTGTGGATATTAATGCTGATCCTAATAATCCAACTACTGCCCAGCTCTCGTTGTTATTGCCTGGTACGCAAATATCAATGGTGGGCAATATGTACCAGTTAAACAGCGGTACTTCCACCTTTGTACAACACACCATATTTACTACCGGCCAAAGCCGTTTCCAGCAGCAGGGAACAGATTTTAACAATTCCTGGGATGGTTTTTACAGCCAGACTTTAAATGACCTGGAAGCAATTATTACCACCGGAACTGCCCAGCAGCAATGGGGCTATGTTGCGGTTGCAGAACTGGAAAAAGCCTATTTGTATAGTTTAATGGTAGATATGTGGGGCGATATACCTTATACAGAAGCAGAATTGGGACAGGCAAACGGAAGTCCGGTTTTAGAAAGCGGAGCGGCTATTTACGAAAAGTTACTGGTTTTAATAAATGCAGGAATTGCAGATACCAACAAAGTAACCGCAACTACTTTAGTTCCGGCCACTTCTGATGTGTTTTATGCAGGCACTAAAACTTCCTGGATCAGTATGGGCAACTCATTGAAATTGAAGCTTTATAACCAGATCCGTAAAGTTGATCCAACCCGTTCTGCAACGGCTATCAAAGCAATCATCAGCAGCGGCGCACCACTAATAAGCACTAACTCCCTTGATTTTACTTTTAAGTTTGGCTCTTCTCAAAACCCAAACAACCGCCATCCGTGGCACCGTGCCGATTACCAGGCAGGTAAAACTTTTTACACCAGCCAGTCGTGGACAGATTTATTGTTAAACAGCGATGACCCGCGCCTGCGCTATTTTATTTTCCGGCAAAACGCAACCGCCGGCTTAAACAATGCTACCAACAGTAACGGTTATTATGGCCGTAACCCGGGCGATGGTACAGCCGCACCGGCAGATCAGTCCAGAAGATCAACTTTTGGCATTTATCCGGCTGGTGGTTTGTATGATAATGCCCCGATCAATAGCCTCACAGCAGCAAACCTTTTTTTAACCAATACCGGCGCTACCGGACCAGTAAAAGTAGTAGCCGTTACCGATGGAACAGGTGCAGGTGTAATGCCTTTAATTACCAATGCAATGGTAAAATTCATCCGGGCAGAAGCCGCGTTAACTTTAGGGACAGGGGATGATGCCAGGCAATATTTAGGTGATGCCGTTACGGCAAATTTAAACAGCGTGAGCACTTATGCCGCAGCAAATGGCGGCGTGGCGTTAACTCCGGCAACCATAACCGGTTTTGTAAACAGGGTGCTTACTCAATACGATGCTGCAAATGCTGCCGGAAAACTCAACCTTGTGATGACGCAGAAGTATATCGCTTTGTACGGAAACGGGATGGAAGTTTACAACGATTACCGCCGAACCGGCTTGCCTGTTTTACGCACGCTTTTATCACCGCTTAATGTTTTTCCGCTTCGGCTTTATTATTCTCAAACAGAATTGTCGGCAAATACCATTTTTAGTGCAAACGGAAGTGCTATACAAGTAGCGCAACAAACGACGCCTGTTTTTTGGAATAAATAATTTAGTCCATAAAAAATTAGCCATAAAAGAAGCATCATCACCTAAAATACAACTATGAAAAATTTCCTACTGGCCATAGCCTTAATTTTACTGGGATTAACGGCCTGTAAAAAAGTAAAGTACGAATGGCAGGAGTACACTTATACCGCTGCGCCGATTGTAACAATTGATACCACAAAAACAGCATTGCCAACCCGGCAAAACGGAAAAGTGTCTTTTTTTAATTTAAAAGATGCTAACCTGGCCAACGAGCAGTTTTCGTTTAGCTTGAATTGGGAAGGATTTGGAAAGGCAACCGTAGATACTATTGAAGTTTATAACAGCTTTAATAAAGCAGAAGCAAGTGTTCCTGCCTACCCGATCGTGATATCTTATCCGGGCAACCAATATCCAAACATTGCCCAGTTTCCGCTACCGAGCATTGTTGGCAAAAATGATAAATTGTACGAAAAGGTTACCGTTTTTCCTAAAACCTACACTTTTACAGCAGCACAACTGGCCGCTATTTCCGGCATCAGTTTAAGTTCGGCAGCGGTAAATGATTACTTTTTATTCAAGTTTATTTTGAATCTGACAGATGGGCGCAGGATTGTAACCTTCTTCAACAACGTTTGTGATGAATCCCGCGGAGAACCGGGTGATTGCCGCACTGGTGTACGGTTTAAAAGTCAGTGATCAATGCGATGGGCACCAAAAAAAGGTGCATAAAAACAGCATAGCTGCTGTTGGAAAAACCAAATCAGTATTTCACGTAAGAATAAAAAAAAGAAGAATAAACTATATTTATCAAACTAAACCAACAACAATGACTAATAAATTTTACCACATGCTTCTTTTACCGATGCTTTTTTATGCATCTGTATTGCAGGCACAAAAAGTTCCTTCGCCCAAAGAGTTTTTTGGGTTTAATATCGGCGACGATTACAAGCTCACCAATTACACACAAGCATCAGCTTATTTTAAAAAGCTTGCTGCTTCTGATCGTACCAAATTGGTTGATATCGGCTTAACAGAAGAAGGCCGGCATCAATACATGCTGATTGTTTCTTCTCCAGAAAACATCAAAAAACTAGCTCGTTTTAAAGATATTTCTCAAAAACTGGCGCATGCAGATGGTTTAACAGATGTTCAGGCAAAAAGCCTTGCTGCAGAAGGGAAGTCTGTAGTTTGGATTGATGGTGGCCTGCATGCCACAGAAGTAGTTGGCGCGCATCAACTGATCGAAACAATGTATCAACTGGTAACCCGCAACGATGAGGAAACGCTGAATATTTTAAAGAACGATGTAATCCTGCTAACACATGCCAATCCGGATGGGCAGGAATTGGTATCGAACTGGTACATGCGCGAAGCTGATCCTAAAAAGCGAAAAATGGATGTGCCCAGTTTATGGCAAAAATATGTGGGACACGATAACAACCGCGATTTCTACATGATGAATATGAAGGAAAGCCAAAACATCAGTAAGCAGTTGTTTGTGGAGTGGATCCCGCAGATCATGTACAACCACCACCAGCGCGGCCCTGCCGGTTCTGTGCTGGCCGGCCCACCTTACCGCGATCCTTTTAATTATGTTTTTGACCCGCTGATTGTAACCAGTATCGATGCCGTTGGTGCAGCTATGAACAACAGGCTTAATGTAGAAGGGAAGCCCGGCTATACACAACGTGCCGGTTCTCAGTTTTCTACGTGGTGGAACGGCGGACTGCGCACTACGCCTTATTTTCACAATATGGTTGGATTACTAACTGAAATCATTGGAAACCCAACACCGGAAACGGTTGGTTTGGTGCCAGATCGTTTGATTCCAAACGGCGCTACGCCAAACCCAGTTGTACCGCAGCAATGGCATTTCCGCCAGTCTATTGATTATTCTGTTTCCTTAAATTATGCCGTGCTGGATTATGCTGCCCGTTACCGTAGCGAGCTGCTGTACAACATTTATCGTATGGGAAAAAATTCCATCGAACGCGGTAGCAGCGATCATTGGACATTTTATCCGAAATATATTGATTCGATAAAAACAGCTTATCAAAAAGATAAAAAGGCAGCCAAAAAAGACAGCAGCAGCAAGTCGGCCGAGTTTTCTTTCGGAAGGGAAGATACCATTCCAAATAAATATTATACCGCAATATTAAAAAACCCGGTTAACCGTGATGCCCGCGGTTATATTATTCCGGCTAATCAGACCGATTTTCCAACTGCCGTAAAATTTATCAATGCATTGTTATATTCTGGCATCCAGGTTCAAAAAGCTACTGCCGATTTTACCATTGCCGGGAAAAAATATCCTGCCGGTTCTTACATTGTCAAAACCGACCAGGCATTTCGTCCGCATGTGCTGGATATGTTCGAGCCGCAGGACCATCCAAACGATTTCCAATATGAAGGCGGCCCGCCAATCCGCCCTTATGATTCGGCAGGTTGGACGCTGGCTTTCCAAATGGGCGTAAAATCCGACCGGATGACAGATGCTTTTAACGGTCCTTTTCAAGTAGTTCCTTACGGCGCTATTCAATCTCCCCCAAAACAAAACCTGGCAGCTGCTGCCAAAGCCGGTTATTTGTTAAGTCCTTCCATTAACAATGCTTTTATTGCTGTTAATGATCTGCTTAAAGCTGGTGTTGAGGTTTTTCGCCTGCCAAAAGGAGTAGCGGGCACACCAAACGGACCGGGAACTTTCTTTATTCCTGCTTCTGCAAAAGCACAAAATGTACTGGTAAAAGAAGCATCAGATATTGGGCTAAAGGTTTCCGGTATTGCTGAAACGCCTGCCGCTGTGGTTAAAATTTCTCCGTTACGCATTGGTGTTTTTAATACTTATGGCGGTTCCATTCCTTCGGGTTGGGTGCGCTGGCTGATGGAACAGTACCATTATAATTATACGCAAATCTATCCGCAGGAAATTGATGGCGGAAACCTCAACCAAAAGTACGATGTGCTGATTTTTGTTACCGGCACTATCCCTGCTTTGGGAAGGGCAGAGGCTACGGCAGGCGAAGGCGGTCCGGGTCGTCAGCCCAAAGCGGATTCTATTGCTGCCGAATTCCGTCCGTGGCTTGGAAAGATTACTGCGGAGAAATCCATTCCTCAGCTTAAAAAATTTATGGAAGCGGGCGGAACGATTGTAACCATCGGCACCAGCACGAATTTGGCTTATCATATAGGTTTGCCGGTTCATAATTATTTAACCGAAAAAGGGGCTAACGGCAAAGAACGGCCGCTTCCGGGAACTAAATATTATATTCCGGGCAGTTTGTTAAAGGCAAGCTTTGATACTTCCGAACCTGCCAACTATGGAATGCCTGCACAAAACGATGTGGTTTTTGACAGAAGCCCGGTGTTTAAATTGGATGCAGGTGCCGAAGCAAAAGGGGTAAAAAGGCTGGCTTGGTTTGCAACCGACAAACCTTTGGACAGTGGCTGGGCATGGGGACAAAAGTACCTGAAAGATGGTACTGCTGCTTTTGTTGCCCCGGTTGGTTCGGGTAAAATGTATGCTTTCGGACCGGAAATTACTTTTCGCGGCCAGGCTCAAAGCACCTTTAGATTGCTGTTTAACCAGTTGTATTCTAATAAATAAAATTTTGTAAAGCACACCAACTTTTAGGTGGTAAAAGAAGCATTGGTTATTTTGCTGATGCTTCTTTTACCCTATTAAATCCTTGATAAAGGAACACCCTGACCCCTCTCGAGAGGGTAACTATATACGAGTTGGGACAAGGGGAATAGGTAGAATAAATTATTTTTGAAATTGCCCGAAATAATCATTTTTTGCTTTCTCCAACAGAGGGTGTAAATGTTCTATTTCTACAATTTTGCCTAAACTACCTTCACATGTATAAAGTTTATCTGAAATGTGTTGTCTGGTATAACTTTCGGCGAGTTTATTTGGCACATTAATTATATCATGATGACAGGAATCATTATTCCCTACATCGGTTTTTATAATCTCCATATTTTGACCAGAAGTTTCAACTTTTACGTAATTGATAAAATCTTCTGAATTAAATACGCAAAATAAGATAGGAGTTGTTACCGTGCTGGAATAGTATTTACGTATGTGGGAGCATACATTTCCACTGTTTTCGTTAGCACATGAATATTCGAATACGGATATTCCATTTCCCAATACTGTAAAACAGTCTTCAAATCTTTTCTTTTTTGATTTGTATTTACTAATATGGATGGTTCTAACGAAAAGCATTTCTCTTTTGTTTCTTTTAGCAAATTTTTAATTTCAATTATAGAAGCACCTTCTTTGTCTAAAAGAGTTTGAAAGATCCATCCAATGCCTTTTTCATGTGTGTAGTTAATTGTTTTATCGGAATTTACTTTAATATTAATAAAGTCATCCTTTAAGCAAAAAGAAATTTCAATGGAATTATTAGAATATGGAGTGCATTCATATTCAAAAGCCTCATCTTTAAGTTGAATGTAAATGAATATAGCTTTATGTATGACATCTTTTGTTATTGCACTGCCAAACCCGCAGTCCCAACCCTTTTCGAGATCAGAAAAAGCCAACAGACATTTAATTACACTGTCATTAACTGCAAAAAATGTGTTTTGTGCTTGAAAGGTTGCACTATATTTGAGATGCTGGTGGTTCATTTAGTTTTATTGCTAATTCTTCTATAGAAGAAACATTCTGCTTTGTATTTGTTTCATAAGCTTTAATTAAAGCATCTAAATTGGTTTTTAAGGATTTAATAGCAGGAAACCCCATAATCAAAGCACACTGGGGTATATCATAAAGTTTTAGTATAATGTGTCCATCTGCTAAACTAAAACCGGCTTGAAAACCATTAACAAAAAATTTTTGAATTTCAGTATTTTTTGTTAAATCTGATATTGAAACAAGTTCAGAGGGTTTACCTGTTATTTGAGTTTGCGGTTCCATAATTTTCCTTATACGGTTCAACAATAATAACAGTTATTTGAAGTATTTGATATATTAAAAAAAAAAATTACGTTTTTTTTAGTTTTCCTAAAAAACTCGCCTTTATCACTTCTTCAAACGTCCCTTTTATAGCAAGCTTATTATCGTATTTTTCAGCCCGTTTTTTCGGTTCTTTTGGTTTATCCGGTTTCTCTTTCTCTTTTGCCATACAGTAAAATTAAGCAATTAACCTTTTATAAGTCAAACGTTTTGCATCAGCGTTTTTAACAGCATCTTCAAAACGAACAGTATCCAATATCTTACGCGTATTGTAACGGTAACCGAACTCGTGAGCGTAACGGTGTAAGTGTTTAGGGCTAACGTTGTGATATATTCCAATAATTCCCCTTTTGAGTTGGCTCCAAAATCCTTCAATACTATTAGTATGGATGCCACCTGCACGAACATACTCGTTTACATCGTGCTTAACGATTTCGTGAATGTAAGTTTTGTTTAAACCATTATAAGCACCGAAACCATCGGTATAAACAACAGAACCAGGTGCAACGTGTTTGTAAATAAAAGGCTTAATAGTCTCACCATTGGCAATAGGAGAAACTACGGTTACGATTGTTCCACCCCGTTGCAGCATTGCAACCACCGGAGTTTTGTTAACTGCGCCAGTGCCTTTTTCATTTAATTCAGCACGTCTTTTAGCATGTTTGTTGCGGTGTTTCCCGCCCACATACGTTTCATCTACCTCAACAGTACCTTCTAACATTTGCGGTGCGTTATCAGTCAGCATTTCACGGATACGATGTAAAATAAACCAAGCTGTTTTTTGGGTTACGCTAAGGTCACGGCTTAATTGCAAAGAAGAAATACCTTTTTTATGATTAGTTGCAAGGTATATAGCACCAAACCAGTAACGCAGAGAAATTTTAGTGTTCTCAAAAATAGTTCCGGTAATAACAGTAAATTTCTTACCGCATTCTTTAGCTTTACATTTATAGCCGCGGTTAGTGGTATAAGCACCAACGTTGCCACAATGAGGGCAGCAAGGTGTATCGTTCCAGCGGGATTTCGCTAAATACTCGATACAGGTTTTTTCTTCTTTAAAGAAATCAAGTAACTGGATAAGGTTTTTAAATTGAGATACCATTGCTTTGCCGTTTGCTTGTACAAATATAATACTTGTCCCAATATCATCCTAATTTATTTGAAAATAGTTTATAAATTACTTCACTTTTGGATATGAAAAAAAAAATTGAAGCGGAATATATAGAAAAGGCTCATTATTATAGACGTAAATTTATAAATGAATTTAATTTTTTAGAAAAACTTATTGAAAATTACCTAATAAGACATTTTCAAATTATAGGGCCAAATGCCGAGGATTTTGCCAATATTATATTAGATAGATTAACTTTCCAATCTAAAAAAGAATCCTTTTATGCTCTAATGAATAAAAAGGTGACGAATCAAGGGTTTAAAAAAACCAACAACAATTCATACCCACATGGCAAACTATTTAAAGACATCACAGAAATTCAAGATGAGAGAAATGCTTTCGCACACTACGACTTAATGATACCGATTGATTACAGTAAGATTTGTATAGTCTTGGCAGAATTTCGAGATTCGGAAAAACGACATGAATATACTTTTAAGGAGTTTGAAGATTTGATTTTGAAAATAAAAAATACAACTACGGAAGTATATAAATTATTTGAAGCATTACCCGAGCGGTTTCTACACTGACTTCTCGAGATTTAGTATAGACTCCTTATTGCTCCGGTTTATCTTAAATTTCTTATATAAATATACTGATTATTAATGATTTATGCAATTTTCATCTTGTCCCAACTCGTATATAGTTACCCTCGAGAGGGGAAGCACAGTTTGCTGCTTTTCTACTGTTTAGAAAGGTCGGCGTTAGATTTCCCCTCTCGAGAGGGGTTAGGGGTGTGTTTGTAAAATGGACAGCGAAAACATAAATCACTATAAATAACCAGTCGAAAAAATTTCATCAACCTAATGCTTTTTTTATGACCCAAAAAATATCATCCGCAATTGTAATGCTGTTATTGCTGTGCATAAACGTTACGGCACAAACCGTTCCATCGCCAAAACAACATTTCGGTTTTAACATCGGCGATGATTACAAGCTGGCCAATTACACACAAACTGAAACCTATTTTAAAAAAGTGGCTGCTTCGTCCAACCGTGCCAAATTAGTTGATATTGGATTGACTGAAGAAGGCCGGCATCAATATATGATGATCGTTTCTTCTCCCGAAAACATCAAAAACCTGAATCAGTATAAAGAAATTTCGCAAAAGCAGACCCTAAAAAACGCAACCTCAACATTCCGCGTTTGTACGAGAAATACATCGGCCATGATAATAACCGGGATTTTTACATGACGAACACGAAGGAAAGTACCAACATGAGCCGGCAATTGTTCGTGGAGTGGTTTCCGCAGATCATGTACAACCACCATCAGCGCGGCCCGGAAGGTTCCGTGCTGGCTGGCCCGCCTTACCGCGATCCTTTTAATTATGTTTTTGATCCGCTGATGATCACCGGGATTGATGCACTTGGCGCAGCAATGGACAGCCGTTTGAACGTGGAAAACAAACCTGGTTATACCCGATTGACCGGTTCCAGTTTTTCTACCTGGTACAACGGCGGTTTGCGCACTACCACGCAGTTTCACAACATGATCGGTTTGCTGACAGAGATTATCGGCAGCCCGACACCCGAAAAAATCCCTGTTGTTCCGGCACGTTTAATCCCCAACGGAGCAACACCAAATCCGGTTTTGCCGCAGGACGTTTGGCATTTCAAACAGTCAATAGATTATTCCGTATCGCTCAATTATGCTATATTGGATTATGCGGCACGTCAGCATGATGAAGTATTGTTTAACATCTACCGGATGGGTAAAAATTCCATCGAACGGGGCAGTAAAGATTACTGGACGCTTTCGCCAAAACGTTCTGATGCCATTATGCAGGCTTATAAAAACGATCAAAAAAACACCGATAAAAACAGTACCAGTACCGCCGGAGACCCATTGGGCTGGAACACCAGGGGAAGCGATATCCCGATGAAATATTATGATGCCGTACTGAAGAACCCGGAACTGCGCGATCCGCGGGGCTATATCCTGACTGCCGATCAGCCTGATTTTCCTACGGCAACAAAATTTATCAATGCCTTGATCAAAGCAGGTATTTCGGTACAAAAAGCAACCGCTGATTTTACGGTGGAAGGAAAAAAATATCTTACCGGTTCTTATATCGTCAAAACCGACCAAGCTTTTCGGCCGCACGTGTTGGATATGTTCGAGCCGCAGGATTATCCGAATGATTTTTTGTATCCGGGCGGCCCGCCGATCCGCCCTTATGATGCTGCCGGATGGACCTTGGCTTTCCAAATGGGTGTGCATTTCGACCGAATCCTGACTGCTTTTAACGGCCCTTTTCAGCGTATTCCTTATGGTGAGGTTCAATCTCCCCCAAAACAAACCCTTGCTGCTGCCTCCGGAGCCGGTTATTTGTTGAGTTCTCAGATGAACAATTCTTTTATTGCAGTTAATGATTTGCTGAAAGCTGGTGTAGAAGTTTATCGCTTGCCAAAAGGAGCAGGAGGAATGTCGGAAACCGGTACTTTTTTCATTCCGGCAGGAACAAAAGCAAAAGCTGTTTTAGAAAAATCAGCAGCAAGTTTAGGGGTGAAAGTTGCAGGGATTGATCAAAAACCGGCAAATGCAGTAAAAATTTCTTCTATGCGTATTGCACTTTGGGATACTTATGGCGGATCGATCCCTTCCGGTTGGGTTAGATGGTTGATGGAACAGTATCATTTTCCGTACGAACAAATTTATGCGCCTGATATTGATGCCGGAAACCTCAAAAACAAATATGATGTACTGGTTTTTGTAACGCGGGCAATTCCAGCAGTTGGCGGAGATGCGGTGGAGAGAGGCGGAGGCGAGCGTGCACCAAAACCGGAAGAAGTGCCTGCAGAATTTAGAAAAATGCTGGGCAGGATCACACCGGAAAAATCAATCCCGCAACTGAAAGCTTTTATGGAAGCCGGCGGAAATATTGTTGCTTTAGGCAGCAGCACTAATTTAGCTTATCATTTAGGCCTTCCGGTCCATAACGAATTGGTGGAGAAAAACAGCAACGGGCAAGAACGGCCGCTTTCGGGTACAAAATATTATATTCCGGGAAGTATTTTACGTGCAAACATTGATCCGGCCCAGCCCGCAGCCTGGGGAATGGACACCGAAGCCGATGTTAATTTTGACAATAGCCCGGTTTTTAAATTGGATGCAAACGCTGCCGAAAAAGGGGTCAAGCCGATTGCTTGGTTTACTACTGATAAACCTTTACGCAGCGGATGGGCTTGGGGCCAGGCTTATTTAAAAGATGGCGTGGCCGGATTTGTAGCACCGGTTGGAACTGGAAAATTGTATGCTTTTGGCCCGGATATTACTTTTCGCGGCCAATCGCACGGTACGTTTAAATTACTTTTTAACCAATTGTATGGATTCAGGTAATTTAAACTGAAGTGGCAAAAAGCCAGTATTGATCTGCTTGTTAAATTTCAATCAGCAGATCAATATAAATGGTACTCAAAAACTATTTGAATTTGCGGCTTAAACAACACCGGACAAACAATTATTTTTTATTCTTTATGCACATCTTCTTTGCCTGCACCATTTCTCTTTGTTGCCATTGATCCGGAGTAAAGAACCCTGATTTTATAGGGGTAAAAAGAGTATGGTCTTATTTGCTTTTCTGTTTTTAAAAAAGTTTTGGTTTTGCACACGAAACCTTATCGTTAAATCGGATAATCTAAAAAATAGATTTGCTGCTTTTATTTGTTTGGTCTTTTAACCCTTGATCCGCATAACTACTTTATTTTTTTAAAGAAGACTCCCTAATAATCAATTGTGCCGGTAAAACAGTGTAATGATGAGGATCCGTTTTATCTTTTTCTGAATCAAGTTTTTTTAACAGCGTTGATATTAAATGATCTGATAACTCTTTCATTGGTTGGGCCACAGCAGTTATCGTTGGATTAAATACCTTGAAGAATTCATGGTCGTCAAAACCAATCACAGCCACATCTTCCGGAATCCTCAATTGTAAATTTTTGAGTGTCTCAAACCCTTTTATAGCCAAATAATTGGTAGCAAATAATACGGCATCAAGGTCTTTATAATTAGATAAAAAACCGGTAAACTGATCAATAACTATTTTTGAATCTGACTTAAAAGGGATTTTTAAAGTATATTTCGGAAAGTTCAGTTCATCCATAGCGGAATCATATCCTTTCAGCCGGTCTGCCATTTGGGTTTGGTCAGAATCCAACGTAATAAAAGCAATGTGCTTAAAGCCCTGTCCCTGAAAATGTTTGATGGCATGGTACGCACCTGTAAAGTTATCGATAACAACATAATCTGTGCTTAATTTAGGGAAATAACGGTCAAAAAGCACAAAAGGCAATTCATCATGAAGGAGTTGTTTAATTTCCTTTTCGATCCCTTTTGGAGGGGTAATAATATAGCCGTCAACATTTCTGCTTCTAAACAACTGGATCAATTCCTTCGTTCTTTCCGCGTTGTCTTCTGTGCTGCAATAAATTATTTTGTAACCCATTTGATAAGCGCTTTCTTCGATCAAACGGGCAACACTTGCAAAGAAAGAATCGGCAATATCCTCTACAAACAAAGCGATCATTTTGGTTTTACCTGTCCGCAAACTTTGGGCAAATTGGTTTGGGCGATAGTTTTTCTCTTTCATAAAGTCATTAACTTTAACAATGAGCTTATCACTGATGCGCATGTCTTTTGCCTTGCCGTTTAAGATAAAAGAAATAGTTGTAATAGAGATATTAAGTTCCCTGGCTATATCTTTAATAGATATCTTTTTCCTCATTCAATGATTTGTTTCCTGCTTTACTATTGTTTAATCACGCAAAATTTGTAACGCTTGTTTCAAACAAGATAGTTTTCATACAAAAGTACGCCTATCCTTAGTTTTTTTTAATTGTATTCTAAACAATAGATACTTCTTTTATCACCTAAAAAAAAGAGGGTATTCTTTTGTTTCATCCGCAAGATGTAATAAAAGCTTACTGTTTTTTAGGTGATAAAAGAAGCATTATAAATTTTCTTGCTCCAATTTAAATCAGCCAAAAGGTACGATATTAAACCTTTGGGTGGTTTACAAGATGTTATATTATAAGCAGATTAACAAATATCAATTGATGGGGTCAGGTTTTGAAGGATTTTTGGGGTCGTAAACAGCTACTGCCACACGCGAATCGGCGCAGCCATAATATAAAAACCATTTTTGTTGAAAGTAAACCATGCCTTCTATAAATACCGTCCCGTTTACGTATTGGCCGCTTTTTTCAAAAGGTTCCATTGGCCGTAAAAAAGGCACGTCCAGCCGTGCCAAGGGTTTTGCAGGATCATTTTGGTCAAACAGAGCCTGGCCGGCACAGTAAGAATTTGGGTTGAAACGCTTGTCGCCATCTTCACCGGCTTTATTTTTACCGTTATAAAATAAGATGATGCCTTTATCCGTCAGCAATGCCGGTGGCCCGCATTCCGTCAGTTCGCTGTCAAAGTAGCCTTTTCTTGGGGAAATCAACTCTTTTAATGTTCCATCTGAATTAACAACAGGTTCCCAATCGACCAAATTGGTGGAAGTAGCTGCAAAAACATGCAATTCGCCCCAGTACATCCAATATTTACCGTTGATTTTTGTGACTACCTGTTTGCCGTTTTTTATTTTTGTTAATATCGAAGCTGATTTATGCGGGATGTTCAGAAATTTCCCCTGATATGCATCTTCAAAGATCGGCCCGTGCTTCGTCCAGTTTTTTAAATCTTTGGAAGTAGCTACGCCGAGCCTTGGCACATCGCGGTTCCATTGCGTGTAAAAAACCACATAAGTGCCGTTTTCGGTAACGGCAACCCGCGGGTCTTCGCAGCCGCCCGGCCATTCATATTTTTTCTGGTCATCGTTTGCCGGATAAAAAACCGGTGTTTTGCTTCGGTTAAAATGAAAACCGTCTTTACTTTCAGCATAGCCTAACCTGGAAGTGCGGAAACCAATGCCTACGCCCGATTTGTCTTCAGCACGGTACAACACCACTATTTTTCCGTTGATCATTGCCGCAGCCGGGTTAAAAGTATCGTTGGATTCCCAAGCAACAGCTTTTTTTAAGATTGGGTCGAAAAATGTAGCACTGGGATCAGGAGAAATGATCAGGTTGATATGCGCCGGCCTTTTAAACCCGCCGAAAGCCCAATCCGGCAAAATATTAGCCTTTTCATTTTGTGCAAACGTACTTGCACAAGTAAACATTAGCAATAGAATCCCGGCTGCTTTAATCTTGTTTTTCATTAATAATTGTTTCTTTACCATAAACTGAACGGTCTTATCATTTAAACGGATGCTTCTTTTATCACCTAAAAATCTATCTGCTTACCATAAAACAAGTTACAGATAATGGATAATGTTTTATTATAAATGACAACATGCTTCTTTTACAGGATAATAATTAAGGCTGCTCGGTAGTGTAAATCGAAAGCACTTCTGCGTCTGTTAACGCACGGCTATAAAAACGGACATCATCCATTGAACCTTTAAAGTAAGAGCTGCCAAATTGGCTTTTTGGTAAACTTTGCCCGATAACCAGGTTTACAGGAGAAGGCAGCGTAATTGGCGTACCGGTTACCGCAGCGGTTTTTACTAATTTATCATTCACATAAAACTTCATGGTGCCATTGGTATAGGATGCAGAAATAAAAGTCCATACATCCGCCGGTACTACGCCAGGGTTACTGTCCACATCATGATAACCGTTATCTGCGTGAATGGTCAAAAATAAAAAGTTGGCACCTTGCAACTGGAATTTAAAACCATTGTAAGTGTTTAAAGAAAACATGTAATTATCTGGATTGGTTTCGTGGCGTTTTACCCACAAGCTTATGGTAAACTCTTTTGGGTTTAAATCGATGGTGTATGGCACCTCAATATTAGCCCCGTTTTGAAAATCGTATGCACTGTTGGGTAGGTTAAAACGGTCGGTAATCAGTTGCGGAAGTGTATTGCCGTCAACTGGTGAAGAACCTCCGCTGGTATAGCCGGTCATCAAAGTTCCGTTATGGCCGTGGCCGGATGCATCATTTGCATTTCCGGTAAATTTCCATTGTGCAATGAGGTTATCGGTAGAAACATCCTGTATCAACCTTGATTGAAACGCATTTATAGCACGGCGTAAGTTGGCAGTTGCGTTATCTACCTCCTGCTGGCTGTATTGGGTTGAGCCTTTTACAGCGGTGGCCAAATCAATAGCTGTTTTAATATCTGCGCGGGAACCCACAGAATAATTACCTGCCCTTTTGCCTTCTACAGCGTTTGTATAAAATGCGGTAGCCGAATCGATAGCTGTGCCGATACTGCTTTTATTGGCATTAAAACTTACCTGGTTAGTGCTCTTTTTACAGGCAAAAAAGCTAAATGAAAGCACGACCGCCAACATTAAAAAACCTAAATATTTGTTATAAATCTTCATGGCTTATGATTTTAATTATTTGCCTAATAACTTGTTTGTAGAACGCTCGCTTTGCGGAATCGGGAAAAACTTGTTGTTGTTAAAATTGAAGTTGGGCTGATCTTTTAACGCCGCTGTAGCATAAGTGCTGCCATAACGGATCAAATCAAAGAAACGCCCAAACTCTAAAGCCAGTTCAGATCTTCTTTCGCGGCGGATGATATCACGAAGCTGCGTTTGGCTGGTGGTTGTTATGTCCGACAGCAAACCAGTTGGTACAGTACCAAACCCGGTTAAAGAATTGTCATATAAATAACTTTCGCGGGCACGTTTTCTGATCCTGTTTAAAGGAATCAATGCTGAGGCACTGTTGCCTGCTTCGTTAAAAGCTTCCGCTTCAATCAGTAATACATCTGCAAAACGAAGGGCTTCAACATTTAAGTTTCCGTCGCCTTTAGTAGATGGAGGGATTTCTGAAAGTGGCTGTATCTGCTTTTTGGTCAAATATCCGGTTGCTGTCCAGCTTGGGTCAAACTGACTATCGAAGTACGGATGGCCGGAACGTGCAACGGTATAATCTAATCTCGGATCATCAATTCCTGCTGCCGACTTCTCATAATTATCAACCAAACTTTGCGTCGGTTGAAAAAATCCATAACCATTAAGCGTTCCCCGTGGCGCAAATGCCTGGTTCATGGCATTTCCCTGTTTCGGGCTTAACCCTGCTGTATGCCAGATGGAAAAGATAGCTTCCTTATTGCTTTTTGTAGCCGCGCTAAAGTTATCGGTAAATTTAGCTGTTAAATCATAAATGCCTAAAGCATCTACCTGCTGGGCGGTTTGTGCCGCCAGTGCATATTTAGCTTCAAATAAATACGTTTTGGCAAGCAAAGCTAAAGCAGCACCTTTTGTGGCACGGCCCAGATCTGCACCAGTCCAGGTTATAGGAAGTGCTGCTGCTGCATCGGTACAATCCTTTTCTATCTGTGTATAAATTTGTGCCTGCGGTACTGCCGGAGCCTGCAGATTATCAGCGGTAGCAACAGCTAAACGTAAGGGAATATCACCATAACTATTGGTGAGCATGAAGTAATAATAAGCCCTTAAAAACTTGGCCTGCCCGTTAATGGTTACTTTGTTTGCATCAGGTACTGCTTTGTTTGCATCGGTTAATCCACTCAATACAAAATTAGCTTTAGAAACGCCGTCGTAATATCTTCCCCAAACTGCTTCCACAGCAGCATTACTGGTCAGGATATTAAACTTGTCGATGTTATCAATGTCTGCCTGGTCTCCTGGTAAGCCACCTTTGACCGCATCGTCAGAAGCAACATCGCCAAGCACCCAAATTTCGTTGACAAAAGCATCCGTAAAAGTTAACGGGACATAAGCTGCGTTTACTGCTGCATTTGCGTTTGCAACCGAAGTAAAATAGTTACTTGCCTGATAAGTTCCAAGCACAGGCTGAACCAACGACTTTTTGCAACTGACAGACAGAAAAAGCAAACCGCCTGCTATGATTATATATTTCTTTATCATTTCTCTAAATTTTTGGAGGTTAAAAATTTGCGCTAACACCGGCCGTAATGGTACGGGCAGAAGGATAAGTTCCCCAATCAATACCCACAGCTCTTACTCCATCGCCGCTGGAATTGCTATTGGTATAAATTTCGGGGTCGATGCCTGTATATTTAGTTACTGTAAATACATTTTGTGCACTTACAAAAAATCTGACGGAAGAAATTTTTAATCTTTTTATAAGCTGATCTCCAATTGTATAACCCAACTGAACATTTTTTAAACGCAGATAAGAGCCGTCTTCCAGAAAGCGTGTTGAAGGACGTTTGTTATTGGTTGCTCCGTTCCATGACAGGCGCGGAAATTCATTGGTGCTTCCTTCGCCGTTCCAGCTTTCGGTAGCCGCCCTTTCTGTGATATTAAAAGCACGATAGAACCCTTCAATATCGGTGTTGATTTGGTTGTATAATTTATTGCCATAAACACCTTGGAAAAACAGGCTTACATCAAACCTGGCATAAGAAAGATTGGTAGTTAAACCATAAGTCAGTTTCGGGATAGGGCTTCCTACATAAGTACGGTCATATTCATTAATTACACCATCGGGTTTTCCGTTCGGCCCGCTGATATCCTTAAACATTACATCGCCAGGTTGTATGCCTGCACCTTGATAAGCATGCGTAAAAACTTGCTGTGGATTTTGAAAGATTCCTTCCTGCTGCAACAAGTAGAATGACCCTACAGGTTGGCCGACTGCCGATTGTGTAGCGTAATAATTATTATCGATCCGCCCGCCAACTAAAGGAGCGCCGCCAGCCAAAGAAGTAACCCGGTTTTTGATAGTGGCCAGGTTGCCAATAATGGAGTATTTAAACTTTTTACTGATGCTGCTGCGGTAATTTATCTCCAACTCAAAACCCTGATTGCGCATAGAACCGGCATTAACATAAGCACTGGCCGCACTTCCTGCACTAGTCGGCTGGGCAGGTTGCAACAACATGCCAGACGTGTTTTTTATAAAGTAATCAGCCGAAATTTGTAAAGCACTGTTAAACAATCCCAGGTCTAAACCAACATCTGTTTGGGTACTGGTTTCCCATCTTACATTCGGGTTTCCAAGCGTATTGATAGCATTTCCCTGATTACCCGTTCCGTTAAAAGGGTAATAACCAGCACTGGATATTAAAGTTGCATAGCTGTAATTACCAATTTCTTGGTTACCTAACTGGCCGATACCTGCCCTTAATTTTAGCAGGGAAATTGGCTTAATATCTTTCATAAATTCTTCCTGATCAATCCTCCAGCCTAAAGAACCGCCGTAAAAATTACCGTACTGATTGTGCGGGTCTAACCTTGATGAACCATCACGCCTGAAATTTACAGTAGCGAGATATTTATCGTTAAAGGCGTAATTGATCCGTCCGAATAAAGAAAACAAGGCCCAGTGGGTTTGGTTACCGCCGTTTTGCTGGATTCCCAAACCATTATCCAAGTATTGAAAAGTAGGACTCTGATCGGAATACAGGGTACGGGAAGCACCAAACGCCTGCGTATTACTTTTAACCAGTTCAGATCCTGCTAAAAAATTAAATACATGTTTTTCTGCAATGGTAAGGTTGTACGTTGCGGTATTGGTCCAGTTGTAATCAAACTGGTTCGTATTGGATTGAGCCAAACTGTTTGGCGAATTTAGAAACCGGTCAATCCCCCAGGTGGCAAAAAACTGTTTATAATCAGATATTAAAAAGTTAGTGCCAAAATCACTTCTTATTTTTAAGTTTTTGATCGGGTTAATTTCTAAATAAACATTTCCAAGCAACGAATAATTGTTAAAGTTCCGGTTATAATTATCTGCAAAACCAACCGGGTTTAATCCATCGCCAAAAAATTCGGGGTGATTAGGAATATCTACATATTGGCCGTTCTGGTTAAAAACAGGTGTGGCAGGAGTTCTGAACAGAGCATAACGCGTCACACTTGCACCCGGATTTCCGGCCCCAAACCCATCACCGGAAGTGCCAACCTGTCGATTTTTTGCATAGCCCAAATTGATGTTTGTACCGACTGTGAATATTTTGGAAATATTACTATTGATTGCGGTACGCAAATTTAAACGGTCAAAAGATGAATTTTTAATCAGTCCGTCCTGCGCAAAATAATTTGCGGAAACAATGTAAGTTGTATTTTCACTGCCGCCGCTTATGGCAAGCTGCACGTTGCTGATTGGTGCTGGTTTTAACACTTCTTTTTGCCAGTCCACATCTGGTAAACCGGTTATCACACTTGCCGGTATTTGCGCCCGTCCGTCTGCCGCGGCTGCAATATTATATGCAGTTACATACTGATTGGTATTGGCCATTTTTATTAAATGCTGCGAAGTTTGCACACCTGAATAAGCATTTAAACTTACTTTCGGCTTGCCTATTTTTCCTCTTTTAGTGGTGATAATCACTACGCCGTTTGCCGCCCTTGCACCATAAATAGCAGCGGACGATGCATCTTTTAACACACTAATACTTTCAATATCATTAGGGGAAATTTCATTGATGCCATTTTGGGTAGGAATGCCGTCAATAATATAAAGCGGGTTGTTATTATTGATGGTGCCGACGCCACGGATCCTTACATTAATGGCATCTCCCGGAGCACCCGTAGATTGCGTGACCGCCACACCGGCAGCCTTTCCCTGCAAAATCTGGTCGGCACCCCCTACCGGTAAACTGGCAATATCGCTGCTTTTGATGCTGGATACGGCACCGGTCAAATCTGCTTTCCGCTGTGTGGCATAACCTACAACCAGCACTTCGTTTAAGGCATTATTGGTTGGGTTTAGTTTGATCAGCATTTGCCCGTTCAAATCTACTGGGACCGTAACAGTTGCATAACCAATACTTTTAACTTCAAGCAAAGTGCCTTCAGTTGCCCGGATTGAAAAGCTGCCGTTTAAATCCGTGGCTGTACCTGTTGTTGTACCTTTTATTTGTACCGTAGCCCCAATAAGTGTTTCGTTGGTTTTGCCGTCAACTACTTTACCGGTAATCGTTTTGTTTTGTGCATTGCCTTTAAAGCTAATCAACAATACAAAAAAAAAGCACATGGCTGCAGTTTTCCATTTGGCAATCAATGTAAAATCTATCATATCAAAATATTTTATAATAAATAAGTTATCGAATAGGGTTAATAGCTAATAAATACTGAACATCTGCATTTACAACTATCTGATAAACTAAGAGCCCGTTTAAATTTTATTTAACTATTTCCGATGCTTCTTTTACCACCTAAAAATCAATAAACCCTTGTACCTTTTGTATCGGTTTAACACAAGATTTACAGGTATAAAAGAAGTAGTATAAACTTTTATGATAGAAATTTAAACAGCCTATAAAACTTATAATATTTAGGATAATACTGGGTGGGTAAATGATTTTTCAGGCACAGTATGCCGCTGGTTGTGTAAATGTGGTAATTCATGGTTTTAAAATTAATTGGTTATTCAAACCTACAAAGACTAAACTGTTTTAGCAAATTTTTGATATTTATTTTAAAAAGGTTTTTTTAAAACGTTTTGAAGGAAACTTAGGGCATGTTTAAAATTTGCCCAACAAGGTTTCCATGCTTCTTTTATCACTTAAAAAATGGCAAGCGTTCGATTTTTGATTTATTGATGCAAACGCCAATTTTTATGGGGTAAAAGAAGTATTTGCCGCCGCTCCTCTATTTTATATTTTACCTGACCCGTATTTGCTATAAATACATGTTGGGTTTTTTATATAGGCCTGTGATTGCTAAGTTTGGAAGGGTATCCGTAGCACAAATCTTTAAAGCAATATGAAATTTACTTCCTTCGAAATCTACAAATATGCTATCCCGATGGAGCCTTTTACCATCGCTACCGGCACGATGGATTTTGCGCAGAATACTTTTATCCGTGCCCATACGGATGCTGGTTTGACCGGCGTTGGCGAATGTTCTGCTTTCCCAATGATCGTAGGTGAAACACAGGCAACTTGTTTTGAGCTGGCCAAAGATTTTGCTTTGCTCTGGAAAAACAAAGATGCTTTAAACTTGGATACAAGATTGGCAGAATTGGATTTATATATCGCCAGAAATTATACGATAAAAAGTGCATTTGATATGGTTTTGTATGATCTGGCCGCCAAACATGCCAACCAACCTTTGTATCAGTTTTTGGGCGGGGAAAAGCGAAAGATTGAAACCGATATTACCATCGGTATTGCAACGCCGGAAGCAATGGCAAAATCGGCTGTTAAATTTAAAGAACAAGGTTATAAAATTATCAAAGTAAAACTCGGCAAACAACCTGAACAGGATATCGAACGCATCAAACAAATACGAAATGCCATAGGAGCGGAGCTTACTTTACGTATAGATGCCAACCAGGGATGGGATTTTGAAGAAGCCAAAATTGCATTACATGGATTAAGCCAATACAACATCCAATTTTGCGAGCAACCGATGCGCACTTACAATGACGGACTGCTGTCACAACTTTGCCAGCTTTCGCCCATTCCAATTATGGCCGATGAAAGTGTTTATACGCACCACGACGCCGAACGTGTCATCCAAAACAAAGCCGCAACTTATATCAACATCAAACTTGCCAAAAGCGGAGGCATAAAAGAAGCAATCCGTATCAACCAAGTTGCCGAACAAAATAACATGAATTGCATGCAAGGCGGAATGCTGGAAAGCCGGTTGGCACTTACCGCGAATGTTCACTTTGCCATAGCTTTTACAAATATTATTTTCTTTGATCTGGATACTTGTTTACTTGGACATTTGGTTGATCCGATAATTGGCGGATGCAAGTATAATATTATGGAATTGGAATTAACGGATAAACCGGGAATTGGTGCTGATGTTGACCAGGCGTATTTGGATCAGTTGGAACATATAATTGTTTGATCAATATTAGTTTTGATGCTTCTTTTATCGTATAAAAATCTTTGATTTTCTATACTTGTTAAGGTACATACACTAATTTTTAGTGCATAAAAGAAGCATTGCATTTATCTTTTAAACAAGTTAATCCAACTTATTGCCTTTTATAACTTGCTGCTGGCTATTGTTCAGCTCGTGCGGATAATCCAGTGAAATAGCGCTTGCATCATCTAAACGGGTTAAATGTTCCTGGTTAAGTTGGATGTTAATGGCTCCCAAATTATCTTCCAATTGTACGTTTGTTCTTGGCCCGATAATTGTAAAACCGCTTTTTGCTTTTACCCAGGCAATGGCAACCTGGCCGGGATTTGCACCAATTTCATCAGCAATAGCAATAAGCGCATCCATAGCAATTTCCGTTTTTGTAGCTTTTGTTTTTTCCAAACCCCCCATCAAATTAATACGGCCGGTTTCGCCTTTTCGATATTTTCCCGTCAGGATGCCGCCAGCTAAAGGCGAATAAGTCATCAAACCCATTCCAAAGTATTTTGCCATAGGGATCAGTTCCCGCTCTGGCGTACGTTGTAAAAGATTGTACTCTATTTGAAGTGCTGCTATCGGCACTAAACCTTTAATTTGAGCAATATTTGAAGCAGTTGCAGTTTTCCAGGCCGAAAAATTGGCCAAACCGCCATAAATAATTTTGCCTGCTTTTGCCAGGTCGTCCAAACCACGCACGATTTCTTCAACCGGCGTTACACCGTCGTCAAAATGCGCCATGTAAATATCAATATGGTCTGTTTTTAAACGCTTTAAGCTTTCTTCTACCGATTGAACCATTACTTTGCGGTTGTTTCCAGTTGTACCTAATGAAGGATTTGCACGGCTGCTACGTGTATATTTGGAGGAAATAACAAAATCATTTCTGTTGGCTGCGATAAATTCACCAATCAACCGCTCAGACTCGCCTAACTGATACTGGTCTGAGGTATCTATAAAATTTCCGCCTGCTTCTGTATAACGCTCGAAAATATTACGTGCCTCCTCAGGGCTTGCACCATAACCAGAACCAGTTCCAAACATTGCAGCGCCCAAAACCATTTCACTTACATATAAACCTGTTGTTGTTCCGAATAATTTGTATTTCATAATTTTAGGTGTTAATTGATAAAATACAAATCTCAATCAATAAAAAACAGGGCACAAGTACGGGTAAATTTATCTATACCAGAATTTTGGCATGTGGTTGTATTTTTGTTGTTTCAGATTAATTATGTACGAAAGAAAAATACCGGTATCGTTTGAATGCGGCCTACACTTGTTTAAAGAAGTAGTGAACGGTAAATGGAAAATAGAACTGATTTATTACATCTCCACCGGCATCAAACGACCGGGTGAATTGCAAAGAAAAATCCCTAAAGCAACACGGCGGGTGCTTGACACACAACTAAAACAACTGGCAGATCAAGGGCTGATTTTTAAAACAATTTTTACAGAATCACCACCAAAAGTAGAATATGGATTAACCGAACTTGGAAAAACATTAATGCCTGTGATTGAAACGATAGGCCGTTGGGGCGAAGACCACCGGGAGGAATTAGAAAAGGTTGTTAATCAAAAGGTGCTTATATCGGTTTGAAAATAACCTTTGGAGGATTAGGACTGTTTAAATTTATATTCGGAAAAAACAACAATGCTTTTTTTAGCCCTATAAAACCTGTGTTGCTAAAGATTGCCACGGCCTTCAGGCCGTGGCCGTATAAAAATTCAGGTATTGGCTTTAGCCAAAACCCTTTTGAAGTGGTGCGCATTTAGAAATCCATACTTTGGTGTATGGCAGATTGTGTTTGTTTTTTTGGCTAAAGCCTGTAGTTCATTATTCTTTATCCACGACCTGAAGGTCGTGGCAATTGCGGCTTTATCATAATTAACCATACTATCCGTCATAAAACTACTTCTTTTAGCCATGTAAAATTGGTGTTTGTATCTCCTGTATCCCACAAACAAAAGACACAGAAAGCTTGATGTTTTTTATGTGCTAAAAGAAGTATCAAAAGAAACAGCTATAAAATCCAGACAACTTTTAAAAGAAAAAAACAACGTTGTTGTCAAAATAACTGAATCAATATAAGCAACAATTCGTCTCATGTTTTCTACAAATCAAATCAATTGTGGAAATGCCGCACCACAGCTTTAATTATTAAGCTAATTTTAAATTTCTGTTTCAATTCAATCTAAACTAATACTAACATTTAATTTGAACAACCTTTAACCTTTTTTAATAATGAAGCTCAGAAGAATTTTAACAGCAGTGCTTTTTATAATAATGCCATCGCTTTTGTTTTCCCAGCAATGGGAAGCGAAAAAGGCGCGGCTGATGACCAAGTATGCGCAGGATGTAAGCCCGACAAATGCATTGCCCGAATATCCGCGGCCGCAAATGGTGCGCGAAAAATGGCTTAACCTGAACGGCTTGTGGCAGTATCAGCCCGGAACTGATGCCGGAGAAACCTTGCCAAAAGGTAATTTATCCGGAAAAATCCTGGTTCCTTTTCCGGTAGAATCCGCGCTTTCCGGTGTGATGGAACACCACGAACGCCTTTGGTACAGGCGCAAATTTACGGTTCCGGCATCCTGGAAAGGAGAGCATGTTCTGCTGCATTTTGGTGCGGTGGATTACGAATCGGAAGTATTTGTGAACGGGAAAAGTTTGGGTGTACACCGCGGCGGTTACGATCCTTTTAGTTTTGATATTACACCGGCTATTACCAAAGGCGGCGAACAGGAAATTGCCGTACGGGTTTTTGATCCGACAGATTTGGGCGGCTTTCCACGCGGCAAGCAAACTTTGCATCCGCAAGGCATTATGTACACTTCTGTTACCGGTATCTGGCAAACCGTATGGCTGGAGCCGGTGCCAAAAGTGAGCATCAACACCCTAAAAATCGTACCGGATATTGACCGGTCGGTGCTTAAGCTTACGGTAAACACGGAAAGTGCGCCTGGTTTTTCGGTAGATATAAAAGTAAAAGACGGTAATCAAACCATAAAAACAGTATCCGGAAAACCAAATACGGAGATAACGGTTCCGGTAGCCAACGCAAAGTTGTGGTCGCCGGACAGTCCTTTTCTGTACGATCTTCAGGTTTCCCTCAAAAAAGGAAACATAAATACAGATGTTGTTTCCAGTTATTTCGGGATGCGGAAAATCTCGGTTGAACAGGAAGGCACCTACAAAAAACTGTATTTAAACAACAAATTCCTTTTTGAATTAGGCCCCTTAGACCAGGGGTTCTGGCCTGATGGCGGCTACACGGCACCAACAGATCAGGCATTAAAATACGACTTGGAAATGATGAAGAAGTTTGGCTTTAACATGGTGCGCAAACACATCAAAGTAGAGCCTTACCGCTGGTATTATTGGGCAGATAAATTGGGTTTGATGGTTTGGCAGGATATGCCTTCGCCCAACTCTTACACCGAACATACGCCTCCGGTTGATACGGCCGCCTTTCGTTCCCAATTAACCAAACTGGTACAAACGCATTGGAACTCTCCTTGCATTATTATGTGGGTGGTTTTTAATGAAGGACAAGCGCAGCACAGTACGCCGGAATTGGTTAAAATGGTAAAACAATTAGATCCTTCGCGTTTGGTGAACCAGGCCAGCGGGGGCGGGCATTTTGGTGTGGGCGATGTGTTTGATATACACAGTTACCCTCCGCCTGCCAGCCCGACGAACAATGGTAAACAAGCATTGGCTTGCGGCGAATACGGCGGTATCGGCTATATCATCCCAAACCACATTTGGGCTTCCGGCCCAACCTATATCATGATCGATAACGAAAAGGATTACCTCAATTTGTACAATGATTTTACAAATGACCTGGCCGTTTTTAAAACTAACCAAGGCTTAAGTGCAGCCGTTTATACAGAAATTACGGACGTTGAAGTGGAATTGAATGGTTTACTCACCTATGATCGGGCTGTTGTTAAAGGTGCTGCCGAAAAGATCAGGGCTTCCAACAACAATGCCATCAACAAGAATTTATATCTTACAGAAGTGCTGCCATCCTCACAAAAAGCGGCACGCAACTGGAAATATACTTTAGAAAAACCGGATACAGCACGTTGGTTTACAAATAATTTTGATGATTCCGGATGGAAATCCGGCAAAGCAGGTTTTGGTTCCGAAGGCACGCCGGGAGCTGTGATACAAACCAATTGGAACACGCACGACATTTGGGTCCGCCAGGAATTTAATTTAGGCGACTTGTCTAAAATGAATAAAGATGATCTGGTGTTTTATATTCATCATGATGACCGGGCTGTAGTTTATATCAACGGTGTTAAAGCTGCTGATTTAAACGGCGCAACTTCTGGTTACTCCATCTCCCAAATCAACGAAGCCGGAAAAAAAGCGTTGATCTCCAACGGTAAGAATGTAATTGCTATTTATTGCAGGCAGGATGGCGGCGGCCAGTATATTGATGCCGGGATTTCGATCATGAGTGCTGATAAACCGAACAATCAGCGATAAAACCATAATTCACTCATTCTATCTTTACTTTATCCGGGACTTCCATCAAAAATGGAAGTCCTTCTTTTTTATCTTAAAACCAAACTGCTTTCCTATTAAACGCATCTCCTCAAACGGTAGAATTGTAATACTGAAATTTTTACCGATCTTAACAGCCATCAGTTTAAGCCTGTTAGGATTTTGTTTAGCCTATATTGATGCTTCTTTTATGCCCTAAAAATCTTTATGCTTTCTATACTTTTTTAAAATTGTAGGATGCCAACACAGATTTTTATAGGGTAAAAGAAGTATGGTTATCAGTCCTGGGCATATCGAAGGATCTGATATAAATTGAAACAGGCTCTTAAATGATAATGCTAAAAATTGGTTTGTAAGAACAACTTCTATGTACTGTAAAATAGCTGCCGGAATTATAAACAATTTTAAAAAAAGGGTTATTTGGATTGGCCTGTTCATGATTTTATTTAATTGTAAGGGATTTGCGCAAAGCTTGGGCGATCCGATCGTTGATATTACTTTTGGTGCAGGCACGGCAGAACGTGCAGGTGCTTTAGCTGCTGATTCAGGTTCCACCACTTATATTTATAGTGAGAATTTCATCAATGATGGTTATTATACCATTGCAAATTCTACCAGCGGCTTTAACCGCGGCTGGTGGAACACTACCGACCATACCGGAAACCCGGGCGGTTATATGATGGTGGTAAACAGCAGCTTTGACCCCGGTGTTTTTTATACACGTACAGTTAGCGGATTGTGCGGCAACACGCAATATCAGTTTGCGGCCTGGATCAAAAACTTGTTGAACTACAATGGTATTTTGCCCAACGTCAGCTTTTCTATTGAAACCACCGGCGGAACAGTTTTAGGTTCTGGCACTACCGGGAATATTCCGGCAGGCAATACCTGGATACAATACCCCTTTACCTTTAGTACACCTGTGGGTACTGAAAGTGTTGTGATCAAGATGACCAATAATGCACCAGGGGGAATAGGGAACGATATTGCTATTGATGACATCACTTTCAGGCCTTATGGTGCGCAGGTGATGGCTGTTTTTGATCAGGCGGCCACTACTCAAGCGGTTTGTGCAGGTATCTCCCAAACGGTAACCCTTCATACTACTACCACTTTAATTGCAGGTTATGCACAAAAACTTCAGCAGTTGATCAACAACGTTTGGACGGACCAAAGCCCTGCCGGTACTGCAGCATCTTTTACCATTTCATCGCCGGTTGCGGCCGGCACTTATTCTTACCGGGTTGTTTCTGCATTGGCCAACAACATCAATTCCTTAAATTGTGTGGTTTCATCAAACCTGCTTACTTTAACTGTCGTAACTTTGCCAAATGCAGGATTTTCCATGCCTGATGCCACTTGTTTGGGAGATTCCACTTATTTTAAAGACCCATCAGCATCAAGCGGAAATACGGTAACAGGATGGCTGTGGGATTTTGGTGATGGCCAAACTTCTACCTTGCAAAACCCGTCACATAAATATTCGCAGGCAGCCATTTACCCGGTCAGCCTTACGGTTATTTCTGCTTTGGGCTGTTCGGCTGCCGTAACCAAAAATTATACTGTAAATGGTTCTGTGCCGGTTGCTGCTTTTACGGTATTAAATCCTGCTGCATTGTGCAGCAACCGGGAAGTTTTTTTCAGTAATCAGGCTACGGTAGATTTCGGAAGTATCACCAAAATACAGTGGTACTATGATTACGGCAACCAGCCAACGGTGGCAGAAACAGACAGCAGCCCGTATTACGGCAAGGTCTATCGCCATGCTTACCCACCGTTTTATTCGCCTGCCGCAACCAATTATCAGGTGCGGATGCTGGCTTACTCCGGCACTTCCTGTGTTTCCGAAACGAATAAAACCGTCACCCTGCTGGCCATACCGCAACTTAGGTTTCCTGCCCCTGCCAAAGCTTGTTTGGATGGAGTGCCCATCCAATTGGCAGCCAGCGAGGTTAACGGTTTGCCAGGGTCGGGCGTTTATTCCGGTACAGGCGTAAGCACTTCCGGTTTGTTCAATCCTGCTGCAGCCGGTACTTTTGCGGTTCAATATATTTTTACTTCTGCCAATACTTGTGCCGATACCATCAGCCAAAACATTACGGTCAATCCGCTTCCAACCGTAAATGCAGGTGCCGGTATAGTGGTTTTGGAAGGCGGAAATGCTACCCTCAAAGCTATCGCAAGCGGCGATAGCCTGACTTATTTGTGGTCGCCGGCTACTGGTTTAAGCAGTGCCACGGTATTAAATCCGGTTGTAACGCCTTTGGCTGATATTACTTATACCTTAACCGTAACCAGTAGTGCGGGCTGCTCTGCCTCCGGCCAAATTTCGGTATCTGTATTGAAAGCGCCCGTCGTGCCCAATACTTTTACCCCTAACGGAGATGGCATAAACGATACCTGGACCATCAAATATTTAAACACCTACCCGGATTGTACGGTTGAAGTATTTAACCGTTACGGCAGCAAAGTTTACTCCTCCATCGGGTATCCTGTTGCCTGGGACGGCAGGTACAACGGTGCCGATCTGCCGGTAAGCACCTACTATTATATCATCAACCCAAAGCATGGCCGAAAGGTCATTTCCGGTTCGGTAACGATTATCCGCTAAGTGGTTTTGCCAATGCCGGAACTTCCTGAAAAACGTTCATTTTATTGATTAAAATAACAGGATTAGTAGCGCAGTTTGCATTTTTACTTACCTTGTGTACAACTATGCAAAAACTATACTTGTACATAAACCTTTCTTTAAAATTTATCACCAAAACTTTATTGCCATACTGTTTTTATGCTCTGATAATTGGTGCCGTTTCAAGTTGTGCACATCAGGTTTCGAGGCAAAAAATCAGCAAGATGTTTAAAAAATCCACCATCAACAAAAATCATTTTACAGGTTTTGCTTTGTACGACCAAGACAAAAAGAAAATGATTTATGAATGGAATGCCGCTCAATATTTCACGCCGGCATCCAACACCAAGTTGTTTACTTTTTATACCGCATTGCAGATGCTGGGCGATTCCATTCCCGGTTTGCGCTACATTGTCAGAAATGATTCTTTGATTTTTTGGGGGACAGGCGATCCTGCTTTCCTGCATGCTGCTTTAAAATCAACCAAAGTTTATGGTTTGTTGAAGAATTCCACGCAAAAACTTTTCTATTCGGCATCCAATTTTACCGGTGATTTTTATGGGGAAGGCTGGCCTTATGGTGATTACAACGAATATTATCAAGCAGAAATAACAGCCTTGCCAATAGAAGGCAACGTTGTTATGATTTCTGTGGATGCACAAGGAAAGCTCCAAGCCAAGCCAACTTATTTTCAGGATTGTTTGCAGGCAGACAGTTCTTTTCAACCTCAAAAATACATCGTTAAAAGAAGCATCTTTGAAAACAAGTTTGTATATCCGGCCGGAAAATCCCCGTCCAATTTTAAACAGGAAATCCCATGGAAAACCAATCCAACTTTAACGCTTGCTTTGTTGCAGGATACGCTGAAAAAACCCATCCGGTTGATCCAATTAAATTTGCCCGAAAGCGCAAAAACCTTGTACAGTATTGCTGCGGATTCTGTTTACAAGCAAATGCTTTGGCCGAGTGACAATTTTGTTGCAGAACAGTTGCTGCTGGTTTGTTCATCGCTTTTGCCAGGAAATTTAAGTACAAAAGCGGCGATCAATTACACCAAGAAAAACTTTTTGAACGACCTGCCAAACGAACCGCAATGGGCGGACGGCTCGGGCTTGTCGCGCTATAATTTGTTTACGCCGGGAAGCATCGTTGCATTGCTGCAAAAGATAGAAAAGAAAGTAGGAAATGAAAAGCGTTTGCATCGTTTGCTTTCGGCCGGCGGCGTTTCCGGCACGCTTCGTAATGCCTATAAAACCGATCACGGCCTTCCTTTTGTTTGGGGCAAAACCGGTTCTCTGTCCAACAACCACAACCAAAGCGGCTACCTGATCACCAGAAAAGGGAAGCACTTGGTTTTCTCTTATATGAACAACAATTTTATACAGCCATCAGCAGCAATCCGTGAAGAAATGGTTCGTATCATTACTGAAATCCATAACCGTTTTTAATATTTTAGGTTGATTTTTGGTATCGCAATGCTTCTTTTATGGCATAAAATCAGATGCTTCTTTTCATCCGGGTTCAACCCAATTTAAATTGCTGAAACTTTGCATTGTTCATGCTGTTTATGAGCCAACTATAAATCAAAAAATAAACTTATTATGAAGGCAGCAGTTTTTCACAAACCAGGCGATATCAGTTACGATACCGTTGACGATCCAAAAATTGAAGATGCGGGCGATGTTATTTTAAAAGTTACTTCTACGGCCATTTGCGGCTCCGACCTGCATATTCTGGACGGCGGGATCCCGCAATTGAAAGACATGATCGTAGGCCACGAGTTCATGGGCATTGTGGAAGAAGTAGGGCCAAGTGTAAAAAACCTGAAAAAGGGAGACCGCGTGGTTGTTCCCTTTCCGATTGCATGCGGCCACTGTTTTTTCTGCACGCATGCCGCTTCGCCGCATTGCGAAAATTCTAATTACAAGCATTACGGCCCTGACGGCGATCTGCTGGACCAAAAAGGTGCGGCTTTATTTGGCTACACAGATCTTTATGGCGGCTACTCTGGCGGCCAGGCAGAGTACGTGCGTGTGCCTTATGCCGATATCAGCCCGCGGAAAGTGCCTGATAACATGACCGATGACCAGGTGCTGTTTTTGACCGATATTTTTCCGACCGGCTGGTCTGCCATAGATTGGGCGCAATTGAAAGGTGGGGAAGTGGTTGCTGTTTTCGGTTCTGGTCCGGTTGGTTTGATGGCGCAAAAAGCGGCATGGATCATGGGCGCAAGCCGTGTGATTGCGATTGATCCGTTGGATTACCGTTTGAAAAGGGCAAAAGAGGTAAACAAAGTAGAAACTTTAAACCCGCATGATGTGGATGTGGTGGAAGCGATCCGGGAAATGACCGGCGGCCGCGGAGCCGATGTTTGCGTGGATGCCGTAGGTTTTGAAGCCGAGCGTTCTTTTATGGAAAAAGTAAAAGCAACGGTCAATTTTGAAAAAGGCACCGTAAAAGTAATGGAACTGTGTTTCCGTGCCGTGCGCCGCGCCGGAACCGTAACGGTAGTTGGCGTGTATGGAACGCCTTACGATAACTTCCCGGTAGGCCGCATGTTTGATAAAGGCATCACCATCAAACAAGGCCAGGCACCGGTTTTAAATTATATTGACCATCTAATTGAATTGGTCACAACAGAAAAAGTGGTTTTAGATGATATTATTTCGCACACTTTGCCTTTAAGTGAAGTAGCACATGGTTATGATATCTTCAAAAACAAAGAAGACGATTGTGTGAAAGTGGTTTTGAAACCATAATTGCAATTATAAAATCATCTCCACAAAAAACCCTGGATTAAATACAAGTTCAGGGTTTTTTGTTGGATAAAAGAAGTAGTAAAAAGAACAATTTTAATGAGCCTTCAAACGCAGGATTTTCTATTTACCTTTCTGCATTTAGCTATTATCGGCTTTAATCTTTTCGGTTGGATTTGGAAACCGGCCCGAAAGGTTCATTTTGTCCTCATCTTATTGACAGCCTTATCCTGGTTTGGTTTGGGGATTTGGTTTGGATTAGGTTATTGCCCGATTACCGACTGGCAATGGCAGATCAAAGAAAAATTAGGCCAGCATGATCTTCCCAATTCCTTTATTAAGTATTACTCAGATCAAATTACTGGTACAAATATCAATGCTTCGCTGATCGATACTTTGACTGCATTGTGCTTTTTTCTGGCAATCACGCTTTCTGTTTATGTAAACTTCTTTAGGAAAAAAGAAATTAGTTAATACTTTTTCTTCTTCAGCAAAAAACCTCAAACTTAATAAGCTTGAGGTTTTTATAGGGTAAAAGAAGCATTCATTGGTCAAAAAATTTCAACCGGAAAATCTCAACCTTTTAACTCACCTAAAATTCTTGACGTAATCGCTACGTGTTCTTTAAACACAGCTAAAGCCAAAGTTTGCCTGGTTAGACAATGACAGAAGACTTTGCAGAAACTATGAACTGCTCATGGAAACTTCCGAAAATATGGTCAAACTTTCCGCTATAAAACTTTTACTCAATAAAATTTAAACAGGCTCTAAAATTTTTAACAAAATTGTGAAATATCTTACAAGATAACCGGATCAATTGCAAGCCATTGATTTTTTTTAATTAATTTGTATTATAATTTTGTAATAAAAAAATATGTCTATTGAATCAGAGAATGACCTTTATGGTATGCGCAAAGCAAGCGAAGCCGTTGCGATAACATTGAAAAGAATGAGAGAATATGCAAAACCAGGCATGAGTACTTATGATCTGGATAAATATGGCTCTGCTATTCTTGAGTCTTTTGGTGCCAGATCGGCCCCTAAATTAAGCTATAATTTCCCTGGCTGCGCCTGCATATGTGTAAATCACGAAGCTGCACATGGGATACCGTCTAAAAAACGTATTTTACAAGAAGGCGATCTCGTCAACATTGATGTTTCTGCGGAATTAAATGGTTTTTTTTCAGATAATGGAGGTTCCTTTGTTCTTGGACAAGACATTCAGGCTCTTATTCCACTGGTACAGGCATCAAAGGAAATTTTACATAAAGCTATTTATCAAATTAAGGGCGGAGTTAAGATTAATGAGATTGGCGGTCTAATCGATAATGAAGCGAAGAAACTAGGTTTCAAGGTAATTAAAAACCTGTGCGGCCACGGAATCGGACGTAAGTTACATGAAGCGCCAAGCTATGTTGCTAACTATCATGACCGCCAAAATCTGTCCAGGTTTAAAAAAAACTCGGTTGTGGCCATAGAGACTTTCATTTCAACCAAAGCCAACTACACATCTCCTAATGAAGATGGTTGGACCGAAATGACTAACGGATTTGTTGCTCAACATGAACATACAATCGTTGTAACCGATAAGGAACCTATTATCTTAACACATAATAACGAAATTTGGAATTAACGTAAGGGCAATATGACCATAGGCCAACCAATCAGTGTTCAAGCTTTCTTCTGAAAACTTTGATTCAGACGAAATACCCCAGTATTTTGTCTGGAAACGTTACTAAATAAACCAACCAAATTTTATCATGACATCGACCAGGATATTAGCAATTTAGTAATGCACATCTCTGAATAAGATAGCAGCTATTGTGCTTACTTCAATAGCCGGTATGCTCTGTTTCAAGAGGCATAGTACATATTTATTTTCTGTGTTCCATGTTGCAAGTGTATAATCTCTATATTCAATTTCAGTCACCTTGCATTTAAGTCTGGGTATGGATTTCCATTTCGCGATGTCTGTTTCGGGTAATATAAAGATCAATTTCGTACATCGCGTCCGGTGCCATTTTCGGACCTCCAAAACTAGCCAACTCAAGTAAAGCCTTTGTCCATCTGCTGATAAGCGAACAGGGTTCAAACCCATTCATAAACGATGGGTGGTCGAGTGTTCTTTTGCCTGGTTAGACAATGACAGGAGATTGTGCAGAAACTATGAACTGCTCATGGAAACTTCCGAAAATATGGTTAAACTTTCCGTTATAAAATTATTGTTGAATAAAATTTAAACAGGCTCTTAGATTATTTCTCTTTTTTAGCCAATTGTTATGACAAGCTCCAGCTATTTAAAACAGTGATTACAATTGTTAAAAAAGGTTAAGTGTAATTTACAATCCTTTTATTCCCTTAATTTTATCATTGATATGTATAAAAGGAAAATGTTTGCGGTTGTTGTACTTTGTCTTTCTCTTGTGCAAGCATTACAAGGACAATTTGTTAAAATGCAACAAGGGATATTATATAAACAAGGTTCCGGTATCAGATTAGGAAGTGTTAAAGTTTTTAACAAGCAAAGTTCGATAATTGTCAAATCTAATATATATGGAGTCTTTAATATCAAGGCTGATGTAGGAGATAGTCTTGAGATAACAAGTGTAGGGTTTCAAACAACTAATTTCATTGTCACTAATTTTTTAATTCAGGTTCTATATTTAGTACCTATAATTGAATTACCGGAAGTTGTTATCAAAGAAAATTCTTTAATAACGGATTTGCAGGAAGTAAAAAAAGGATACAGGGACAAAGGCGTTTTCTATACCGGAACCCCGCATTATTATTACTTGTTTTTAAAACCGATGACCTTTATCTATGAAAACTTTAAAAGCGAAGTAATAAACGCGCGAAAGTTTAAAAAATATACTAAACGGGAAGTGGATAATTATGAAGTTTCTACCCGCTTTAATGATGATGTCATCAAAAATTATGTTCCTATTAAAAGTCAAAATTTGTTTAGTTTTAAGTTAAAATATTGGCCTTCTCTTAAACAGGTCAATACCTGGAGTGATTATGATCTTATCAAGTATATAAAAACATCTTATGATGATTTTATAAAGAACGGTAATGTAAAAAACTAATTGGCCTGCTTCTTTTCTTTAGATATTTTTATGCCATTGTCATAAGAAATGTCAATAAGTGATTGTCTTTTTCGTTTGAACAAAACCCTGCGAAACAAATATAATTTTAAGGTTTTTTAGGTGCTAAAAGAAGCATTGGTTTATCATAAAACATCCAAGTTAAATTATTATGGCCACCTTTCCTGAGCTTATAAGAGGTTGATGACAAATCTTTTAAATTAAATGAACGACAAAGAATTTTGCGACGGGACATGCGTTACTTTGATGCCAGGCACTTTTTCTTTTAGCCAATTGGCCATAAATTCCGAACCAGGTTCTTCGCTTGCGATATGCCCCAATACTACCAGCGAAAGTTTTCGTCCTTCTGCCTGTGCGTCCCTTACATATTCTGCCGTTTCCCATTCCGATATTTCGCCGCAGAGCAATACGTCCGGTTTTTCACTGCTCATGGCTTCAATTTGTCTTTTGCCTCCCGATGCGCCCGGCATCAGCAGTATTTTATGGCAGCTTTGCGATAAGTCGCCGATATATCTTAGCATTGGGATGTTCAGTTTTTCTTTTACATGCCCTATCAAAGTATTCAAGGTAGTGGCCGGTATCAACATAACATTGCTGGCTTTCGGATCGTAATACTGTTCCCAATTTAATTGTTGCAATAGGCCTTTTCTTACACCATCAGGAACCAAACCATGGATATAATCATGATTTCGCCATATCGCAATATTGTGTTTTTTCAATAAGTCGGCTTTGTAATTGTACACTTCATCGTTCTGCAGCCAGTTGGTTTCGTCAAGATGGTTATAAAACGAAGGTTCATGTGCAATGATGAAATTAGTGCCCAGGGCAATGGCTTTTTCAATAACAGCGACAGTAGGGAACATGGAAGTAACGATGCCTGTTACCACTATGCTTTCACTGCCGGCTTTTAAGGTATCTACGGTAGTTTTAAAAGGGGATCCAGGCACATTTTTAATAAACAGTTCCATGATCTGTCCTACCGTCCAGGCTTTATCTGTATTGATAAACTTGTTGGCCAAACTCATCATTGGCGTTGCTAATAGAACAGAAGTTCCTGCCAATGTTGTTACATCAGCTATAAATTTTCTTCTGCCGGGATCATTTTTAATAGGTAAAAAATGTTTTTTAAGTTTCATGTTTGGTTTTAAATGCTTGCTTAAACTTAATGCTTTTACTTAACATAAAAAAGAAGTTACAGGACGCAAATAAAAAATATCATGGCGTAAAATCTGATTTTTAAAACCTCCTTCAAAACAAAAAAACCCCAAACTTTTATCAAGCCCAGGGTTTTTTATCCGATAAAAGAAGCATCGGACTATTTGTTTTTGTCCACCGGTTCCTGTTGTTTTTTCATACCGTCGGCAACCAGATGATCAGGCGTAACATTGCTCATGGCAACCATCGCTTTATTTTTGAATCCGGATATGACCATATCATCTCCAGCCATTAAAGCTTCGTAACCGTCTTTGGCCACATCTGCCGCAGTGGACATGCCTCCTTGCTGAACAATTTTGGAATCCAGCATTTCTGCTTTATCGAAAAAATCGGTAGCGGTTGCGCCGGGCAGCAAGGCAGTAATGGTAACGCCGGAACCTTTGTTTTCTGAACGGATGGCTTCTGTAAAAGATTGTACGAAAGCTTTTGTGCCATGATAAACCGATTGGTACGGCCCTGGTGTTTTTCCGGCAATGGAAGAAAGGTTCAGGATTTTTCCATCCTTGCGCGCCAGCATATCCTTTAAATAGCATTTTACCAAACTGATGGTGGCACCGATATTTAACTGGATAATATCCAATTCACGGTTAATGGCTGTTTCGGCAAATAAACCATATAGGCCTTGTCCGGCATCATTTACCAAAACATCGATTTGGATGCCTTTTGCTTTTACTTCATCATAAATTTCAAAAGGGGCTTCGCGCTTAAACAGATCTTTGGAAATTGTGATCACTTCTATGCCGGATTGTTTCAATTCAGTGGCTGTTTTTTCTAATTCGGCTTTGTCTCGGGCAACAATAACCAGGTTATAATTGTCTTTTGCAAATAATTTGGCCAGCTCGTATCCGATACCGCTGGTTGCACCGGTAATCAGTGCATATTTTTGATTAGTTGACATACTGTTTTGATTAGGTTAAAATTTGTTTTTTAAATTGATTACAGCATTGACGGCATTTCTTCCGGTTTGGAAAGGGAACCTGCCGAAATACCAATAATGCCTAAAGTTAAAAACGCATTACGGGCTTTACGGTTTTTAGAAAATCAAAATAACCAGGGCGTGGCGGTTTAAAATATACCGACAGAAACATCTAAAATTAAATGGGTTTTGCAAGGCACCGTTGTCGTTTCGCGTGTGGTTAGTGCCATTGCCAGCGGTAAAACGCTCAATCAAAAACAGCGCACAGCTAGATTTTGGGCACCTTAGTTTGGAGGATCAGTATGGCTTTGGAAGAAGAACCTGAACTGAATTACTAAATTTAGTTATTAACCTTCAGCTTTGAATTTCAGGTTGATAAAAGAAATATCGGATTGGGATGCTTCTTTTATCAACCTTTTTTATGTTGTTGGGAAATAGTAATTAATGGTCCAGGCTTTTTTTGCGGGGGATCAGCGGTATTATAACAGCAGCAAATAAAACAATAACTTCTAAGGCGATCATGATTTAATTTTTAACAGGTAAATAAATAACAACAGTTGGAAAGACTAATTTTCTTTTTAAAACATCCTCGTTTTTCAGGTTAGGATGCTTGAAAATTGTCTTTCTTCAAAGCACGGCTTCTATAAATATGCCAGAGTTATCCGGAGCGGTTAAATCTGTTTTTAGTAAATAAACTGAGTTTTTTGATTTAAATAAATTGAAAAATCCTACCGAAAAAAGGAAGTATTTCAAAAATTTTCCTCGATTTGTAAATGGAAAAATGAAAAATACAGGTTTATCGACGGCTATTGATACTGTTTATTTTTTTCTTTTTGAATAGGATATAAAACCGGTTAAAATTCAGGTTAAAAGCAAGGTTCACCCAAAAAGAAATTAAAGCAGGTGTTTTGGCAGGCTTGTAATTGATTGGTAATTGAAAAAATGATTGGATATTTATTCTGAAAACTTCGATCCTGACCCTAACAGATGAAATATCAAACCAAAAAATATTTTTGTCAATCTGTCCGCTTGCTGTCAGGGTAGTATTTTTATTGAAAAGGATTTAAGCTAAAACATGACATTTGCTGACAGAACGGCTTGTCTGGCTTTAATCGGCGTGATATTTCTTACTCAGCACCTTCTGTTTTCTTTGGGCAGGCAATGCCAAATATCTTTTAAAAACCTAAAAGTAAATGTATTGAAAAAAGCAAAGGGTTCAACCGATGCTTCTTTTATCACCCTAAAATCCATGCCGAGGAATAATCGATTTTTAACCCACCAAATTTTTTATTTTCGCAGTCAATTCCCGGAAAAGCGAAAATGGATTATCAGTTTAAAAAAACAGAAAGCGAATGGCAGCAGTTTTGGGCCGAAAAGCTTATATTTAGATTCATTTCTACAATTAATATTTACTGATGGACATTGAAACAAAATACAAGATCGTAGAAAAGATCATCCAAAGCAATGATGACAGTTTGCTTAGTGAAGTAAACTTATTGTTGGGATTATCAGAAGGAGATTTTTGGAAGGAAATCCCGGAAGAAGTAAAGGAAGCCATCCATCAGGCAAAAGCACAACTTGACCAGGGAGAAGGTATTGCACACGAGCAAATCACAGCAGAAGTAAAAAAACGGTTTTTAAATAAATAATGCTTTTTTATAACGTTGTTTGGTCGCCACTGGCAAGATCGGGTTATTTTCGAATTTTAGAACACCTGAAAGCACATTGGCCATTAAAAACGTTAGAAGCTTTTATAAACCGTGTTGAAGAACTGATTGAACTAATTAGTAGTAAGCCTTTACTTTTTCCTTATTCTAAAGAAAATGATGTTCACAAATGCGTAGTGGTAAAACAGGTAACATTATTTTATCGTGTAAAACCAACTTCTGTAGAGCTTCTTATTTTTTGGGACAATAGACAAGAACCGGGCAAGCTATATTTATAGTTTCCAATCCGCTTCCCAACTTTCGGTCTTTTTCAACTTCCCGACTTTTCGGACTTGTTCCCATACTTCTTTTACCACCCCAAAATTCATACTCAACAATAATCAATTTTTAACCAACCGAATTTTTTATTTTCGCGGTTCAATTCTCCGGAAAAGTGAAAATGGATTATCAGTTTAAAAAAATAGAAAGCGAATGGCAAAAGTTTTGGGCCGAAGGAAGATAAAAGCTACCACGAGGACGATGCTAAAGCCAAAACTGAAAACCCGGCGGAGTATTATCAGAATGAAGAACAGCCGGTTCAGCCGATAAAGATGCGCCGAAGGAGGATTGATTATCGATTGCTGAAATGGGTGATCGTGAGACCTATGATTTCACCATTTCTATATCGGTATAAAATATCGTCATCCCCCAATTCACTTTCATCTGCGGGAATGGAAGGGCCAAAATTTACATACATCACATCCGCTTCCTTATCGTAACGAATATGTAAGTTATCAGCGTTACTCTGACTTACTGCTTTAAGTGCCTGCATAATATCTGTAATAATTACTTCTGCCATACTATTTTTCGTTTTAAGAAATGTTTTGTTACAAAAACTTCACTAACAATTGTCCTTCTACTGGTTTTGGTAAATTGGCAATAAAAAGCTTATAGTCAATAACAAAATTCTTTCTTTCTTCTACATTTTTGTGTTGAATTATGAATGTGTCTATATCAACCGGTCGATTATGCTTTAGATTATCAACTTTATGTTTTATCTCGTAGCTATTGGTTTTTATTATTGTTGGAGAATTTTCTGTTTTCGAGGAAGGCTTTCTATTCAGATTAATGATACTATCTGATAAAAAATTATCATTTCTGGTTCTTCCAAGATCAAAAATACCTTGCGGCTTATGTGGCGGTTTTGGCTCAACTGGGCCTTTGGGATAACTGTTTTTTGTAAAAGCTTCAAAGCCATCTGGAAGATGAATCCAAACATCTATATCTTCTGCTGGTAAATTTCCATCATTACATAACTGAAATTCTAATTCAAAAGATAATTCTTTAGTTAATTCATAGTTGTATTTTTTTTGGATGTATTCTCGATGATTTCTATAAAAATCATTTAGTTCATTATTATACTCATTAATTTGTTTTTCTGTAATTCCCAGAAAGTTGTTTTGGTTGAAAGCTAGTAATTGAAATGGAGTTAAATTATCCGATGGTTTCGATAATTCTAAATAGTTATATTTATGTTCTATCTGATTTACATGTTTATTAATTACATCTTTTAAAGGTTTAAACCCTTCAGGTTTAGAAACTATTAAAGTCTTTTGCTTGTCTTTAAAATATAAATCGACTTTAGGTTGGCGATACTTTAAATCATTAAGTTCCCGTGTAACTTCCTTTAGTTTTTTTTCATTAACATCTTCCTCTTCAGGCAACAATAAATTATCTGAAGGTTTATAAACCTTTATATCTAATGATTTTGCCTTTAATTTAGGACCTGTATCTGCAGTAATCAAGCAAACATTTTCATCTGGATGGGCGTCTTTAAATTCAATTATTGCTGCTATTAAAAAATCATCTTGTTGTTGTTTGTCTAGGTGATATCTATCAAAAAAATCAACGTTTGGCCTTTCTGTTAATATTATAAGTTTGCTGAATGTGATTTCTCCTTCATCAATCTTTTCAATTTTTGATAAAATTTTTCTCGCCCTCGAGGCCAATTTTCTATTTGAATTTTGTTTGTGTTTGTCAAGTTCGTCTATTACTATTGATGGAATAATTAATTTGTATTCACCAATTTCTTGATATTGCTCTTCCCATTTGACTTCATCAAATGCTCGGTAGTGTAAAAAAATATTTGTGTCCAGAAATAAGTAAGTCATTTTAAGTTTCTAATTATTAAATGAATGCTAATTTAATAATTTGAGTTTGAAGAAAGATGAGTAGAAATTAATATAAAAGATTTTTTACCACCTAAAAATTCCTCAACATAAAACATTCAACCTTAACCCATCAAATTTTTTAATTTCGCGGTTCAATTCTCCGAGAAAGCGAAAATGGATTATCAGTTTAAAAAAATAGAAAGCGAATGGCAAAAGTTTTGGGCCGAAAACCAGACTTTTAAGGTAGAAAACGATTCCTCCAAACCTAAATATTATGTGATGGACATGTTTCCGTACCCTTCGGGCGCCGGTTTGCACGTTGGCCATCCGCTGGGTTATATTGCTTCGGATATTTTTGCGCGCTACAAACGTTTGAAAGGTTTTAACGTGCTGCACCCGATGGGCTACGATTCTTTCGGACTTCCTGCGGAACAATACGCGATACAAACCGGCCAGCATCCGGCCATCACCACCGAACAAAATATTGCTACTTACCGCCGTCAGTTAGACCAAATAGGTTTTTCTTTTGATTGGAGCCGCGAAGTGCGCACCAGTTCGCCGGATTATTATAAATGGACGCAGTGGATTTTTATGCAGCTGTTCAATTCCTGGTACAACCTGGAAACGGATAAAGCGGAATCTATTTCCACCTTAATTCAAAAGCTTGAAACTGAAGGAAATTATGCGGTAAAAGCAGTATCGGATGAAGATGTGTTAAATTTTTCTGCGGAGGAATATGCTTCTTTTACCGACCAAAAAAAGCAGGAAGAACTGTTGAAATATCGCTTGACTTATCTCCGCGAAAGTACCGTAAACTGGTGCGCCGCTTTAGGAACCGTTTTGGCCAATGATGAAGTGAAAGACGGTTTTTCGGAACGCGGCGGTTATCCCGTTGAGCAGAAAAAAATGATGCAATGGAGCATGCGCATTACCGCTTATGCCGAGCGTTTGCTGCAAGGTTTAAATACCATCGACTGGCCGGAACCGCTGAAAGAAATGCAGCGCAACTGGATTGGGAAGAGTGTTGGGGCGATGGTGAGGTTTGAGATAGAGCGGGGAGCGGGGAATAGAAAGAGCCTCACCCCGACCCTCTCCAGGGGAGAGGGAGAAGCAAGCGGAGATCGGCCGGGATATGCAACGGCCGATCCGAAACTTTGGGAAACTTTGAAAATAAATTCGAGAGAGAACCGGCAAAATCAAACCGAAGCTGAAGATTTGCTTTGGCAGCATTTAAGAAACAATCAAACAGGTTATAAAATCCGCCGGCAACATGCGATAGGTAGTTATATTGCGGATTTTATATGCTTAAAAAAAGCACTAATTATCGAAGTGGATGGTGATTATCACTTAGGAATAACTGAACAAGATGCAATCAGAACGCAGGTTTTGAATCAGTTGGGTTTTGAAGTCATCCGTTTTACCAATGAAGAAGTAATAGCAGATATAAATCAAGTTGTAAAAAAAATAAAACTTAAGTTAGATAGCCAGCCAGAAAGGTATTTAAGTGCAGCTACCTCCCTCTCCTTTGGAGAGGGCCGGGGTGAGGCTATCGAAGTCTTCACCACCCGCGTTGATACCACTTTCGGCGTAACTTTCGTGGTTTTGGCACCAGAACATGAACTGGTAAAATCATTAACCACACCAGATCAAAAAGCCAACATTGATGCTTACATCGATCAGGCGAAAAAGAAATCGGAACTGGACCGCATGGCCGATACCAAAACCGTTTCGGGCGCTTTTACGGGCAGTTATGTGATTAACCCGCTGAACGATGAGAAAATCCCGGTTTGGATTGCAGATTATGTTTTGGCGGGATATGGAACTGGTGCCGTGATGGGCATACCTTCCGGAGATGCGCGCGATCATCGTTTTGCTACTCATTTTAATTTGCCGATTGTTGCCATCCTCAATACCCAAAAAGATGTGCTAAAAGAAGCAGATGCCACCAAAGAAGGCCATTATATCAATTCCGGTTTCATCAACGGAATGACTTACAAAGAAGCAACGGCTGCCGTGATTGCCAAACTGGAAGAATTAGGTGCCGGAAAAGCCAAAATAAATTACCGCCAGCGCGATGCCATTTTCGGCAGGCAGCGTTACTGGGGCGAACCTGTTCCGGTTTACTTTAAAGATGGTTTGCCGCAGTTGATTGATGAAAAAGAATTGCCGTTAGTTTTGCCGGAAGTGGATAAATATCTGCCGACAGAAAGCGGCGAGCCGCCTTTGGCGAGAGCAGAAGGTTGGAGTTATAAACCTTCTCCAGAAAGCCTCACCCTAAATCCCTCTCCAAAAGAGAGGGACTTGAACGCTGGCGAAGCTAACCCCCTCTCCCCTGGAGAGGGCCGGGGTGAGGCTTCCTATCCTTATGAACTCAGCACCATGCCGGGTTGGGCAGGCAGCAGTTGGTACTGGTATCGTTATATGGCGACCAAAGAGGAGAGAGCGGAGAACGTTTTTGCGCCAAGAGAAGCCATTGATTATTGGAAAGATGTGGATTTGTACATCGGCGGCAGCGAACACGCAACAGGCCATTTGCTATACAGCCGTTTCTGGAACAAGTTTTTAAAAGATTTAGGTTTGGTTGTGGAGGAAGAGCCTTTCAAAAAGCTGATTAATCAGGGCATGATTTTGGGTGAGAGTGCTTTCGCATATGGATATGGATTTTTCATCGGACCATTGATGCCTAATCGTCTTACTAGCGAAGAACAAGAAAAACTAAAAGTATTGAAAGAAAATTTTTCATACGTTAAGAATAGAGGTCTATCATATGAATTAGTTCAACTTTTTAAACATATTGTTTACAAGCCAAACAATGAGAAAGAATTTAGCCTTAAAGAAAAACGAGATAAGGTTTGGAATTATATCACTCAACCATTAACCGAGGATCTAAATTATCAGGCTTTGAAAGAAAAAATTTCAGTTTTGGGTATGTTACATTTTTTTACTACTTATGTTCCCATCGACTGTGTTAATGCTAAAAATGAAGTTGATCTAAAGAAGTTAACACAAGACATTCGATTTGCTGATGTTGAGTTCATAACTTATGACGAGGGTGATCCATTTATTTGCTCGCGCGAAGTAGAAAAAATGTCTAAATCCAAGTTTAACGTAGTCAATCCTGATGAGATGATTGAACGTTATGGCGCGGATACGTTGCGGATGTACGAAATGTTTTTAGGTCCGCTGGAACAATCCAAACCCTGGAACACCAACGGCATCGAAGGCGTTTTCAAGTTCCTGCGGAAGTTTTGGAAGCTGTTTCATGATGATAACTTCAACTTTAGGGTGATAAACGAAGCACCAACTAAAGCCGAACTGAAATCTCTCCATAAAATCATCAAAAAAGTGGAAGATGATGTAGAGCGTTTCTCGTTCAATACTTCCGTTTCCAGCTTTATGATTGCGGTGAATGAGCTAACCGAATTAAAGTGTGCTAAAAGAAGCATCCTGCAAAATATGGTGATCATTCTATCACCTTATGCGCCGCACATTTGCGAAGAATTGTGGAAGCTGCTGGGCAACGAAGCCGGAAGTTTATCTTATACTGCTTATCCGAAATTCAATCCGGAGTTTTTGGTGGAAGATGCGTTTTCGTACCCGATCTCTATCAACGGAAAAACAAAAACCAATTTGAATATTCCGTTAAGCTTGGATGCTAAAGAAGTGGAAACACTGGTTTTAGCAGATGAAAACGTACAAAAATACCTCGCCGGACAAAAACCTAAAAAAGTAATTGTGGTAAAAGGCCGGATTGTAAATATGGTGGTTTAAGGGAAGACGGAAAGTTTGGAAGTCCGAAAGATAAGCTTAGGCTTCATGCTTTTCGCTTTCTGTCTTGCTGACTTTACTAACTTTCTGTCTTCTTAAAATGTAAAGAACGGGTTACAATACTTCTTTTATCAACCAAAAAAAAATTTAGGCCGTAACAATTATCACTTTTGCTTCTCTTAATACAAAAATCTATTGAAATGAAACGTTTACTTTTACTATTCTCCTTATCCATATTTGCCATTGCGGCCCATGCCCAGTTTGGCGGCGGCGGCGGATCATCTGTTACCGGAAGGATCTCCGGAACAGTAGTGGATTCCATCACTAAAAAACCGGTTGATTATGCTACCATCACCGTGTACCGCAGCGGCGGAAAAGTGCCTATAAACGGGGTGGTTACGGATACAAAAGGAGTTTTCAAGATCAATAATGTCAATACCGGTAATTATAAGGTAACCATTAGTTTTATTGGTTATCCAACTAAAACCATTGATCCGGTAACCACTACGCCCGGAAAGCCGGACGCTAATTTAGGAACTGTACGCCTGTCGCCTTCCGGCCGGATGTTAAAAGGGGTAGATATTGTTGCTGATGCGCCGCTGATTGAAAACCGGATAGACAAGATCGTTTTCAATGCGGAGAAAGACATTACATCGGCAGGAGGAAATGCAACCGATATTTTACGGAAGGTCCCTTTGTTATCGGTGGATATTAACGGGAACGTTGCCTTGCGCGGCGACCAGAATGTGCGTGTATTGATCAACGGCAAACCATCCGGTGCTACGTCAAACAATTTGGCGGATGTGCTGCGTTCTTTACCTGCCGATCAGATTAAAAATGTGGAAGTGATCACCTCGCCATCCGCAAAATATGATGCAGAAGGTTCCGGCGGGATCATCAATATCATCACCAAAAATAAAAATGTGGCAGGTGTAAGCGGTTCGGTGAGCGGCGGCGTTGGCACGAGGCAAAATAATGGCAACATTAACCTCAACGTCAAACAAAACCGTTTAACAGTTACGGCCAACATTGGCGGCAACTACACTTGGCCGCAAACCACCCCAACTACTTTTTACAGTTATAACGATACCTCCAAAACGCAAACTAACCAAAGCACTTTAAGCCGGGTAAAACGCTATGCAGGTACAGGGTCAGGTTCTGTGAGCTATGATTTTAACAACTTCAACAGCATTACTTCAACTGTTCGTTTTAACCAGGGTGGTTTTAACAACAACGGTGAAACTAACAACAACACGGTTGACCCGCATTATGGCAACCTGGTTTACAACAACAGCAACAATAGCAAAACAACTTTTGGTGGTTTCGACTGGAATGCCGGTTATACACATAAATATAAAAAAGAAGGGCACGAACTTTCTTTTGCCGGGCAATGGAGCCATAGCAAAAACCAAGTGGATTATACTTCTTTGTTTGCACCTATCGGGTCATCCGCACAACCTTTTCCAAACCAGCAGGCCAACAACGATGGTTTAAACAATGAATACACGTTGCAGGCGGATTATACTTTGCCGGTAAACAAAGTGCTTAAAATTGAAGCGGGCGGAAAATCTATTTTCAGGCGTATCAACAGTAATTCTGATTTTTATAACCAACTCAATGGCGGAGAATTTACCTTCAATCCGGCCACTTCCAACACGTATGGTTACAACCAGGACGTTTATGCCGGGTACAGTGTTTTTAGTTTTACCTTGCCCAAGAGTGTTGGTTTGCAAGTTGGTGCCCGGGTAGAAAACACACAGATTGCAGGAAAATCAACCAATACCTTGTTGGGATTAGTACCTTTCGACAACAGTTATACTACTTTTATACCCAGTTTTGCCATATCCAAAACATTTAAAGGTGCTAAAACTTTTAAATTCAGCTATACAAAGCGGATTCAACGTCCGAGCTTGCAGTTTTTAAATCCGTTTTTAAACACCAGTAATGTGCAAAACCAATCGGTTGGAAACCCGTATTTATCGCCCGAAGTATCTCAAACCGTAGAATTGAACTTTAACACATTTATCAAATCTTCTGTAATCAATGCTTCTGTTTACTATAAACACACCAACAATATTATTGAAAGCTTGGTAAGTACCGTGCCTTACACCACAACCAATGCCAGCGGAGCCGATATTGTCCGCAACGTTAACCGTACCAACTATTTTAACGTTGGCCAAAACAATTCCTTGGGTGTGAGTTTCTTCGGGTCTGTCACTCCAATAAAACCATTGACTTTTAGGGCCAGCATTAATTCATTTACTTACAACCCAAGTGCCAGCGCTGCTTACCAGTCGCAGCAAAGCAGCACCGGCACTTACATTCTTTACAATGTTTTTGCAAACGGGACGCTAAACTTAAAAAACGGTTTTGCTGCTGAAACTTTTGCCATCTTAAACTCGCCGCGCCGTACCATTCAGGGCACAAACCCATCCTTTGGTTTTATTGGTTTTGGGTTGAAAAAAGAAGTGCTCAAGAAAAAAGCCAGCATTGGTTTTAATACACTTTCACCTTACAAAAAAACAATTGATTTTAACCAAAGCATCAACGGTAACCACTTAACGCAAACCAGTAAAACAGCATTTCCGTTCCGTTCTTTTGGCTTGACTTTCAGCTATAATTTTGGCAAGATCAATTTCAATCCGCAGAATAAAAAAGGGATCAACAATGACGATTTGAAACAAGGCGATGCAGGCGGCAGTGGCGTTCCTTCCGGCGGCGGTCGGCAATAATTATTTTTACCTGCTAAAAGAAGCATTCAAATCCGGCCATCAGCAAGCCGGATTTTTTTGTTTAGGGGAAGTCGGGAAGACCGGAAGACGGAAAAGTCAGAAAGATGGGAAAGTGTGCTTCTCTTGCTCACTTACAGTCTGACGGTCTTACCGACTTTTCGGTCTTTTCCGTCTTCTCAACTTCCCTTCTTCACCCTTTTCAAAACCAATAAATTCTGCGCATTGGTGCTGATGCCGCTGATGTTGTTTTGGTAGAGGTTAACCAATTGATAATAGTACAAGATCACAACCGGTGATTCTTGCATTACCAAGTTGTCCATCTGCCGGTACAATTTAAAACGTGCCGAATCGGTTTTGGCCTGGTAACTTGCTTCAAATAATTTATCAAAATCAGTATTGTAGAAACTGGTATAATTAGGGCCGAAAGGAACTTTGTTGTGCGAGTAAAAGACCGATAAATAGTTCTCTGCGTCGGGATAATCCGCAATCCAATTTCCCCGGAAAAAGTTGATGCTGTTTTTAGCGATCATTTCCCGCAAACTTGCGCCCTGGCTCACTTCCACCCGGGTACGGATGCCGACAGAATTCAATTGTCCTTGCACAAATTCAATCAAATCGCGGTAGGTTGTTGTGGTATTTAACAAAATTTCCGAAACGGGATGTGCGTTATTGAAACCCGCTTCGGCCAATAATTGTCTCGCTTTCTCCGGATCGTAATGATAACCCTGCACCACCTGCTGCTCAAAACCAGGCATCCCGACAGGAACAAAACCCGCATGGCCGGGCGTTCCAATACTGTTGCGCAAGTATTTGACCATTTTTTCGCGGTCGATAGCATAATTGATGGCCTGACGTACTTTTTTTATCCGCAGCGGTGAGGTTTTTACAATGGCCAAGTTTGTATCTACCAACATCCCCAAATATTCGGTATTTAAATATGGCCTTGTTTTAAATTGAAATTTGCCTTTGTACTTTTTAGTGACCTTGCCGGATTTGGTCAAAATATCATCACGGTAACTGCCGTCCAAATCGTTAAAAAAATCGAGGTTGTGTTTCACAAATTCCATAAACGCCGTTTGTTTATTGGTGATAAAAGTTCCCCTGACGGCATCCAAGTAAGGCAGTCGATGGCCGTTTTCTACCTCCCAGTATTTTTCGTTTTTGAGGAGCACAAGTACTTCGCCTTCTTTCCAGTATTTGAATTGGAACGGGCCGGTGCCGATAGGATGGCTGCGGAAATCTTTTCCGTAGAAATCAACCACTTCATGCGGCACTACCGAGCAATACTGCGCTGTCAGCAAACTCATCATCGGTGGAAATGGACGGCGCAGGTTGATAATGAACGTGGTATCGTTTGGCGCTTCAAATGCTTCTTTTACCGCTACTTTATCACTAAAGATCCAGGAACCGGAAGAACCAACTTTCGGGTCCGTCAGGCGGTTAAAGCTGTAAACAAAATCGGCTGCATTAGCTTTGCGGCCTTTACCATTTTTAAATTGTGCAGCATCATGAAAAAAAACATCATTGCGCAAATGAAAAGTATAATGCAAACCATCCGCAGAAACTTCCCACGTTTTGGCAATGCAGGGTTTGGTTTTTAAGCTGTCATCAATCTGTACCAAGCCGTTATACAACTGGTTGTCACACCAAAGCGCATTTTGGTTTCTGGCAAAAGCCGGGTCAAGCGACGTAAGCAGGTCATCCATGTTAAAATTAAAAACGGTTTTGGCGGATTGATTTTCTGAATGGCATCCGCATAAAAAAAGTAGTGCTAAAAGAAGTATGGGTAGGAAGTTGTTGCTATTTTTTCCGCTTTTTAGATTTACGCCCTGGTTCTCATTCCCCCTTTGAAGGGGGTTAGGGGGATGACTTTCCTGCTTCTTCCTCTCCTCAAATGCTTCCACAAAAATCTCCAGCGTTCTAACCACATTTAAAAAATCATGTAAAATCTCATCATCTTCAAACCGAATAATGGAATATCCCAATTCCTTTAACTCCAGATCCCGCAAATTGTCCCGTTTTGCCTGCTCATCATTTTGATGGCTTCTGCCATCCAACTCAATCACTAATTGCAATTCTTTACAAAAAAAATCAGCAATATAATTTCCAATTGGCCGCTGACGTAAAAAGGGATAACCGTAAAGTCCTTTCGCTCTTAACAGTTCGCTCCAAAGCCGGATTTCTGCAGGCGTAGAATTATTGCGAAGATTGCGGGCTAATCCTTTATTTTGCTTGTTGTAGTGGTTGTTCAAGGCTGAATGTTTTAGGTTGAGTAGAAAGTCATCCCCCTAACCCCCCTTCAAAGGGGGAAGAGGACCAGGGCGATGATCTTGCAATCGTTTTTAGCTTATATTATGAAAAGTGAAGTTATAATTTAATAATCCGTGGATCAAAAAAGAATCATTTCCCTGCTGGCTGCCGGAACTGAAATTGTGTGCGAATTGGATTTGGAAACGCAATTGGTGGGTCGTTCGCATGAGTGTGATTACCCAAAATCAATTTTAAACTTGCCGGTTTGCTCGTCGGCGATGCTGGATCCGACAGCAAACAGTTTGGAAATCGACAAGCAGGTAAAAGGAGTTTTAACTGATGCGCTTTCGTTTTATCAAATTGACCGTGAGCTGATTAAGCAGCTGAAGCCAGACGTTATCATCACCCAAACACAGTGCGAAGTTTGCGCCGTAAGTTTGAGCGATGTAGAAAAAGCACTGGAAAATTTGCTGGATTACAATGTAGAAATCATTTCTCTGGAGCCGGATAATTTGAATGCTGTTTTTACCGATATAAAAACAGTATCCGAAGTTTTGGGCGTACCCGAGCGCGGTGCAGATTTGCTGGACCGGATGCACGAACGGTTAGATTTGATTAAACACAAGCTGAAATTCATCACCCAAAAACCAACTGTTGCTTGTGTGGAATGGATAGAACCACTGATGATGGCCGGTAACTGGACACCAGAAATGGTTGAAATTGCAGGCGGACAGTCGGTTTTGGCAGAAAATGGCAAACATTCTCCGGCTATTGATTGGATGGATTTGGTTCAGGCCGAGCCGGAAATTATTATCGTGATGCCTTGTGGTTTTGATATTGAACGGACTTTAAAAGAAATGGACACACTGCTGCAGCAACCTTGTTTCCGGGATCTACAGGCTGTAAAAAACAATAAGTTGTTTATTGCAGATGGAAACCAGTATTTTAACCGTTCTGGTCCGCGTATTGTAGATTCGGTAGAAATTTTGGCCGAAATCATCAATCCAAAACAATTTATTTTTGGTTACGAAGGTGCGGGCTGGACCAGGTTTGGCGTTTAAATAAATGAAACAACATGGGCAAAAAAATTAAACTATCGGATATTTCTACTTCTCCCGAAGAAAAAACAACCAAAGATGAAGCGGCAAAAGAAAGCATCAAGCTAACAGAAAAATTAGCGGAAATACAAAATAAATTGTATGCACAAAAGAAGTATGATGTGCTGATTGTGTTGCAGGGAATGGATACTTCGGGAAAAGACAGTGCCGTAAAGCATGTTTTTTCGGGGATTAACCCGGCCGGTTGCCGTGTAAAATCATTTAAAGCGCCAACGGAAGAAGAAAAGGCGCATCATTTTTTGTGGCGTGTCAGCAAAGAATGCCCGGAAAAAGGCATGATCCAGATTTTTAACCGTTCGCAATATGAGGATATTTTAGTGCCTGTAGTTAATAAACTGGCAGATGACCAACTGATTAAAGCACGTTGTGAAGAGATCAATTGTTTTGAAGGAGGGCTGGTGCGGAACAATACGATCCTGATGAAATTTTATTTGCATGTATCGCAGAAAGAGCAGGAGGAACGGCTGCAAGCCCGCAAAACCAACGAATATAAGCGCTGGAAATACCAGCAAGAAGATATTTTAGCCATTAGCAAGCACGATGATTACGCTAAAGTTTACGAGTATATTTTTGAAGAATGTGCTGATGCTGCTCCCTGGCAGATTATTCCGGCTGATAAAAAATGGTATAAGAATTATGCTATTTTAAATGCCATTGTGCTGGAATTGGAAAAGTATGAGATCCATTTTCCAAAGGTGGATTTGTAGATGGGATCTATTTTAGTTTTCTTTTTTTAGGATTTTGCCTGTGTGAGAAGAACGATACTACTTCAATATGATTATTTATCAGTCGATAGTATAAAGTATTGTGTTTTGCAACGACGGCTCTTCGAATATCTTTTTTGATGTCAGAGCTTTGAAAGAGATTTGGATTCCGGGAAATAAAAACTATTGTTTCTTCAAGTTTAGCAGAGAAATTCCTGATTTCTTTTTCTGTCCAGTTTTCTTCAAGATATCTTATCGTTTGCGCTAATTCATCTAATGCAAAATCAGTCCAGAGAACTTTATAACCACTTTTCATAAAGTTTTCTGGCTTTGGTATGCGGATTTAGTTTTCCTGCCTCCGCATCAGCTAAACCTCTTTCTATAGATTCTTTTTCGTCCTCAGAAATAGAATTCCACCAGTCTATGTTTTCTTGTTTTCTCAAATCCATTATTTTTTCGATAATGGTTGAGTTCTCCAATGTTGATAGCCATTGAATCAATTCAAGTTTTTTGTTTTGTAAGTTCAATTCAACATTCATATTGGTGAACGGTTAGCACTATCAAAAATACAACAAATATCTAAGATAAGTTTTGTTGTGTCCTTCAAATTAAATTAGGATGTTTTGCTGAAAGTCATCTCAAAGCGATTATTATTTTCAGGAGAACGATGTTACAAACCTGCGAACAGCAGATGTGTTATTTGCAATGAAATTTATACCGATAAAAGAAGCATCATGGCAGAACTGTTTAAACCGCTCAAAATAAAAAGCATTGAATTAAAGAACCACATTGTGATTTCTCCGATGTGTGAATATTCCAGTGTGGACGGCTTTGCCAACGACTGGCATTTTGTACATCTTGGCAGCCGAGCTGTTGGCGGTACCGGTTTGATTTTGACCGAAGCTACGGCTGTTTCTGCCGAAGGCCGGATTACACCCGATGACTTGGGGATTTGGAAAGATGGGCATATTGCCGAACTGAAAAAGATCGTGGGTTTTATTCATCAGCAGGGTGCTGTTGCCGGGGTGCAATTGGCTCATGCAGGAAGAAAAGCAAGTCATACCTCCCCTTGGAAAGGCAGCGCCCTAATTCCAAGCAACAAGCCGGAAGGCTGGCAAACAGTTGCACCAAGCGCAATCCCTTACAAAGAAGGTACAGAATCGCCGATAGCACTGGACGAAGCCGGGATTGCCAAAGTGATCAATGATTTTAAAGAAGCAACCCAAAGAGCAATTGAAGTTGGTTTTAAGGTGATTGAACTGCACGCTGCACATGGTTATTTGCTGCACCAGTTTTTATCGCCCTTGACCAACCAGCGTACCGATCAATACGGCGGTCCTTTTGAAAACCGTATCCGTTTGCTTTTAGAAGTGACGGCCGCCGTACAGGAAATTTGGCCGAAAGATTTGCCTTTGTTTGTACGGATTTCGGCTACAGACTGGGCAGAAGGTGGCTGGAACGCAGAAGAATCAGTAAAGCTATCGGCTATCTTAAAGGATCAAGGCGTGGATCTGATGGATTGCTCTTCAGGAGGATTGGTTTCCTGGCAAAAAATCGCTGTAGGGCCCAATTACCAGGTTCCGTTTGCCGAACAAATTAAAAAAGAAACCGGCATTTTAACCGGTGCTGTCGGCCTGATCACCAAAGCAGGACAAATGGAAGAAATTGTGGCCAGCGGTAAAGCCGATCTGGTTTTGATTGCCCGCGAATCTTTGCGCGACCCGTATTTCCCTTTACGTGCGGCACAAGAATTAGGCGTGGATGTGCAATGGCCGGTACAATACGAACGTGCCAAGCATCAGCATAAATAACAAATTTAGAAGATAAAAGAAGTATGTTGAAGTTGCCACGGCCTTTAGGCCGTGGATTAAAGAACAATAAGCAAGGGCTTTAGCCAAAAAAGAAACTGACATGCCATACACCAAAGTATTGATACATTTTATTTGGGCTACCAAAAACCGAGAACATCTAATCAACAATGAGCTAAAGCCTTTATTGCTAAACCATATCAAAGAGAACAGCATCAAAAAAGAAATTTTTATTGATGCCATAAATTGTGTTTCCAATCACATCCATTTGCTTGTTTCCCTGGGTACAGAACAGACGATTGCCAAAACGGCCATGCTCATTAAAGGGGAATCTTCGTTTTGGGCAAACAAACAAGACTTCCTAAAAAGCAAATTCGAATGGCAGGATGAATACATTGCATTATCGGTAAGCTATTCTGCAATTGATAAAGTAAGGGCTTATATTTTAAACCAGGAAACACACCATAAAAAGAAAACTTTTGCCGAAGAATATGAAGGGTTTTTAAATATACATCGTTTGGAAAGCGGTTTGGCTAAAGCCAGTTCCTAAATTTTATTTAATCCACGGCCTGAAGGCCGTGGCAATTTTAGCCACATCATTTTACAACAAATTCTTTATCTGCTGTTGGCCTAATTGGTCCTAAGACGGATAGAATGGGTAATGATAATCAAGCTACGATTACCACGGCCTTGTTGCCGCGGCCTTTAGGTCGTGGATTAAAGAACAGCAAATATCAGGCTTTAGCCAAAAAACGAATTACAAAACCATGGTTCCTAATTGTGTATTTCATTTGCAAAAGTGATTTGGCTAAAGCCAATAACTGAATTTATTATACGGCCACGGCCTAAAAGGCCCTGGCAATTTTAGCAAAGCAACCGAACTAAAATAAATTCCTGTTTCCAAACATGGCCAAACTATTCCTAACCACAATAATCCTGCTTTTTTCTTCGCCTCACCTATCGGCACAACAAAAAACCTATCGCGACATTTGGATATTTTCTGCGCATAGTGACAATGCTTCTTTTATCACCCAAAAATCTATGTTGGCTAAAGATGCTGCCGGGTTAAAAGAACGGGATATACAAGTTCATGAAATTATCGGTTTAAAAGGCAACGAAAGCTTGTTTAAAAAATACAAAGCATCAACACAAAACTTCACCTTTATTTTATTGGGGAAAGACGGCGGCGAAAAGATACGTTCGCACGAACCCGTCAACTTAGAAAAATTATATCAAATCATTGATGCCATGCCGATGCGCCAGGCGGAAATGAAACAGCGCAAACACTAAAAAAACAGGCATAAAAGAAGCATCAATGCTTACAGATCATTGCTGATGTGTCGGTATTTTCCAAAATGATACAACTTGGCCACATCTGTTTTCAGGTGTTTCAGCCAGCCGACATTAAAAAGCAAAACCGCCAGCAGCGTGCCAGTAATGGGGCCAGCCAGTAAAGCCAGTAACCCGTCCAAACCATACTTACAACTGCCGGTCCGAAGCTTCTTGCCGGGTTAGTGCTTGTGCCCGAAAGGGGTGCTTCCACATAAACCATTGCGCAGTAAATAATGGGCATCATAAAAGGTGTAAAATTTTTTATTTTATCATGACTGGTAAAAAACAGGATAACGGCGATCAAACAAAAGGTTGTCCATATTTCACCGATAAAAGCAGCATGGATTTGCAGCGGTATCGTTGCCCCAAATTCCACGCTTCTGCCTTGTCCGCCCCAAAACAACAGAGGCAAACAACCAATTGCCGCGCCGGCCATTTGAGCAATAACATAACCCAGCATATTTTTAAACTGCATCGTTTTCCGTAACCAGAAAGCGATACTTACGATAGGGTTAATATGCGCACCGCTTATTTTTCCTACTGTAGAAACCGCAATCAAACAGCCGGTTGTGCCAAATAAAAACCCTGAAACCGCCCTGCGGACACCTGCATCAGGAATAAGTTTGATGATTGGCGAACCTTTGCCGTTGATAAAAATCACTACAGATAAGCCAACCAGAACTAATAAAGCGGTTCCTATAAATTCGGACAAATAAGCCTTTAAAAATTTAGTTTCAACCATAATTATTTAAAAGATTCCCACCATTTGTTCTGGTAAGGCTTCCCGTTGTAGGTATAAATTTTTCCTGGCTGAGGTACTAATAGTTTGATATTTTTTTGTGTAGCCAATTCCAGCAACCGCTCAATTGGTTGTGTCCAGGTGTGAAAAGCCAGGTTAAAAGTTCCCCAGTGGATCGGCATCATCAGGTTGGCGTTCAATTCTAAAAATGCGTTTGCGGCATTGTCCGGTCCCATGTGGATGTCTTTCCAAAGTTCGTTTGCGGCACCAATTTCGAGCATGGCAATATCAAAAGGGCCGTACTTTTCGCCAATGGTTTTAAACAGCGGGTGCATGCCAGAATCGGCGCCGAAATAAACCTTGTGTTTCGGGCCTTTGATGATATAAGAAGCCCAGAGCGTGGTATTTCTGTTCGTAATTCCCCTGCCAGAAAAATGCCGGGCCGGAGCAGCAGTTAGTTTAAAACCAGGCCAGATTTCTTTCTCCTGCCACCAGTCGAATTCTGTAATTTGGTTCTTGTTGATGCCCCAATCATTCAAAATCTTCCCAACACCTAACGAGCAGAAAAACGGAATGCTTCTTTTACCCAGTATTTTTACAGTTGCTTCATCCAGGTGATCAAAGTGATCGTGGGAGATAATAATGGCATCTATCGGAGGCAAGTCTTTCAGTGTAATTGGTGCCGGAAAAAACCGTTCGGGACCAAAAAACTGAAAAGGCGAAGCACGTTTCACCCAAACCGGATCCGTTAAAATACGTTTTCCATCGATCTCGATCAATGAAGAGGAATGACCGATTAAAGTGATGCGCAAAGTATTTGCAGGCAATGTATTTAAAAGCGGAAGATCGACCGGAAAAGGGCCGGGCTGAATGCGGGGAGTTCTATTGGGATGATCTTTGGTATATTCTGCTAAAACCTTAAAAATGCTGGAAGATAAACCGGTTTTAGTGGGAATGGGATTGACAAAAACTTTACCGTTAAAATTAGGCGAGTTGTACATGGGAGCAGCAACAGCAGGGGCGGGATTTGGTTTGGAGGAAGCCGGAACAGAAACTAATGCGGCACCGGCAGCCAGCGCACCAGTAGATTTGATGAAATTTCTTCGTGATTGTAATTTCATAGCAGAAAGTTTTCAATTGGTATTGCAAGATGCTGTTTTTATGCCGATAAAAGAAGTATGCAATACAACGATAGAAAAAGGTTAAACAAGTTCGTTAATATTTGCTAAAAGACACACCTGGACTCCTCTCCAAGGCAGAAGGAGCTTTAGCTTCTCCGCCTTTCAAGTCCCTTTTTACCGGAGAAGGATTTAGGGTGAGGCTCAAAACATTAAACCACCAATTATATTTTTAAGGAATGACAGAAGAATTTAAACAACTTAGGCAGCAGTATCAACCGGAAACCATAAAAATGCTGTTTATCACCGAAGCCGTGCAGCCAGGAAATATATTCTTCTACCGCAAAAACTCTAATGTTTTTAGGGCGGTAAAAGAAGCATTCAGTCAGGTTTTTGGTGCATTTAAAAGCGACGAAGAATTTCTTGTTTTTTTTAAAGAAAACGGCTGTTATGTAGATTACTTGTGCCCGCAAATGATCAATAGTTTGCCACCGGAAGTACGGCAACAAGTAAGGACGGACGGCATCAAACCTTTAAGCCGGCGTTTGGCTTTGCTTCAACCTGAAGTGGTGGTTACGGTAATGAAAGTATTGGAAAAGGAAGTACTGGAGGCTGTGAGGTTGTCTGGAATAACTTCTGTTTTGTTTACCAAAGCCATTGCTTTCCCGGCGCATAGCAAAACCAATGCGGATAAGTGTGTGAGCGAGTTGGTGGGGATTTTGGAGGAGTTGGTGGAAAGAGGGATTTGGACAGATTAAACTTATTTTTCGATTAATAGGTGCATATATCAATTTTATAGTGCTAAAAACAGTATCCATAAATAATAAAACGGGCTGCTTGATGAAAAGCAGCCCGTTTCTTAAAGGTTTTAAAAACGAGATTAAAACTTATCAAAGAAAAGTTTGATAGTAACCAAATTACCACCTATTGCAGCACCAGCGGCTTTAACATTTGCGCCATTTGTGTTTCCTTCATTTACAGGATATGTAAAACGAAAAGGATATGCACTTAAGGCAGTAGCAGGAGCCATAAGTGCCGGATAATCTAATCTCCTTTGTTCGACCCATGCATCCCAACCTCTATTATACAAGGCGAGCCATTTTTGGATCCCAATTTTTTGTTTGAATGTGCCAGGCGCAGTAAGGTAATTTATAGCAGGTTGTGCAATATAAATTTCTGCACTGTTCTGTGTTCCTTTCCACTGCAAAACAGAAGCGGTGATTCCGTTATTGTAGTGTGTTGCTGCAGTTCCTCCAACATTATAACCTCTTTCTATGGCTTCGGCTAAATTAAATTCGGTTTCAGCGTAGCTTAACAAAAGGCCTGGAAAATCAGGTGCCGTAATCGTTGCACTTGGCTTAGAAAAGGTTGTGTAATTACTACTTGCTCCAGGAGCAGCACCAGAATAACCTCCGCTTGCATCCAATGTGAAATAAAAAGGCAAGCGAGGGTCATTTGTGCTTTTTAATTGATTCATTAAAGTACTACAGGCGACATAATCTTTTCTGCCACTTTGTACCAAATCAACCCAAATCGGATTGGTATTAGGTGGTGCACTTAGATATTGGAAATACGCATTATTAGAATTTGAGGAAAATACACCAGCAGCTACTGCTGATTCAACTGTTGTTTTTGCTTTAGCATCATCAATGTCTGATATGGTGATACCCATTTTTAGTTTAAATGCATTGGCAAAAAGCTTCCATTTTGTTGCGTCACCACCATAAATAATATCAGCAGAACCTAAACTACTTGAACCAGTATTTAATACGGCAATATCTGCATCTAAACGGTTTAACAGGTCATAATAAACTGTTTTTGCATCATCATATTTTGGAAATAAGACGTTATCGTTTAAAGCCTGTGTGTAAGGGATATTGCCGAAAGTGGTTAACAGGTAATAATAAGTATAAACCTCCAAAACATCGCTTATAGCCTTATTTGTATTTAAATTATCTGTACTTAACCCCTCACTTGCACCAAGTGCTTTTACCTGCTCTAAATTTTTTAATACATCACGGTACATCGCGTTCCAAATAGCATCTGGAATTGGGCGTGTGCTGATATTGTAATTTGACTCATCCGTATAAGTGGTTTCCTGCCACTGCTGTTCAATCAACCTAAATATATTCAAATTTACACTTGAGGAAGTTACTGTATTGGTAAGTACACGTTCAGCATTGGTAAAAACGGTTGCTGAAGGTACGTTTAGAGGTGATTTTGGATTAACATTAATATCTGTTATCCCCTTTTTGCAAGCCGTTGTAAAAAGAAGGGCCGGCAACATTGCATATAATATTTTTTTCATGTAGCTTTTTAATTAAAAACGGAATCGTGCATTAAAAGAAAAAGTTCTGGTAGTTGGTATAGCACCACTTTGATAACCTTGAAGGTTACCAGAGCTTAAAGTTTCTTCAGGATCCGAATAAGGAACATTTTTGTGAATAATCCATAAGTTTCTTCCAATTACTGATAAATCAACCCCTTTAATTGGGCCTAATTTATTAACAAATTTTAGTGGCAATGAATAATTTAACAGTGCTTGCCTTAGTTTAACATAACTTGCATCGTAAATAAAAGCTTTGTCCGGGTTATAAACATAACCGTAAGTACCATAGTTACCATTGCTTACACGGGTAGTGTTTACACTACCGTCGGCCTTTACACCTGATAAAATAATACCACCACCATTAGCTATACTACTTCTGGAAGGATTTCCCAAGTCGTTCAGGCCTGCTGTTTCCTGATATAAACCTGTAGCCAAGCCATAATACCTATCTAATGAAAATACATCTCCACCTTTTCTAATATCAATTAAGAAGCTTAAAGTAAAGTCTTTATATTTAAGAGTATTATTAATACCACCTATCCAATCAGGGTTATAATTACCAATTACTTCATTCGGACTTGCGGAAATCATATATCTTCCATTGGATTTGACTGTTTTTTGTCCATTAGTATAAACGAAATCAGTTCCTCGTATGGTTCCTAAAGGCTGGTTTAAAGTAGCATTGATAGAAACGCCGCCTTGAAAAGATCCTAACACCAAATTTTCTGCCTGAGTACCACTTGCATCCTGGTAAGTAGCAATTAGTTTATTCCTGTTTCTGGTAAAATTGATATCCATACGCCATGAGAAATCTTTAGTTTTAAGTGGTGTACCATTTAAAGATACTTCCAGCCCTTTGTTTTGAACAGTTCCTGAATTTTGGTATTTAAAGGAATAGCCTGTTGAAGTTGAAACTGGTACTGGTATTAATTGGTCAATTGTTTTAGTAACGTAATAAGTCGCATCTAATCCTAAACGGCTACCGAAAAAAGCCAGTTCAATCCCGCCTTCTGTGCTTCTCGTACGTTCCGGTTTTAGGTTAGGTGTATTCTGGGTGGTAGAAATATTAGCTTGAGGTATAGAGCCAAAAGCGGTACCTAATGTGTAAGTATTAGTTAAGCTATAAGGATTTGCATCATTTCCTACTTCAGCAAAGTTACCTCTGAGTTTACCATACGATAACCACTTGTATTGTTTTAATAATTCAGAAAAAATAAAACCACCAGCTACCGAAGGGTAATAATATTCATTTTTTCCTACTGGTAACGTAGAAGAAACATCCCTTCTGATCGTGGCATCCAGGTTTATTAAGCGTTTCCAAGTTATTGTACCTTCTGCATAAATACCATCCACTTCTCTTCTTTGATCCGCTTCTACTGGTGGAATAGGTGTGTTTAAAGAATTATTTATAGCATAAATGCCTGGAACAACTAAACCACCATTAGTTGAAGTTCCTGGCAGGCCAGTACCTATAGGAGGCGCTGAAGACCTAAATCGTTGTTTGCGAATGTTTGTTCCTAAAACTGCTTTTAGATTAAAATCTTCGTTCAAATCTTTATTTGCGTTTGCAATTAGATCATAATTAGTTTCATTAAAGCTTAAGTCTCTTCTGGTATAGGATGATACACCTATAGTACCAACAGCTCTTCTTTCTTCCTGTAATTGTGTCCAATTATCTACGGTAACGCGACCTAAAATATTAATCCAATCGGTAACTTTATAATTGGCAAATACATTCCCAAAATAACGGTTGCGCGTATCTGACTCATAATTCTGATAACGGATAAAGTATGGATTGTCCCAATAAATAGGGGTAAGGTCTGTAGGGTCAGCAAAGTTCCAGGTAGCATTTTTACCACCGGAAGCAAAATACTGTTGTTTTAATTCCTGGATATCATTGTTTACCTGATACCACTGACGGAATGAATTTAAAATATTATCAGCCTGATAACCTGTTCCGTAACGGCCTAACCCAACAGTATTGGTAAAATCAATATTGGCACCAGCACTTAAATTTTTGGTAACATTATATGTGCTTCCGAAATTGATACTGTTTTTAAGGATATCACTGTTTGGCATAATCCCTTTCTGATCATCGCGGGTGTATCCTAATTTAAAGGAACCCTGATCTGTACCATTGGTGATGAATATGCTTTGGTTGTTTGATACCGGATGGGTAAAGAAAGTGGAAAGATCATGCGCAGCAGCTACCCAAGGCGTTGCTTTACCATAATTGGGTGATGAAGGCGTAAATGCATCCCACTGGTAAACCATTAAATTTGGATCGAAACGTGCACCATAAGAAGCGTCTTCACTGGTAGGGTCAACCAAACGTCCGTTAGGGTCTGTTGCTTTTACAGCAGCATATCCGGCATTTGGATTCCGGTAGTAAAACCTCCCCGTTGCATCTTCATAGTAAGCACCATATCCACCGCCATATTCTTTTTGATATTTTGGAAAGGTGGATTTATCTATTGAACCGATACTGACACCCGCATTGACGGTAATGCCAAGACCGCTTTTAGCTTTTTTAGTAGTAATTAAAATTACACCATTAGCTCCTTGTGAACCATACAAGGCCGTAGCTGCGGCACCTTTTAAAACCGTTACCGATTCTATATCATCAGGATTGATATCCGCAGCAGGACTACCATAATCATATCCACCTCTTCCTGTTCTTTGGTCGCTAGGGTTTAGTGATGAGCTATTAAGCCCTCCATTACTAAAAGGCACACCATCAACTACAAACAAAGCTTGGTTATTACCACTTATAGATTTAACACCACGTAATACCACATTGGTAGAACCACCAAGACTGTTTGATTGGCGAATTTCCAATCCGGATACTTTACCAGACAATTGACTTACGAAATTTGGATCTCGTGTTTTGCTAACTTCATCTCCTGAAATTTGCTGTGCTGCATAAGATTGCTGATTCCTGGTCCTGGTTAAACCTAAAGCTCCGGTTACAACAACTTCCCCTAATTGCCTGCTGCTGCTGGTTAAAGCAACAGTTAAGTTTGTATTTGCACCAACAACGATTGTTTGAGTCCCATACCCGATAAAAGTAAATACCAAACTGCTATTTCCAGAAGGTGCGTTGACGGAAAATCTCCCATCCGCTCCTGTTACTGTACCAACTGTTGTCCCTTGTACCCGAACACTTACTCCGGGAAGCGGCAAACCATCCTCCTTTGCTGTAACTGTACCGGTAACCGTACGGTTTTGTGCGAAAACTTGCGAAGCAAATAAAAGCAGGAAAACCACACCTACATGTAGAAGTTTTTTCATGTTGTAGATTAATTAAATAAGTTTTAAATGTTAAATTCTGTTAAAGTTACTGAGAAAACTGGAAATATTAAATTTTATTGCAAAAAATTTAATAAAATCATAACCAGGAAATGTTTTTGTAGTAAAAAATGAAATTATAAAAGTTATTTAAAAAGGATGTTTCTTATAGTATAGGAATGTTACTTCAATCACGATATTTAGTAATGTGAAAAGCATTGAAGCATTTGCAAACGATGTCATTTGTAAGAATCACGTAGAAAAAGTATTTAAAGCCCCTTTATCTGCGTTGCCAGTTCTATTCTCTGCAAATCATCAATTTTATTTAAGGCCAATACATTAATACCATTCGCATCACGCGAAAAAGCAGGTAAAAATTTGGCGCCCCAAACGATTTCTTCATCCGAATAAGAGGTTCTGGAGTGTACCGTTTGCGAAAAATTATCGTCAAAAGCTTTGAGCATCACAATAAATTCCGCTTCATTGTGCTGCAAAAATTCCAAGTCCATCGTTTTCAGCGGACTGTCATCAGTAATGGGATGCACGACCGTCCAACTCAACGTCAGCAAACTGATGTTGCTACGCTCCAATTCCAAAGGTGCATACTGTCGTATCGCTTTGCCGTCAACAATGGTATTATAAGTCATCATTACATGTACTTCCAGTTCGATCAACTGGTTGCTCCTGAAATTGGCCAACCGGAACATCAGCGCGGTGATATCATGATAAGGTGCCACAATCATGTTTTTACTGTACCTGATTTTGGCCGATGGCCGCGAAAACCTGCCGTAAAGTAAACCGGTGGCCAGGGCAAAACTAAGCAAACCTACCAACGATTCCAGTGCGGCAGCAGAACTGGCGGGCAAACCCGAAGGACTGATATGCCCGTAACCAACCGTAGAAATGGTTTGTGCGGAAAAGAAAAAAGCATCCATAAAGTGTTGAAAAGCAGAACCGCCCAGGTTGATCCCGTTCAGGTTTTTAATGCCCAAACCCATATAGACCAGTGCAAATATAATATTGATCAATATATAAGATACGAAAACAAGCAGGTTAAACATGCTCCACGACATGTTGATCAAACTATTATACATCTCTGCCGTACGAAAAAAAGGCAATCCGGTACGGCGGATATTGGAAGACCCATCACGGTTGATGGTCCGCTGGTTTTGTACAACCGGCTGCAGGCCCAGTCCCAGATCGTCCTGCATGGTAAAGTTTCTTTTCTCCATAAGTTAATTTGTGATGCTTCTTTTACCGGTAAAAAAACGGTGCTGGCCGCTAAAAGTATCGTTTGTAAAACTGCTGATCTTTCCAAATACCAAAACTATTTTCGGGTTTGCTGCCGGAACCTTTACTTCTACTTTTATCCCTACTTTACGAGCGCCGAAAGCTTGAACCTGCCTTCGTTTTTTATTGCCCGTATTTTTTTGGATATTTGTTAGGTTGGTTTCAATTAAAAATAAATTAAGCTGCTCACCATTCATTTAATGCCGCAATATATTAATAGGATCTGTAAATCAGCATTGCTGTCGGCAACCTTTTTTATTCATCCGTAAACCAGCTATTGATATTGGTCCGGCTGCTGTTTCAGGCATTTAAAACTATACATGAAAGCAATTTTAAACCATTTATTTGAAAACCGGAGTTTTACCAAAGATGAAGCCAAAAATATCCTCATCAATATTGCCCGCGGCCAGTATAACCCTTCGCAAATGGCGGCTTTTATCACCGCTTATAACATGCGCAGCAGCACGGTTGATGAATTGGAAGGTTTCCGCAATGCCATGCTGGAATTATGTGTGCCGGTAGATTTGGAAGTTGATAATTTAATTGATTTGTGCGGAACCGGCGGCGATGGAAAAGACACGTTTAATATTTCTACACTGGCTTCTTTTGCGGTTGCAGGCGCGGGTTATCCGGTGGCCAAACACGGCAATTATGGCGTTTCTTCCGGTTCTGGATCTTCCAACGTGATGGAACATCTGGGTTATCGGTTCACCAATGATATTAATCAGCTTAAAAAAAGCATTGCTACGGCCAGGATTTGTTTTTTACATGCGCCTTTGTTCAACCCGGCCATGAAAATAATTGCACCGATCCGCAAAGAACTGGCCGTAAAAACTTTTTTCAACATGCTTGGGCCGATGGTCAATCCGGCGAAGCCAAAAAACCAGATGGTTGGCGTGTTTAGCTTAGAACTGGCGCGGGTTTATGCTTACCTCTATCAGAAAACGGATAAAAATTATACGATTGTACATGCTTTGGACGGCTACGACGAAATTTCATTGACAGGGGATTTCAAAGCCTTCTCTAACGTGGGCGAACGGATCTATAAATTGAACGATCTGGGTTTTCAAAAGCTTGATCCCGCACAAATCAGCAGCGGCCATACCGTTCCCGAAGCGGCTGCTGTTTTTATGGATGTTTTAAATGATGAAGCAACCGAAGCGCAAACCAGCGTAGTGTTGTGCAACGCGGCGATGGCGGTCAAAACAATTCATCCTGAAAAATCATTTGCTGCTTGTTATGATGAAGCAAGTGTATCTTTGCGCAGTAAAAAGGCGTTAAACAGTTTTAAAACATTGTTGCAACAATAAATAAAAAGCCATGAAGATTAAAGTTTGCGGGATGAAGTTTCCGGAAAACATCCGGGCAGTTACGGCTTTGCAGCCAGATTATATAGGCCTTATTTTTTATCCGCATTCGCCGCGTTTTGTGGGTTATGAGCCCAACGAAGAGTTGACCGGGCTTCGTTCACCGGCAAAAAAAGTGGGTGTTTTTGTGGATAAAGACTTTAGCACAATTAAAAGTATAATTCAACTATATCAGCTTGATGCCGTGCAGCTTCATGGAAACGAATCTGCGGAAACTTGTGCCGCTTTAAGAGAAACCGTTGAAGTAATCAAAGCTTTTGGGGTGGATGAAAATTTTGATTTCAATCAGCTTAAAAATTACGAAAATAAGGTTGATTACTTTTTATTTGATACTAAAACAGTGGTTTATGGTGGCTCGGGAAAGATTTTCGACTGGCATGTTTTAGAAAATTATACTTTAAATATTCCGTTTTTCATTAGCGGAGGCTTAAGTAATGAAAATATCCGTTCCGTTTTTCAGTTTAAACATCCGGCCTTTTACGGATTGGATTTGAACAGCAGGTTTGAAGATGAACCCGGACTAAAAAATATTAAAAAACTGGAGGAAGCTTTCGGCTTGATTAAAGCGCATAACAAATCGCTTCCCTCCGCATAAAACCTAAAAAAATGAAATACGGAGTTGATGAACAAGGTTATTACGGCGATTTCGGCGGTGCGTACATTCCCGAAATGCTTTACCCCAATATTGAGGAATTAAGGCAGCAATACCTGGAGATTACCAAGGATGCTGCTTTTATCCATGAATTTAACCAGTTGATGCGCGATTACGTTGGCCGGCCGTCGCCTTTATATTTTGCAAAACGTACTTCAGAATTGTACGGTGCCAATATTTATTTTAAGCGGGAAGATTTGAACCATACCGGGTCGCACAAAATCAACAATGCCATCGGGCAGATTTTGCTGGCGCAGCGTCTGGGCAAAAAACGAGTGATTGCCGAAACAGGCGCGGGTCAGCACGGCGTGGCTACGGCAACGGTTTGTGCCCTTAAAAATATTGAATGCGTGGTTTATATGGGCGAAGTTGATATAGAACGGCAGGCGCCAAATGTGGCCCGGATGAAAATGCTGGGCGCAACGGTTATTCCGGCAACGTCTGGCAGCAAAACGTTAAAAGATGCGACCAATGAAGCTATGCGCGACTGGATCAACAACCCGGAAGATACGCATTACATCATTGGTTCTGTAGTCGGGCCGTATCCGTACCCGGAAATGGTCGCGCGTTTTCAATCTATTATCTCCGAAGAAACGAGAAAACAATTGCTGGAACAGACCGGAAGCGAGCTGCCTGATTATGCTGTTGCCTGCGTGGGCGGCGGCAGCAATGCGATGGGCATGTTCTATCATTTCCTGGACGAAGAAAGCGTGAAATTAGTTGCGGTGGAAGCTTCCGGAAAAGGCCTGTATTCCGGTGAATCTGCCGCGACAACTTTTTTGGGCAGGGAAGGTGTTTTGCACGGAAGCCGTACCATTTTGATGCAAACAGACGATGGGCAAGTGGTAGAACCGTATTCTATTTCTGCTGGTCTGGATTATCCGGGGATCGGGCCGCAGCACGCGCATTTGTATAAAATCAAACGCGCCCAATATGTCAGTATTACCGATGATGAAGCGATGGAAGCGGGACTGGAATGTTCGCGTTTGGAAGGCATTATCCCGGCGATTGAAACTGCACATGCTTTGGCTCAGTTAAAGAAAATGAAGTTTAAAGGAAATGAAAACGTGGTGGTTTGCCTTTCCGGCCGCGGCGACAAGGATTTAACAACCTATATTAAGCACTTCGGGTTTTAACGATACTGTTTTTATCGGCATAAAAACAGTATCGCCATTTTTTCTACATTCAATATTAATTTTATGAACCGGCTAAACCAGCTTTTCTCCACCAAAAAACAAAACCTTTTATCTATTTATTACACGGCTGGTTTCCCGGAATTAAATACCACGGTTGATATTGCAGCAGCGTTGGAAAAAGCAGGGGCAGATTTCCTCGAGATTGGTTTTCCATATTCTGATCCTACCGCAGATGGGCCAACAATCCAGCACAGCTCGCAAACTGCGTTGGACAACGGGATGAACCTAAACCTGCTTTTTGAGCAGTTGAAAACGCTTCGGCAACATGTTTCCATCCCGGTTTTGCTGATGGGTTATTTTAATCCGGTCATTCAATACGGTGTAGAAAAATTTTGTAAAAAAGTAGCCGAGGTTGGCGTAGATGGCATTATTGTTCCTGATCTACCAATGTATGAATATGAAAGTTTGTACAAGCAATATTTTTTTGGCAACAACCTGAGCAATATTTTTTTGGTTACGCCGCAAACGTCGGAAGAAAGGATCCGCAAGATCGATGCTTTGAGCCAGAGTTTTATTTACCTGCTTTCTTCTTCTTCCATCACCGGGAAAAACCTGGAGGTTTCTGATACGGTGGAAAGCTATTTTGAGCGGATCAGGAACATGGAACTGAAAAATCCGACGGTTATCGGTTTCGGGATTTCCGGCCACGCTGCTTTTGCAAAAGCTTGCAAGTATGCAAATGGTGCCATCGTGGGCAGTGCTTTTGTAAAAATGCTGGCTACGGAAAAGGATTATTTGGATAGAATCCCTGATTTTATCCATCAGATTAAAACCGATAATGCTGTTGCCGTTTAAGCTGATGCTTCTTTTAGCACTATTTTTTTAGGATGATTTTTAAATTTAAGACGATAAAAACAGTATCTGTTTTAAGTCAGAAAACAGCTTTGTTCAAACTGATTTTTCTTGCATGATTTCCTCTTGCAAATTTTGGTTTGATGCTTGCAGTTTAAAGATTGTCAATCTTTAAAAAATAGTCTTATGAATACGAAAATTGCTGATAAAATCATCAACCAAACCACTCAACATTTGCCGGATGGCCGCACTGTTTCCCTGATTTTTCATTATCCTGCCAACCTAAAAATCGGTGACACGATTGAAGTAACTGCCCGGCATGAAACTATGCAACTATTTGTGCCTCAGCATGAAGAGGGTTGTTTTATGTTTGATGTCGCTATCTGGGACGACCGCATCCGCCTGCATTGCGATTCGATGAAAGGGCTAAAAATCTATCATTTGGCCGGTGCTGTTTTCTCTTTCAAGATCAGGGAAATTGAACTTTTTGCAAACCGGTTGTCTGCTGTCCAAAAACGGGGTTATGCAATTAATTCCTCCTTTTGATTATTTAATTCCCCAACCAGGAAACGAGCGGCGTTTAATTTTCAGGCTGTTCAAAACAATCAGCTAAAATATCCGTGTTAAAAAAACACAAAGCTTAAATAAAATAACATGGAAACAGCACCGGAAAACCAAGAAGAAGAAACGGCATCGAAACAGAAAGAGCAGGGCGTTGATAACGAGGAACTTGCCAAGGAAATCCCGACGGTAACGCCGGATGACGATAACCTGGAGCCGGAGCAGGATAAAGACGAGGATGAATAACCAAACAAAAGGTGCAGAACGGTTTCTGCACCTTTGTTTTTGCGGACAATCAGAGCCTGTTTAAATTTATATCAGATCCTTCGATATGTTCAGGATTAATGCCAATGCTTCTTTTATGCTTGTAAATTTTGTGTTTATACATTGTGCCGATACAAAAAGTACAAGGGTTTAATGATTTTAAGGTGGTAAAAGAAGCATAGAAAATAGGTTGGGTTAATTTTAAACAGGGTCTTACATTTTTAAACTTTCAACTCCCTCTAAGCTGACAAAATCGGTTTTACGGCCAAGCAGTTTAAAATTTTCAGCAACGATCTCTGTCGTAAATTTTTTCACGCCTTCCCTGGATTCAAAAGACCGGGTTTTTAATTTGCCTTCAATGTAAACCAATTTCCCTTTGTTCAGCAATTGCTGGGCAATATCTGCCAGCCCTCTCCACAGCACAACGTTATGCCATTCGGTCAGTTCGGTCCTTTTGCCGTCTTTTAAAATAATTTCCGAGGTAGCCAAAGGAAAACTGGCTACGGCAACCCCGTCTTCCAGATGCCTGTATTCAGGATCTTTGCCTAAATGGCCTACTAAAATAACTTTGTTGATACCAGACATCAATTCAATTCTAAATTAAATAAATATATGTGTTATATAGATAATCATAAGGGAGACGGCAAGTACAGATTACTCTTGCTGCCAGCTGTTAGTGTTATAGGATATAAGTAAATTAAAATTGTAAAGTTTTTTAAACTTTACAATTTCGTTCCAGATAAAATAACGTTGGCTAATGTTAGTTTACCATTAAGCAAACCCGAAAGAAATTTTATTGTATTTAAAAGAAGTATTCTTGTCCGTTAAAAGTTTTTGTCTAAACTGCTGATCCTTATTTCCGTGTTGTTTTTTTAGATAAACGAACATGAAGTTAATATTATCAAAATAATAAATTTTGTGATATTTTATTAAGATTAATTTAAAATAGCATTATTTAGAACTGGATTTTTGCAGATTATTAAAAAATGGGCTAAGACCGCAAAAATCCCCCTACTAAGCCTATATTCGTCTGATAAGCCATTCTTTAAATCCTTCTATACAAGCCATGAAGCAAATTGAAACTGACCAGCAGGGATTGTACGACCCTCAATTCGAGCATGATGCTTGCGGGACCGGATTTATTACGCACATTCATGGCCATAAATCGCACCGTATTATAGCGGATGCCCTAACGATGCTGGAAAATATGGAGCATAGGGGTGCTTGCGGATGCGACCCGGATTCCGGGGACGGTGCAGGCTTGTTGATTCAGATCCCACACGAATTTTTACTGGAAGAATGTACCACAGATGAAATATCGCTTAAAGAACCAGGCGAATATGGAATCGGAATGCTGTTTTTGCCCAAAGATTCTGGTATAAAAAAAGCATGCCGCACCATTATCCAGCAATCTTGTGATAAGTTAGGGTTAAAGATTTTAGGTTACCGCAAAGTTCCGGTTGATTCTTCCTGCATCGGCGAAACTGCCCGTGCCGCTGAGCCAAATGTAGAGCAATTGTTTGTTGCGAGGCCGCCGCATATCCACAATGCAGAAGATTTTGAACGCCGGCTGTATGTGTTGCGCAGGTTGATTACCAAAACTGTCAACGAAACCATCAAAGCAGGGGCAGAACACTTTTACTTCACTTCGTTTTCCTGCAAAGTTATTGTTTACAAAGGCCAGTTGACTACCTATCAGGTCCGGCAGTATTATACAGATCTGCGGGACGAGCGCGTTACATCCGGTTTTGGGATGATCCATTCCCGTTTTTCCACCAATACTTTTCCTTCCTGGAAACTGGCCCAGCCTTTTCGTTTCCTGGCCCACAACGGCGAAATCAACACCTTGACCGGTAACCTGAACTGGTTTTATTCCGGCATCGGTTCTTACGTTTCCCAATATTTTAGCCAGGAAGAAATGGACATCCTTTTTCCTGTTATCGATAATAACCAGTCGGATTCTGCCTGTTTGGATAATGTAATAGAAGTGCTTTTCCATTCCGGCCGTTCGTTGCCGCATGTTATGATGATGCTGGTCCCGGAGGCGTGGGACGGGAACGAACAAATGGACCCGTTAAAAAAAGCATTCTACGAATACCACGCTACTTTGATGGAACCCTGGGACGGGCCGGCCGCCTTGAATTTTACCGACGGAAAGATTATTGGTGCATTGTTAGACCGGAATGGTTTGCGTCCGTTGCGCTATTTGGTAACAGATGACGGCCGGGTAATCGTAGCTTCGGAAGCGGGTGTTTTGCCGCTGGATGAAAAAACGATTGTTAAAAAAGGCCGTTTGCAGCCCGGCAAAATGTTTTTGGTGGATACCACACAAGGAAAAATCATTACAGATGAGGAAATAAAAAAACAGGTTACTGCCCGGCAGCCTTATGGCCGCTGGCTGGATAATTATAAAATCAGACTGGATGAACTGGCAGAACCGCGCGTTTCTTTCACCAATTTATCCAAAGAATCCGTGTTCCGTTATCAGCAGGTTTTTGGTTACTCCCGCGAGGATATTGAAACCATCATCAAACCTATGGCAACCGATGCCAAAGAACCAATTGGTTCGATGGGGACAGATGTGCCGCTGGCGGTTTTATCAGACCGGCCGCAACATATTTCCAGCTATTTCAAACAATTTTTTGCGCAGGTTACCAATCCTCCGATTGATCCGATCCGGGAAAGGTTGGTAATGAGCTTGGTAACTTTTATCGGCAACAATGGCAATTTGCTGGATGAAGATAAAATGCACTGCCATTGTGTAGAGCATAATCAGCCGATCCTGCATGATTACGAATTGGAAAAATTAAGGAGTATTGATACCGGTTTGTTTCATGCCAAAACATTGCAGACTTACTTTAAAGCAGATAATTTGCCCGGATCTTTAGCAAACGGACTGAACAGGCTTTGCCGATATGCCGAAGATGCTGTTCAGGATGGTTTTGAAGTGTTGATCTTGTCAGATCGTGCGGTAGATTCTGAACATGCGCCGATACCTTCTTTACTGGCTGTTTCCGCTATTCATCATCATTTAATTAAAAAAGGTTTACGCGGGGCAGTAGGTTTGGTTGTGGAGGCAGGCGATATTTGGGAAGTACATCATTTTGCCTGTTTGCTGGCCTTTGGTGCCACAGCTATTAATCCATACTTGGCTTTGGCCACCATCAATACCTTGTCTCACGAAGGAAAGATGGATAGCACTTTGGATGTTCCTGCCCTTTCAAAAAATTATATCAAAGCTGTTTGTGATGGTTTGCTCAAGATTTTTTCTAAAATGGGCATCTCCACCTTACAATCCTATCATGGTTCGCAGGTTTTTGAAATTTTGGGGATTAATAAAGAGGTTGTTAACCAATATTTTACAGGAGGGATCACACGTATCGGAGGATTAGGTTTGGACGAAATTGCACGTGAAACTTTATGTAAGCACATTAATGGTTTCAGAAGTTCAAAAAAAGAAGATCAATTGCTGCCCGAAGGCGGGATTTATCAGTGGAAACGCAGGGGAGAAGCACATTTGTTTAACCCGCAAACGGTGCATTTGCTACAACACGCTACCCGTACCAATGATTATGAAGTGTATAAAAACTATGCAAAACTAATCAACGAGCAAACAGACCGCATGTACACTATTCGTGGTTTGCTGGATTTTGCCCATCACCGCGAAGCTATTTCGATTGATAAAGTAGAACCTGCAGAAAATATCATGAAGCGTTTTGCTACCGGTGCCATGTCTTTCGGTTCTATTTCTCATGAAGCACATAGTACAATTGCGATTGCCATGAACCGTATCGGCGGAAAAAGTAATACCGGCGAAGGCGGTGAAGATGAAATTCGATATGTACCGCTGGAAAATGGTGATTCGATGCGCTCCTCGATCAAGCAGATTGCATCGGCAAGGTTTGGCGTAACTTCCAATTATCTGACCAATGCAGATGAATTGCAGATCAAAATGGCTCAAGGGGCAAAACCGGGAGAAGGCGGACAACTGCCCGGCCATAAGGTAGATGACTGGATCGCCAAAGTGCGTTATGCAACACCAGGAGTTGGGTTGATTTCTCCGCCGCCGCACCATGATATTTATTCGATTGAAGATTTGGCACAGTTGATTTTCGATTTGAAAAATGCCAATCGTGCTGCCCGGATCAACGTCAAATTAGTTTCTAAAGCGGGCGTAGGAACCATTGCAGCAGGCGTGGCAAAAGCACATGCCGATGTAATCCTGATTGCCGGAAGCGATGGTGGAACAGGAGCTTCGCCCATAAGTTCAGTAAAACATGCCGGTTTGCCATGGGAGCTTGGTTTATCGGAAGCACACCAAACTTTGGTTCGGAATAAATTGAGAAGCCGCGTAGTTCTACAGGCAGACGGACAATTAAAAACCGGAAAAGATCTGGCTGTTGCTGCTTTATTAGGTGCCGAGGAATGGGGCGTAGCTACTGCAGCTTTGGTTGCCGGTGGCTGTATTATGATGCGCAAATGTCATTTGAATACTTGTCCGGTTGGCGTAGCTACACAAGACCCGGATTTGCGGAAACTGTTTAGCGGCAAGCCGGAACATGTGGTCAACCTGTTTCAATTCTTGGCAGAAGAACTTCGGGAAATTATGGCAGAACTGGGTTTCAGGACCATCAACGAAATGGTTGGTAGGGTTCAGTTTTTGAAAGTGCGGGAAAATATTACGCATTGGAAAGCCAAAAAGATCGATCTTGCTGCCTTGCTGCATCCGGTAAGTAATTCCCGTGAACTTACTTTGTACAACAGTGAAAAACAGAACCACGGAATGGATGACATCATTGACTGGAAATTACTGGAACACGCCAATCCCGCATTAGAAAACCGGATGCCAGTATATGCTTCTTTTACCATTAAAAATACTGACCGTACCGTTGGCACATTGCTATCTAACGAAATATCAAAAATCTACGGCTCTGCCGGTTTGCCTTATGGCTTGATCAATTATAAATTCAATGGCTCTGCCGGACAAAGTTTCGGGGCATTTGCCACAAAAGGGCTTTCCCTGGAACTGGAAGGTGAAGCAAATGACTATGTTGGAAAAGGGCTTTGCGGCGCACAAATCACCATTTATCCATCAAAAGAAAGCACCTTCACCGCTGAAGATAATATTATTGTGGGCAATGTGGTGCTGTACGGTGCTACTTCCGGCGAAATGTTTGTCCGCGGGCAGGCAGGCGAACGTTTTGCTGTCCGCAACTCTGGCGCTACTGCTGTGGTGGAAGGTATTGGCGATCATGGCTGCGAATATATGACTGGCGGCCGGGCTTTAATCCTAGGTAAAACCGGACGAAATTTTGCTGCCGGCATGAGCGGCGGCATTGCCTGGGTTTATGATGCCGACAATTCTTTCCGCGACAATTGCAACAACGAAATGGTAGATCTGGATACTTTGGCTACCTCAGACGAAGAAGAAATCATCAGCTTATTGCGGAAGCATGTACAGTTAACACAAAGCACCGTAGCACAAAACCTGCTGACCAACTGGCAGGCAGAATCTTTCCGGTTTATTAAAATCTTCCCGAAAGAGTACAAAAAAGTTTTACAACAAAAAGAACCTTTAACCATCTGATTAGATAATGGGAAACGTTACCGGCTTTAAAGAATTTGGAAGAGAACTTCCGCCAAAAACACCACCACAGGAACGGGTAAAGAATTATAATGAGTTCACAGGGAATTATACCGACGAAAAGCTGAACCAGCAGTCGGCCCGGTGTATGGATTGCGGTATTCCGTTTTGTCATTCCGGCTGTCCGCTGGGAAATATTATTCCCGAGTTCAACATTGCTGTTTATCAAAAAAAGTGGGAAGAAGCTTATCAAATCCTGTCTTCCACCAATAATTTCCCGGAGTTTACCGGCCGTATTTGTCCGGCACCTTGCGAATCGGCTTGTGTTTTGGGCATTAACAAACCGGCTGTGGTCATTGAAGAGATTGAAAAACACATTATCGAAATCGCTTTTGCAAAAGGGTATGTAAAACCAACGGCACCGCTGATTAGATCGGAAAAAACGGTAGCCGTTATCGGTTCCGGCCCGGCTGGCATGGCGGTGGCGGCACAGTTGAACAAAGCCGGCCATTTGGTTACCGTTTTTGAGCGGGACGACCAGCCGGGCGGTTTGCTTCGCTATGGGATACCGGATTTCAAATTAGAAAAAACAGTGATCGACCGTCGCCTGAAAGTGATGAAAGACGATGGCATCACCTTTAAATGTAATACCGAAGTCGGTAAAGATATTCAGGCCGAAGAACTGATCCGTAGTTTTGATGCCGTTGTATTGACCGGCGGTTCAACCGTTCCGCGGGATCTGCCGATTCCGGGCAGGGCTTTAAAAGGAATTTATTTTGCGATGGATTTTTTAAAGCAGCAAAACAAGCGCGTCAGCAATACTTCTTTTACCGGTGAAAATATTGTGGCAACCGGCAAGGAAGTAATTGTAATTGGCGGCGGCGATACGGGTTCGGATTGCGTAGGCACTTCCAACCGGCAAGGCGCTCGTTCCATCAAACAATTTGCCATCGCTTTTCAACCCTCGGCAGAACGTACCGTTGCCATGCCCTGGCCAAGTTTCCCTTTGGTATTGAAAACCACGAGTTCCCACGAAGAAGGATGCGAACGTTTTTGGGGGATCAACACCAAAAGTTTTGTGGGCGATGAAAACGGTAACTTAAAAGGTTTGATTGTTGCAGATGTAGAATGGGAAAAAGATTTCCTCGGCAGGCCAATAAAATTCAGAGAGTTGGAAGGTACGGAACGCGAAATATCTTGCCAGCAGGTTTTTCTGGCCATGGGTTATTCCCATCCCCAGCAAGCTGGTTTGCTGGAGCAATTGGGCGTAGAACTGGACGGAAAGAAGAACGTAAAAGCCAAAGAAGGCATTTTCCGTACCAACGTGAGCAAAGTTTTTACGGCCGGAGATATGCGCCGCGGCCAATCTTTAGTAGTTTGGGCAATTTCTGAAGGACGGGAGGCCGCACGAAAAGTGGATGAATTTTTAATGGGCCGTTCTGAATTGGAAAGCAAAGATGCTATCCATGAATACCAGATGGATTTGTAGAAAATCAGCTTAATAACTTCTCAATCATTTTTAAAACCCGGCTTGTCCGGGTTTTTCTTGTTTGGCAGAGAGTATCCAGATGATATACTCTTTTTGATGGCTGTAAGCCAACTTTTGGTAAGTTTCAAAAGCTTTAGGTTCAATTTTAACGCAGCTTTTACATCTTCCGGCAGCGTTACAATTTTGTTTTTTGTGTCGATAAAAACAGCAAATTCATTATTTTGAATGGCTGCGTTAGAAATAGTTGATTTCTTCATCTGTCCTGTCGGCCGCAAACGCAATGCCGTCCTGAACGTATTCCTGGATATCGTCATCGAGCAAAAACAGGATTTCCAACGGAAAATTAGAGACCGGCGAAATGAGCGAACTTTTATAGTTTTTCGAAAGATAAGCCGCAGTTTTTTAATAGTTCAATGGATTTTTCGTTTAGGCGGCCAGATTTCTGGATCGCTATTTTAAGTGGTTTCAAAGGATGTTGGATTGGATAACAAAAAAAGGGATCAATATTTCGTGCAAGGTTAAATCAAAATCGGGTTAAATGATGATGGAGGTGCAGCGGTGCGAAATATTTTTTCATGTCGTTTTTTCCGGCTTGTGCAAAGCGGTGTGCAAAATATAAAAATAGGCGGCAATAAATTAATCGGGTTTGAAAAGATTATTGCTGAAAAGGTTTTGTTTGGATTAGAAAATAAACCCTAATGAAACCGTATTTTTTCTTAAATGGCATTGTTTTAAGATGTCCTGCCTTTTCCTTTCAAAACTACAACATCAAAAATCTTGAAGTTTTATTGCAAAATAAAAATTTTCAGCAAGCGATATATCTGGCCAGTACCGGTTTGTATGAAGCAATAGCTGTACACAAATTTAAAATTGAGGGGCTTTCGGAGAAGCTAAAGCAGAATTTACTGAAATATTATAACCGCATGAGCTTTAGGCCGACGCCTTTCGGTACGTTTTCTACAATTAGTTTGGCTTATTGGGGGGAAGCATCTGTGATTGATCTTAAACATGGCATAGAGACTTCCTTGCATTTTGATCAAGAGGTAGCACTTTTACTGGCAGGTTATCTAACGGCTCAAAATAATTATTTTTTAAAATATCAGATTAATCCTTCCTTGCACCAACTTTACAAAGAATTCAGGTTTATTAAATGCAACGCAACAGGCGATAGTCATAAAATAGATTTTACTTTGGAATCTTTCGATTTCGATTTGTTTGTACAAAGTTTGATGAAGTACTGCGGGGAATTAAGATCAGTGCCAGAGATTACTTCTTTTATCAGTATAAAAACCGGCGCAACATCTGATGAAGCGTTCAATTATCTATTGGGTTTAATCAGCCATCAAATACTTCTATCAGAAATACAGGCAAATATAATTGGAAATGATTATATGCTCGAGTTGCTGTACAATTCATCGTTATCCAAATTTGAATTGGTTGGATCTTTTAAAAAATTGTATGGCGAAATGAGAAGCAAAACTTCATTTACTTTAAATGAAATTGAACAATTACATCAAAATACAAAACCCTTGCTGGATCAGATCACTCCAAAAACCCCGCAAAATTTATTTTATGCTAATGGGAGGAGAAAAGTTAATCAAGGTTGTGTTAGTTTAGATTATCAGCAAAAAATATGGGATGGTTTGGAATGCCTTCAAAAAATAAGTATTACAAGTATGCCGGAAGATATGGCAAGTTTTGTTAAAGCTTTTCAAACTAAATTTGACCGTCAATCCGTACCGTTAATGCATGCGCTTGATCCAACTGTTGGTGTTGGTTATGGTGGTTTAACCATCAATCCTGTAGAATCAGATTTGTTGCGCGATGTAGGCTTCACACAAATGGAACGGCCTCATCATAAATTAAACTGGACAGCCATCCAGCAGTTGCTTTTAAACTTGTGGCATCAGGATCCAGAAAGAAAAATGACTGATCCCATTATTATCCGTCAGGAAGACTTAGATTCTATTCCTAATGCTAAGGAAAGTTTACAATTACCGCCAACTTTCCCGGTTATGTTCCGCATTATAAATAACAAAGTTTTTGTTGAAGCAGCAGGCGGCGTTACTGCAACAGCTATTATTGGACGCTTTACATCTATTGACGATAACATTCATCAAATTGGATTACAGTTGGCACAGCACGAAATAGTAACCAACCGGGGCGTTGTTTTTGCAGAAATAGGGCAACAAGGACAACCGCATACCGATAACATCAACCGGAGAAAACCTGTTTATGATTATGAAATCCCTATCAATGTCCGCTCTCTGTTACCTCATGAAAAACAGTTGTTGCTTTCCGATCTTTGGGTTCGTTATGAGAATGGTGAAATACTATTGGAATCTAAAAAACTGGGTAAAAGGGTTATACCAAGATTGAGTTCGGCTTATAATTATAACCATAGTGATTTACCAATATTCCGTTTTCTCTGCGATTTGCAACATCAAAGTATACAATCTAATTTAACATTAAGTTTTATGTTTCCTGGCCTTAACTTTTATCCACGTATTGAATATAAAAACACAATTTTAACCCTTGCCACCTGGTATCTTAAAAAAGAAGATTTTGAAAGTTTAGCTATTGCAGATGTTGAAAAAAGCAAGGCCCGGTTTAATGCTTTTAGGAAGAAGTGGCAATTGCCCAAAGTAATAAGTTTGGGCAAATCAGACCAGCAATTGGTTTTTGATTTGGATAACGTAAAGGAAGTAGGGTTCTTTTTATACTGTATCAAATCTGAGCAGGAAATCAGGGTCCAGGAGTTCCTGCTTCCCGATACTTGTAGTGCGGCTCAAAGTAAAAGCAAACTTTTTATCAGCCAGTATATTGCTTTTTTATACACCAACGAAAATGTTTATCAACCTATGCTGCATAGGACGGATACAAAATTATATACCGTAAAAAGAGCATTTGTACCGGGCAGCAAATGGCTTTATCTTAAGATTTACTGCCATCCATCAGTAGCAAACCAGTTTTTATCTGATTTCTTACTTCCGCTTTTAAACACTCGTGTTATGCGTAAGCTTGACTGCTGGTTTTTCGTCCGCTATACAGATCCTGGTTATCATTTAAGATTACGTTTCAAAATCCAAGGCCAAAACGTTGGCCCTATTTTAGAAAAGTTTAAAAAAAGGATTGCCAGCCATCCACAGTTCAATGTAATCCAGGAATATCAGGCAGATACTTATTTGCCGGAACTGGAACGTTATGGAGCAGATGTGATGCAACTGGTAGAAGATTTTTTTTGTTACAGCAGTACGGTAACCATCTATTTTTTGAAAAACTATCCAGGTTCTGGTTTGCCTTATCCAGACTATAGTTTTGCCATGCGTTCGGTTTTACAATTAATGGTTGTTTTTTATCCCGAAGTTGATAAACAATTGATTTTCCTGAACAGGATGACAAACACTTTTTATGCAGAGTTTGCAGAAGATAAATCCCTTAAAATAGATATGGACAAGAAGTATCGGCTTGTTAAAAATGAAATCAATTTGTTCATGAATGATTCAAACTTTTTTGTGCATTTAAACTTGGAAATATTACAAAAGAAAATGCTCAAAAAGGTAAGTTTAATATTGCAGAAAAGAAGAAAGGCAGATACAGAAAAGGCAGCACAATTATTAGCTGATCTGGTACATATGCACGTTAACCGATTGTTTGCCGAAAATCAACGCCGGCACGAATTGCTGTTGTATTACTTCTTGTTAAAATATCAAACAGCAGCTTCAAAACAGAGGGGATTTATTTGAAATAACCACACAAATCAACGCTTGCTTTTTAACGTAGCCAAAGCAATCAGCTCCATAAATGGATCTTTGTAGGAAACACCGATGTTTAAAGTAATTTGATTGTCCATCTCGATGTGGTTACCTTCAATGGCTTTGATCTTTAAAAGGTTTATCACAAACGATTTATGGATTCTGGCGAACTGACTTTTAGGCAAGGCGGCCAGCGTTTCTGTGAGGGTTAAATAAGTAACATGTTTATCCGTTGCCATATAAATTATCACGTAGTTTTTTAAACCTTCTATGTAAACAATATCTTCTAATTTAAGCTGTACAACTTTCCCCCTGGTGCCCGGGTTGATAAACAGCGAAGCAGGTTTTTCTACTTCCTTAACGCTTTGCAGGTTTTGTTTTTGGTTGAACCAGCTTTCTGCTTTGATGACAGCCTTTGTAAACCGGGCAAACGATACCGGTTTTAGTAAAAAATCAAGCGCATCGTTTTGAAAGGCATCGTAGGCATAGTCGGAATTCCCAGTGCTGAAAATAATGCGCACACCTTTGGGCAGCAGTTCTATGGCTTCCAGGCCAGAAATATCCGGCATGTCAATGTCTAAAAAAACAAGGTTTACGGCAGGCAAATTTTTCAATGCTTCAATAGCTTGTGCAGCACTGGTGGCACTTCCGGCAAGGAGTAAGCTGCGGGCTTTTGTCAATATACCTGATTAGGGTATCTATGGCGTGCTGTTCGTCGTCAATGATATAGCACGTCATAAGTAGCAGGGATGGCAATATTTAAATTTAGCTTGTAATGGCTTACGTTTTGTACAACATCCAATTGGTACTTGCCTGGATAAAACTGGTCTAAACGTTTTTGCATATTGCTCATGCCAATGCCAGTACTGGAAACGTGTTTTCGTTTGGCTTTGTTGTTCTGTGCAGCTAAGCTGATGCCATGTTCATCTGCATTTAAATGGAACATTGCCGGTGCGGTGCTATTGGTTAGTTCCGCGTATTTAAGCATGTTTTCTAAAACAGAAATGAGCACCAACGGGATGATCCTGATGTTTTCTGTATCGCCATTCACTTGTACATCTATAAACAGTTTATGGTTAAACCGCTGCTGGTTTAGGTACAAATAGCTATACAATTGTTCTACCTCATCGCTCAGGTTTACTTTTCCGTCGGGTGTTGGTTCTGCAAAAGCGTAGCGCATTACTTCTGCCAACTGGATAATCAGTTCGCTGCCTTTTTCGGTATAAGCGGCCACATAATTCTGGATAAAGTTAAGGCTGTTAAATACAAAGTGGGGATTGATCTGTGCTTTTAAGTAAGCATTTTCGGCAGCCAGCAAATTCTTCTCCAGCTTTTGTTTTTCCAACTGGCTTTGCAATTGCTGCAATTTCAGGCTATCTACTTGTTTTCTATACTCAATAGCATAAACACTGACTGTATATGCAGTACTTAAACCAATAAAATAAAGCGCCCGCCATATACCATTTCCAAAAAACGAAGCTATATTGCCAATTTGATCTTTCGTGTGGATTCCACTACTCAGAAAGAACATATCTAATAAATATTTTAGTACCAGATAGCCAATCAATACTACTAAACCCGAGAGGATACCTTTTATTAAAGCGTTTTTGGCACCATGGGCAAAGCGTAAAGCCAGGTAAGTATTTCCGTAAAATGCACTAATATTTAAAATATAATGTGTTACATAATCTATAACGGGAGAAAAATGCCTTCCTATAAAAAATATAGTTGCTATTTCGTAAGAAATGTAAATAGCCCAGAATAGGATATGGAATTTGATTTTCTGTAATCCGTTTTTCCCACTATCTATAAAATCCATTTCTTATAAATCCTCCTTAAAACCGCAATTGGTCTATCGCAAAACCTTGTTGGTGTAATTAATTTGTTGCCTGTTTTTTAAGTTTCTAAACTTAAAGAAAAATCAATAAATGTTATGAAAAAAAACTCACAAAAAATCAATTCCCTTAAAATTAAGTCGGTTTACAAATACGGAACTGCTTCGAGTACACCAAATAACCCCTCGACGGATCCTACCGGAACTTTAACCATCAGTACAATGATCTTTAAAGTATAAATAAGCACCCTCTCTAATTATAGTTATCAATACGCTATACCTGCTGCATTAGATTAATAACACTTATCATAATCAAACTATATTCATTTACACTAAAAGAAGGAGGAAAATATGCTTTAGAAAAAAATTACGGCTAATAACTTAAAAAAACGATTAAAAAACTATTAATTTAAAAATCATGAATTCTAAAATTTTTACCTGTTACACGATTGTGGCCTTGTCCGCAATTTTTATTTCTTCCTGTAAGAAAGAAACAAAGGAAGTGAAACCAACACCTTCAAAAAATTCGACAAAGACAACAGTCGATCCTAAACTGGTTTTTTATACACCTACAACTGATAAAGAAAAGAAATTAGTTGCCAATCTGGGGAAAGTTACAGATATTGTAAAAGAAGTGTACAAAAATAAAGAAGCGATAAAAGAAGTAAACGCAGCAATTATTGCTAAAATCTACACAGACCAGTCTATTTTATTAAAAGATTTAATCTATCCGAACGAAGGGTTGTTAGCTGCCTCTAAATCCTTTAAAAAGTTACTAACTAACTTAAATGTAAAGCAAGGGACTTTCTCAAATGATTTTTGGGCTTTGGTAAGCAAGAAAAATGATGCAGATTTTTCTACTTTTTTAGCTGGAATAAAACCAAGTAATTTAGAGGCTCTAAAGCAAAAACAGGCACAAGGTGTAAAGACTCTTGATTTTCAAGAAGATTATAATACTCGTATTGAAGATGGTGGTGTAAGTTTGTATTATCCTTATGCAGAGCAGTTTATCAATCCTTACGACAATTCCGGCAATTATTCACCTTCAACTTCGGTGATGACGGCAACTGCAGAAGCTGACGAAGGTTATGGCTGGCAGCCAATTTACGACAATAGTGGTAACATGGGTTATACCCAGGTGGTAATCAATGATGATTACGCTTATGCAAATCCAACGCTGATTATTGGCATTAACGGTATTGAGCCTATTGATTGTGGTATCCCTGCAGTTTTAACATTTCCTCCAGGGCCTCCTATTCAAGTGCCGAATCTTCCAAGAACTGTGAAAGAAGTTTATGTTGGTGATGTAAAAGTAAATGGTCATCAGTATGATCATTTTGTAAGTTTTACAGGTAACGGTGGTGGTTCCGAAATTCGCTTTACTCGTGCTGATGGCTATTTGAAGCAAATAGATGGACAAGTGCAGGCAGCGGATGTGTTTGTAGTTAACGGTAATCCAAGTATTAGTAGATGGCATATAAGAAATAAAGTATGGGTTGATTTTACTGCTGCTTGGGATCTAGACTGGGAGTCAGATAATCTGGAACAAAATTTAGCTATTTATGAAGATGATAATGCTAATTCTGCAACATTCAATGTGTCAATTAATACAACAGTAAGTGTTGGTAGTCAAAAGCAAACAGGAACTATTGGAGGCTCTATTGTTTATAAATCTTTAGATGATATCATAAGACAAAATAATCATAAGTATGCCTCTTTCTTTCCATTAAATAGAGGAGCCGGTGGAGGAACTACTTATAATGGTTGGTTAGTATATGATGAAAATGGTGGAGTCAGTTTTACTTTGCCGGACAAAACATATATACAATAGTAGAAAAACAAAATAAAGGGAGATTTTACTCCCTTTATTTTACTTAACTTTTATAATTACAAGACAATGAAAATATCATTTATTATGACTGTCCGCTACTTGTACTATTGCTAAATAATGTTTAAATTTAGGGTAAAAAGAGGGACAATAGCATGAACATAGATGAATTTAGCAGACAATATCCGGGGTCAGGTAAAAAAGTTGGGGATAATTTGGGATAAAAAATATATTTGTTAAAAAAAAGCGCAATCGAAACAACGAACTATAAACTATTTCAGGAACTATTTCCGGGCGAGCTGATGGAGTACTTT